>OLOJ01000327.1_pt1 | contig 50297 bp, 40 predicted proteins | sample 1672251 | NCBI WGS metagenome assembly OLOJ01 (sample SAMEA3136664, study PRJEB25190) | human gut metagenome | biome: human gut; feature: human-associated habitat; material: faeces | place: Austria | collected 2013 | reverse complement strand
TTGGCATATTCATGCCAAAACACCTCGCGGGATAGTGGTGTGTGAACAGTAACAACAAATTTTCAATAATATATAAAGAATAGGTAAAGGCTTGATTTATGAAAGAGTAAATGATAGAATAATATTAGATAAAATATTATCTGATTTTAATGAAATAGCGAAATTTTGGATAAAATAATATCCATAAAACAATAAAAAGCAAGGAGGGAAAATGGAGCAGTTTGTATGGGAAACAGCAGAGGAACTGGATCAGAAGCTTGCACAAAGGGTGCGTAATATCAGAAAACGACGCTCTATTTCTCAGGAAAAATTATCTTCCATGAGCGGAGTAAGCTATGGTTCAATTAAGAGATTCGAAACTACCGGACAGATATCATTGATATCACTGACAAAGATTGCCATGGCTTTGGATATTGCAGATGAGCTTAGAAATATTTTTACGCATGTTCCATATAAAGATATTCAGGAGGTCATAAATGAGGGAAGGTAATGCATTACAGGTATTTTATGATGAAAAACTTGTAGGAACACTGGCTATGACAGCTGACCATAAAGCTGCATTTCAATATAGTGAAGAATGGATTGAAAATGGTTTTCCGATCAGTCCGTTTTCACTTCCCCTTAAAAAGCAGGTTTTTGTACCGACAAAAGATTATTTTGACGGATTATTTGGAGTATTTGCAGATAGTTTGCCGGATAATTGGGGGAGATTGTTGTTGGATCGTCTGTTACGTGCACATAAGCAGAATCCAGACAAATTAACAGTGCTGGATCGGCTGGCAATTGTTGGAAAGTCAGGTATGGGAGCACTTACCTATTATCCGGAGAAAAAAATAGATGAACAATATGGAGATGTGGATCTGGATGAACTTGCGGAGCAGTGCCGGAAAATACTAAATACGGAATACTCCGATAGATTGGATGAATTATATCGTCTCGGTGGTACAAGTGGTGGAGCCAGACCCAAAATTATGACTACAGTGAATGGAGAGGAATGGATTATTAAATTTCCTGCACATGTGGATGGAGAAAATGCAGGGAAGATGGAATATGATTATTCATGCTGCGCAAAAAAATGTGGTATTATAATGAGTGAAACCAGACTGTTTCCATCTGAGAACTGTGAGGGGTATTTTGGGATTAAGCGGTTTGACAGGATATCAGATAAAAATGGAACAAAGAGAATTCATATGCTGACAGCTGCTGCGTTGCTGGAGTTGAATTTTGAGCATCCAAGTCTGGATTATCACAGTCTGATGAAACTGACAAAAATATTAACCAGAGATAATGAGAAAGATATGAGAGAGATGTTTCGCAGGATGTGTTTTAATGTTTTTGCACATAACAGAGATGATCATTCAAAGAATTTCACCTATTTATATGATGATGAAAAAGACAGATGGAGCCTGAGTCCGGCATATGATCTTACTTACAGTAACACATACTATGGAGAGCATACTACAACAGTTGACGGAAATGGACGTAATCCAGGCAGAAAAGAACTCCTGACTGTAGGAATTGCGGCAGGAATGAAAAAAGAGGTATGTATAGAAAGTATGGATATGGTAGAAAAGTGTGTGAAAAATATGCTGGGAAGATATCTTTAAAGAAATCGACATGTGGAATAATTTGTTACTTGGAGGACAAAAAATGACTATTAGAAAAGCAGAAGAAAAAGACATTCTAAGAATAATTGAACTGTTGGGACAGGTATTGCAGATCCATGCAGATATAAGACCTGATATTTTTATTCCCGGTACCACAAAATATACTGTAAGCGAATTGACAGAGCTATTAGAAAAAGAAGAAAAACCCATATATGTAGCAGTGAACGAGGAAGATGTTTGTGTAGGATATGCATTTTGCCAATTACAGGAACAGCCTTTTTCAACTAATATGGTACCGTTTAAGTCTCTTTTTATAGATGATCTATGTGTTGATCAGCACGCACGAGGACAGCATATCGGCGAGAGTTTGTTTGAATATGTAAAAAATGAAGCAAAGCGAATGGGCTGTTATGAAGTGACACTGAATGTATGGGCAGGAAATACTTCAGCCGAAAAGTTCTATGAAAAAATGGGTATGAAAACAAAAGAAAGGCAGATGGAATATATCCTGGAACATTGATGCGTTGTATGGCATATTTGAGAAGTCTATCTGCGAATTTACAGAGATATCCGATGGATGAATCCGATCAGTCAAACAGTAAATATTAAAAGAAAATGCAAATCAGGCATAAGTTATATTTCGGAAACTTGTGCCTGATTTTTACAGTGTTATTTGGAAATTACAGGTGCTTTTGTCCGATATTTTTAGCATTGATATAATTTATGATCATGTCTGCTGCATCGGAAATATCAAGTTTGCCTGTATCAATAGACAGTTGATACTGGTTGGCGTCTTCCCATTCTTTGCCTGTGCAGAATTTGTGGAAAGATGCTCTTTTCTCATCCACTTCCTTTATCAGCTTTGCAGCTTTTTTCTCATTAATACCGTCCCGTTCCATTACACGTTTGATACGGCAGTCTTTATCTGCGTGAAGAAAAACAGTAGTTGCCTCAGGATCATTTGCATAGATCGCTCCTGAACAGCGTCCGATGATTACGGCAGATTTTTGCTGCGTAAGTTCACGTATAAGTTCAAAAGATTTTTCCATCGGATTGCTTTCTCCGTAGCTTACAGCAATGCTGTAGAGCAGGCTGTTTACTGCCTTTTCCTGGAAAAATTCTTTGTTTTCGTCAAGCTTTCCAAGTTTTTTGGCCTCTTCTTCCAGTTTCTTTCTGTCATAGAGTTCCAGTCCAAGTCTGGAAGCCAGTTCTTTTCCTATTTCATGTCCGCCGCTTCCGCACTGTCTTGCTATTGTAATAATCATATCCCATGCCTCCTGTGCAATGATGTCGCATTTATTTACTGTCAAAGTACTTTTTCGGAATTATTATACTCAAAAAAAATCGAAATGTATATGCCAAAATCTACTATAAATTGCCTTCACAAATCCTGATATTCTGGTACTTATGGCAAATTGGTCTGACAAATATTTGCTTAATAGAAACATTAGACAAATACTTTATATTGAGATATGATGAGAATTGTGGGAGCTGCTTTGCAGCGGAGTATTTGAAGCAGCTACGATCCATTATGCTGTTGCAAAAATATTCGGACCACTTTTGTTTGGAAGAGGATGGTGCGGATATGCCTGTTGGACAGCTATGGTGTTGGACTTTTTACCATATAAAAAGCCTCAGGCTGCAAGAAAAAAGATAGGTTTCATCCGGTATATTACATTTGCATTTTCGTTCTCTTTCGTGGTGCTACTTTTTCTGAATCACGTAGAGAATATGGAGAAAATCATGTTTATAGCTTTTATCGTGGGGAATATTCTGTATTATATTGTGGGGATTATTCTGGCATTCCTATTCAAAGATAACAGAGCGTTCTGTAAGTATATTTGTCCTGTCACGATCTTTCTGAAACCTATGAGTTATTTCTCTGTAGTCAGGGTTAAGTGTGACAAAGAGAAGTGTATTTCATGTGGAAAATGTAAAAAAGTTTGTCCGATGAATGTTGATATAACCGATAACTCCAGAAAACGGAAAAACGGAACAGAATGTATTTTGTGTATGGAATGTGTCAGAACCTGTCCGAGGAAAGCACTTTGAGCCGAATTTCCTGCAGGATGTACTTTGGTGTCAGCTGTTACTGAGAACGAAACGAACAGTAGCGTAAGACCTATGTTAAATATAGTTAAACCTCAGTAAAGTTTATTGAACTTTTTTCTCAATGTTTCTATACTCTCCAATGTAATGAACACCCGATCTGTGATCGTGTGATGAAACATTCATTTCTCAGGAGGATTATGAAAAAATGAACAACTTATGGCGAAAAAGTTTTATGGCAGGTATTTTATCAGTTTCACTGACAGCAGGAGCGGTTACTCCGGCATTTGCAAGTGCAGCACCGGACGGAAAAACAGATGCTGCTTCTCTTGCAGGCGGAATGGGAATTTCCCGGAACTGGGAATCCTGGAAAGCAGAGTGGGAAGCTGTTAAGAATGACTGGACTCAGGTTTCACTTACTCCGGGCTCTGACTTTAGCCAGTTAAACTTCGCATGGTATTCTAAAAAAGACAATTCTGACACAGCAGAAAAGAAAGAAGAACAGGTTGCACAGGAGTTCTCCGCTCAGTCAGGTGATGCTTTCAGTGACAGCAGTGAATCTGTCTTTGCAGGAACAGAAGCCGATACTTCAGCAGCAGGTGAAACAGTGGAAGCAGCACAGGCTGAAGAGACAGAATCAAATGCAGCAACAGAAGTAAATATAGCAGAGGAAACTGCAATAGCTGAAGAGGATATAGCATCAGAAGAAAGCATAGCAGCATTTAATGCGGAAGAAGGAGAAAACGTAGCAGCATTTAGTACTTCTGAGAATGACGCAGAGGAATTCGCAGCAGAAGCAAACTCAGATGAGAACTTTCCTGATTTTGATACAGAAAGTGATGAAAGTCGTGCAATTGCTGCAATGGTAGCGGATATCCTTGGAGCACAGGCTGATACAGCTGCGCCGAAACTGATCATCGGTGAAGGCAGAAATATGAAAAATGCAAAAGTGTATGTTGCAGAGCAGACAGATGCAACTACAAATACAAAGACAAATGAGGCATATGTTTCCAATAAAGTAACTGCCACAGGTCTGAGTGCAAATACTGTGTACTATTACAGCTATGAAAAAGAGGATGGAACCTACACAGAACCTGCAGAATATGCTACAAAATCAACAAATAATTACAGCTTTATTTTCGTAGGTGATCCGCAGATCGGATCTTCCAATGAACTGAAAGGCTCTGATACAGCAGAATTTTATCAGGCACAGTCCGACGCGGTCAGAAATGATTCCTTTAACTGGAACACCACATTAAATGAAGCTATGGATAAAACAGGCGGAAATGCAAGCTTCGTGGTATCAGCAGGTGACCAGATCCAGACAACAAAGAAGAAATCTCCGGGAAAAAGTGAAATGACCAGCGAGATTGAGTATACCGGATATTTAAGCCCGGATGTGCTGAAATCCCTTCCTGTTGCAACAACTGTTGGAAACCATGACGCAGATAATGCAAACTACACATATCATTTTAATACACCAAACAGCAGCGACCTGGGTTCTAATGGAGTTGTTGGTGGAGATTATTATTTCACATATGGAAACACTTTGTTTATGATGCTCAATACACAGGATACAAATGCTGCTGAACATAAACAGTTTATGGAACAGGCGATTGCTGCAAATCCAAACTGTACCTGGAGAGTCGTAACCTTACATCAGGATATCTATGGTTCAGCGGAGCATTCCAATGAACCGGAGATTACAAACCTCAGATATACACTGGTACCCTATTTTGAAGCAAATGATGTAGATGTTGTTCTTACAGGACACGATCATGCATATTCCCGTACCCATATTCTTGAGGGCGGACATAAAACTGTAGAATATACGGATGATGAGTTTGATGCAGAACTGGATAAGGATATGGATGCGGGAGAAAATCCGGCTACAAGATATGAAGCACCGGCAAATATTTCCGCAGATTCCAAGGAACCGGCTGATGTGGCTTATCTGAATTATCTGAATGCAGTCATGGATAAGGATGCGGTAGAGGATACAGAAAAGGGTGAGACAGTTGTAAATCCGGATGGTATTCTCTATATGACAGCAAACTCTTCATCAGGAAGCAAGTATTATGATCTTGTACCAAGAATGCAGAGCTATATTGCAAACAGATGGCAGGAAGACGTTCCGACTTATTCTGTTATTGATGTAACAGATAATACATTTACAATCAATACTTATCGTACAGATAATGACCAGAAAATTGATGAAACCTTTACGATTAAAAAAGGTGTGACAGAAGATATTAAATCTGCATCTGTAGGGAAAGTGAAGAATCAGATTTATACAGGAAAACAGATCCAGCCGGCTCTTAAAGTAACTCTGAATGGAAAGACCTTAAAGGCAGGAAAAGACTACACAGTTACCTATACAGATAACAAAAATACAGGTCTGGCAAAAGCAACCATCAATGGAATCGGAAAGTATACAGGAACACAGACAGTAACATTTAAGATTGTGCCAAAGAAAGCAGTGTTAAAAACTGTGAAAGCCGGAAAATCCGGAACAGCCACTGTTACGATCGGAAAAGCAGGTGGAAAAGTTTCCGGCTATGCAATTCAGGTTTCCACAGATTCTTCATTCAAAAAGGTAACTACTTACCGTACAGCAAAAACTACATATACTCTTAAAAATCTGTCCAAAGGAAAAACTTACTATGTAAGAGTAAAAGCATTTACCAAAGTTTCAGACAAGAACGTGTATGGTGCAGCAAGCAAAACAATTAAGGTGAAAGCAAAATAATGTTAAACAAAAATTTCCTTCGGAGAGGGTGCCTGGTGATCACAGGCATCCTTTTCCTCATTTTTCTGATGCAATATAATAAGATCGAAAAAACAGAACTTCTTTCTACAGAGGGCAGAACCTTTGAGAAAGCAGTAGTAACAGAGGTTATTTCAGATAACCTTACAGAAAACGGAAACAGAGTAGGTAATCAGACAGTCAGGCTGCGACTCTGTTCCGGCAAATTTAAGAACGAAAAAGTGGAAGCAATCAGTTCTTCCAGCTATCTGTTTGGTGCAACCTGTAAAAAGGGTATGAAAGTCATTGCACTGGTCAGTGAATCACAGGGTGAAGTCATTGCATCTGTATATAGTGCTGACCGTGAATTTTCCTTATATTTTATGATTGCAGTGTTTCTTCTGGCAATTATCCTGATCGGTGGAAAAAAAGGTGCGGCATCTGTAATGGGGCTGGGCTTTACCATTGTATGTGTGCTGTTTCTGTTTCTTCCGATGATATACAGAGGTGTTTCGCCAATCTTTTCAGCGGTAGTTGTTGCCGTTATAACCACTGTAGTAACAATTTATCTGATTTCCGGAATTTCTGTTAAATCATTAACTGCAATTTCAGGAACTGTAACCGGTGTTGTAATGGCTGTTATATTTGCAGGAATATTTGGAAAAGTAACTCAGATCACAGGTTATAATGTAAGTGATATTGAAGAGTTGATTTACCTGGAAGAGAAAACAGCTATAAAAATAAATGAACTTCTGTTTGCAGGGATCCTGATCGCATCACTGGGAGCAGTAATGGATGTAGGAATGTCTATTGCCTCTACTTTACAGGAAATATACAGCAGACGCCCGGATCTTGGAATGTGGGACTTGTTTAAAAGCGGCATGAATGTTGGAAAAGATATGATGGGAACTATGTCAAACACGCTGATTCTTGCTTTTGCAGGTGGCTCTCTCAACACACTGGTATTTATTTTTGCATATAACTATTCCTATCATCAGATCATCAATATGTATTCTATTGGGATTGAACTGATGCAGGGGATTTCCGCAAGTATGGGAGTAATCCTGACGGTTCCCTTTACCTCACTGGCAGGAGCCTTCTTTATTTCAGGAAAAGTATTGAAAAAGTGATTCTCGCAGGAGGGATCATAAAACGATGAAAGTAAACAAAGCAGATGAATTCTATAAGATATTAGAGAGAAAAGCCATATATCCGGTGTTTCAGCCAATCGTCAATTTACAGACCGGCAGGGTGTCCGGCTATGAGGCACTCAGCCGTATAGACAGGAGTAGTACGACACTTACGATTTCAGATTTGTTTGTGATCGCTGAACAGTTGGGATGCGTATGGAAATTAGAGAAACTATGCAGAAACAAAGCCTTGAAGGCAGCAGTTGAAAAACCGGAAAATGTAAAATTATTTCTTAATGTTGATGGAAATATTATTCAGGATAAAGCGTTTATACAGGGATTTACAAACCGTAAGGCTATGAAGGCAGGGGTTCCTGCTTCTGATATTGTATTCGAAATAACAGAGAGATCAGACATAGAAAACTATCAGATATTGCAGCAGATCATGAAACATTATGCAAATCAGGGATATGAGATAGCATTGGATGATGTGGGAGCTGGACATTTAGGCCTAAATCGTGTAGTGAATACCACACCTGACTATCTGAAAGCGGATATAGAACTGGTAAGGGATATTCACAAGTATAAGAAAAAAGAGATCATGATGAAACTCCTGTTAGATTACTGTAATGCAACAGGAGCAATTCTGATCGCAGAAGGGATAGAAACAGTACAGGAGCTGGAATGTCTGCACAGCCTGGGAGTGCATTACGGCCAGGGATTTTTCCTCGGAAAACCAGAACGTGCATTTGGAAATATCAGTGCTGAATCGGAAGAAATATTAGAGCGATTAAATGGGAGAAAGAATATTTTATTTTTGGATATATCAGGCAAATAAGTCATTCATTTTTCTACATTTTTCAACAATAAATCCGAAATTACACCAGTTGATTAATCCCTGAGAGTTGTGTATAATTATAAAAATAAAGTTTTCTAGTACATCGTTTCGTAAATAACTATACCAATCGCGTAGGATGCGGATTCGAGTGTGCTGGTATAAAAACGCAGGCGTAGCGGGCTACGCTGAGGCTTTTAGACCTGTGCAATCGGATTCGCAGACAAGTGAGTGGTATAGTTATTTCGAAAACGATGTACTAGAATTGAGGAGTGGGTTATGGATCGCTTAGCACTTATTTTTGATAAACCAGCAGAAGCCTGGAATGAAGCGCTGCCCCTTGGAAATGGAACCATGGGAGCAATGTCCTATGGAAGATTTCAAAATGAAAGAATAGAATTGAATCTGGATTCGCTTTGGTCTGGAAATGGAAGAAACAAGGAAAATCCCAACAAAAATGTCGACTGGGATCTTTTTAGAAAACACATTTTTGCAGGGGATTACCAGGGAGCAGAGAATTATTGCAAAGAAAATGTGTTAGGAGACTGGACAGAAAGCTATCTGCCTGCAGGAACGCTTTCCATTAATGTGAAAGAACCCATTCAAAATGGAAACAGCTTTTATAGAAGAGAACTGTGCCTGACGAATGCAACTGAAAAAATAGAATTCTGCCAGGATGATTTGATTTATCAAAGAGAATTTTTTGTGAGTATGTCAGAACCAGTGATGGCAATTCATTATCATACTTCTCCAAATTGCAATCTTGAAATGTCAATAACACTGGAAAGTGAAATAAAGCACAAATCTGCTTTTTTTGCAGAAAATGGAATTATATTAGAAGGGCAGGCACCCATTTATGTTGCACCACCTTATTATTCCTGCGAAGTTCCTGTCGTTTATGAAGAGGGGCAGGGAATCCGTTTTGCAATTGGATTATATGTACAAACGAACGGTGGAAATGTATATCAGCAAGCGGATAAGCTTTTTATAAATACTCCAAATGATGTGTATATTTACGTGTCCGGAGTAACTGATTTTAAACAAAAAGAACTCTTTTTTTCAAAAAGAAACTGTATGATGGAAAACATCCAGCACATTCAATATGAAAAGCAAAAAAAGGCGCATATGGATGTATACGCAAATTATTTTGATAGGATGCATCTTGACATTAATTATACACCCGATAATGAACTTGCATTAAAAATGTTTCATTATGCCCGCTATCTGATGATCTGTTCATCTGTACCCGGTTCACAATGTACAAATCTTCAGGGAATCTGGAATCACCATATGCGTGCTCCCTGGAGCAGTAATTATACTGTAAATATTAATACGGAAATGAATTACTGGATAGCAGAAAAAGCAAATTTAAGTGACTGTCATATGCCTTTGCTTGAACTTATAGAACGTACCTCAAAAAAAGGTGAAAAAACAGCTCAGGATGTTTATCATCTGGCTGGCTGGGTAAGCCACCATAATCTGGATATTTGGGGACACTCAAGCCCGGTTGGACAATTTGGACAGGACGAAAATCCCTGTACATATTCCATGTGGCCGATGAGTTCTGGATGGTTATGCTGTCATTTATGGGAACATTACTGCTATACATTGGATGAAGCTTTTTTAAAAAAGAAGGCATTTCCGATTATACAAGGGGCCGTAGAATTTTACCTGGGCTATCTGGTACCTTATAAGGGATATTATGTAACTGCTCCCTCTACTTCACCTGAAAATACATTCCTTGCACCAGATATGACGACACATAGTGTTACGTTTGCGTCAACAATGGATATCAGCATATTGAGAGAACTGTTTGGATTATATTTAAAAGCATGTGAAATTCTGGGAGTAGAAGATTTTACAAATGCAGTCAAAAATGTACTTCAGAAACTTCCTGCCTATAAAATTGGGAAAGAAGGGCAGCTTCAGGAATGGTTTTATGATTACCCGGAAGCAGATATCAATCACAGACATATTTCTCACCTGTTTGGATTATATCCTGGGAACCAGATTCATAAAGAGAATGAACCTCTTATAGAAGCCTGCAGAACTTCTTTGGAAAGGCGTGGGGATAAGGGAACCGGCTGGTGTATGGCGTGGAAAGCCTGCCTGTGGGCAAAACTTGGAGATGGAAATCATGCCCTGACTTTATTAAAAAATCAGCTTCGCTTAACAAGAGAAGAAGCATGCAGTCTGGTAGGTGGCGGGATATATCCGAATATGCTTTGTGCCCATCCTCCGTTTCAGATTGATGGTAATTTTGGATTTGCTGCTGCTGTGCTGGAAATGCTAGTTCAGTATGAAGAGCAGAAAATTGTTTTTCTTCCGGCATTACCAGATGAATGGAAAGATGGGATGGCAGAAGGCGTGAAAGCGCCTGGTAATATCACACTTAATTTCAAGTGGAAAGAAAAACGGGTTACGGAAATAAATCTGAAATCTCCAATTGATGCGAAACTGGTAATCTTATATAATGGTATGGAAGAAGAAATCGTCCTGAATGCTGGAAGCAGTTATCAGAAGACGCTGATATAAAGAATATATTATGATATATGAAAGGCAGGATATCTTGTGATTATAAGACATCCTGCTGTTTTATATCAGATTACCTGCTTATAGATGAAATCGTTTCCCATATTCAGAAGGTGAAATTCCCATACACTTTTTGAATAATCGACTAAAATAAAGTTGATCGTCAATTCCTACCATAACGGAGATCTCCTTCAGGGAAAAGGTATTCTCCTTTATCAGTGTAGCAGCTTTTCTTATCCGCAGATTGTTTAAGTAACTGGTAATACTTGTTCCTACTTCGGACTTGAAAACACGGCATAAATAGCTAGTGCTGAGATTGACATTTGCCGAAATGGAGGATAATGTGAGACGGTGCATGTAATTATTTTCTATGTATGTAAGGGTTTTGGCAACATCATTTTTATAATGCCCCTCACTATGAAGAAAGTCCTGATATGTGGTCCTGGCCTCTTCATAATTTTTCAGATTTTCTTTATATGGCATATCTGGTGCAAAGGCTTGGTACATGGTAAAACGGTTATACAGCTTTTTTATCAGCTGTTCCACTTTTACTTGACTGCACATTAATTCTTTTTGGGAAAATACTACGAGCGCATTATGGGCACTGAGAACAAGAATGTATGGCTGTAGCACTCCCTGAACAGCATCCAGTATCATATCTCGCAGCAGATTAGCTGATATAGAAAATGCATCATTTGATAAAAATTTTTCAAACGTTACATAGCATACAGCACAGGAATGTTTCATAAATCCAAATTTTTCTGCTCCATATCTTTCAATGAACGAATCGAGAGACTCTTCTCCCTGAAAAAAGGAGAGAAGATGATCGGTTATGGGTTCAGTGATGTCTGTTTTCAGAATGGAATCTTTTCGGTCAGCTGTATTTTGCATTTTTTTTGTGGTTTTGTTCAGACAGGCAAGGAGTGTATCTGGTTGAATTTTGATTTTTAACAGATAGTCCGCAGCACCTAAAAGCAATGCACTTCTTACTGAATCGAAGTCTTCGTAGTTGCTTAGTACCAGTATTTCTCCGGGATATTCTTTTTCCTTCAGAAAACGAATTAGTTCCAGTCCGTCCATTTCAGGCATTTTCAGGTCAGTGATAATGATATCCGGATGATGTTTTTCAATCAGTGGAACAGCCTCAAGACCATTTGATGCTGTTCCACAAATGAAAAAACCATGCTCTTCCCAGGGAAGAATGGAGCGAAGCGCAATTTTTACGATTGGTTCATCGTCAATAATTAATATACTGTACATAAAAGTCCTTTCTGTGGGCAAAAGTGGTTGTGATTTTTAGCTGTTATAATCTTTTGACAGTTCTTGTACATATAGTAAGGGAAGAGTCAGCGTACATGTGGTTCCTTCTCCAGGGTGACTATTGACCTTAAGTCCATATTCCTTTCCAAAATTCAGCTGTATTCGGTCATTTACATTGGTAATTCCAATCTTTTTCCGGTTTGTATGAGGTTCCAGCGCTGCAGGTGTCACTTCAAATCCTTTTCCATTGTCACAGAGTTCTATGATAAGATGATTGTTTTCTTCCCAACAGGTGATTAGAATTTCCATAACGGAGCCGTCATCAGAAGAACCATGCATAACAGAATTTTCTGCAAGGGGCTGCAGGATTAGTTTAGGAACAAGGCAGGAGAGCAGTTCTTCCTCTTCTACGTCAAAAGAGTACTCAAAGCTTCCGGCATACCGGATTCTTAAAATCGCGAAGTAGTTTTCCAGGTTCTCAAGCTCTTCCTGAATGGTTATATACTCGTTTTTATTAGTCAGTGTATTTTGCAAAAGACTGCTGAGGGCCTGGATTCCATCACTTACAATCTGGTCTTTATGCATGGCGGCTACAAAGCGCAGACTGTTTAAAGTGTTGAAAAGAAAATGAGGATTTAACTGATATTGAAGCATCTGTAGCTCCAATTCTCTTTTTTTCTTTTCCTGGCTTTTCTGTTGTTTCATCAGGCTCTCAATGGTATCTGCCATATGATTCATGCTTCCGGAAAGATCGGAAAGTTCGTCTTTGTGGTCATCCTGGATCCGTACGGAAAGATTTCCCTTTGATAATTCCCTGCAAAAATCCAGCATGCTTCTGATGGGGGAGGTAATTCCAGGATACACCATAGCTACAATTCCAATGCAGAGTAGAACAAGGAAGAATGCCACAGCCAGGATTTTCCAAAACATAGTGTTAACTTCAGAATTAATATAATGATATGGCATGGTATATACAAACAGCTGGTTCAGGTTTTTATTGAAAATATAAGTAACCAGCTGTTCTTCGCCATCTTTGTAAATGCTGAAAAAATCTGTTCTGTTTGGAAGTCTTGCTTGAATATTTTTCAGCAGCTTTTTTTCGGTTTTTTGCCCCAGTTGAATACTACGATCCCAGGAAGAAAGGATTGTTCCATCCATATTCAGATACATAATATTGGAAGAGTCAGCCAGACCTACTGGTTCCAGTACTGTTTTGGAAAAAATTTTTTCATCAATGGAAATCAGGGTATAACCAATTACACGACTCTGACTGTATTGTTCATAAATTCTTCTTCCAAGAATCAGGATGTCCCGGTTACGGTAAGTATGTGCGTATGCCCATACATCCTGATTTTCTTCTTCAAGACGACTCAGGATCCTGCTTACATCATCCGAATATAACCCATCATATCCCAAATCATAAAAAATATTCCCATCTGTATCATATACTGTAATGTTTTTTGCCTGTGCAGGATAGATGATTTTACTTCGAATCATATGTTGGATTTCATTGATGGCTTGATTCTTTTCCGTATCTGTCATACCCTTTTTCAGAAGACCGTCCTTGATTTCCTGACTGATGCAGATGGAGCCGCAGAGATACTGATACTTTTCAATCTCACTTACCATATTCAGATTGATCATGGATAAAGTCTGTGAGATGGAAGTGGAAAGTTTTTCCCGAAGCGCTTCTGAAAAAATATGAAACGAATAGAAGCTGATTCCTGTTAATGGTACAATAGAGATCAGGAAAAGCGCTATGATCAGCCTGGTTCTAATACTGAATTTTCGAAATCCCTGATATCGTTGTCTTTTTTCCATGCCGCTGTCCCTCATTTCTAAAAAATAATTCGTACATGGTCCGGTAAAGATGGAAAAAATCGTTCTGATTTTCATGACTGTATCGGATTGTGACAGATTTATTATACAGGAAAAAAACAAGATAATCCATTTAAAATACAAATAGAAAAAGATTGTACATATATGTCGCAAGAAAATCCATATTATATAAAAATAACAGAAAAATGTTCCATATAAAGAATTGTTTTGTGAATTTACCACAAGAAGATTTTCCATTATACTAATATCATCAGGCAAACATAATAAAAGCCAACAAGAAGGAGGAAACAACCTATGAAGAAAAGATTTGCAGCTTCTGCTATGATCCTTGCTATGAGCGCAGCAACAGTACTTTCCCCGCTTACTGCATTTGCAGAGGCAGAAGAACAGGAATTGAACATTGCCATTTTCCAGGGGGGATATGGGGATGCTTACTGGAATCAGATGGTGGAGCTTTTTGAAGAAAGCCATGAGGGCGTGAAAGTAAACATGACTATCAGCCCTACAATTGGAGATATCATCCGTCCACAGATTGTAGCTGGAAATGCACCTGATTTTATCTGTCTTAACGATGGTGGTGAGGATGGTGTAATCCTTTCCCTGATCAAAGATCATGCACTTCTCAACCTGGATGATGTTTTTGACGGAGAAAATTATGCTGGAACCGGTACCCTTCGCGATGATATTACAGATGGGATCCTTTCCAGTACAAAGTGTGCACCATACGGAGATGATGAGATCTATCTGGCACCATTCAACAGTGGTCCGCAGGGTCTGATTTACAACAAAACATTCTTTGATGAGAATAATCTGGAAGTGCCGAAGACCTGGGATGAGTTCTTTGCACTTGGTGATAAGGTAAAAGATATTGACGGACGTGCACTTTTCACATATCAGGGAATTTATCCGGGATACATGGAAGAAATGCTCTGGCCGGCAATTGCAAATGAGTGCGGCGAAGAAGCACTTACTAAGATTGCCAATTACGAAGAAGGTTCCTTTAATAATGAGGGTGTGTTAAAGGCTTTAAGTCATATTAAAGAGATTGCAGATAAAGGCTATCTGTTAGAGGGCACTGTTGGTATGAACCATACAGAGTCTCAGACAGAGATGATGCTTGGAAAAGCTGCATTTATCACAAACGGAACCTGGATGGAAAATGAGATGCAGGATGCGCCAAGAGAAGATGGATTTGAATTTGCAATGGCTACGATCCCGACCGAGAACGCAGACGATGTGCACTATGTATTTGACAGCTGCGAGCAGTTTTCCATTCCGGCAGCTGCCAAGAATCCAGAACTTGCAAAAGAATTTCTTCGTTTCCTGTATAGTGATGAATCTGTATCTGCTTTTGCAGAAGCTTCCGGTGCCCTCTATGCTACCAAGAGTGCCCGTGAAGTAGCAAAAGATAAGCTGTCTACTGCAATCTACAACATGTACGGAATCTACGAAGAGGCAAATGCCTCCTCCCTGATTATGAGCTTCGCAGCAGTTCCGGCTGACTGCAAGGTTAACCCGAAAGATGAGATATTTAATCCGATTACATCTGTTATGAATGATGAAATGACAGTGGAAGAGTGGGCACAGAATGTGGAAGATGCTTTTGCACAGGTTCGTGCTGATATGGAAGCTGCCAACTAAACTTCATATACCAGCCGGATAAAAACGGTAAAGCATGGAAAGGCTGCTACACAGTGTATGCTATGCAGCAGCCTTTTGTAACCCTGAACAGATATATCGCCAATCGGTGATGTCATCCACATTTATTAAATACTTTAAATTTAAAGAGGTGAACAAGCGTGGTAAAGAAGCCCAGATTATTTATAGCCCTGTGTACGCTTCCTGCATTGATTTTAACCATTGTTTTTATGATTGTGCCTATGGTAAATGCCATTTATCTGTCTTTTACCAGTTCCACTGCACTTAGCGTAGGCTTTAACAGCAAATTTGTATTTTTGGATAATTACAAGTATATGTTCCAGGATAAGGATTTTCTTCAGGCACTGTTTAATACTCTTAAGCTGATGCTGGTAATCCCGGCTGTGACCATATTTCTAAGTCTTGTATTTGCATTTATCCTTACTCAGGGACAGCTCAAGGAAAAGTCATTTTACCGGACCGTATTCTTTTTCCCAAGTATTGTTTCCATGACTGTAGTTGGTATTGTGTGGTCTTTTGTGTTTAATCCCACAAGAGGAATTCTGAATCATATGCTGGATCTGTTCCATTTCTCCACTTGGAAACACGCATGGCTTGGAGAGGGAAAAACGGCTCTCTGGTGTATCGGTGCAGCCCTGGTGTGGCAGGCTATTGGTTATTATATGGTTATGCATGTGGCTTCCATTGACGGGATTTCCCAGGAGGTTTATGAAGCTGCTTCCATTGACGGTGCAACAGGAGTGCAGAAGTTCTTTAGGATTACCATTCCGCTGCTTCGCAGATCCATTGGAACGACCTATATACTTTCCCTGTCTGGTACTATCAATTTAAGTTTTACTCTGTCCAACGTTATGACAGGCGGTGGACCAAACGGTGCTTCCAGTGTGCTTTTACAGTATATGTATACGCAGGGTATGCGAAACGCTAATTTTGGATATGCCATGGCAATCGCCATGTTTACCCTGATTCTTGCAATTGTGCTTGCAATGATTTCTAAAAAAGTATCATCTGAAAAAGAATAGGAGGGAGACTGATGAAAACTGTAAGAACCTGGTGTATCAGAATCCTGATGATTCTGTTTACCGTTATCTTTTTGTACCCGCTTTTCTGGAACCTGATGTCTGCGTTTAAGACAAATGCAGAATATTTGACAGATCCCTATGCATTGCCCACAGCTTTGAATTTGGATAATTTTGTGGCAGCATGGCAGAAAGCAAATATCGCCGCTTATTTTGGAAATTCCATATTTGTGACTGTGTTTTCCACTGTATTGCTATTGCTTCTGGTTATTCCCATTTCTTATGTACTGGCAAGATACCGTTTTGCGGGCAGCAAACTGATCTCTGCCATTTATATGGCATGTATTTTTCTGCAGGCTACCTACATTATGATTCCTTTGTTTCTGGAATTACAGGCTGTGAATGGATTAAATAACCTGCCGGTACTATGCCTTGTTTATGCAGTTATGCAGTTTCCTTTTTGTATCTTTACTTTACAGGGCTTTATGTCTGCAGTACCCAGAGATTACGAGGAATCTGCAAGAATTGACGGTGCTACTAATATCCAACTGCTATCAAGAGTTATGGTGCCTCTTGCAAAACCCGGAATTGCGACCATTACGATGTTAAGTGCCATGGGCTTCTGGAATGAATATCCATTGGCACTTGTTCTTCTCACGGAAGATGCAAAGAAAACTCTTCCCATCGGAATGGCAAACTTGTTTGAAGTGCAGAAATATGCCACGGACTGGGGTGCACTGTTTGCAGGACTTGTAATTATTATGATTCCAACAATCATTATTTATCTGATTGGACAAAGATATCTGCTTCAGGGAATTGGTGCAGGCGGGTTAAAAGGGTAAAATGAAAGGGGAAATAAAATGCCAACTGATCAGGAATTAATAAAAATAGTTCCCTCCAGCCGCCAGCTTGCCTATCAGGCAACAGAGTTTTATGCGTTCTTTCATTTTGGAATGAATACATATACCAATCGTGAGTGGGGAGATGGAACAGAAACACCACAAATTTTTAATCCTACAGAGTTTGTTGCAGACCAGTGGGTGTCTGCAGCACAAAATGCAGGTATGAAAGGGGTAATCCTTACCTGTAAACACCATGATGGTTTCTGCCTGTGGCCGACCAGATATACCAGCCATAGCGTTGTCTCCAGTCCATGGAAAAATGGAAGGGGAGATGTGGTCTGGGAAGTGTCTGAAGCATGCCGTCGTTATGGGATGAAATTTGGAATTTATCTTTCACCATGGGATCGCAACAAGCCTTGTTACGGAAGCGGAAAAGAATATGATGATTACTATCTGGCACAGCTGACTGAGCTTCTCACCGGTTATGGAGATATTTTTAGTGTCTGGCTAGATGGTGCCTGCGGAGAAGGACCAAATGGAAAAAAACAGATATATGACTGGAAACGCTATTATGAATGTGTCAGAAAATATCAGCCAGACGCATGTATCTGTGTGTGTGGGCCGGATATCAGGTGGTGCGGAAATGAAGCTGGCGATGTAAGAAAATCTGAGTGGAGTGTTGTTCCTGCACGTACAGCACTTGCAGAGAGTGTACAGGAAAGAAGCCAGCAGACCGATGATAAGGAATTTAGAATGCGCCGGATCACCAGCGACATGGAAGATCTTGGAAGCAGAAGAGCGCTTGAAGGTGAAACGAATCTGATCTGGTATCCGGCAGAAGTAAATACTTCTATAAGACCTGGATGGTTTTATCATCCAGAAGAAGATGATCAGGTGAAAAGTCTGGAGGAGCTGATCTATATCTATATTGGGGCTGTTGGAGGAAATGCAACCTTTTTGTTAAATATTCCACCTATGCCAAACGGGCTTCTTCATGAAAATGATGTTAAACGTCTGGAAGAATTTGGAAGTTGGAAAAAGAAATCTTTTACTCATAATTTAATGAGTACAGCACATATTTTTTCAGAAAATGAAGATCCGACGCATCCGGTTTCTGATTTGACAGATGATACTTCAGAAACCTGGTTTCAGCCTGAAAGCAGCGAACTGCCAGTAGAAATAACCATTTGTCTGGACGGTTCATACAACTTAGGGTATCTGGTATTAAAAGAGGCTGTCTGCTATAGTCAGAGAGTGGAAAAATTTGAGATATTTGTTAAAGAGGGGGAAATATGGAACAGTATTTACACAGGAACAGTAATTGGTTATAAGAAGATCATTTCTGTTAAGGGGCAAAAAGCCCAGAAAGTGAAAATTGTTTTACATGATTTCCGTGTACTTCCGCTGCTCTCATTTGTTGGAATTTATCCTGAAAGTCTTTAATAGGGAAAGCATTCTTTCTCATAATATCTTAAGGTAGAAGCAAGAAGATATTATTAGAAAACCATTGAACCTGCTTGAAAGAGAGAACATTCAAAGCAAAATTGCCAATTGGTTTGGAATAGATTTTTCCAAACTGTAGATTGTTTTTATAAGTAATCTTGGAACTAATGCAGGAGTCATGGTGCAAATGGACAATGTTCGCAGAAAGCACTTGTCTTTTAGAAAGACTCGTATTAAAATGCTTGTCAGTGATCAGGTTGCAGAAACTTGCGATGCCTGCGACCGGACGGAGGACCTAAGGGTCCTCCATTTTTCTATATACGCAGATTTTTATAGCGATAGAAAAAGCATTAAAACCGATAAAACTATTTTTGAACTATGAAGAATAGATTAGAAATCTCATTGCGCGAAAAGGGATGATTATTGTTGACCGTGAGTTCACTGCGTCTAAATTAAAAGATATCAGTTATTTTGCCCTGATAGATGGGTACAAAAATCTGTTTTACAATCCCATGAGTTAGAAACGATTTTTGACCATAACACAGTTAAAATTAATCAAAAAATCAATCGCAAATTTTTACGATTGCATTGACAGTGATTCTCCTTATCTATATATTATTGCAGTAGGAACAACTTATCAAGTACTCGGAAATAACTAACTTGGTAATAAAATTTTTACTGGAGGTTATCAGAAATGACAGAAAGAGAAAAAATGGTAAGTGGAGAGTTATATGATCCAACGGATAAAGAATTGGAACAATTTTTAATTTCACCTGCTTGGATGTATGTGAAGTACATATAGGAGATAATGTGATGATTGGTCCAAATGTCACATTGGCAACTCCCATGCACCCATTTTTACCTGAAGAACGTAATAGCAGAAAAAGAGAAGATGGAAGCTTTTATAATCTTGAATAGGAGAAACCAATTACTATAAAAGATAATTGCTGGCTGGCATCCAATGTGGTTGTTTGTGGCGGTGTTACCATAGGAGAGGGATGTGTAATAGGAGCAGGAAGTGTTGTGACAAGGGATATTCCTCCATATAGTCTGGCTGCTGGAAATCCATGCCGGGTTATTCGCAAAATAACTGAAAAAGATCATATGAAATAAGATAATACAATCAATAAAGGGGATGCCGGTTAATACCACTTTTCGGCATCCCCTTTTTGCCCAAATAATTAAGTATTCCAATATCCGATATGGCAGAAATATTTCTGGGACAGATTGTATTCCGGAGAAAAATGAAAGGTTAGTTTTAACTGGTTGTATTACGGCGAATCAATATTGGAGTAATCTGTTTATGGACAGGCTTTTCCAGTGGTTTAGGGGAACGTTTTTTTTGTTCTTCCATCTGTTGAACCAGAAGCTCCATGGCAGTTTGTGCAATAATATCAATCTGCTGACCAACGGTTGTGATTGGGAGAATTGCCTCACTGGCAATGGGAGAATTATCAAATCCTATGATTTCATAGAAAGAGGGTAATTCTCGGTATTTCTGGAAAATCAGGTTAAGAAACATGTTTGCATAAGTATCGTTGGAAAGGAAAATACCTTTTTTTTGATTGGGATATTTCTCTTCTATTCTTGTAAAAATGCGTCTTATTTCATTTAAAATTTCCTGATAAGAATTACCGCTTACACTTAGATCAATATCATAAGGAACCTGATATTCTTCACAGGTTTCCTTAAATGCGCGAATACGGTCGTAAGCAGGAACTGTTTTCTCAACATTGACATTGATGTGGATCAGTATATCACATTTATCACGGATCAGCAGAGTGGTAGCCTGAAGCGCACCCATATAGTTGTCAGTGGTAACACTGCTGATATATTCCGCTTCACGTTCAATGGCAACGATGGGAATCTGATAGGAGGATAATTGTTTTGATGACAGCGTATGACTTAAAACAATGAGACCTTCAATCTGATAGGATAGGAGCTCTTCAATATATTGCTGTTCTTCTTCAGCCCCATGTTCACTGCTAAAGACGAGAAATTTGTAGTGATAATCACTGTAGCTGGACAGCAGTTGTGTCAGCATTTCAGAATAATAATGCAGATAAAGATTCGGAATAATGATTCCGATAAATTCACTTTTTCCATTCGCCAGAACTTTTGCAAGTTTATTTTTTTTATAGCCAAGGATATCAAGGGCCTGAGAAATTTTTTCCTGATTTTCAAGTGTAAGGGAATCAGGATGATTGAAATATCTTGATATTGTAGTTTTTGAAAAATGGGTATATGCTGCAATATCTGCAAATGTCACCTGTTTTTTTGACATGAAACTTATTCTCCTTATAAATAAATGCAAATATTTTTTTTAGTATAGCAATTATTATACAAAAAGGCAATATTAAAATAACCGATTACGTAACCGGTTATTTTAATGAAGAAAAGTGTTGACAGAGAGTGTGTGATGTAGTAACATCAGATTATAAAGTAACCGGTTACTTAACCGGTTTCATGAACAATGTATGAAAGGAATGGAGGAAAAAGTGCATGAAAACAGTGCAGAACCAAGCAAAGCCCGTAAGCAAGCAGACGTGGAGAAATAAGGTTACGTATGTGAAGAAAAACTGGCAGTTATATCTTTTTTTCTTAATGCCGGGACTTTTACTGACAATCATTTTTAAGTATCTTCCGATGGGAGGGCTTTTGATTGCGTTTGAAGATTATAATGTAATCAAGGGAGTACTTGGAAGTCCATGGGTTGGACTTGAATATTTCAGACGTTTTTTATCATCACCGGATTTTATGAACTATCTGATGAATACATTAAAGCTGAGTATCTATGGATTATTATGGGGATTTCCGGTTCCGATTATTCTGGCATTACTTATGAATCGTATTCAAAAAACAGGGATCAAGAAAAAAGTACAGCTTCTGATCTATATGCCGAATTTTATATCTGTAATAGTACTTTGTGGTATGGTTCGTATGCTGTTATCACCGGTAGGACCTTTGAACAGGCTGCTTGGGATTAGCACAAACTGGATGACAATGCCATCTGCTTTCCGTACTATTTATATAGCAAGTGGAATCTGGCAGACTGCAGGCTGGGCATCTATTATGTATACTGCAGCATTATCTAATGCGAGCAAAGAGTTGGAAGAAGCGGCAGTTATGGATGGTGCAAACCTTTTGCAGCAGATCTGGTACGTGGAGCTTCCGGCGATTAAGAACATTATTGTAATTCAGTTTATCCTGCAGGCAGGAAATATTATGAGCATTGGATTTGAGAAGGCATATGCATTGCAGACAGATATGAACCTGCCGGCATCAGAAATTTTATCTACATATGTATATCGCATCGGTCTTTTGAACGGTGATTATGGTTATTCTACGGCAGTAGGTCTGTTTAATTCAGTTGTAAATGTAATTCTGTTGATTTTTGTAAACTGGGTTGTAAAGAAGCTGAATGATGGAGAGGGATTATAGGAGGAAGAGAAGATGGAGAAAAAGAAGAGAAAATATTCAAGGACAGATCGTCTGATCCTTGGAATTGGATTCACGATTCTTGGACTGTTTGTACTTTCTATTGCGATTCCAATTATATATGTAGTGCTTGCATCTTTTATGGATCCTACTGTTTTGAATAATCAGGGACTGAGCTCTGATATTAAGGACTGGACTTTGGATGCTTATAGAAGAGTACTGGAGAATGAGATGATCTGGCGCGGATTTTTGAATTCTTTTCTGTATTCATTTGTATTTACAGTGATCTCAGTTTTTGTAACATTACTGGCAGCCTTTCCTCTGTCTAAAAAAGAATTTGTGGGAAGAAAATTTTTTAATCTGATTTTTCTGATCACAATGTTTTTTGGGGGAGGAATGATTCCAACATTTATTTTGATCAATCAGCTGCATATGGTAAATACAGTATGGGCGGTTTTGATTCCGGGAGCATTTAACGTTTGGAATATGATTCTTGCAAGAACTTATTATCAGTCAATTCCGGCAGAATTAAGAGAAGCATCTGCAATTGACGGTGCTAATGAAATTCAGCATTTTTTCAAAATTATGATGCCGGTATGTAAACCGATCATTGCAGTACTGGCACTGTGGTCATTTGTCGGAATGTGGAATAGCTACTTTGATGCGATGATTTATCTGAACGATGCAAATCTTCAGCCACTGCAGCTGGTACTGCGTTCAATCCTGGTGCAGAATACTCCACAGCCGGGAATGATTGCAGATATCCAAAGCACAGCAGAGATGGCAAAGGTAGCAGAACAGTTGAAATATGCAACAATTGTAGTATCAAGTTTACCACTTTTAGTGATGTATCCATTTTTCCAGAAATATTTTGATAAAGGAATTATGGTTGGATCGGTAAAAGGCTAAAGAAAGGAATGATACAGATATGAAGAAAAACAGAGTAAGAAGTTTGCTTGCACTTGGACTTTCTTTAACAATGATGGTAAGTATAATGGGGTGTGGAAAACAGCAGAGGCTTGATGCTGAGATTAATCCGGATACACCGGTATCGGATGTACAGTTTCCATTGAAAGAAACAGAGGAGCTTTCTTTTATTACCAGTGCACCGGCCACTTCAACACAGGATCCAAATAAAAGAGTGATTTTCCAGAGAATGGAAGAACAGACAAATGTTCATATTGACTGGACCTGCTTTGTATCAGATCAGTTTTCAGATAAAAAGAATCTGGCGTTGGCTCAGTTTGGAAATCTGCCGGATGGGCTGTTTAATGCAGGCATGAGTGATTATGATCTGTTGCGTTATGCAAAGCAGGGAATAATTATTCCGCTGGAAAATCTGATTGACAAATATATGCCAAACCTTCAGGCTGTGTTTGAAAAATACCCGGAATACAGAACCATGTGTACAGCACCGGATGGACATATTTACTCTTTTCCGTGGATTGAACAGCTTGGTTCCGGAAAAGAAGCAATTCAGGCCATTGGAGATATTCCTTATATTAATAAGAAATGGCTTGATTATCTTGGTCTTGAGATTCCAACCACAACAGACGAACTGGAGCAGGTACTGATTCAATTTCGAGATCATGCAGATGATCTGAAACAAGAGTTTTCCATTGAAGGTGATGTAATACCAATGTCATTTATTATCAATAACGGAGATCAGGATCCTTCAATCTTAATAAATGGATTCGGAGATGGTTATGGGGACACAGGAGATCATTTTGCTGTAACAGATGAAGGTAAGGTGATTTATACAACGGTTCAGGAAGGATACAAAGAAGGTATCAAATGGCTGCATAAACTTGTGACAGAGAATCTGATCGATCCGGAAGCATTTACACAGGAATGGTCTACTTATGTTGCAAAAGGAAAGAATCACCGTTATGGACTTTGCTTCACATGGGATATTGCTAATATAGACAACAATACGGATTATGTGATGCTTCCGGCACTGACCGGACCGGATGGAATGAGAAATATCACCAGACAGAACAACAGTGAGACCAGCGGTTTTGACAGAGGAAGATGTGTGCTTACTACCAGCTGCCGTAACACGGCACTTGCTGCCGCATGGATCGATCAGATGTATGCACCCCTTCAGTCTCCACAAAATAACTGGGGAACCTATGGAGAGAAGGATTCCTTTAATATTTTTGAGCTGTCTGTAAACAAAGATGGCGAAAAAATGTTAAAGCATATGGACTTAGGAGATCAGTCACCGGTGGAAGTACGTGAAGCGCAATCTGTAAATGGTCCTCTCGCTATATTAAATGAATATTATGACGTATATGTAACACAGCCGGAAGATGCGAAATGGCGTCTGGATAATATGCATGAGACATATTTACAGGATATGAACAGCAAATATGTTTATCCTAATGTATTTATGAGTATTGATGATACAAACAAAGTGTCACAGTATGATACAGATATTAAGAAATATGCAGAACAGAAGAAAGCAGATTGGATCCTGAACGGAGGAATTGATGAAGAATGGGATTCTTATCTGAAAAAAATGGAGAAGTACGGGCTTTCCGATTACCTTTCAATCAAGCAAAAATATTTTGACCAGTATCAGGATTCATTAAGCAGTGAAAAATAAGAGAAGATATCATTTTGACAGGAGGAACTATATGAGCGAAATGTTGGAAAAGGCAAGAAAATATGAATTTATACAGGGACAGCAGATCAAAGAGGAAGAAAGACCAGCCTTTCATATAACTCCTTATGTTGGCTGGATGAATGATCCAAATGGATTTTCCTATTATAAAGGAGAGTATCATTTGTTCTACCAGTATAATCCGTATAGCACACATTGGGACAGTATGCACTGGGGACATGTAGTGAGTAAGGATTTATTGCATTGGAACTATGTTCCGACTGCATTGGCACCGGATGAAGATTATGATAAATTCGGCTGTTTTTCAGGAAGTGCCATAGAATTAGAGGATGGCAGACAGTTGCTTATGTATACTTCTGTAAATCAGGAGAAACTGGAAGACGGAACTGTAAGGGATATTCAGACACAGGCAGTGGCAGTTGGAGATGGTAAGGATTATGAAAAGTATGATAAGAATCCGGTTCTGACAGCCAAAGATCTTCCAAAGGGGGCTAGTAAAGTAGACTTTCGTGATCCCAAAATCTGGAAAGGGAACGATGGAAACTTTTATTGTGTTATAGGAAGTCGTCCGGCTGATGGAAGCGGACAGATCCTTCTTTACAGAAGTAAAAATGGCTTTGAATGGGAATTTGTAAGCATTCTGGCAAAGAATCAAAATCGTTATGGAAAAATGTGGGAATGCCCGGATTTCTTTGAATTGGACGGCAAATATGTGCTTCTGACAAGTCCACAGGATATGCTTCCGGAAGGATTAGAATTTCATAATGGAAATGGAACGTTATGTATTATTGGGGAGTTGGATCCTGAGACACATACTTTAAAGGAACAGTTTTGTCAAGGTGTTGATTACGGAATTGACTATTACGCAATGCAGACACTGCTTGCACCGGATGGACGAAGAATTATGATCGCCTGGATGCAGAACTGGGATACGCTTGCATATCGATGCAATGACTCTGGATGGTTCGCACAAATGAGTCTTCCAAGAGAACTGTCTGTTAAAAACGGAAGATTGTATCAGGTTCCGATCAGAGAACTTAATGCCATGCGTGCAAACAAAGTCGAGTATAACAATGTTGTGATAAAAGATACCAGGCTCACACTGGATCAGATTGAAGGACGAACGGTAGATCTGGAACTTGTGATACGACCGGCAGATAAAGACAATCTTTATAAAAAATTTGAACTCTGTTTTGCAGAGAATGAGAAATATCATTCTACATTATGCTTCCGTCCGGATGAATCTGTTTTAAAAATCGATAGAAAATTCTCAGGAAGCGAACGGGCGCTGGTTCATCAGAGCAGTTGTCTGGTAAACGGTGACAGCAATGAACTAAAATTGCGTGTGATTTTGGATAAGTTTAGTGTGGAAGTATTTATTAATGACGGCGAGCAGGTTATGTCTGCGGTTATTCTTACAAAGCAGGAAGCAAAGGGGATTTCTTTCTTTGCTGATGGTGCAGTTAAGCTTGATATAGTGAAATATGATTTATTATAATAAAGCGTTATAAATTGGGACATAATACAGCATTTATTGGTAAGGTTGGTAATGATTTTTTTGGAGATCAGTTGAGAGAAGCCATAAAAGAAGCAGGAATTGATGACATTGGATTATGTACAGATGAAAAAATTCATACTACGCTTGCTATGGTACATACATATCCGGATGGAGATAGGGATTTTTTCTTCTATCGTAATCCGGGAGCAGACATGATGCTGAATAAAACTGAGATTTCCGAGGATATTCTCAAGGAAACAGAAATGCAAATAAGTAAAAAACTTTAAATTTGTAATTCTTGCCAAATAGCAAGGAAATCGCAAGACTTTGGTCATGTGAATTTCCTTGCTTTTTTTTCTCAAAGTGTCAGGTAAGGCTCTTGTTTATGGAAGAAATCAGCTCTGCCAGTTGTTTCCTTTTGGTGCGTGTATCACCGTTGATCATCAACTTGGAATAAATCTGGTTGACATATTGTTTCACAGTGCCTTCAGAGAGAAATAACCTCTCTGCGATTTCGCGGTTGCTCAGACGGTCGGTGATCAAAGCTGCGATTTCTGCTTCTCTGCTGTTCAGCATATTTAGGATCTCAGGCCTGTAATTACGGCTGGACAGGCGGAGGCAGTGTTGTTCATAAACAGAACCAAGGGAAAGGATCCGGTCTGTGAAAGGCTCTGGTGTTATGGAATTAATACTGCCCAGCACGTCCTTGATATAGGTATAATTTTCTACAAACGGAATCAGAAAGCCATCCGGCATGGCGTGTCCTAAGGCTTTCTGCAGCAGCTGTCGTGCATCATGATGTTTGCCCAGCATTGCGTAAGCTGCAGCGGTCTGGATCTGAACGTGGAGAGACACAAGTTCATAGTGCATTTTCTCACAGACAGGCAGAAGCGTTTCGCTTCTGCCTATAACTTTTGCGTACATTTTCTGTGAAAGAAAGACCTGATTCTCGATCATTTCCATCATAGGTCTGCAGGGAGAAAGAAAGCTGACAGTGGATAACATATGGTCTTTAAATAATGCAGGAATCTTTTCCGGCATTCTAATTAATGCATAGTAGTAAGCATAAGTACTGTCAAAAATATTCAGCCACATCATATTGTGGAGAGACAGAAACTCCTTACGCTTTACTTCAGGGTTCTTCACAAAGGTGACGCCCTCCTGAAAAAGGGAAAGCCTTGCAGCAAGGAAATCACAGCAGAGCGAAATATTGTGCTGTCCGTTTGATGCAATGGTGGAATAAGTCTGCTCCAGCAGAATCTGTGCATCTGAAAAATTCCCCTGCATAAATGCTGCCTCTGCATTCATGAGCAATTCCGCACCCTGTCCATGTCCCTGGGTAATCCTGTAATAGTGGGGCATACATTCATTCATAGCTGTCAGTTCTGCATCCAGGGTTCCGGATCTGCGGTGAAACATCATCAGAACAGAAGGAGAACCGAAGGTCCAGCTTCCTGTATTGCGGATACTGATGGCAGGTCTGGTCATTTTGGAACTGGCCTGACGGTGCAGAACGCTCATACCGGTGATATCGTTATACATCAGAAAACTCATAATAAGATCACATTCTCCGGAGAGATTCTTTCTCTCATCTTCGGACAAAGTGTTATCTTCAGCTATGGTATCTGTCAGAAGCTGCTTCAGTTCCAGCATTTTGGGAATTTGATGCCAGGTAAACATACGGCGCATTAATACGAGAAGGGCCAGAGGTCTGTTCTTCAGGATTTCTGTTGGACAGGCATCAAGAAATGCGAGAACCTTTTCCGGCGAAAGAGAAGCCAGGAGGATTCCTGCATCCTTTTGGATAACAGCAAGTGCTGCATCATAGTTAAGAGCCTTGTTATAGGTAGCAAGTGCCTGCAGGAACTGTCCCCGGGATTCATACCATTGTCCGTAACGATTCCGGAAATCTGTCTGTTTTTCATGGGAAAGCATGGCAAAGGCACGCTGTGTACATTCCTTCATCATATGGTGAAAACGGAAGCTGACTCCATCAGGCAAAGGAGTGATAAAAGCATTCTGTCTGGTCATAAGGGAAAGAATCTGTCCGGCTTCCGGATTTCCTGTAATAAAAAGAGCCATCTCGACGGTAAATTCATCTGCAAGTCCCATAACAGTGAGAAATTCCTGCTGCTTATGTGAAAGCGGTGCAATCATAGCAGAGGAAAACATATCATAGATATTAGAAGTATGGTCAGGGAAGTGTCCGCTTTCAAAAAAGGTACAGAGATTCAGATAGACTGCAGAAAACCATCCCTCACTGGAATAGAGAAGCGTGTTCAGCTGATCTTCGTTCAGGCTGGCACCGCAGCGATGGGTATAGACAGAAAGCTCCCGGCGATTCAGACACAGATCCCTGGTATGGATCTGATATAACTTTTTGCCAAGACGGAGAATCTCTTTTCCGGACAGAAAAGCATTTCTGCCGGATACGATCAGGTGGATATTTTCAGGCAGTCTGTTGGCAAGCATACAAAAAAAATCTGCAACATGAGGTTCGCCCAGCAGATGAAAATCATCAATAAAAATGTAGTAAGAGATCTGACCGCTCAGGGAATAACAAAGCTCATCAGCAAGCATCCCGGCACTGGCAGCATCTGAGGGGCAGCTATAATTATCCAGAAAATCAAGCCCTGCGAAGGCAAATGCCTTCTGAACGCTCTGCCAGAAAACAGACAGATTATCAGAATAAATACTGATCCGGATCACACAGGAATTTCCGTTTTTGCTCTGTTTGTCCAGATACCAGTTGATAGCAGTTGTTTTTCCATATCCCATGGGAGCGGTCACAGCAGTGAATGCAGATTGTGAAATCGGCTTCAGATTCTCCTGCAGACGCTCAGAGATGTAAATTGTATTCAGATTATATTTCTTTTTAGACATCTGTAAAACCTCTCACTTGATACGATATGTTTCATTTTAACATATAAAGTATCAAAATGAAACTTTTTCCCAGGCGGTTTTTCAGGCAATATCTGCCACTGCTTTTGCTATACGGGGACACTTTTTGGTTCCAGGTTCCTTCTGAAACGCTTCTCTATCAGATAATTCGTATGGAACCTTCAAAAGTCTATGATTATGTAATTACATTTTACTTGAAAAATTAAACAACATATGATAAATTATAAATGCGACGTAAAAAAAGTCACATTTATAAAAAGGCGATTAGTATGAGAGAATTTTTGGAAAAAACATTACGGCAAAATGTAATAATGACAGAGAATAAAGAGGTATATAAAAAACTTCCATTAGCATATCGTGGAAGATATGACATTTTTACAGTAGAGACTAATGGTGTATTATGGATGGCTATTCATCCCAAAGATGATATCGGACTTGTTGTTTTGCGTAGAGACAGAGCTGGCGTGGAAAAAATAACAGGATTAAACTGTGCAGTTTTTCTTGATCGAACAACATTTTATATAAAAGAAAAGATGATAGAAGAAGGAATTCCTTTTGTAATAGATAGGAAGCAGGTATTTCTCCCGTTTATTGGATATTTGCTGAGTAAAGAAAATGAAAGAGAGTTGGCACCAGTTCATTTGATTTCATTTTTGACGCAAAAAATGCTTCTAATGGCCATTTATGAACGATGGAATGAAGTGAAAGTATCCGGTGCAGCGAAACGAATGGGAGTGTCAACAAAATCTGCAAGCCGGTGTTTTGATGAACTGGAATATTTAAATATTGATGTGTTGGGCATGAAAGGTAAATCAAGAGTAATAAATATTCCGAATGACCGAAAACAATTATGGCAGCAGATTGAGCATATGTTAAGAAATCCAGTGATTCGAAGATTTATATTGAGAAAAGATATGAAACTTGAAAAGAAAGCAGGCATTTCTGCTTTATGTGAGTATTCTCTTTTGTCCGATAATGCTTATCTAACCTATGCGGTAACGAAGAAAGAACTGAAAGCTAGTGGAGTGACAGAAGAAAAACAAGTAAGTGAATTGGAAGAAATTGGCTGTGCTGTTTTGGAACTGGGATATTTCATTGATTTTTTAGGAAAAGGATTTCAAGATCCCTTGAGCGTAGTATTGTCACTTACAGGAGAAGAGCAAGAAGAGGAACGGATAGATATTTCTATTAATGAGATGTTGGAGGAATATGTATGGTCAAAGGATTAGATACATTTCAGAAGTACTTTGCAGATTATGAAGAACAGTATGTTTTAATAGGTGGTGCAGCCTGTGATATTCTGTTTGAAAGCAACGAAGTAAATTTCAGGGCTACAAGAGATCTGGACATGGTTTTGATTGTTGAAGCATTAACTCCGGAGTTTGGAGAGAAATTTTGGAAGTTTATCGTTGATGGGAAATATAGAAATAAAGCAACAAATGGTAGTAACCCTCAATTCTATAGGTTTGATAAACCAGAAGAAGATAAATTTCCGAAAATGATCGAATTGTTTTGTAGAAGTGATTTTAAACTAAAAGATGCGAAAGGAATTACTCCAATTTATATTGATGATGAAGTTTCCAGTTTGTCAGCAATTCTTTTAAATGATGATTACTATAAGGCACTTCTCGATGGAAAAGAAGTGAGAAAAGGACTTTCTGTTTTAAGACCAGAATATATCATTCTTTTTAAAGCAAAAGCGTATCTTGATTTGCAAAAACGAAAAGATTTAGGTGAGAAAGTGGATTCCAGTGACATAAAGAAGCATAAAAAAGATGTTTTGCGTATTGCTTCGGAGCTTATGCTTGAAAAAGTAGAAGAATTGCCGACAGCAGTAGATGCCGATATACATAGCTTTATTGATTTGTTGGAGCAGGAACCATTTGATCAAAATTCATTGAAAAGATATGGACTGAAAAATGAGGATATTGTGGAGTTGTTAAAGCAAGTATTCGGATAAAAATGTGATGTGTTATACAGTTGATTTATCAGTTAGGAATTCCAATGTCAAATGCAGTAGGAATGTTGCTACGGCAGATTGTTTTGCAAAAGGGAATTCCATTTGAAATGAAATTACCAAGAACGGCACCGTTGACCTATGGTTCTCTTACGAAAGAACAATTTGATAAAGAAATTGAAAAAGGTATGTCTGATGTAAAAGCTGGCAGAGTTTATTCAGCAGATGCCATTGAAGCTGAAATGAAAAGAGATTTTGGCATATGATTTTTTTATGTGGCATATTCCGCTGAAGCAAGACAGGATTTGAGGGACATTTATGAATATATTGCGTATGAATTGTTGGTACCTGAAACAGCTGCCGGACAATGGTTGCATTGTTCGGAACGATAGGAAATAGCAATACAAGTTGTAGGCAGGTGGCTACCCAGGAGCAGATGGACCGATTTTGAAAAACTCTGTATCAATTTTCTTTACAGATAAACTTTGTTCATAGATTTATGGTATAATCAGTTTAAGCGCTTGAATAAAGAAGATGGTTATACCATGAATCTGTTTTGCGAAGAGGTCCATAAACTGCCGGATACATGGACACCGACTTTTGACCTGAGCAATCACGAAAAAGTATCGGCACGAAATGATTATGCGGAGAAGCCGCTGAAAAAAGTTGTCGAAGAAATCGTCGAGAGAAAAAATGGAGATCGGATGCAGCGGAATATGCCGTATTTTGTCAGGCTTGTCGTTGATTATATAGTGAATAGAGAAACGCGATAGCGTAGTAAGCAATAATTGCAGATGATCCAGGTTTGATCAGAGAGGAGAAGAATATGAACAACTATTGTATGATCCAGAACTCCAAAACGTTTGCATTTTCCGCAGAGAATCCAACCGGTGTACGCGCAGGTGGTTCCCAGGGCGGTGACTGCACCAAGCTTCGTCCGACCGTGACGATTCCTGCAGGGGAAACCGTAACTCTGGTAGATGCTGCAGGACCGGGTGTGATCCAGCATATGTGGTTTACAGGATATGTCGGGCACCATTTTATCATCCGTATGTATTGGGATGATCAGGAATATCCGTCTGTGGAAGCTCCGCTCTCTGCATTCTTCGGATGTGCCTATGATGAAAATTTCGTGGACCGGGATGGCAAATATCCGGTGTTGAATTCTGCCATGATGCTGGTAGCTCCTGGTCGCGGCTATAACAGCTATTTTGAGATGCCGTTCCATAAGAGAGCTCGGATCACGATGGAAAACCGTGGTGACAAGGATGAAGAGCTCTTTTATATTATCACCGGAGCTTATCAGGAGATTCCGGCGGAGGCTGGTTATTTCCATGCCACCTATCGCCAAGAGCACCCGGTTCAGAAGGGTCGTACCTACACAATCGTTGACGGAATCGAAGGCAGGGGACAATTTGTCGGTGTGACTCTGGCAACTGGTATGAATGGCAACAATAGCTGTTGGGTAGAAGGCGAAGCCCGCATGTATCTGGACGATGATCCGTATCCGTCTATCCACTATACCGGAACTGAAGACTACTTCGGCGGTTCCTATGGATTTGGAAATGACATCATCATCAAGAGCTATCAGACCTTCAGCGGCTTATATACCGGCATGTATGCAATCTATGGAGACAACCGGGAATTCTATAACGGACAGCAGAGATTCCTGCTGTATCATTTCCATATTGCAGACCCGATCCGTTTTGAGAATAAGTTTCGTATGACACTCGACAACATGGGCTGGACCGGACCGCGTTACGATGATTACACCAGTGTTGCTTATTGGTATCAGACCCTGCCGTCCGCACCGCTGATGCCACTGCCGACAGATGCAGAGATGTGTATGAGATAATAGAACCAGATTGGAGATGTCAGATAGATTGGTTTTAACCTTGCGACACGTCGCATCGGTTATATCGGACTGACATCAGAGATTTGCCGGAAAGGATAGAGGTATTATGTTACTGGAAGAGAAGTTTTTGGAATTTCATCGTTATGCCAGCAGCCACAATCTGCCGCTGGAAGCTATCAGTGTCGGAGATGAGAACAAGGTACTCTGTGAGATGCACTACGCAGCAAATGCACCGAGAAATATTTATTCACATACCAAGAGTTTTACGGTAACAGCAGTTGGACTCGCAATGGAAGAGGGAAAACTAAGCCTGGAAGATCATGTGGCGGAAGTGTTTAAAGATAAACTTCCTTCAAATCCGGATCCAAATCTGGAGAAGATTCAGTTGAAACATCTGCTCTGCATGTCCAGTGGCTTTGGTAAGGCACTTCTGATGAATGCGGACAGACGTCCGGGCATCGGCGCACCGGATTATGAGAAATATATGATGGCACAGCCGGTTCCTGTGGAGCCAGGCAGTGCATTCTGCTATTCCTCTGCCGACAGTATTCTGGCTGCTCATATGGTAGAACGGGCCGTTGGCAAGCGGATGGGAGAGTATCTGTATGAGAAGGTATTCCAGCCCCTTGATATGGGATGGCCGCTCTGGGAGCATGATCCACAGGGACATCCGAATGGCGGCGGAGGTATGTATCTGACTTGTACCGAGATGATGAAACTGGGACAGCTCTATCTGGCTGAGGGTAACTGGAAGGGCGAGCAGATTGTCAGCAGGGACTGGGTGCAGGAGGTGTCCACCCCGAAATTTACCTTCGAGCCATCTGCAGATCTCTGGCATGTAGGATATGGCTATCAGTTCTGGATCAGTCCATATCCAGGATCCTATCGTGCTGATGGCGCATTCGGACAGATTACAACGATTCTCCCAGAGAAGGGATTGGTTGTTTCCATCCAATGTCCGGAGCGAGGTAATTTCGATCAGGTGAAACGTGCGCTGCATGAACATTTTCTGATGGAATTGTAAGAATAGACTTGCAACAATATGCTATAATTTGCCCAGAAACCGTACTTTTGGCTGAAAAGGCTTAAAATCAAGGCTTTTAGGGAATGTGGATGGGATTTGTACCCCCATTGTACTCCTATTTTGTAAAACAGTAGGATCATCAACCGGACTTCCCTCGATAAAAAAGAATATGATTTGTGGCGAAAGAAGTTCCTTCGGGGACTTCTTTTCACTTACATAAAAATGTCGGTTTGAATGTCGGTTAAGTGTCGGTTTGTTTATGATATTTGACTGCAATACATATATGTGGTTGTACTTTTAATAATAATCGTATACCTTACCTAAATATGCATAGAAACCAAGCTGATCACAATAAAATAACATAAATGATTAAAAAGTAACAAGAAATATGTTATCATATATAAAAACATGTTACAAGGAGACGTCATATGCAAAAGCAATTAGAGCAGTATTTCGGCTGCAAAGTAAAAATAGCAGAATATAAGAATAAATTACAATTGCCGATTTTTATGACTATGCGTGACATTATGATGGTTGAAATATATGGTGTTAACTTTGCCATAATAGATGTTATGAAGGAAACGGAGCTAAGTGTTGCTGCAATGAAAAAGCAGAAAGCAAAGTATGAGGAAGCATTGCAGTGCCCGGTAGCATATGAAGTAGCGTTAAATAGCGTATCCATGAGAAATGCTCTGGTAAACAGCGGAGTTCCGTTTGTGGATCTGCCGGGAAATGTATTTTTACCATTTATGGGAATTATATTGCAGGATGTGTATCGCAAGCAGCTTGTCAAGGCAGATAAGATGATGCCTGCAACACAGATGGTGTTTCTTGAATTGTTATATATGGATGATGAGGAATCTGTGTTAAAAAGTGAAGTTGCGAACAAGTTGAATCTTACCAAGACGTCCATTACAAGAGCAACAGCCCAATTAGAGGGAATGGGACTCATCCGCCAGATGAAATCCAGAACAGAGATTGCTATTAAGAGAAATTACTCACGCAAAGAGTATTATGAAAATGCAAAAGCATATTTGATTAATCCGGTCCAGAAAGAGATTACAATTATGCGATGTGAAGCAACCTTTGAATCATTTGTCGCAGGAGAAAGTGCACTTAGTCAAGTGTCAGAACTAAATCCACCTAGAATAGAGGAACGCGCAATCTACAAGGGTGAGGAAGTTGTTGATCAGTTGGAAATTGTGGATGCCAGATCTGAAGATCCGGATGACTGCTTGAAAGTACAATTATGGAAATACAATCCTTCTTATTTTGCAAGAGAAGGATGTGTTGATCCTGTTTCGCTTGCATGTACATTCAAAGGTAACGAAGACGAAAGAATAGAAATGAGTGTTGAGAAACTGCTGGAGGAATTATAAATGGTACCAGGGCTAGACTCTTTTAGAGAAAAATTTAAAAATTATACGGATTATTACACTATTATCGGCGGAACTGCCCGCGATATTCTACTCTCAGAGGCAGACTTGCCGTTTCGAGCGACAAAAGATATTGATATGATCCTGATTATGGAGGACAACTTCCCAGAATTTGCGAGCATATTCTGGGAATACATAAAAGAAGGCGGCTATAAGTGCGGATGGAAGAATGAACAGAATATGCACTTTTACCGCTTCACAGAAGGCAAATTCGGTTATCCTACTATGATTGAGTTGTTTTCAAGAAAGCCGGGATATCTTCTTGAAATTGAAGAGGGAATTATACCGATTCATATTGATGATGATACTTTCAGTTTATCAGCGATTCTTCTGAACGATGACTATTATAAATTTATGATGTCCGGACGTAGAGTGGTTGATGGTATTGGTGTTTTGGGAGCAGAGCATCTGATTCCATTCAAAATGTATGCGTGGATTAATCTTTTAGAACGAAAGAGAGCCGGTGAGCATGTCAATGAAAAGGATTTAAAGAAGCATAAGTACGATGTATTCCGCTTGCTGCAGATTGTCACAGCTGGAACAAAAGTTGAATCAGAAGGGCTGGTGACAGAGAGTATACATAGATATATCGAGCAAATCAGTGTACTAGATGAATTGGAAGTAAGACTTTTGCAGATGGGAATGCCTTTTGATAGAGATAGGGGTGTGGAGTTGCTGAAGGAGATTTATTTGTAAGCAAAACTGTTTTACATCCAACCTGTTCTGCTAATTTTCGGATAAGTGAGATCCTTTTGCATATGGAATAATTATAGTGAAACTAAAAATAAAAACGGAAAATCCGTAGATAAATTCAGAATGTGGTAGTATATCGTGCGAAAAACCAAAATAAAAACGGAAAATCTGTTTAAGGTTTTGCAGCATGAATGAGACAGGCCCAGGTGAGTTATGCATATTGATCGCTGATGCCGTAAAAAAATACGGAATAAGTTGAAATTTTCTACAGATCTTCTACCGGAACCAGATATCCGGTGTTCAGATATTTACAACAACTCATAATACAGATTTGATGAGCAATGATCTTCTCAGACCGGACAGCTAGGGCGTTATTTTTGTGGAAAAAACGATTATATAAGATTATAATATAATTAGGGTTTGCTCGGTTATATAATTAAGGAGGGATTCAAGTGTTTTTTTCAGAATATTATGGAATTGATTCTTCTGTAGTGGAGCATTATGGTGCTGTTGATATATCTTTTGTTTGTGACATTCCATTGTTCATTGATCCAATGTTGATATTCAATAGCGAAAAAGAGGAATATAAAAAGCTACATGAAGAAATAATAAAGTATTTTCATTTCTTATATCAAAAAGCATGTGACGGCTTATCAAATAAAGAGTTGAAAGCGTGGTTTGAATTCAATGAGGTTCCTAATAATTGGTTAGGGTATTCTATGTCAGGAAATAAGGGAGCTGCATTGGGAAAACAATATGCAAGATTTTTGTATAAAAACATAAGGTTTGCAACAAATACAAATAATATTACTAAATCGAATCATATTGAAAAGATTATGCTCTTGTATGAAGGAAGTGGTAAGGATAAAATTAGTGATTTGACAGTAAACTTAATAAAGGGCTTTTTATGCAGTTACACAGAAGAATTTGCAAGAAAATATCTTGATAAAAAGTACATAAAAAAGTTTCATGTTGAAAAAGCATACTTTAATTATGAAACAGAAAGCTTTGTGAGTAAAGAGTACGAACTACCATATATAACTAGTGAAAAAGGTAAGAAGGAATATGTATTATTAACTCCTAAAGATATCTTGAGAGAGGATGAACCAGCGATTAATCGAAAAGATTTTCTTGACAGTTATGATGATGTAAGAAGCATGATAGATAATGATTCATTAAGAGCATACGTTAATAATTATATTGCCAAAGCAATTCTTGAATATGAAGATAATCAAAAAAGAAATAAGAGAAGTGTCAACGAGCGTAGTGTTAAAAAAATAGAGAAAGATGCATTTAAGGAATTAGCAAAAGAATATCCTGAATTATATGACTATTATATAAAGTATGTAGAGAATAATCCAGAACAAGTAAGCAAACTTGCACATGAGGAATGTACAGAAGAATTGGAAAAATTCTACAGTAACTCAAAGATACTTATAGCAAAAGTAATTGATGAAGGTTATGTTATTCAAGAAGATATCGAAGCAAGAGAAGAAGCAAAAAATAGATTGAAATTTTTTAAGCACATTATAGAAGAATGTGATGGATATTTAGCTTTATATTACAATGGAAAACAGATTGCAAAAGAAAAAGATCTTCAAAGATTATTTAGGTTTGTATGGTATGGAACTTCGTATAAGGTAGATGCAGAACCTAATAATGGAAGAGGGCAGGCTGATTTTATTGTATCAAAGGGAATGAATAATCAAAATATTATTGAGTTTAAATTGGCTAGCAATAGTAGTTTAGGACATGTATTTACGCAAATAAAAATATATGAGGCGGCTAATTGTACGGATGGAAGTTTGGTTGTTATCTTTTATTTTACAGAAGAAGAAAAAAGATTTGCAGAAAAAGTCATTGAAGATTCAGGGTATAAATTGGCTATTGATGAATCGATTTTTTTGATAGATTGTAGAAAAGATAATAAGAAATCTGCGTCAATTGCTTGAAATATTCTATAAGTAAGAAAAATATTTTTACTACTAAGTAATAATAACAACTTGCTAAATCTTGCCTTGAATTGCTAACTTCCCACATTTCAGAGCAAAATCATGATTACTACGAGGTTTCTGAATGTCTTCTAAAGATGAGGCAATCTAGTGCAAAAAGGAGGAACACATAATGACTCAATATAGTGAAAAATCTTATAAAATGGCGTCAGATAATACCAAGTATAATGCTGCCGGAAAAGCAGTAATATTAGAAAATGATGAGTGGCGTGATGAGAAAGAATGGGATGAAGTATTTGAACTGATGCAGAATGAACAGAAAAACCCTTAGTAGCAAGAATTCCCCTTTTACTACCAATTTTACCACTAACAGGTAGTAATAACTTGCTCAATCTTGCTCTGATTTGTCACAATCTGCATTTCCAGAGCATATCACAATAACCCTGGAAACCCTTGCAAAACAGGGCATTCCGGGGCAAGTCAAGGAGAAATAAAACAATGATTAAAGTACTTTTCATCTGCCACGGCAATGTTTAATGGATGCCGTGAAAACCTTGATTTTAAAGGATTTCTTGGGAATTAACCAATAATTTACACCTTATTTATACCTTTGGAAGGCTGGATCGGAATAATAGAGAAAATAAAGAAATAGATAAATACAACAGGAACAGATTTTGTCATATTGGAAATATTGATACAAACGGCGAAGTGTTAGGATAAGCACTTCGCCATTTTTATGGTATAATATTTTGGAAGAAGAGTTAATATCTAAATTTGCTATTTGATGAAGGTGATGACAAAATGGTAAAAACAGAAGCGTTTCCAACTATTCGAATGAAAATTGACAGATTATTAAAAATTACAAATGAATATCAGTTTAATGATCTTGTGAAGGCGGTATATTGTATTAATCTGTGTATCAACAACAGATCAGTTTTGGAATCTTGTTTGGCATTAAATGCCTGTCTGATTGAATATGAAGAAAAAGGCAGTAAGAGGATTGGAACATATGATGAATTCAAAGGGTTCTTTGGTAAAATATATGATGTTATGAAACCAGGGATAGCAGACGATTACACGGTAGAAGATTTTGGTGAAGTCCAGCTTAGATATAATGATAAGTTTTACCGTGTAATAATCGGAACTGGTCATAATAATGTTTATGCTTGTCTCAATTTTTTACCTACTTTAGCAAGAAATATTTCGCGGGAAGAGGAATTATGCCTGGCTTTAGAGTATGTATCTGGAACGATTGATTATTTTATAGAAGAAAATAAGAATGATGGCGTTGTAGAAAAAAGGTTTGTTCTTCCGACTGAAATATTATTTTATAAAGTACAGAAATTCTTTAAGGAGGAAGTAAAGAAATATGATATTCTTGAACTTAATTCTTTAATGATGAGTGAAGGAACTACTATTGAAAAAAGCCATTTTGTATGCAGGGAAGATAATATTTATCCTTTGTACAATGTTTCTTTGTTAATTGATTTATATGATATATGGGAAAATAAAATTGATTTCAAAGAACAGATTTCAGTTGCGAATGAGGGAATCATTGACAGAATTTATAGTTTGTTTGAAATGGATCGGTCAAGAAGTTGTTCAATATTTGCACCTGCTATGATATTTCCAGAGCAAAAATATGATTCAAGCCAGAGAACATATACATTTATAGCAAAGGCTTCTCGTGGAGTAGTTGTCGCGCTTAATGCAGATGAATATGAGGAGGGACAGTTAGAAAAGGAAATTGCTAATATAGAGAAATATCATAAAAGCGGAACACTTCATATTGCGGAAACATTTAACCGTTTTGATAAAAGTGGATTAAGGGGGATTCATATTCCTGCCGATATGCCAATAGAATATTTAATTTATGATAGTTTTATGAATCCGAATCAAATGCACATGTCTTTGGGCGAGGAAGGGAAGAAGAGAAAAACTTGTACAGCGCTAGATGTTATATATTATCTAAATTTCATGGATGACATAGATGAATTATTCGAGTATCTATCTTATTCAAATGAGAAAGATTATGAAAGTTCGTTTGGTTTTGGAAGTGATGCTGCTTTATATTTTACATGGAAAAATCAAGGCCGGTATATTGCAAAGGGCGCAATTATATTTAATATGGTTGATGTAGGATATGATACAGAGAATGAAGCTGTTGTTGACTATTTTAAAGAGGAATTGAAAGATTATCCATTCCATATGAGGGATTATCTTTTCCGTGAACCATTTTCGTGGAAAATTGAAAAAAGAGATTTTGATACATATGAATATACAGTAAAACATGGAATGGGATTTGGTGGTATATATCTTCCACTGCCTCAAAAAAATTATGTTTTTTTGACGAACAATGTGGAGTTCTACAAAGATGTAAAAGATTTTGGAGAATATCGTCAGTGGATTCAATTGTTGGAAGAGATTATAACAGAAGGATTTGATTCAATAAAATGTGTATTTGAGGACAATAAGGCAATTAGTAACACCGGAATACAGATTGCTTTTATGCCTATTGAGTATGCTGTTCATGCAGGGCATGAATCTTTTTTATATGAAGATAGGATATATGTATATAGTGATGCTCAATACTATAGTCATAAATGGATTATCAGATATGTTGTAAAAGATATTAATCGGATTTATGAAGATATTCAAGAGGCAAAAAATAGAAGTACAGAATTCAATATATTGCGCGAAATATTGATTCCATTGCTAGATAGGATGCCTGATTTGAATGAGCTATTTGAATCAAAAAGAAAAAAAGTTTCTCTTGAAAAAAAGAAAGTGGGAGTTTTTTCGGCATCTGTAGAGTATAAATGGGACAATAATGTACAGAATTTTTCTCCTGAGGATTATCACTATCATGAAGTTCGAAAAAGAATAGCAAATGTTTGTTATGGTAATATGATAAAACCAGGAATTTACCGTGGACAAGAAGCAAATCAAATTATACGTGCCATGCAAAAGGCTATAATTGAAGATTTCGAGGGTGAAGTTTCAAAATATTCATGGAGTGAATTGCATTATTCGTTGTTGGATTATCATTCAACATTGTTGCATGATATAGATATTAATTGGAAAAGATATGGCTCGTATTCTGGTTTAGATGAGAAGAAAGATAAAGAAGTCAGAGACCGAATTATAGACCAAAGAGAAAAAGCAAAGCATGATGATAGAAATACACTTTATCTAATAGAAACAAATTTGTATTTGCATTGTGAATCAGAAACACTTGCAACCATAGATGATATAAATCTTTTATTAGCATATGCGAATTGGCTAGTTGTTTTAAATGATGTAGCAGATATGTGCCATTTTGCAGATAACGAAGCCTATATAGAAATAACAGATGAGTATGTAGTGGATACTTTAGCAGATGATCAAGATGCTGAGGCATTAAGTGGTTTGCATCATAGGATATATTCATATTCAGGGGGATTAAAGCGAGATCATGAAACAGATTTCAAATATCTTGAAAAGGTGAAGGAAACATTTAAGGAAGATATGGGATTTGACCTCACAGACTTCTTAGATATCTTATCGTATTTTAGTAATTCTTTTTCAGAGACAATCGTTAAAAAGATTGGCAATAATGTATTCAGAGCACCTATGAAAGAATTATTGAGAGATTTCCTGGAGCAAATGAATAATGTTATTACAGAAGAAGATGCCGCAACTCTTTTTAACTATTTAGTGGTCTCTTCTCAAAATCTTAAGACAGAAAATGGTAAGATCAATTTTTATCTTCCAATCGGTAAAAGAAGAACAAGAGATACCAGGTTTGAATTAATGCCCCTTGTAAGTATTAATGGCGACATTATATTTTCACCTATTACAATGGATCGTTTGAAAAAAGATTGGCTTAACGGAATAATGGATTTTATTTTACCATATGAAGTGCGTATGAATAAAACAAAACAGTTAATAGTGGAGTGGAAAAAATCGTATGAGAAACAGATTGTCTATGATATAGCGAATTCATTTAAGAAAAATAAATTTGATATCATAAAGCAAAATTTTGAATTAATGAAATTAAATAAATCTCATCCGCAGTGGCTTGGAGACTATGATGTGTTTGCTGTAGATATTAATAATAAGTCTATCTGGATTGTAGAATGCAAAGTAATTGAAAAAGTAGCTACTTTCTATGATATGTATCGTCAGCAGAATAGATTTTTTAATGAACATAAGGAAGATGAGAAGTTCCAAAGAAGAATTGATTATTTACGTGAGAATGCTGATCAAGTGATCCAACAATTGGGATGCACAGACTATATCGGCTATAAAGTAATACCGTATATGTGTATGAATAAGGTACTGGTTTCAAGATATAAAAAAGTTACTTTCCCTATTGTGTCGTATCCGGAATTAGTAGAAATTATTTCTGGTGCTACAAGAGAATGATATATATAAAGTAGGGCATGGAGTACAGGGGGAGCGTTGGAATTTCAAGAGTACAAAAAATATAATGTTGTGTAAGAGAGGAAGTACTTATGAAAAAAATAAAGGCAATTATGTTTTTGGGATTAGTAGTTGCATTGCTTGTTATAGGTTTTTCTCCAATATCAGAAGCTGCAAGTATAGAAGGAAAGCGGGAAAAAGCAACAATACAAAAGCAAAATGTTGAGGAGCAGGATACGGAAGAAATAGCTTGTTCATCCGAAGGGGAAAATATAATAGAAAACGAGAAAGAACAGAATTTTATATCGACTCAAAATATGTCTTCTGCAACGGAGAATGAGTGTACAGAAGGCGCATCTTTTTCAAGGATAATAAATTTACTTAGTAATTTTAGTGATATAATACAAAATATATGGTGGCTTATTACACTAGTGGTTGCGATTTTTGTACTTATGAATTCTCTTTTTTCAATACGAAAAAAAGCAAATAAGTATACTGGTGAACAAGTTAAGAAATTGATTCAGGACGGAAAATATATTCCGGGTGTTTTTGTGGAGCTTAATAACAGTAAAGAAGTATTACGATATTTTGTATATGGTAAGAAGTGGAGAAAGAGGCTGATTAAAAATTTTAACTATGTATATGATAATTCATATGGTGAGATTCTAAAAAAAGCTTGTGATAATCAAAATGTGTGCTTTCGTCTTAACAGAATGGCATCCACAAAGAAAATTTTGGAGACAGTGAATTCGGCATACGAATTTCATAATAATTTTCGGAACTCAGGTATAGAATTTAAACAAGATTATAAAGAATCACAGATTCTTTTTGAAATAATACAGTATCCGTATAACGAAATACTTGGAAGTTTGCTAAAATATAGTAAAGTTGCTAATGGAAAGTATCTTATACTTACTGGAAGTGCTGGAAATGGGAAGACAAATTTGTTGTGTAGTATTAGTGAACTCTTAGTTAACCTTAAGCAAACGACAATATTTTTGAATGCTAGAGAGATTGAGGGTGATATTTTAGATTTTATATTCGATGAATTGGGGCTTCCAGATTTATATAAGAAGCATAAAGAGATTTATCTTTATTTGGTAAACTTACTGTTAACTGTTCAGAATAAGTTTCTATTTATAATTGTTGATGCTATTAATGAAAATGACAGTGATGGGTTTGGAAACCAGATTAGCGCATTTATCAATAAAATTGCTGACTATAGTAGAGCGAAGATAGTTGTATCTTGTAGAAACGAATACTATAAAGAACGTTTTAGAAAATATCTTGTAGAAAAAGTTAATATACCAGTATTTGAGTTTGATTTAAAGGAGCAACATTATACGTCTACAGCAATTAATCGTATTATTAAGACATACAGTAATCATTTTAATTATAGTGGAAATATCTCCCTTGCGGTGAAAAGCGTACTTAGTGAGCAATTACTTTTACTACGAATATTTTTCGAAGTTAATAAGGATAGTAATGCAGATGTGTATTCCATTCGAAAGCATGAAATATTTGCACAGTACATCGAAAAACTAAAACAAAATAACAGAGAATATCTCGAAACTGTGCTCGACACAGTGACTGATTTCATGATACACAGTGATAATTATGATGAAATCAGTATAACTGACTTGGAAAAGACAGGAATTACCTCCGGTGATATACGGAAGACAGTAAATAGTGGCATTCTTCTTAGTAAAAAATTGGTTTTCCATGAAGGTACAATTGCAAGAAATGAAAAGGAAGTCGTGTATTTTGTTTTTGATGAAATGAGAGATTATTGTTTAGCACGGCAAATTGTATTTAAATAATATATCGGCATATAATGTGGATGGAGAATCCGTCATCGAAAAATTAAAACAATTAAAAGCAACAGGTGCATCTTGTACAGAGGGAGTTATTCATTATTGTTATGTCTTTTTTAAAACAGATGAACTGGTTTCAAAATTAGGGCAGACAGAAAAAATGTGTAATTCAATTCTTGATTTATACCGTATTCCGGAAGGTGGAGAAAGAAAGTCATATTGGAGTATGCGTTACAGGGAAGAATTACAAAATCTAGGATTAAGGATTATCTTAACATCTGGTCTCGAATTGACTGATTTTGAAATTACGTATATTCAAGACTGTTTAAGAAAAGATCCATATGAAGATGGTGGAATGTTTTTTGATACAATGTTAGATGGAACACTTTATGGAGGAATATATAATTTAGATATATATTTAGGGATCTTATTTGGATTGAAAAATAAAGATGCCATACTTAATACATTTCACACGATTAGTGCACGTAATAATATGGATGACAGGTTTATTCCAGAAGATTTCATCAAATATTATAATGAACTATCAGATTCAGAACGAAAATTACAGATTCAAAAAATAGCTGAATTATTTTTATTGTGCTTTAAATTACATGATAAAGATAAGCAGGAAGAACTTGAAGATTTTTTCTACAATTTGCCTACACATGATAAAGTACAAAATGATATGATTTTAGAAATGAGGATAGCCTGTGGTTTAGAGGTAAAAGATTATGAATGAAACATCGTGTTATAAGATAAATGGAAGAATATTTTTTAAGCATAAAGATGTACCGTGTAAAAGGCGAGTAATGAAAACGCTGGGAGTAAAGAAAAATACGTTTGCCGGAAATATGATTTCCAGAGTTTATGATTATTATTTTCAAGGAGCGATAAATTTAAAAAAAGAATATAGAAAGTACTATCGGAAAGAATTTTGCTCTGTAGAAAAGTTCATAGAAGAACATTTTAATATTGAATTAGATGATGCTAAAAAATTGGCTGAAGGAAATTATTCTATGAAAGAGTGTTCACGTTGTTCAGTTGAAAGAAATATAGAAACACTTAATTATGATGAAAGTTTTAAAAAAGCTTTTTCAAAAGCGGTAGGAGGATTGGAAGATGAAGATCAGGATGGGATTTATTACGAATAGTTCTTCTACTAATTTCCTTATTATATCGAAAGAGGAATTAACAGAAGAGTATTTGTTTGAAAAATTAGGTTTTATAAAGGATGGTATGCTTGAAAAACAAGGCCGAGAATTATGCAGAAGCATAATATATGCTTTAGATGGAGGTTTAAGATATCACAACTATGAAATACCGGATTATGAATCAATAAAAAAAGTTTTCGGAGAGAAATCTGCAAGATTGTTTGTTAAAAACAAGGGGTATCATGCTTATTGGGGATATACAAGTAGCGATGATTCGCCTATAACACAGTTTTTTACTACTGATAGTTTTGAAATAGAGGACAAGGATTTCTATCTTAATGGTAGAGCTTGCGTGTGGTAAAGATGATTATTTATAAAGATGAAGTGTTTGGTTTTTTTGAAATTTTTAACGAAGAAAATGGAACCTTATTTCGCAGTGATATCAATGGCGTTGATCCAGTAATGAGATCGTTTCCTGAATTGCTTGATGTGGGAATCATGGGACATTGCAATGGTGGACAATATTGTAGGAACGCTGGGATTGATTGTTACCAAAAAGGTTTTACAACATATGCTCCACATATGTCATATGAGAATTTTATGGAAATTGTAAAACAAGCAGCAGGTAAAACTTTCCAAATTGCATTAGGTGGGGCTGGAGATCCTAATAAACATCCACAAATTGAGGATATACTGAAATCATGTAGAGCATATCGAATTATTCCGAATATGACAACAAGTGGTTTTCTTATAACAGATAATGAAGTTGGTTTGATAAAGCAATATTGTGGTGCCGTTGCAGTGTCCTGGTATTCACGTTTCATGGATGGAAAAGAAAGTAATCAGGAAACAATAGATGCTGTAGAACGATTGGTGAAAAGTGGTTGTACTACAAATATTCATTATGTGGTATCGAAAGATACTATTAATGAAGCAATCACAAGATTGGAGATGGATTCATTTCCTAAAGGAGTGAATGCAGTTATATTTATTTTGTACAAGCCTGTGGGGAATGGTATTATAGAAAAGGTATTAAAAAATACGGATTCTCGAATTGAAAGATTTATATCTCTTGCAACAAAGGTTAAACATCCGTACAGAGTTGGATTTGATACATGTTTTACACCCGCATTATTGCGATGGGGAGATACAGTACCAGCAGTTAGCATAGATGCTTGTGAAGCGGCCACTTTTTCAATGTACATAGACAGTCAAATGAATTGTTATCCGTGTTCATTTGGTATATGGGACAAAAGTATATCCGAATCAATGAATTCGAAAACATTAAGAGAAATATGGCAGGGAGATAAATTTGTTGCTTTCAGGGAACAAAGAAAAAAAAAATGTTCTAGTTGCAGACAAATGGAACTTTGTCGAGGTGGTTGTAGACTTGGGATTGATATAGATATGTGTTAGGATAGTTTGAATATAGAAGAAATGATAAGAAAATCTGGTGTAGAATAGTACATCAGATTTTCTTATGTAAAGGAACGTTTGTTTGTGCTACAAAGTATTGACATTGACATACTGCATGAGATAAAATAATAGGTAGTTGGAGGTGTTCAAAAGTGAAAAAATCAATATCAATAAGCATACGAGTGAGCGAAGAAGAATTAGATAAATTCAAGCAGGCAGCCAGATTAGAGGCATATGCTTCTTATAGTGAATTTGTGCGGAGAACAGCACTTATTGAAGCTGCAAAAATAATAAAAAAGAACGAGAATGAAGGAGCATAATTTAATGAATGTAATTAGTTTGTTTAGTGGATGTGGGGGACTTGATTTAGGTTTTGAGAGAGCTGGATTTAATATACCTGTAGCAAATGAATTTGACAAAACAATATGGGAAACCTACAAGGTTAATCATCCTAATACACATTTAATTGAGGGTGATATCAGGCAAGTTACAAAGGATGATATAGCCCAATATATAGACGGAGAAGTGGATGGTATAATAGGTGGTCCACCATGTCAGTCATGGTCAGAAGCAGGTTCTCTTAAAGGAATTAAGGATGCAAGAGGTCAGTTATTTTTTGATTACATAAGAATATTAAAGGAATTTCAGCCAAAGTTTTTTTTAGCAGAAAATGTGAGTGGAATGCTTGCCAATAGACATTCAATTGCCGTTCAAAATATTTTGGAATTATTTGATGAAGCAGGATATGATGTTTCTTTTACGTTGGTTAATGCTAAAGATTATGGTGTTGCAGAAGAGAGAAAAAGAGTATTTTATATAGGATTCAGAAAAGATTTAAATATAGAATTTGGTTTTCCTAAAGGTTCAACAAAGGATGATTCTAAAAAAATTACCTTGCGTGACATAATTTGGGATTTACAAGATACTGCAATTCCTTCCGGGGAAAAGAACCGACACAATCCAGAAGCAATAAATAATAATGAATATTTTACAGGTGCATATTCGCCTATTTTTATGAGCCGTAATCGTGTGAAGAGTTGGGATGAACAGGCATATACAGTTCAAGCATCTGGACGCCAATGTCAATTACATCCACAAGCTCCTAAAATGGTAAAAGTTGGAACTAATGACTGTAGATTTGTGGAAGGCAAAGAACATCTTTATAGAAGAATGACAATTCGCGAAGTTGCAAGAGTGCAGGGTTTTCCGGATGATTTTAAATTTATATATAACGATACCAATACCGCATATAAGATGATCGGTAATGCGGTTCCTGTGAATTTAGCGTATGAGATTGCGATAGCAATTAAATTGTATCTTGAAGGAAAAGGCTCTTCTGTTGAAATCGACAGAGAGGTTATTGATGCAAAGGAGGTTAATGAGAAGAAAGTGAGCACAAAGAGTAATGATCAAGGTAGAGCATATGAATATGCTTGGATGCAAACTTTATATAAAGCAATAGCTGAGTTAAGAAAAACAAGAATTGTTGAGAATTCCAGTTTGGTAGCAAATGAAAAAGCATGGTCTTTAATGGATGAAGATATGCAGGAAATATTTATGACATCTGCTGGAGCTGCTATTGATATGGTATTAGAACTTGAGCCGAGAATGGCAGAAGTTGATAGTGACGAGCTTACTCTTGAATTTCAAAAAGATGGTCAAGGTGTAAAAGGTGATGTTAGAGATATTGTTATAAAGAGAAAAAATATTGAATGGGAAATTGGTTTAAGTATTAAGCACAATCATGATGCAGTTAAGCATAGTAGATTAAGTCATAAGTTAGATTTTGGGAATGAATGGTTTGGAATGCCTTGTTCTGACGAATATTGGGAGGCAGTTGAGCCTGTATTTGATTTGTTGAAACAGGAAAAAAATTATGGTACAAAATGGTCTGAAATTGCAGACAAGAGTCAGAAAGTATACATTCCATTATTACAAGCATTTATTGATGAAATAAATCGAGCAAATGAAAAAGATCAGACGATGCCGAGAAAAATGATTGAGTATTTAATTGGTATTGAAGATTATTATAAAGTCGTGAGCAAAGATAGTAAGAGACTTACGATGATTCATACATTTAATATGCATGATACATTGAATAAGCCAGCGAAGAATAAAGTATCTGCAATCACAGTACCCATTGTAAAGTTGCCTACAAGACTTGTGGCACTTGAGTTTAAACCTGGCAGTGATAATACAGTAGAAATGTATCTTGATAATGGTTGGCAACTCAGCTTTAGAATTCACAATGCAAGCACAAAGGTCGAACCAAGCCTTAAGTTTGATGTTCAATTTGTTAGTATGCCGATGGAAGTTCTTAATATCGAATGTAGATGGAATTAAGGTGGTGTCATAAGTGAGAAAAATGCTTTTAAGTTTTAAACCGGAAGTATATGAGAAAATAAAATCAGGAAAGAAAAAATTTGAACATAGAAGAAACTTTCCAGATGAACCAATTATGGCATATATGTATGTGAGTGCACCAATTAAGGCAATTAAAGGCATAGTATATCTAGGTAAGCGACATTTGTTATCTGACTGGAGAGAAGAGTTTAAAAATGATAAAGCGGCTGTTGTTCGTATTGAGAAGTATCAAGAATTATATCGATACGCTATGGAAATCAATGAATTTCAAGAAACTACGGAAATTTCACTTGGTGCTTTAAGACGTGATGTTTCGGGATTTGTTGCTCCACAGATGTATATATATTTGGATGGGACAGAGTTGCTAGATTATATTGAGAATAAGATAGAAAATCTTGATGGATGCACAGTCCATGATTATTCTGTTATAAAATCAAATGAAGTTTGTGTACATTAGAAGATGGAAGGACTAAGGATGGGCAGTGTAATTAGATCCTTATCTGAAACGAATTCGCTCAGAGTATGAATTAATTATCTTGATGATTTCTACGATATGCGATCGTTTGTTCAAAATGATGATTTATCTAATTTGATGAGTCAGTAGTGTTTGAATAAAATCAATTCTACGATAAAAACATACCGTCTAGACAGCTACTTTTTTATCTATTATCCAAAAGACATATAATATATAGGCTCGAATGGTGAAAGTGCCCATTTGGGCCTATTATTGCATAAATGAACATGTTACAACTAGAGCAAGATCCACCCGTGTATTACAGTATTGTCATTTTGACAATTTTGTATTAC
>OLOJ01000315.1_pt1 | contig 51388 bp, 50 predicted proteins | sample 1672251 | NCBI WGS metagenome assembly OLOJ01 (sample SAMEA3136664, study PRJEB25190) | human gut metagenome | biome: human gut; feature: human-associated habitat; material: faeces | place: Austria | collected 2013 | reverse complement strand
AGGACGGGTAGAAATCGCAACTTTGGTCGGTGAAGGATTTCTACCTTCTTTTATTTACGTCCAATCCCTTCTAAAAATACTGTAACAAAAAGATAGGAAAAGTTCACCCTACAAGTGTTTAAAGGTTATCTCTTTCTCAGAGCAAAAATCCCTATGACTTTTAAAGGTTGATTTATCCCTATCCAATTTTATATATTCCAGATGTATTGGGAAATCTATACGAAGTGAAGGATAATAAGTTGAAATTGGAATTTAAATAGAGTATACTAAAGATGGTTATATTCTAGCAAAAATTTTTATGACCTAACAAAACAAGGGTTTATCCCGGATTCGGCTCTTCGGAGCCTTTTCTTTTACCCTTTTTATGGGCTATAGAGTTATATATATTGAAAAATGTGAGTATTTGAGACTGTATTTAGATAATTTGAAAGTGGAAATTAAAAATGACACTTTATTGATTCCTGTTTCAGATATTCAAATTCTAGTGATTGATAATTATCAGTCTAATTTGAGTGTACCTTTAATTAATAAATTAACAGATAATAATGTGTGTACCATCATTTGTGGAGTGGATCATTTGCCGAAAAGCTATATATTACCGATGAATGGACATTTTTCAAGTAGTGGGAATATTTCAAAACAAATTTGCTGGGATTCAAAACGTAAAGATGATTTACATGCAATGATTGTAAAAATGAAGATTTTAAATCAAATAGAAATATTGAAGGTCAATAATAAAGATTTTGAGGTGGAAAAGAAGCTGTATGAATTTGTAGATAGTGTTGTTTCTGGAGATAAAACGAACAGAGAAGGTTTAGCAGCTAAGATGTATTTTAGAGAACTTTTTGGTCATGATTTTATTCGATTTGAAGAAGATGTGATAAATGCTGGATTAAATTATGGTTATGCTATATTTAGATCTTTAATAACATCGATTATTGTAGCTAAGGGATATATCGCCAATATAGGCATTTTTCATAAAGGTAAACAGAATATGTTTAACTTAAGTGATGATATTATAGAAGTCTTTAGACCGGTAGTAGATCATTATGTTTACAACAATATGATGGATGATATTATTTTTAAACAATCTCATAGAGAAGCTTTAATACAATTGACAAACAAGAAAATTATGATTGATGGAAGAAAACAAACAGTAGCAAATGCGATTAGCTTTTATTTAGATTCTATATTTAACTATTTAGATGGTGAAGCCGATTCTATTTTGTATCCATTACCAGTAATATATGATTTATGATTTTATGCGATTAATATTATTTTTTGATTTACCCGTAGTATCCAAAGAAGATAGAAGAATTTATGCAACATTCAGAAAATATCTAATTAAAAATGGATATATTATGATGCAATATTCGGTATATTGTAAAATATTTGCGAATCGTGAAGCAGCAGTAAAACATGTAAATATTTTGCAAAGAAATGTTCCACAAAAAGGCCAAATACGAATTTTATTGGTTACAGAAAAACAATATGCGAAGATTGAAATAATAGTTGGTGGTAAATCAAATCAAGAACAAGTCGTGAACAGCGATGCATTTATAAAATTATGAATTTGTTGACTATAAAAAATGGAACAAATAAATGGAATCTTCAAATGGATCATGTAAAATATATAATTTCAGATTCAAGTATGAATTATACATTGCTACAAGCAATTCGATTGTTTACTTCAAAAGATAAAAGTGAAAACAGAACAGAAAATAATATTAGTACGAAAATGTTTATAAACGAAAAAGAGATAGAAATTAAAAATAATATGTTCATAGAAATAACAGAAATGTATTCTCTTAATGAGGATAAAAAACTCACTACGAAATCATTGATGTTAAAATATTTGGAAAGTAAACTTCAAAATCAAGAGTATTTTGATACTATCAGTACAATTGATATATTGTTAAATTCATTATCAGAAGAAGTCAATGATGAATCATTGCTTAAAATTATGTTTAATGGAGCTAATTATAAACAATTGATAAAAATGTTGTCACCATATTATGAAGACGAATTACAAAAAGATGAATTTGATCTGACGAGAGATGAATTGATTTTGTTTCAATTGGATTTAGTTGAATATATTTCCAATCATAATTCAAAATATGATAATGTCTTTGTCTTTGGCAAACTAGATAATTTAAGTGATAAAATTCTTCAGAAAATCAATAAAATTGAGAATGTTAAATTGATGATTTTTACAAATTATTACAATAATTTAATGAATGTACAAAACACATCTTTATTGCAAGATAAAATAATAGATTTAGCAGACATGGAACAAATTTATTACGACCTATCACAAAAATCACTTCAAACATATACGTTACAGGAGGTAGAACAAATGACAATTGATTATTTACAACAAATATACACTCATAAAACACACGATATTTATCAAGAACTAGATCATTTTTCAATTAAATAATTAGTATTCTATTACATTCAAAAATGTGCTACCATATTTTTGAGGTTTTGTTACCATATGAATTTTTGCTAGAACAGAACATAACGAGTATTATGAAGCACTTCGCAGTAGTTTTGTTACCATATGAATTTTTGCTAGAACAGAACCTAAGTATAGTTTGACTGCTACATCTAGCGGTTTTGTTACCATATGAATTTTTGCTAGAACAGAACTTACGCGTATAGCAGAAAAACCTGACAACGGGTTTTGTTACCATATGAATTTTTGCTAGAACAGAACAAGCTCTGGCTACCGAAAAAAATTGCACACGTTTTGTTACCATATGAATTTTTGCTAGAACAGAACCAGGTGATATTAATAACACTCGACCGCTTAGTTTTGTTACCATATGAATTTTTGCTAGAACAGAACTTCTTTGCCAAATCTTTCATAGAATTAAGTGTTTTGTTACCATATGAATTTTTGCTAGAACAGAACTCATGAGCGCATATGGATTAACTGAAATTAGTTTTGTTACCATATGAATTTTTGCTAGAACAGAACTCAACGATTATGAACTACTACGCAACTACTGTTTTGTTACCATATGAATTTTTGCTAGAACAGAACTTACGCGTATAGCAGAAAAACTGGCAACGGGTTTTGTTACCATATGAATTTTTGCTAGAACAGAACCACAAGAACCCAAAGACCCTACCAAAGTATGTTTTGTTACCATATGAATTTTTGCTAGAACAGAACTGGCGGTAAGCATCTAACTACTAAACCACTGTTTTGTTACCATATGAATTTTTGCTAGAACAGAACCGGAAGTGTTCTCACTTGAATTCTATTGTTGTTTTGTTACCATATGAATTTTTGCTAGAACAGAACTGGGAGGTGATTCAAAATGACTGAGAACCCGTTTTGTTACCATATGAATTTTTGCTAGAACAGAACAAAGGAGCGAGACAATGATTAAAGCAATGAGTTTTGTTACCATATGAATTTTTGCTAGAACAGAACATGGGGTAGTGATTTTATTGAAGGTTTCAAGTTTTGTTACCATATGAATTTTTGCTAGAACAGAACGGGAACCTGACAGATCATCCGCAGATATGTGTTTTGTTACCATATGAATTTTTGCTAGAACAGAACTTCACACCAGTCAAAATATAAGTCCCAACAGTTTTGTTACCATATGAATTTTTGCTAGAACAGAACAAGAATCATTGAATAACAAGTTCTTGAAAGGTTTTGTTACCATATGAATTTTTGCTAGAACAGAACGGTTATACATCACCTGAAGACTTGCAGACAGTCTTGTTACCATAAAGATTTTTGCTAGAACAGAACCCTGGGAAAAAGAATATCAAGTATGGGTTGGTTTTGTTACCATAAAGATTTTTGCTAGAATATCGTTTATTTCTCTTGTGTGACATTGACTACCGCATACTCACATATACCCTCTGTTCTCATTGTAAAACCCCAACCAACAAGGCCTGAGCTAATGATTTTTGTTTGTGTAGTCTTTTCTGCCGATTAGAGTTATGTTGTTTAAATGTACTTCTTGATCATTTAGAATGATAATATTGTTTTTAGTGATTTTGTGATTGAGTTTATTTTTTGTGAATTTTGTTTTGCTTTTATGATTGCCATATACAAAATAAACAGGGGATACTTTAGTAAGTCTTCCAATTTGTTTAAATAGGATTTCCATATCTTCTTTTGATGTGGATTCATCCACGAAGTCTTTGCTAAGTAGATAGAAATTTGGTGTTTGTGATTTCTTTTGTTGTTGTGATGTTGTTGGTCGTTTTATGGATGGTATACATATTCACATAGCCATAAGTTACGATGGATGTGGATATGATAGCTGAAAGAAGTATGCAGATGATTGGTTTTCTTTTCTTGAATACGATTAATAATACAAGTAAACAGAATAATGTATGTACAGCCCACATAGCTTGATACGTATGCATATTTGAACAATTGATTAGTAATGCGATACAAATGGCGTATCGTATTTTTTTGTTGGATTTATTATTTAAAAGATCATTTAGTAACATACATAACCCAATTTCTAGAATGAGGATTCCCGTTTGAAGATAGATTATACTATCACTTCCTTTTTGTTTTATCTTACAGCATTGTTAGAAAGATTTCCTGGCTTATGCAGTATAATAGAGTGGGTGAGAATATGTATAAAATATTGATTATCGAAGATGATGAACTCATCTCAAAAAAGTTAGAATCGTTTCTTGAATCTTGGAATTATTCAGTTTGTCGAGTTACTGATTTTTATAATGTGATGGATGCATTTCAATCCTTTAATCCAGACTTAGTATTAATGGATATAACACTGCCTTATTTAAATGGATATTTATGGACGGAAAAGATTCGTGAAGAATCCAAAGTTCCTATTATCTTTATTTCAAGTGCTACAGACAATATGAGTATTGTGATGGCTATCTCTAAGGGTGCGGATGATTTTGTATGTAAACCATTTGATTTAAATGTTCTAGCTGCTAAAATAACAGCTATCTTACGTCGTAGTTATGACTTTGTATCCAATCATAATATCCTTGAATATCAAGGTGTACGCTTTAATTTAGATGATAATACGGTATGTTTTCAATCTTCTCAAATGGAATTGAGTAAGAATGAGGCGAAGATCCTACGTTTACTTATGGAAAAGAAGGGGACGATTGTATCTCGAGATAGTTTAATGGAATATTTGTGGAAGACCGATTTTTATGTGGATGAAAATGCATTAAGTGTGAATGTGAATCGTTTGCGTAAAAAGTTAGAGAGTATTGGCATTGTAGATTTTATTCAAACAAAAAAAGGATTGGGATATAAGATATGAAGTTGTTTAGTCATTATTTAAAAGATCGACGTTTGTTTATAGTTATATATACTTTTAGTCTTTTGACATGTTATGTTGTATTTAAACTCTATAATTTAGAACTTGAAGCTTTTACATATGCCTTTATGCTTTTATGTGTATTGTTGGTGGTTTGTTTCTTTTGGGATTGCCACAAATATTATAAGAAACACCAAACACTAGTAACACTTCAATCCAATAGTAATGTTTCTTTGTCTTGTGATCTTCAAGATTCTTCATTGATGGGAGAAGACTATCATAAAATCTTAGTGGCTATGAAAGAGTATCATGATGAGTATGTTATTTCTTCGGAAAATAAAATGCATGATCTAGAAGATTATTTTACGATGTGGGTACATCAGGCTAAGCTTCCCATTGCCGCTATGAAATTACTGCTTGAAGATGAGAACTTAAGTCGTAGTGAAATTAAGTTACAACTCTTACGCATGGACCAATATACAGATATGGTTTTAGCCTATTTACGCTTAAATAGTACGCACACCGATTTCTTATTTAAAGAATTAGAATTGGATGATTTAATTCGACAATCGATTCGTCGCTTTTCTACAGAATTTATTCGTAAACACATTCAGTTGAACTTTAAAGAAACCGGGGATGTTATTTTGAGTGATGAAAAGTGGCTTGTGTTTGTGTTGGAGCAGATTCTTTCGAATAGTCTTAAATATACCAATGAAAATGGTTTGATATCTATATATATGAAGACTAAACATGTCTTAGTTATTGAAGATACGGGTATTGGTATTAGTGCAAGTGATCTAAACCGTGTATTTGAAAAGGGATATACGGGCATAAATGGGCGTAGTGATAAAACAGCAAGTGGTCTAGGTCTATATTTATGTAAGAATATTTTAGATATGTTGAATCATAAAATCAGAATTGAATCAAATGTTGGTAAAGGGACTCGAGTGATATTGGATCTTACGCATTTTGAAGGAAGAATAGAGTAATCTTACAATCTTGTAAGGATAGTGTTAGCTGAATCGATGGCTGTATTATTGGATTCTTTGTAGAATTTTGGTGTACATGGAGGTAATGAATATGGCATTATTAGAAGTAAAAAATTTGAAAAAAGTATATACAACAAGATTTACACAGAATCAAGTACAGGCATTGACCAACGTTAATTTTAGTGTGAATAAAGGTGAATATGTCGCTATCATGGGAGAGTCTGGATCTGGTAAGACAACACTATTAAATATCTTGGCCGCTTTGGATAAACCAACAAGTGGACAAGTCTTATTACATGGTAAAGATATTACGCATATTTCAGAAAAGGAAATTGCGAACTTTCGAAGAGAACACTTGGGCTTTGTATTCCAAGATTTTAACTTATTAGATAATTTTAATAATCGCGATAATATTTTCTTGCCTTTGGTTTTAAGCAAGAAAAAATATCCAGAAATGAAAGAAAGATTAAAACCTATCGCAAAACAACTAGGGATTGAGGGTATTTTAGATAAGTTTCCATATGAAATCAGTGGTGGTCAAAAACAGCGTGTAGCTGTTGCTCGTGCCATTATCACAAATCCAGATCTAATTTTGGCGGATGAGCCAACGGGTGCTTTGGATTCAAAGAGTACAGAGGAACTTTTACATTTGTTTGGAACTATCAATGAAAATCAACAGACGATCGTGATGGTAACTCATTCGACAAAGGCGGCAAGTCATGCTTCTCGCGTATTATTTATTAAGGATGGAAAGATTTTCCATGAAATTTATAAGGGAAACAAGAATTTAGATCAGATGTACCAATGTATTAGTGATACGTTGACATTACTAGCTACAGGTGGTGTGCATCATGAGTAGAGCTTTCTATTTAAATTTAGCAGTAGATAACTTGAAAAAGAATGCGCGTACCATTATTCCTTATATATTAACGAGTGTCTTAACGACAATGATGTTGTATATGGTTGTTTCTTTGGCAAATAATCCGCATTTAAATGAAATTGTAGGAGGAACATCTATAAAGCAGTTATTAGGTTTTGGCATTGTGATTATTGAAATATTTGCGTTTATTTTCTTGTTCTATACACATAGTTTCTTGATTAAAAGAAGACAAAAAGAATTTGCGTTATTTTCTATATTAGGAATGGAAAAGAAACACTTAGCTCGCGTCTTGTTTTATGAGACATTAATAACTCTACTTGTTTCATTGATTTTAGGAATTGGATTAGGTGTTTTATTGGATAAAGCGATGTTCTTAATAATCGTAAAAATGATTGGTGCAGATATTGTACTTGGCTTCTACTTTTCTTTTTTTGGCATGAGACAATGTGCTCTTGTGATTGGATTGATTTATGTATTGATCTATTTCTATTCTATGATTCGTATTCATATTTCAAGTCCAATTGAATTGCTTCATTCCAATCATATGGGTGAAAAAGAGCCTAAGGCAAAATGGTTTCTTTCTATTATTGGTATTCTTTGTCTAGGTATTGGATACTATTTATCAATTACTACTAAAAATCCTTTGAGTGCACTCTACGTCTTTTTTGTGGCTGTTGTGCTTGTCATTATTGGAACGTATTTATTATTTACATCCATATCAGTGACTTTCTTAAAATTAATGAAGAAAAACAAGAATTACTATTATAAGACGAATCACTTTATTAGTATTTCTGGCATGATGTATCGTATGAAACAAAATGCCGTAGGACTTGCGAATATTTGTATTCTTTCTACGATGGTTTTAGTGATGTTGTCTACAACACTAAGCATGTGGTCAAGTATTGATCGTGTTGTGGATTCACAATATCCAAGAGATTTTATTGGAACAGGATATGGGGAAGCTACCAATATTGATTTTGATGAAATGAGTGAAGAATTGATTCGTATGGGCATTGTTCCAAAGAATCTTATTGCGTATAAAAGATTGGATTATGCTGGATATTTAAAGAATGGAACTTTGATTACGGATTATCGTAATGAGGGAATGAATGCCGTAAATGAGATACAAGAATTTTATTGTCTTCCATTAAAGGACATTCAGGACTATGAAAATATGAAGGGGTCTTTAAAGCCGAATGAAATCTATGTGTATTCCAATGTAGAAAAGGCTAAGGAGAAGACTTTATCTTTATTTGGAAAAGAATATGTTGTGAAGAAACAATTGGATCATTTGAAGATGGATGAAAATAATCCTGATGTGACAGAGCATTATTATATTATTGTGGATTCAGAAAAGACTTTAGAAACGATGCAAGAAGATCAGGCAAATGTGTATGGCAACAACGCGAGTACAATATTTGCGAGTTATTCATTTGATTGTGATGCGAATGATCGTAAGGTTATTGAAAAATTAACTCAGAATGGAAATATAAACAATTTTATTTGGACAAATAAATCGGATCAGAAACGAGGACTTATTGAGCTTTATGCGGGTATCTTATTTATTGGAATCTTCTTAAGCTTCTTATTTATTATGGCAACCATTCTAATTATGTACTACAAACAAATTACAGAAGGCTATGAAGATAAGGATCGTTTTGAAATTATGCAAAAAGTAGGTCTTGAACAACAAGATGTAAAGAAGGCTATTCACTCACAAGTGTTGACCGTATTCTTTATGCCTTTACTTGTTGCAGGACTTCATGTTTGTTTTGCGTATCCAATGATTGAAAAGCTGCTTCATTTGTTGTTTGTGAGTGATGCTTGGCTTTATATTCGAACAACAGCTATGTGTTTTGTGGCTTTTGCGCTAGTCTACATTGTGATTTATGTATTAACTTCAAAAGTTTATTATGGAATTGTAAAGAGAAATGCTTAATTGGATATTGGGATTTATCTTGATTGGGTTATGTATCTATATTTATTATGTAAATCATCATGGAATTTAGTACTCGAATAGAGTACTATTTTTTTAGGTGATGATTATGTTTATTAATGGATTTGACATCTTATGGGATGAAATTGATGATTATGTGGCCGATATTAAAAGTATTCGAAGTATTGATCAATTCACGTTTACTAAGCCCGTAACTTTCTTTTGTGGTGAAAATGGTAGTGGTAAATCCACCTTATTAGAGGCTCTTGCGATTAAAAATGGATTGAATCCAGAAGGTGGAACAAGAAACTATAATTTTTCTACTTATGATTCGTATTCGAATTTGCATAAACATATGCGTTTGTGGCGTAATAGAAAACCGGATTGGATGTATTTCTTGCGTGCAGAAAGCTTTTATAATGTGGCGACAAAAGAAATGGAATATAGTGGTGTTTTTTCTGAAAGATATCATGATCAATCGCATGGTCAAAGTTTCTTTTCTGTATTGATGAAACAAACAAATAAAAATGGACTTTACTTGTTGGATGAACCAGAAGCAGCTTTATCTTGTCAAAATCAATTGGCATTACTCTATTTGATTCAATTGTGTGTGAAACAGAATTGTCAATTTATCATTGCGACACACTCACCTATTTTATTGGGGTTTCCGGATGCACAAATCTTATCGTTTGATGAGGATAAAGTGGAAGAGGTGGATTATAAATCGACGTCTAGCTATCAAACAATGAAATTATTCTTTGATCGCTATGATTATTTTGTGGAAGATATTAAAGAAAATGAAATTTGAAAATCATTTATGTTTTTAGGATAATGTATTTGTTTGGAGGGATATTGTGATTAAATTAATTGCGATTGGAAAGAATAAAGATAAGGCGTTACAGTCTTTAGAGAAAGAATATATGAAGCGATTGTCGGCTTTTTGTAAGTTTAGCGAAATCGAAGTCAAGGATGAAGCAAATGAGCATATTTCTAGAGAAGCCGAGGTTTTATTGGTCAAGGAAAAAGAGGGAAATCGTGTTCTAGAAAAATTGTCGGATCAAGATTTTGTGGTATTGCTTGATCTTCATGGCAAGATGATTGATTCTGAGACGTTTGCGAAGAATTTGGATATGTGGCAAATGAAGTATTCAAATATTGTTTTTGTGATTGCGGGAAGTCTAGGACCAAGTGAAAAATTAGTTTCTAGAGCGAATTATCGTTGGAAATTATCGGATCTAACTTTTACTCATTTAATGACCCGTGTCTTGATGTTGGAACAGATTTATCGTGGTTTTATGATCAATAATGGTCGTAATTACCACAAGTAAGTGATGTAAGCGCTTTTTATGAAATTTTTTACTTGTGAAAAACTAGTCAATCAATTTATGTAGTGATATAATGGATGTGCAAAAAAATGACAGTAGGAGGAATATACATGACAAAGAGAACTGTTAAAGACCTTGATGTAGCTGGAAAAAAGGTCATCGTACGTTGTGATTTTAACGTGCCAAGAAAAGATGGTGTTATCACAGATGATAACCGTATCGTAATGGCTTTACCTACAATTAAATATTTAGTAGAAAACAAAGCTAAAGTTATTTTGATGTCTCACTTAGGAAAAGTTAAGACTGAAGAAGACAAGGCTAAAAACAACTTGGAATGCGTAGCCGTACGTTTACAAGAATTGTTACCAGATGTAAAAGTAACTTTCTGCCCAGTAACTCGTGGTGAAGAATTAGAAAACGCTGTAAATGCATTAGCTGATGGTGAAATCGTATTAATGCAAAATACTCGTTACGAAAAAGGCGAAAGTAAAAACGATCCTGAATTAGGTGCATATTGGGCTAGCTTAGGTGAAGTATTCGTTGAAGATGCATTCGGATCTGTTCACCGTGCTCACGCTTCTACTGTAGGTATCCCTACAAACATTAAAGAAAATGGATTAGGATTCTTAGTTGAAAAAGAAGTTACAATGTTAGGAAAAGCTGTTGATGAACCAGCTCACCCATTTGTAGCTATCATTGGTGGATCTAAAGTATCTAGTAAGATCGATGTTGTTGACAACTTATTGAAAAAAGCTGACAAAGTTATCATCGGTGGTGGAATGGCTTATACATTCTCTAAAGCTGTTGGTGGTTCAATCGGTACTTCATTAGTTGAAGATGACAAATTGGATTTAGCAAAAGAATATTTAGAAAAAGCTGGAGACAAATTAGTTCTTCCTGTAGATAACGTAATCGCTGATGCATTCAGTGAAGAAGCTAACACTTCTGTTGCAGATGCAGGACAAATTCCTGATGGATGGATGGGATTAGATATTGGTCCTAAATCTGTTGAATTGTTCAGAAAAACTTTAGCTGGTGCTAAAACTGTAGTATGGAATGGACCTATGGGTGTATTCGAAATGCCTAAATTCGCTAAAGGTACTGAAGAAGTATGTAAAGCTATCTCTGAATTACCAGAAGCTATTACAGTAATCGGTGGTGGAGACTCTGCTGCTGCTGCAAAACAATTAGGATATGCAGACAAATTCTCTCACGTTTCAACTGGTGGTGGAGCTAGTCTGGAATATATGGAAGGTAAAACATTACCTGGTATCGCTATTATCAGCGAAAAGTAATAAGGAGATGTACTTAAGATGAGAAAACCTATTATCGTTGGAAACTGGAAAATGAACAAAAACAACGCTGAAACAAAAGCTTTCTTCGAAGCTGTTGACGGTGTTGCTGCTAGCGAAAATGCTACTTATGGAATTGGATGTCCATTTACTGATTTAAGAACTGCATTGGATCACGCTAAAAACTTAGTTGTAGCTGCTGAAAACTGCCACTTTGAAGATAGTGGAGCTTTCACTGGTGAAGTTAGTGTTCCTATGTTAGAAGAAATGGGAGTTAAATACTGCATTATCGGTCACTCAGAACGTCGTGAAATGTTCGGTGATACTGATGAAACAGTAAACAAAAAAGCAAAACGTTTGATTAAAGCTGGAATCACTCCAATCTTATGTGTTGGTGAAACAGAAGCTGATTACGATGCTGGAAATTCAGAAAAAGTAATTCGTGAAGAATTAGCTGGTTCTTTAGCTGACTTATGTCCAAAATGTGTTGGTGAAATGGTAATTGCTTACGAACCAATCTGGGCTATCGGAACTGGAAAATCTGCTTCAGTTGAAATTGCTGAAAACTGCTGTAAGATCGTACGTGACCAAGTTAAGGTTATGTATGGTGAAGAAGCTGCTGAAAAAGTACGTATCCAATATGGTGGAAGTGTTAAACCTAATAACATCGTTGAATATATGGCTCAACCAGATATCGATGGTGCATTAATTGGTGGTGCTAGTTTGAAAGAAGATAGCTTCACAGAAATCATTGAAAAAACAAAATAATTGATGATTATCTAGGCCTCTTTGAGGCCTTTTATTTTTAGTTGTTTCTAACCAAAAATAAATTTTAGGGTTGTTTGTGAGGTGGTTTCGTGGTAAACTAATCGTGAACTATTTTAAATAGGGGGTAGAATAAAATGAACTTTGTAGAAAATAATGGTAAAAAAGTCGCAGCGATTTTATGTGTAGCATCTGCTTTCCCTGTTGTGGCAACAGTAGTTGCAGCTAAGGAAGAACCAGGATGGCATGGTGATCGCTATGTCAATGAAGATAAAACTGTGGCAAAAGGATGGCAAGAAATCGAAGGAAAATCTTACTATTTCTCAGAAGATGGAACAGTAAATTCTTCAAAGACTGAAAAAGCAACAACAGCTAGTGTTTCAAGTAACATTACAGGGGAAGTGAAAGAAACAGTAGCAACAGCTAGTCAAGAAGCTGTAAAAGAAGAAACAGAACAAAAAGCTGCAGAAGTGGTTGAAACTCCAGTAACTACAACTGAAGCAACAGATACAACTGAAACTCCAGCAGAAACACCTGCTCCAGAACAGACTGAGACTCCAGCTCCTGAACAGACTGTAACACCTGCTCCAGAACAAACTGAGACTCCAGCTCCTGAACAAAATGTAACACCTGCTCCAGAACAGACTGAAACTCCAGCTCCTGAACAAAATGTAACACCTGCTCCAGAACAAACTGAGACTCCAGCTCCTGAACAGACTGTAACACCTGCTCCAGAACAGACTGAGACTCCAGCTCCTGAGCAAAATGTAACACCTGCTCCAGATCAAACAGAGACTCCAGCTCCTGAACAGACTGTAACACCTGCTCCAGAACAAACAACTCCAGCACCAGAAGTACAAGCTCCTGCAGAAACACCAGCAACTAGTACTTTAGGACAAAGAATTTCTGCTGAAGCACAGAAATTAGTAGGTGTGACTGATGGATTATGGTGTACACAAGTTGTACAACAAGCTTTGGCAAATGCCGGTGTAAGTGATGCTTATCAATTATGGCCAGATCAATACGCAGGTCAATATGGATACTACACTAACGATCCTCAAGAAGGTGACTTATTATACTATAACAATGGTGGACGTGGTGTTGACCACATCGCTATCTATATTGGAAATGGACAAGCTGTTCATGGAAACTACGAAGGTAAGACTGTAATTGCTAGTGCATATTTAAGCACAGCAGCATCTCCACAATTCATTCGTGTTGTTAGATAATTTTAAACTTTAAGCTTGGCTTTTTTAGCCAGGCTTTTTTTGTATATTAAGGTTTTGTATTGTATAATATGATGTAGTTTTGGAGGCAAAATATTATGAATGAAGCATATAAAAATCTTGTAGAGAGAAGAAGTGTAAGAAAATATAATAACAAAAAGGTGAGTCATGATTTGGTTGAAAAAATTATTTATGCCGGGCAATGTGCACCTAGTGGCATGAATCGTCAAATCTTTGCCTTTGTAGCCGTTGAGGATGAAGAATTAGTAAAAGAATTATCTAAAAAGAATGCAGAGGTTATGAATTCATCGGCAGACCCATTTTATGGTGCAAAAAGTTTGATTATTGTCTTCGCAGATACCCATGCACCTACATATTTATACGATGGAGCTTTGGCTATGGGTAATCTAATGAATGCTGCAAATGCCTTAGGTGTTGATTCATGTTGGATCCACCGTGCTAAAGAAGTGTTTGAAACAGAATATGGAAAAGAATTAAAGAACAAATGGGGAATACCAGAATCTTATGAAGGTATTGGACATTGTATTTTAGGTTATAGAGACGAAGAGCTTAAAAAGCGTGCTGAAAGAACGTCTAAGGTGGTTTATGCATAATATACGTATTGGACAAGCGGTAGATATTCATCAGCTTGTAGAGGGTCGTAAACTTATTTTAGGCGGTGTTGAAATTGAAAATTCTAAAGGACTTTTAGGACATTCGGATGCCGATGTTTTAACACATGCGATTGGCGAAAGTATTTTAGGCGCTCTTGCACTAGGTGATTTAGGAAAACATTTTCCGGATACAGATCCTAAATATAAAGGTGCGAACAGTCTTGTCTTATTAGGACATATCTATGATATGATGGATGAAATGGGATATCAGATTGGTAATGTAGATGCGACTATTTTGGCCGAAAGACCTAAAATGGCACCGCACATTGTTTCTATGCGAACGAATATTTCAAATGTATTACATTGTGAAATAGAAGATGTTTCGATTAAGGCTACGCGTGGAGAAAAACTTGGCTTTGTAGGAAATGAAGAGGGCATTGTAAGCCTCAGTGTTTGTATATTGGAGAAAAAAGGATGAGAGTAGTAATTCAAAGAGCAAAGAACGCAAAATGTACGGTAGATGGTCAAATAACAGGTCAAATTGATTATGGATATTGTATTTTTGTAGGATTCAATAATGAAGATACAAATGAAATTATTGATAAAATGATTCATAAGATTTTATTCTTGCGAATTTTTGAAGATGAAAATGGGAAGATGAATAAATCCATACAAGATGTAGAAGGAAGTATTCTTTCTATTTCTCAATTTACTTTATATGCGGATTGTAAAAAGGGGAATCGCCCAAGTTTTACAAATGCAGGTAAACCAGATTTAGCTACAACATTGTATGATCAATTCAATCAGAAATTACAAGAACAAGGTATGCATGTTGAAACAGGTATTTTTGGTGCTGATATGAAGATTGAATTATTGAATGATGGTCCAGTAACCATTGTATTGGATTCAAAGGAGTTATTTTAATGGAAATTATATATGGAAATACACTTGCGGATCGAATCAAGGCGGATATGAAACAAAAAATTGATGACATCCGTGCAGAAGGGGCAAGGCTACCATTATTAAGTGTTGTACTTGTTGGAAATGATCCGGCAAGTATGTCTTATGTTCGTGGTAAAGAAAAGGCTTGTTCTTCTATTGGGATGCTTCAAAGAACAATTCGTTTAGATGAAAATGTATCGCAAAAAGAATTAAATGATGTGATTATGAGTTTGAACCTAGATTCTGAAGTCGATGGTATTTTAGTGCAAATGCCTTTGCCTTCGCATTTAGATGAAACAGCAGTTTTAGAGTTGATTGATCCACAAAAAGATGTAGATGGCTTACACCCCATGAATGCTGGTTGTTTACTTACGAATCGCCCAGGCTTTATTCCTTGTACGCCACAAGGTGTTATGGCTATGTTAGATTCCATTGGATGTAAAGATTTATCTGGTAAACGTGCTGTGGTCTGCGGAAGAAGTAACCTTGTAGGCAAACCAGTTGCCCTGTTGCTTCAAAATCGGAATGCGACAGTGACAATCGTTCATTCAAAGACACCGGATATTGAAAAGATTGCTTCACAAGCCGACATTTTAATTGTTGCGATGGGTGTTGCTCAAATGGTCAATGAAAATTGGGTAAAAGAAGGAGCTGTCGTTATTGATGTAGGTATCAATCGTGTCAATGGAAAACTTGTAGGGGATTGTGACTTTGAATCGGTTGCGAAAAAGGCAAGTTATGTAAGCCCAGTGCCAAAAGGTGTTGGTCCAATGACGGTTTGTATGTTATTATCGAATACGCTGGATGCATATCATATGCATGTGCAAGGAGAATAATTATGGAATATGGATTAAATGATATTGTAGAAATGAAAAAAGAGCATCCTTGTCATAAGTCCAATGAATGGAAAATTATTCGTATGGGTGCTGATATTCGAATTAAATGTTTAGGTTGTGGAGCCAGTGTTTTAATGCCTAGACAAAAATTTGAAAAGAAATTAAAAAAAGTAATTCGACATGAAGAAGAATAGAGAGGATGTATTGAATTTATGCCATTAACTGCAGGAATCGTTGGTCTTCCAAACGTAGGAAAGTCAACTTTATTTAACGCTATCACGAAATCACAAGTAGAAGCCGCAAACTATCCATTTGCGACAATTCAGCCCAATGTAGGTGTTGTAGAAGTGCCAGACTATCGTATTGATCGCTTAGTTGAAATCTTCAATCCGAAAAAAACAATCTATACAACATTTGAATTTACAGATATTGCGGGATTAGTTAAGGGAGCAAGTCAAGGTGAAGGACTTGGTAACCAATTCTTATCGAACATTCGTTTAACAGATGCGATTTGTCACGTAGTTCGTTGTTTTGATAATCCAGATATCACACACGTTGAAAATAGTGTGGATCCAATTCGTGATATTGAAATTATTAATCTAGAATTAACTTTAGCGGATCTTCAGACAATTGAAAATCGTAGAAGTAAGATCGAACGTAAGGCTAAGACAAACAAGGATAAAGAATCATTGGATGAATTGGCTTTATTAGATCGTTTACAACCAATCTTAGAAGAAGGAAAACCAGCTCGTTCATTAGAGTTGAATGAAGATGAACAAATCTTGATGAAAGGCTATAACTTATTGACAGCTAAACCTATGATCTATGTTGCCAACTTAGATGATGAAGGTATCATGGATCCAGATTCATGTGCTTACTATAATCAAGTAAAAGAATATGCACAAAGCCAGAATAACCAGGTTGTTGCCTTATGTGCGCAAATGGAAGAAGAATTGTCTGGTTTAGATAAAGAAGAAAAAGATGCATTCTTAGAAGAATTAGGTGTTGAAACATCTGGTTTGGATCAATTGATTCAAAAGGCTTATGCCGTATTGGATCTATGTACATTCTTAACGGCTGGAGAAGATGAATGTCGTGCATGGACATTTAAAAAAGGTATGAAAGCACCGGATTGTGCAGGTGTTATCCACACAGATTTCAAGAAGGGATTTATTCGTGCTGAAGTATATCGCTTTGAAGATATCGATGAATTGGGTAGCGAATTAGCTATTAAAGAAGCAGGACGCTTACGTCTAGAAGGAAAGGATTATGTCGTTCAAGATGGCGATGTAATGCACTTTAGATTTAATGTTTAATTTATCAAATATTATTTATCTTGTCATTGCCGTTGTTCTTTCCATGTCGATTCATGAAACGGCACATGGACTTGTGTCCTATTGGATGGGAGATCCTACGGCTAAGATGGAAGGTAGATTGAGCTTAAATCCTTTTAAACATGTTGACTGGATTGGACTTGTCTGTCTATTAGTATGTGGATTTGGCTGGGCAAAACCAGTACCCGTGGATGCACGTTACTACAAAGATGCGAAGACAGGAATCATATGGACAAGTTTTGCGGGTCCAATCGCAAACTTTCTATTAAGCTTTATTTGTGTATTCTTATTTTATGCACTCTATAAATTTGCTCCATATTTTATGATGTCTAGTGTAGGATATTTTATATCGAATACATTGACATATACAGGATTGATTTCAACTGGATTTGGCATTTTTAACTTGATTCCAGTACCACCATTAGATGGCTCAAAAGTATTGTTTTCGTTTTTACCCGACGATAAATACTATAAATTTATTGATGGTGCACCATGGATGAATCTATTATTTATCTTATTGATTTTTTCAGGTTTATTAGATTATCCGTTGGGTATGTTACGTTCAAATATGATTCAATTTTTTGAGATGATCGCAAAGATGATTTTAGGTTTCTAAAGTCATCTTTTTTAAAGCGTTTTCAGAAAAAAACTTCATTTTACAGAAAATTAACATAAATTTAATATTGTTTTGACATTGTTTTTATTGCATAATAAAGACGTCGCAATATGCGTAAAAATTGAAAATTAAATATTCATTTTATAAAGGAGTTCAAGATGGAAATAGTTACAATGGTCTTATCCCTATTAGGAGGCATTGCGTTATTTTTGTTCGGTATGTCATTAATGGGCGATGGACTAAAAAGCGTAGCCGGTAACAAGTTAGAAGCATTCTTGTACAAGATGACAAACACAAGTTTAAAAGGTGTTGCCTTAGGTGCAGGTGTTACTTCTGTTATTCAGTCTAGTAGTGCTACGACAGTAATGGTCATTGGTTTTGTTAACTCAGGTATGATGAAACTAAGACAAGCTATCGGTATTATCATGGGTGCCAATATTGGTACAAGTATTACCGGTTGGATATTGTGTTTATCTTATGTTGGTGGATCAAGTGGAATCGCAAGCTTATTTTCAACAGCTACGATCACAACATTGTTTGCGTTTATTGGTATTTGTTTAAAAACATTTGGAAAACGTACAACACATAAAAATGTTGGAAATATCATGCTTGGTTTTGCGATTTTAATGACAGGTATGCAACAAATGAGTGGAGCCGTTTCGCCTTTAAGAACGAACGAAACATTCATTAGTATGCTTACAATGTTCTCAAATCCAATCATGGGTATTCTTGTTGGTATTTTGTTTACTGCTGTTTTACAAAGCTCAAGTGCTGCGATTGGTATTTTGCAGGCACTATCTATGACAGGCTCATTGACATTTGCGGCAGCCTTTCCAATTAACTTAGGAATTGGTATTGGTGCTGCATGTCCTGTGTTGATTTCTGCCTTAAGTGCAAATAAAAATGGTAAACGTACCGCATTAGAATATTTGATCAACGACTTATTTGGTATGATTATCTGGTCAATTCTATTCTATGGTTCAAATGTATTTATGCAGTATAGCTTTGTGAATAAAGTTATGTCTCCAGTAAATATCGCATTAATGAATACAGCTATTCGTTGTGGAAATGTATTAGTGTTATTCTGGTTCATTCCTCAAATTGAAAAATTATTGATGCGTATTATTAAAGACAGTCCTGAAGATTTAGCAGAACAAGCTGACTTTGATTTACTAGAAGAACGTTTGATTCCGTATCCTGCTTTGGCGATTGCACAATGTCATCGTGTCATGAATGGTATGGCTAAAAAGGTGCGTAATAACGTGAATCGTTCAATGAACTTGATCAATGAGTTTAAACCAGAAAAATATGATAAAGTACATCGTAAAGAAAAATTGATTGATAAATATGAAGCACGTTTAGGTTCTTATTTAATGCAGTTGACAAAACAAGCATTAAATACAGAACAAACTCGACAAGCTTCTTTATATCTTCATACAATTAGTGACTTTGAAAGAATTGGTGATCACGCTGCAGATATTGCCGAGATGTCAAAGAGTATCAATGATAATCGTATGGAAATGTCAGAAGCCGCTATGGATGAGTTAAACCTTGTTATGGAGGCTGTTCGTGAATCTATGAATATGACATATCATGCTTATTTAGAAGATGATTTGGCTTTGGCTCGACGCGTATCTCCATTAGGAATTGTCATTCGTGGACTTTGTGACGAAATGAAATTGCGTCACGTTGAACGTTTATCACAAGGAAACTGTGGCCTTGAAGAAGGTACAGTATTCAATGATTTATTAAATAGTTTAAACCGTATCGCTACACACTGTGCAAGTAGTATGGTGGCTTTGATTAAGATTCGTGAAAAAGATACAGATATTCATATTCACGATTCCAAAGTATATGCGATTGAAGGTGACGATTATAAAACAACATTGGCTGAGTACCGTGAAAAATATGATCTTGGACAAAGAGAAGGTCGTATTGTCAGTATGGAAGATGAACAAGTTGAATAATGTAAATAAGGCCTGATGATTCAGGCCTTTGATGTATCTATTTTTATGTCACATATGTCTTGGATTGAAAAAGTCTTAAAATAAAGTTCTTCTAAAGGAATCCATCGTTGAATAAAATTGTTCAACATATTTGGGTTCCTTTTTTCAAGTCTTGAAAGTTGTTCTTCTTTACTCACGGTTAAGAAAACAGAATACGAATAATATTTTTGAAGATCTGAGTGCATTGAATAAGAACCTTCAATGACATTAAATGATTTATATGGAATTAAGTGAGCAGATTGTATTGACAAAGTTGAACAATTGAATTTACGCAGCTTTACATCTTCATGTTTGGATAATGGGATCAAGACCTCTTGTTCAAAGCGCTCATGATCTACATTTTCTCCAGGACTTTCAAGCCTTTCCTTTGTCCTTTGATGGGGTTGTAAGAAAAAGTCATCCATTTTAAATACGTTACAGTCATATATTTGTTTTAAAAGATTTGAAAGTGTAGTCTTACCCGAAGCACAACGTCCGTCGATTGAAATAATAGAAGGATGCTTGTTGTCGATATGCTTAAATAGTTTTAAGAAGGGAACGTACTTTTTATGTATTAAGCGATAAGATGGATGGTACAATTGATTGAATGTATTGGAATGATTAATGGCAGGATATCCATCTTCTTTCCATTTTAAAAGGGTTGGCTTAGCGTTGTTTAAAGAAAATGGAAGTTCCTTATTGGAAATCATATCGATAAGGATTTGAAGCTTTTCTTCGAGCTGTTCCTTGCCGTTTTTTTCTTGTTGACTTGATAAAATAAATAAAGTACTCAGTGTATTTACGCTCAATCCATAATTTAAATGAAGACGAACATAATCTCCATCTAGATATTCAATGGAATTACATGTATCCAGTTTTGTGTCGAGTTCTTGTTGGATCTGTTTTTTAACTGTGTCAGGATTTGAAAGTAAGTGTTCACACCCAAAACTGCTTTGGTATAAAAATTTCATTAAGTCTTGTAGTTCTAGTTGTGGGTATGTTTGAAATTGGTTGAGTATATGTGATTTTGTGTTCATAGAAATTATTTTATCACATTCTTTAATTTTCTATTATAGATAAAAGTTATAACGGGTGCATATTATTAAATATTATCAATAATTAATTAGAAATGATAAAATGATGATATTGGAGGAAATTTACTAATGTTGAATATTAAATACGATATTGTGGGATCTTTTTTAAGACCACAGGAAATTAAAGAGGCCCGTGCTAAATTTAATAATAATGAAATCGCATATGAGCAATTGCGTGATGTAGAGGATGAACAAATCGCAAAATTAGTTGCGAAGGAAGTACAACATGGATTGAAGTTTGTGACAGATGGAGAATTCCGTCGTCGCTGGTGGCATTTAGATTGGTTAAAAGAATTTGATGGTTTTACGACAAAACATTTGGATAAATTTATTAATGGAAGAAACAATCATATTGAATTAGGTATGATTGAAGGTAAGATTTCTTATGATCCAAATAAGGCACATAAAGAAATGTACGCATGGGATTTCTTGAAGAATGAGGCAAGTAAATATGGTGTAGAAGCTAAGAAGTGTATTTCTGGACCAAACATGATTTTGATTGATCATTTTTTACAGTTAGGTATCAAAGATACGCCATACTATGGAAAAGATATTGAAGCAGTCATTGATGATATTGGATTGGCATATCAGGCAGCCATTCGTGATTTCTACAATCATGGATGTCGCTATATTCAAATTGATGATACTTCATGGACATATATGATTGATGATACATTTGTATCAAAAGTAGAAGGTTTAGGTTATACAAAGGCACAAGTATTAGATTGGTTTGTGCGTGTAAGTACTAAGGCTTTAGAAAATCGTCCAGAAGATATGCAAATTGCGACACACTTCTGTAAAGGAAACTTCAAAGGAAATCCATTATTCCACGGATTCTATGATACGATTGCCAAGTCTGTTGCGAGCATTCCATACGATGGATATTTTGTAGAATATGATGATGCTCGTAGCGGAACATTTGATCCTTGGGCTGTTTTAAAAGGTACTGGCCGTACATTTGTAGCTGGCTTGATTTCTACAAAGCGTAAAGAATTAGAAGAGCATGATGCGATTAAGGCGCGTTATGAACAAGCTAAAGCTGTAGTCGGTGATAATATTGCACTTTCTCCACAATGTGGATTTGCCTCTGTTGAAGAGGGTAACTGCATTGATGAGGAAACACAATGGAAGAAAATTGATTTATTGGTATCTTGCCAAGACTTTATTTAAGAGGAATCGTTTGATTTCTCTTTTTTCTTATGAAAAAAAGGAACAATTATTTGTTCCCGTAATATGAATTTAAAAAAGATTCTTTGAATTCTTTAAATGTACCATCTAAAATAGCTTGTCGAGCTTGTTCAGTTAAACGGATGATAAAGCGAAGATTATGTATAGAAGCAAGTTCGAAATATTTTGCGGATTCCGTACGATCTTGTGATTTCCATAGTCTTCTTAATTCACTAAGTGTGATATGAGAAAGACAAGTAGGACAATCACAACTTTCATCGATAATTTCATCGCTATCTCTATATTTTGATAGATTGATAGGACCATGCATTGTATACAATCTTCCATGTCTTGCCTCTCTTGTAGGAGCTACACAATCAAATGTATCAGCCCCATTTTCTGTACCAATCAAGATATCATCTGGATGAGACAATCCTAATAAGTGTCTTGGCTTATTTTCAGGGAGTTCTTCGTTACACCAAGTTAAGATATCACCTAGTGTTTCTTTAAGGAAAGCACCACCTAAGCCGTAGCCATCAAAATCCATCTGAGCATATTTTTTACAAGTTGATCTTCTTAGATCTTCCCAACGCCCACCTTGGATTACACCATATAAAGATTGATGGTAGCCTAAATCATCACAATGTTTCTTATGTTCATCAAGACTTCTCTTTGCCCAACGCTCAGTTCTTGCCAAGGATTCAACGTTATATTCGTATGTATCGGCTAAAGAAGTTAATTCATCATAGGCCATATGAATATCGGCTCCAATGCGGCATTGAATTTGCATACTTTCTTCTGGACCAATAAAATCTTCTTGACCTGTAAATGGATCGTGAAAGTGTACTCCATCTTCTGTTACGTGGGCCAAACGCTTTTCTTCTTCAGTATTTTTCATGTTGTCTTCACGTTTCATGCTGACAACTTTTCCACAACCTGAACCTAAAGACATCACTTGAAATCCACCGGAATCCGTTAAGGTTGGACCATTCCATTTTGACCATGTGGATAGCCCTCCATTTGCAGCAATTTCAGGGGAAATGTTTCTTAAGTGATACCCATTACTCAACATGGCTTGGGCATTGATGCTCTTTAATTCTTCCATAGAAACAAAACGAACTTCACCATGTGTTCCAACACACATAAATGCAGGGGTTTTGATGTCTCCATGAGGTGTATGTATAACTCCGGCTCTTCCTAATTGGCCAGGAATTCTTTTTTCAATTTCAAAATAAAATTTATTGTCATTTTTATATTCCATAAAATCCTCCAACCTATTTATTCTATCATATATTAGCCACGTCTTATATAGAAGATTACACTGATAACACCAATTATACCGGCAACAAATCCAATGGATTGAATATCAAGAAGATTAATAGTTTGTCCTCCAATAAAAGATCCTAATCCAATTCCTAAGTTAAAGATACCTGAGAAAATCGACATCGCAATAGCACTTGTGTTTTCATTTGTCGCAAGCATTGTTTCTGATTGACAAGCCACATTAAATGCAGTAGAACTCATTCCCCATATAATACAAATAAGGATAAGTGTAATCATGGTGGTTGTACTTGGTTTTAATAAGAATAAGACAAGGCTTAAACAACATAGTGAAGTTAAAATAAATCTCTTTCTATTTTTATTGTAGAAATTTGAGAATAAGATACTTCCACCAATACCGGCTACACCAAATAAAGATAGAACAAGTGTAATTGTATTGTTTGATAGATTTGCGACTTGCGATAAGAATGGTTCAATATAACTATAGGCTGTATAGTAGGCACTCGCAAATAATAAAGAAATTCCATAGATGGTGATAAGTTGTTTGTTTTTTAATAATTGAGGAAGTTCGTTTAAAGAAAAAGCAGCATTTGAATTTAATTTAGGAAAATAAATGGATTGGAAAAATAAAAGTAGAATACTAATGATGCCTACAATTAAGAAGGTGATTCTCCAACCAATTAAAAGACCAATCATTCTTCCAAGTGGTAAACCGGCAATCATCGCAACACTTGTACCTGTAACGATCATGCTCATCGCAAATTCTCGTTTTTCTTCATTGACAAGTCTTACGGCAATGACACTGGCAATCGACCAGAATATGGCGTGAGCACAAGCTACGACAAGTCTGCCTACTATTAATATAAAGAAGTTCATTGAAATGGCACTGATGACTTGTCCAAGACCAAATAAGAAGAGTGTCGTCAGTAAGATCTTCTTGTAGTTGTATTTAGAAGCTAAAATCATCAGTGGTAAACTTAATAACATAACAGCCCAGGAATAAATAGTAATCATTGTACCTGCTTGTGTTTGAGTAATTGAAAAAGTTTGGGCAATATCGGTAAGTAGGCCAATTGGCATAAATTCAGAGGTGTTAAAAATAAATGCAGCAATTGTCATACCTAAAAGTGGCATCCATTGTTTTTTGTTCATAAATATTCATCCTTTCAAAAACGATTCTTATTTTACCATAAGTTTTATTGAAAACCCCATTTTTTCTTTCTATAATATATATCGGTGATAAAATGAAAAAAACAATTTGGATAGCAACGAGCAATGCTCATAAAGTCGAAGAGTTTCAGACGATGTTGAAGGATTGCCAAGTTAAATGCTTAAAAGATCTAGGTCATAAGATTGATATTGTAGAAGATGGTACAACATTTGAAGAGAATGCGCTAATTAAAGCTCGTACTTTATTTAATGAACTTCATGAACCTGTAATCAGTGATGATTCTGGTTTGGAAGTAGATGCGATGGATAAGAAGCCAGGTGTGTATTCAGCTCGTTTTTTAGGTGAAGACACAAGCTATGATATCAAGAATCAATATATTATAGATCAGGTAAAGGGAAAAACGCGTACGGCTCGTTATGTGTGTGTCATTGCCTATATTGATGAAGATGGAAAAGAACATGTATATCGTGGAGAGTGTGAAGGTTTGATTCATGATAAAATGGTTGGAACAAATGGCTTTGGATATGATCCAATTTTCTATTATCCTGAATTTAAGACAACACTTGCCAATGTGAGTGAAGAAAAGAAAAATAGTGTATCTCATAGAGGAGTTGCACTTGAGAAATTTTTAAAGGATTGGAGTAAATAATATGTTGCATGTAGTATTGTATGAACCTGAGATTCCTCAGAATACAGGAAATATCATTCGAACTTGTATGGCTACGGGTTCGCGTTTACATTTAATTGAACCATTGGGTTTTTCTTTGGATGAAAAGCATTTGCGTCGTTCAGGAATGGATTATATTAAGGATGCAGATATCCATATTCATAAAGATTGGGATGCGTTTGTGGCTGAAAATCCAAGCGAACACTATTATTTTATGACTCGTTATGGTAAAAAAGCACCGAGTGAATTTGATTTTACTAAAGAAGAAGGCGATGTTTATTTGGTTCTTGGAAAAGAAAGTACGGGTGTTGATAAAAAAATTCTTCAACGTCATTTAGATACTTGTATGCGTTTGCCTATGGTCGCAAATGCGAGAAGTTTGAATTTGTCCAATTGTGCTGCCATTATCGTTTATGAAGTATTACGCCAACTTGATTATCCTGGACTAAGTACACATGAAGAACTTAAGGGAGAGGATTGGCTTGAAAATCTTAAGATTGATTGATCGTTATATAGATTCGTTTGAAAAGCGAATCTTTATTTTTATTATATTTATAACAATGTATTGGTTGTGGCAGAATATTTGGCAGTTATTATTATTTTATAAAGTATATGTTATAACTGATTTTGAAAGCTTGTTCAATTTGCAGGCGCATCTATCCAATTATGAATCGAGTGTTTTGATTCGTATTATATATTATGTGATTTCAAATCCATCATTGAACATGGCTGGTCTAGTTAGTTGTATAAAATTGATAGACATAATGGGAATTGTAGGATTGTTTATTTTGGCTCAAAAATATCGAATTATTATGATTTTAAATGTATTTAAATACATTTGGTGTACCATTTGGATTGTAAAAGGTATGAATTCTGCAAGTGTATATTTGGTAATAAATTGTTTAAAATGGCTTTCAATAGGCGGTTTGATCCTTGTTGGTATAGTGATTCTTCAATGGCTTTTTGGCTTGGTACGAATAATCCTAGAACACGATAGATTTGTTCACAATTTGTAGACAACGTTATACATTTTATAAATTATGTACAATTTTTTACAAAATCACACAATTTACCACAATTTATACTGAGATGCTTTATATAAAGGCTATTAAGAAATATTTAAGAAATTAATTACTAAAAAGTGCAAATGATTTTTTTGCGAAAATTTGCAACAAAAATTAAATCTTGTTAAACTTCAGGTATTGTAACGAAGAGGTGATATGATGAATTTTATCGAAAAGCACAGTAAAATTTTAGCCGTAAGCCTATGTCTATTGACTTCTGGACCAATTGTTTCGACAATGTATGCTAAAGAAGTTCAACCAGGATGGCATGGTGAAGGCGCAGATCGTTATTATGTTTTAAAATCAAATCGTCAGACAGCTACTGGTTTAACAAAAATCGATAAGGAACTTTATTATTTTAATAATAATGGAGAAATGCAGTTTGGATGGCAGACTGTTTCAGATGAAACTTACTATTTCCAACAAGACGGAACTGCTGCAACAGGTTCTGTAACTATTCAGGGTAGTGAGTATAATTTCCAAAAAGAAGGTGTCCTTCTTCATGGTTGGAGTAATGATGGTAAATCATACTACGATGAAAAGGGAAACAAAACTTCAACAAACTGGGTTGAAGAAAATGGTTCAAAATATTATTTTGATGCCGATGGAAATTGTGTAACAGGATGGCAGGAAATCGATGGCCAGAAGTATTTCTTTGGTGAAGATGGAAAGATGGCTACAGGTCAATTTGATGTAGACGGAAAAACATATTTCACTCAAGAAGACGGTACATTCCGTACAGGATGGCAAGAGATCAACGGTCAAAAATTGTATTATGCAGAAAACGGTGAAGTAACTAAGAATCAAATCGTTGAAATCGAAGGTGCTAAATATGCGTTCGATGAAAATGGTAATTTGATTAAAAATGCCGAAAAAGATGGATATAAGATTGATGAAAATGGTGTTGCGACTGAAGTAACCCCTTCTGAGGAAACAACTCCAACTCAAGATACAACGACTCAATCTCAGACTCAGGCTCCAGCACAAACAACTACTCAAAGTGCTCCAGCTCAAAGTACAACAACTACAACACAAGCGCCAGCACAGACATCGACTCCTAGTGCTCCAGCTAATGATTATGTAGCTCCAACCCCAAGTGTGAACAGTTCAGCAATCGCTGCTGCTGCATTAGCACAAGTAGGAACTACACAAGATTGTACAATGTTAGTAACTAATGCTTTGAGAGCTGTAGGAATTAATTTCCACGGTTGGCCAGAAAACTATTTGAGTCTTGGTACAATCACATCAAGTCCAGTTGCAGGTGACATTATTGTTTATTCAGGACATGTCGCTATTTATATTGGAAACGGACAAGCAGTTCACGGTGGATGGAACGGAAGCCAGACTGTTGTAGCAAGCGTTTCTTGTGACAAGGCATTAATTGGATACGTTCACGTAGGCTAGATTGAATTCTAGCCTTTTTTTTTTGTTTTTGTGGTAGAATTATTAATATATTTTCAAGGAGGTTTACTTATGAACTATATACAAACGCAAAAATTTAGTGATGTTTATGTTTCTTGTAAAACCATGATGCCTTTTCATCGAAATACAATCAGTGCCTTAAACGTGCTTGTGTATATGATGAAGGCGAAAACGCAGAAAATGAATTCGAAACAAAAATTAGCTTCTACCTTAAATCGTGCTTATGGAACAAAGGTGTCTTATGGTTTAACATCTTATGGAGATCTTGTTCAACTCGATGTTCGTTTTCAGTTTGTCCGTCCAGACTGGATTGAAGATAAAAGTTATTTAGATAAAATAAAAGAGATTATGGATGAAGTTCTGTTTCATTCTGTATTGGATGAGGAAAACTTTAAGGAATCTGTGTATTTATTAAAAAATAGATTATTGGCACAAATGGATGATCCTGCTAATTTATCATGTATGTATGCCTTTGAGATGGCACATGATAAACATTCCATTTCAATTCCAGTGCAAGGAAGCTTAAAAGATTTAGAGACACTTACTTTAGACGATGTAAAAAAAGTCTATACGCTATATATGGATATGGCAAAACACTTCTATATCTGTGGTTATGTAACGGATGAATTGTATGATTATATTGATAGTTTAGATTCACATTGTGCTTTTATATCAGAAAGAACATTGCTTCCTGTAGTAGAAACAAGCTATAAAACGTTTGAAAAGGATATTGCGCAAACTTGTATTTCGCAAGTCTATTCGACAGGTGTTGATATTTCAAGTTCGGATTATGAGGCTGAACTAATTTTAAATAGTATTTTGGGGCAAAGCCAGAAGAATTTAATGTTTGATGAAATTCGTGAAAAGAATAGTCTTTGTTATTCTATAAGCTCTTCTATTATTCGCTTTGATGGAGCTTTATTAATTCATACGGGTGTGAATCGTAAGGATGTCACAAAAGTATTAAATTTGATAGAAACACAAATAGATCGATTATTGAATATGGATTATGATGATCGATATTTAGAAATCGCAAAGATGGACTATAAGGACCGTATTATTAGTGGATTAGATCATGCTCAATCTTTGATTGCGCAAGCTTTTTTAGATGATCTTTTACATCGCCAGCTCACGCCTGAGCAAAGAATTGAGAGAATTATGAAGGTGACAAAGGAAGATATTTCACGTGTTGCTTTACGATTGAATTTGGCTTCAGTGGCCATTGTTGCGGAGAAAGAAAATGAATTATAATTTGGATATTAAAAAAGAAACGTTGTCAAATGGTTTACAGGTGATTCTTGTTCATAAACCGGATTATCAAAAATCACTATTTCTTTTAGGAGCTAAAGTAGGTGGATTTGATATTGATCAAAGAGTAGATGGGCAAGTGATTAGACATAAGAGTGGGATTGCACACTATTTAGAGCATCAAATGTTTTATTTGGATGGAGAAGATGTAAGTGATTTATTTGCGAACTTACAGTGTTCTACAAATGCATATACTTCTTATACAGAAACGGCATTTTATTTTTCGACTACGGCGGATGTGAAAAAGCCATTAAAACTTTTATTGGATTTTGTCGAAAATTTAGATGTGACAAATGAAACGATTGAAAAAGAAAAGGGGATTATTCTTAGTGAATATGATATGTATCAACAATCGCCTGAACAACGTCTTTTTAAAGAAACTTTGATTTCTTTATTTCAATATCATCCAATGAAAGTGGATGTACTCGGCTCAAAAGAAGATATTCAAGATATGAGCATGGAGGATTTAAAACAATTTTATGCATTAAATTATGATCCTAGTAAATTGTGTCTTGTGGGTGTAACTGGAAAAGATACAAATGAAATCATGGATTGGATCAAGGAATGTCAAAAAGATGTGTTGAGTAAGTTAAATAAAAAGATTGAGCGTGTCTTTAAAAAAGAGCCAAAGGAAGTAAATCGCAAAGAGTATGTCGATCATATGGATATTCATCAGCCATTTGTATGTGTTGGCTATAAGATGGATGCTTGCAAGACAAAGGCAGAAGCATTTGAAAAAGATTTTGCCGTGAATATGTGGTTAGATTCTATCATGGGTCCTTTAAATCCTAAATTTCAGGAATGGCTAGATCAAAGAATCTTTACACAGTTTGTAGGCGCAGAAGCAGACTTTACTTTGGATCATAGTTATATCTTGTTTTATGCTCAAACAGTCAATCCAAATGCCTTTATTGAACTTGTAAATGAGCTTGTACAGAATAAGTCGATTTCTGATGAAGACTATCAGTCGTTGCATGCACAGGCAATCGCGAATAATTTGCGTGGCTTAGATCATTTTGATGGCTTGGCCAATGATTTACTTCGAAGTCACTTCGAGGAGTATGACTATATTGAAAATTTAAATAGCATTCAAAATATGAAAATTGAGCAGGTACATGCCTATATTAAGGATTTGGATTTCTCACATTCTTGTGTGACAAAAATTCTTCCGAATGACTCTATCTGATCTAATTTGCGTTTTTTTAAGTGAATTAGAGGGAAAAAACGCATGTAAAACGCATAAAAAGACGACCTATAGATAAGATAGGTCGTTTGTTTTATATGTGACATATTTGTAGAATACCATTGAAGAAGGATGGTGATAAATATGGTGGTCAGAATTGAAGGAGGATAATCAATTATGAATGCGTTTAGTATCGTGGGAAAAATTACGGACATGCCAATGTTAAAGGAGACAAGCAATGGATTAAAGACTTGCGAGCTTCCAATTCGAGTGCAGCGTAATTTTCCAAATTCAGAAGGTGTTTATGAAAGCGATGATGTGGTCGTTGAAGTATGGCGAGGTCTTGCAGAAACTGTAAGTGCTTCGTGTAAGATTGGAGATTATGTAGGAATTAATGGTCGTATTCATTCGCGTAAATACCAGAAGGATGACAGGGTATATCTAAACTATGGCTTTGTAGCTGAAAAAGTTGATTTTCTACGTTGATCAACAGATAAAATACATGAATTAAGAAAACACATCCACAAAAAAAAGAAGCGATCAATTCGCTTCTTTCTTGTTCTATGCCTAAGATTAACGGTTGTAGAATTCTACTACTAACAATTCGTTGATTTCTTGAGCTGTGAATAGTTCTTTACGTTCTGGGTAACGAACATAAGTACCTTTCTTAGCATCTTTGTTTACTTCAACAAAATCAACAGTTGCTGTTGCAGCTTCTAAAGCTTCGTTGATTACGCTTAAGTTTTTAGCGCGTTCACGAATTTCGATAACTTGTCCTGGTTTTACTTGGAAACTAGGGATATCTACTTTCTTACCATCTACTAATACGTGTCCGTGGTTTACTAACTGACGGCTAGCACGACGAGTACGCGCAAATCCCATACGATAAACGATGTTATCTAAACGAGATTCCAACATTACTAAGAAGTTTTCACCAGCAGAACCAGCTTTTTTACTTGCTTTTAAGTAAGTGTTGTAGAATTGTTTTTCACTTAATTGGTAAGTGTGACGAATTCTTTGTTTTTCCTGTAATTGGATACCGTAGTTTGTTAATTTTGGACGACGAGCATTTCCGTGTTGTCCTGGAATTGTGTTACGACGAGTTAATTCTTCACCAGTTTCTAATACTGAGAATCCAAGACGGCGTGACTTCTTCCAAACGCTTCCTGTGTTTCTTGACATAATTTTTCCTCCTATTGTTTTATATCATCCACAAAACAATAACAGTACAAATCTTTAAAGGTTGTGTTGACAATGATATTTTCCGCTATCAGCTATTAGCTTACTCATATCGCTTAATAAGGCTGCAACGCATATCCTTTAACTTTGTATGCTGCTATCAATTTATGCCTATGTATCATATCAAAGAACATTAATAAAATCAAGAAAATGATGCAATGATTTTGAAGTTTTGCTATAATAAGAATGGTTTGCAAGGAGGTACCACTATGGATAGTGTTTTGAATTTCTTTCGATCAGTATACGCGTTCATTCGAAATCAACTTTCTGTGACTGTTATTATCTATCTTTGTATAGCAATTCTAGTCTTAATTTTGATTTGGATCATTATGCGTATGATCAAACGTAAAAAGGCGTCGAAACGACTTTCAGATCTTGAAATCGAAATGAATGAAATTCGTAACAATTCCTTGGCCTACAAATTCAACAAAGCATCGGCATTCGCAAGAGTGAATGATGATATCATGGATAAAGTGAAAAGCTTGACTCCAAAATATGATACTTGTCAAAAAAACTTAAGTGCTTGTGATGATTTGTTTAATGAAGCAGATGATTATGTTTCTAGACATCGTCTTCGTAAATCTATGCGAGCTATGGACGATTTAGAAACAATGATGGATGAGACAAAAGAAAGAATTCGTATTGTTACTCAGTCATTAGATCACATCTTGGCTCGTGAAACAGAGGTTCGTGAATCGGCAAATGCTTTAAAAGAGCGTTTCCGCAATGTGAAAACTGTTTACCAAGATAATCGTTCTTCATTTTATGGATCTGTTAATTATGTAGATTCATGCTTAGAGGAAATTGAAAATGAATTCTCTAATTTTGAAGAGTGGATGTTTGCTTCAGAATTTAACAAGGCAAAGGAAGAACAAGAAAAAATCTCAAAAATGGTGGATGAGATTAGCTCTAAAATTGCAGCCTTCCCTGGACTCTATGAAAAGGCCAAAAATGTATTGCCTCGTGCAATTAACGAAGTTCGTTTGCACATTAAGGAATTACAGGAAAAAGATATCGACTTATCTTATTTAGAACCAGAAGAAAAATTAACAACCATTCAAAGTGCTTTGTCTAGTTCAATTGATCAATTGGATGCAGGTGAATTTGAAATGGCACAAGAAAACTTGGAAATCATTGGAGATCACATTCTAGCATTACAAGATGATGTAACGAATGAAAAAGAAGCTTATGATGAAATCCATGTAAGTCTTCAATCTAATTTAGATCTAGTTAATGTCATTGGTCAGGAACTTGAGGAAATCATGGCGCTTTATGCCAATATTAAAGATCGTTTTGGTCTAGAAGATTGGACACACCGCTTCTCTTTGGCACAAATCCAAATGGAAGATTTATCAAATCGTCGTGATGAAATTCAAAAAGAATTGAAGCAAAATCAACGTCCTAGCGTAGATGTAGTTCATGGTTATCGTAAATTTTCAGAAGATGTTAATGAATTCCACGATCAAGTCAAGGATATGAAAGAGATGTTAGTGGGAGCAAGCAGTGATGAATCACGTGCTAAAAAACAATTGACAAAATTACAATTGATTTTAAATGAAGTACGTTTAAATACAGTAACACGTCATTTACCTAGTATCTCATCTCAATTTTCTGCAGATTTAAAAGAAGGCGAACGCTTGATTCAACGTGTTCGTGTAGTGTTGGATCACTCACCATTAGATGTACAAACATTAAATGCAGATTTGCAGGATGCCATCGACTTTGTATATAAGTTATACAATAACGCAAACAATTTAGTCGGTGTTGCCGTTATGGTAGAAAATGCGATTGTGTTTGGTAACCGTTTCCGTAGTACGCATGCACAAATGGATTCGGATTTAACTCGTGCTGAGTTATGTTTCCAAAATGGAGAATATACTCGTGCACTTAAGATTGCGATTCAAGCAATCGAAAACATGCACCCAGGAATTTATGAGAAGTTAGTAGCTCAAAAAGATCCTGCTGTCATGAACCAGGTGCAGTAATGATTTATTTTGATAATGCTTCGACAACCTCTGTACGTACAGAGGTTCGTCGTGTTTATGGGCAAATGTTAGAAACTTGTTATGGCAACCCAGATAGTTTGCATGCGGCTGGTCGTCAGGCAAGTTCGCTCATGGAAAAAAGTCGATCAAATATTGCTTCTATGCTTCATGTAGATCCAAGTGAAATTATCTTCACTTCAGCTGCTAGTGAATCAAACACTTTAGCTATTGTAGGATATGCCTTGGCCAATGAACATCGAGGTCATCATGTACTCACAAGCAACGTCGAACATTCGAGTGTTCGTCATGCGATGGAGTTTTTGAAGCGTTTTGGATTTGAAGTTGAATTTCTTCCAATTAATGAAGAGGGAATTGTTACACCAGAATGCTTAAAATCTCATATGCGTAAAGATACAATTTTAGTATCGGTTATGCATGTGAATAATGAAATGGGAGCTATCAATCCTATTTTAGAACTAGAAAAAATTGCACACCAAAATCCAACGTGTGTATTTCATGTGGATTGTGTACAGAGTTTTTCAAAAATTGATATTCCTTTTGAAAAACTAGATATGGCTACGATCTCTGCACATAAGATTCATGGTCTAAAGGGTAGTGCCATTTTAATGAAGAAAAAGAAGATTCAACTTGTTCCAATTATTCAAGGTGGACAACAGGAACAAGGACTTCGTGGTGGAACAGAGAACGCACCGGCGAATATTGTTTTGGCAAAGACAATTCGTTTAGCTTTAGAGGAACAATCAAAGGCTTATGATCATGTTTTAAAAATCAATCAATATTTGCGTGAAGAATTAGCTAAAATCAATGGTGCGCATGTACATTCGCCAAAAGATGCGATTCCTTATATTCTTAATATTTCATTTGATCAAATCACAAGTGAAGTCTTATTGAATGCTTTGGATCAAAAGGGAATTTGTGTATCCGCAAAAAGTACTTGTTCATCACAAAATACGAATGCTTCTGAAGTGTTATTGGCTATGCATAAGTCGGAATTTGATGCGACACATGGAATTCGTTTATCTTTTTCTTATGAGAATACTTTGGAAGAGGCAAAATATTTTATAGAAACATGTAAGGAGATTATAGAGAATTATGGCTTATCGTTATAATCATATCTTAATTCGTTATGGCGAATTGAGTTTAAAAGGAAAAAACCGTAACAACTTTATTAAGGCGCTTTATGACAATGTTCGTAAAGCTTTAAAAGCATTCCCAACATTAGAATTTGAAAAACAGCACGACCGTATGTATATTTATCTTCATGATGAAGATTCTAAGCAGGTTAGTGATATTTTAGCTAAAGTTTTTGGAATATCTTCCTTCTCATTAGCTATTAAAGTGGAACCAGATTTAGAACAAATTATTGATGCTTGTTATGAATCTTTAGATTTAACAACACCAAAAACATTTAAGGTAGCTGCACGTCGTAGTGATAAACTATTCCCATATATTTCAGACGATATTAATCGTAGGGTTGCAACTAAGATTTTAAAGAACAGTGACTGGAAAGTGGATGTGCATAATCCGGATGTAAAAATTGTTGTTGAAGTTCATCAAGATGCAGCTTACATTATGACAGATCGTATTCAAGGTGCTGGTGGATATCCAGTGGGTGTTGGCGGAAAGGCCATGGTTTTATTAAGTGGTGGAATTGATTCTCCAGTTGCCTGCTATTTAATGATGAAACGTGGTGTACACATAGAATGTATTCACTATGCTTCACCTCCATATACTTCACAAAATGCACAAGAAAAAGTAATGGAACTCGCAAGACTTGTATCTGGTTATCAAGGTGATGTTTTAGTTCATGTTGTTCCATTTACAGATCTTCAATTGGCAATCTATCAAAATGCGGATGAAAGTTATGCGATCACATTGATGCGTCGTATGATGATGCGTATTGCGACAGGCCTAGCTAAGAAAAGACATGCTCAAGCTATCGCAACAGGCGAATCGATTGGACAGGTTGCAAGTCAAACTTTAGAGAGTATGCTTACAATCAATGATGTCACAAATATGCCGATTATTCGTCCAGTTGTTTGTATGGATAAAGTTGAAATTATTGATCTTTCTAAAAAGATTGGAACATATGAAACAAGTATTCTTCCTTATGAAGATTGTTGTACGATTTTTACACCAAAGAATCCAGTCACTAAACCTCGTGTGGATAAGTGTGAAAAATATGAGGCAAAATGGGATTTTGACAAGATGGTACAAGATTGTATAGATAATACAGAAGATATTTGGGTACATCCAGTTAAGGTTGAAGAAGATTTATTCTAAGAGAAGTGAAATATAGCGCTTCTCTTTTTCTTTTATGTTATAATCTTTTTATGTTGATATGTCCGGTGTGTAAAAAGAAACTAATAAAAGAAAATAAAACATTTCGATGCGAAAATAATCATTCTTTTGATTGTGCCAAACAAGGTTATGTGAACTTATCACGTAAACAGACAAAGAATCATGGGGACAATGCTTTAATGGTCAAAGCGCGTACGGATTTTTTAGAAAAAGATTATTATGATTTTATGCGTCAATATGTAAAGGGAAAGGCTAATGGATCTATTTATTTGGATGCTGGCTGTGGTCAGGGTTACTATACAAAAGAGATAGGGGCGAACTTTGAACATAGTTATGGGATTGATTTGAGTAAGGAAGCGATTCTTCATGCGTCTAAACAAGATAAACATACGCAATATATTGTGGGTAGTTTATTTGATATGCCTTTTTTAGATGAGAGCATAGATTGTGTTACAAGTATTTTTGTGCCTTTAGGTCAAGATGAAATCTATCGTATACTAAAAGAAAATGGATATTGGATCGTAGTAGGTCCGGGTCCTAAGCATTGTTTTGAATTAAAAGAAGTATTGTATGACACACCATACGAAAATGAAATGCCTGAAATACTAGAACAATATGAATTGGTAAACCAGGAAATTATTCAGGAAAAAAAGATGGTAGATGATGTATGGTCTTTACTGGAAATGACACCATATCGATATAAAACGAGTCAAGCTGGACTTGATCGTGTAAAACAATTAGAAAGGTTAGAGGTTACGTTTGAGTTTGTCGTAACTGTGTATGAAAAATATGAAAACAACAGTAAAAAAATGGGGAATTAATGGTGAGGGAATTGCGTTCCATGAAGGAAAGCCAGTATTTATTGAAAATGCCATTCCGGATGAAGTCATTGAATTTGATATTAAAAGTGATGAAGGTACTTATTTAGTTGGAGAATTAACTCGTTTAGTTGAACAGAGTTCAAAGCGTCGCTACCCACTTTGTCCAATTTGGAAAGAGTGTGGTGGATGTGCTTTGATGCACGTAAAGTATCCAGCACAATGCAAGATGAAAGAGGGGAATTTAAAAGAGACACTGATTAAGTATGCGGATTATAATGGTCGCATTTTACCAATCATAAAGAATCCGGAACCATTGTCGTATCGTAATAGCTGCAAACTTCCTTTTGGTGAAGAATATGGGGAGTTATATACAGGAATGTATGAGCGTGATACAAACCATTTCCAAAAGATGGAAAGATGTTATGTGCATTCAAAATTGTTGGAACAAACGCGTCTGGAAGTTTTAAAAATTATGAATGAGCATCATTTAAAGATGTACGATGATAAAAAGAAAACGGGTTATCGTACATTGGTGATGAAAGAATTTGATTCTAAGATTCAAATTATATTTGTGACGGGAAAAGAAGATATCAGTGAAGAATTTATTCATGACGTAACTCAATTAGAGGGTGTTGTTTCAATCTGGCAAAGTGTAAAAACAGAAACAAAGCGTGAAGTATTTGGAGATATGCGTTTTATTTGGGGAGAAGAAAAGATGCATCTTCAATTAGAAGATATTCAATTATCTTTACTTCCAAGATCTTTCTTCCAGTTAAACACGAAACAATCCGTGAATCTTTATAATGTAGTTAAGGATTGGATGCCAAGATCAAAGACTACGGTTGAAGCCTATAGTGGTATTGGTGCCATCAGTTTATTTGTGAAAGATAAAGCTGAAGAAATCATTGGTGTTGAATCCATTCAGGATGCGGTTGATAATGCCAATGAAAATGCGATGTTAAATCATGCAGACAATGTATCTTTCATTTGTGAAGATGCGGGTTGTGCCTTAGCACATCTAGTGCAAGAAAAAGAAGTGGATACATTGATTGTGGATCCGCCTCGTTCTGGTTTGGATGATACAATGAAGGAAACTATTTTAAAATCAAAGATCAAAACGATGATCTATGTTTCTTGTAACCCAGCTACTTTGGCTAAAGATTTAGGCGTATTAAAGAAAGAGTATCGTATTGTCAAGATTCAACCAGTCGATATGTTTAGTCAAACTCCACATGTAGAAAGTGTTACATTACTTGTTCGTAATGATGACTATAAACCTAGACGTCGTTTTGATGATCGAAAAAATCGTGACTACAAACCAAGAAGAGATGGAGATTTCAAACCAAGACGTCGTTTTGATGATAAAAAAGATGGAGACTTCAAGCCAAGACGTCGCTTCGATGATGATAAGCCAAGAAGACGTTTTGATGATCGAAAAGATGGTGACTATAAGCCTAGACGAAGATTTAATGATGATCGTAGATCAAAACGTTTTACAGATGACAAACCAAATCGTAGATATGGTAAATAAAACATGTAAGGATTTCAGGAAAATGAAACTGAAGTCCTTTTCTTATTTATTAGAAATTTGTTTCTGAGAATCTTGGCACTTCAGTGATGAGAGATTCAAATATGGATGGCAGTGAATTAGAACCTATTGTGACAATCAATGATAAAATGTTGTACTATATCATTGTTAAGGATACCTAACCAAAAAAGTTCACAAATTAACTAAACAGATGGTTTTATGTTAACAAATGCGTTATAATGATTGTAGCGCATTCTTTTTATTTTTTAATTCATAATAATATACAAAAAAAGAGATAGGCTTTTTGCGTCTATTTGTGAGTAAAATAACAAGAATCTATGAGGAGGAGTTAAGAAAATGAATAATTTTCCACATTTATTTGAACCAATTGAAATTGGAAAGACAACAGTAAAAAACCGTATTTTTATGCCACCTATTTCAACAAACATGGCCGATAAAGGGTATGTTACAGATGATTTAGTAGCACACTATTCTGCACGTGCAAAAGGTGGAGTTGGACTTATCGTTACTGAAGTTGTAACTGTAGAACCAACTTATGTATATCTTCCAGGAGATATGTCGATTTATGATGATAGTTTTATTCCAGGATGGAAAAAATTGGTGGATGGTGTACACCAATATGGAACTAAAATTTTGGCACAATTGTTCCACCCAGCTTATATGGCATTCCCAGTACCAGGAACACCTCAATTAATTGCACCAAGTTGTGTGGGTCCTTACTATGCACAAAGTGCACCAAGACCTGCAACAATTGAAGAATTACACACAATCGTTGACCAATTTGGTCAAGCGGCTCACCGTGTACAAATTGCCGGTGGTGATGGTGTTGAAATTCAATGTGCTCATGCCCATGGATTATTAGGTGGATTCTTAACACCACTATATAATAAACGTACGGATGAATACGGAGGAAGTCTAGATGGACGTTTACGTCTATGCTTAGAAGTAATCGCATCTGTTCGTAAATATTGTGGAGATGACTTCATTATTGATGTTCGTATTAGTGGTGATGAATATAGTGAAGGTGGATTGACATTAAATGATCAAATCTATGTTTGTAAACAATTAGAAAAAGCCGGAGTTGACTTTATTCACGTATCTGGTGGTAACACAATCAAACGTGGATCAAGTATGCCTGCACCAGGTACAAGTCCAGCACCTCACGCTCACTCAAGTGAAGAAATTAAAAAGCATGTAAATATTCCAGTTGCGACTGTAGCTCGTATCAATGAACCATGGATTGCCGAAGAATTAATCGCAAATGAAAAATGTGACATGTGTATGATTGGACGTCCAAACTTATGTGACAGTGAATTCGCAAATAAAGCATTTGAAGGAAAAGTAGACGATATTCGTCCATGTATTGGATGTGGTCGTTGTTTAACAGGTATCATGATGGGTAAACGTATTTCTTGTACAGTAAATCCAAGCGTGGAAGATGATACAATTGCACCTGCTGAAACTAAGAAAAAAGTTTTAGTTATTGGTGGTGGTCCTGCTGGTATGGAAGCAGCATATGTTGCAAAAAAACGTGGACACGAAGTTGTTCTTTGTGAAAAATCGAATGAACTTGGTGGACAATTAAGACTTGCGGCTGTTCCAATCGCGAAACAAGAATTGTGTAAAGTTATTAAATTTATGATTCGTCGATTAGATCATGAAGGTATTGAAGTTCGTTTAAATACAGAAGTCACAAAAGAAATGCTTGAAAATGAATTTAAAGATTACGAAATCGTATGTTCAAGTGGAGCTACACCAAAAGAAATTCCACCATTCAAAGTATTCAAAAATTGGATGACTGCAGACGATGTATTATCTGGAAAGAAATATCCAGGACGTAACATTGTTGTATTAGGTGGTGGAAGTGTTGGATGTGAAACAGCGGATTATTTAGCACCATTAATCAATGACCTATTCCCAATGAATCGTAAGATTACATTATTAGAAATGACAAATAACTTAATGCCTGGTGAAGGTGGAGCTGCAAAATCAAGATTGACTCAAAGATTGATGCAGAAAGGTGTTCGTATTGAATTGAATGCACAAGTAACAAATGTGGATGAAGAATCTATTACTTACGTAAAAGAGGGTGTTGAACACAAAATTACAGAAGCGGATACTTTAATTTTCGCTGTCGGATATGCGCCTAAGAAAGTGGAAGTGGAAGCTGAAAATGTACACTATATTGGGGATTGTGAAAAAGTAGGAACTTTAAAAGATGCGATCACAAATGCGCATGAAATTGCTAAAAATATCTAGGAGAAAATATGACAAGCAAATTATTGCAACCGATTCAAGTTGGTAACTTAACTTTTAAAAATAGAATTATGTTTCCCCCTTTGACAACAGGATATGAAGAAAGAGACGGATCGATTGGTCCTCGTTCATTAGCTTTCTATACAAGACTTGCACAAGGTGGATGTTCTTATATCGTTATTGGTGATGTGGCTCCTGTTCGTACGGCAAGTCCTACACCAAAACTATATGATGAATCGCAAATTGAAATGTATAAAAAATTAGCTGATGCCTTACATGAACACGATTGTAAAGTAGCTTTACAATTGTTCCACCCAGAATATGATGTTCAAGGTGTTGGAAAAATGATCATGGAAGCTGGTATTGCTGGTCAATTGGCGGCAAAAGCGAAGGCTGCAAATGATTTAGAAGAGGCTGAAAAACAAAAAAAAATCTGTGACGAATTGACAAAGGGTGCATACGCAAAATTACATCATGATATGCAGCACTTTGTGACGGAAGCAAGTGTTGATCAATTAACAGCTATTAAAAATAGTATTGCCCAATGTGCTAGAAAAGCACAAAAAGCAGGTATTGATGCGATTGAAATTCATGGTGACCGTTTATTAGGTTCATTATGTTCAAAGTTATTAAATCATCGTACAGATAATTATGGTGGTAGCTTAGAAAATCGTACTCGTTATGCATTAGAAGTTTTACAAGCCATCAAAGAAGCGGCTCCATCCATGATGGTTGAATATAAACTTCCAATTATTACAGTCAATCCAGATGGATCTTTACGTGGTAAAGGTGGTTTATTGGAAGATGAAGCGGTTGAATTCGCAAAAATGTTAGATGCAGCAGGCATTGATATGATTCAAGTGGCTCAAGCTAACCACACAGGAAACATGGGTGATACAATTCCTCCTATGGGTGCTGTTCCTTATAACTGGACTTTAGGTGCTTGTGAAAAAGTGAAAGCCGTTGTTTCTTGTCCTGTGGCAACAGTGGGTCGTGTTGTCAGTGTTGAAGCTGGTGAAAAGATTCTAGAAGATGGTACAGCAGATATCATTGGATATGGAAGAAGTTTATTAACAGATCCAGATATTGCCAATAAAGTGGAAAAAGGTGAATGCATTCGTGAATGCTTGAACTGTAATAAAGGTTGTGTAGATGCCATCCAATCTCGTCGTTACTTAAGCTGTGTTTTAAATGCCGAAAATGGAGATGAAGAAACAATCTTCATTAAACCATGTACAGAAACTAAGAATGTCGCAATCGTAGGTGCTGGTCTTGCCGGATTAGAAGCAGCTCGTGTAGCTTATAAACGAGGACATACAGTGACTGTATTTGAAAAATCAGATCGCTTAGGTGGACAAATCAATATTGCTTCAGTTCCACCAAGAAAAGATGAAATCTTACGTTCGGTTCAATACTATGAAAAATTCTTGTTCGATAAAGTAGATATTCAATTAAACCATGAACCAACAATGGATGAATTGAATGGATTTGATCATGTTATCTTGGCAATTGGTGCTCACAATATGGATCTTCCTATGTCGGTAGAAAATTCAAATGTTGTATCCAGCTGGGATATCTTGAATGGTCAAGAAGTATCTGGTAAATGTGTTGTTTTAGGTGGAGGTTTAGTAGGTGCTGAAACGGCTGAATATTTGGCAAATAAAGGTCTAGAAGTTTCAATCGTTGAAATGATGGATAAGATTGCAGCGCAAGAATCTGAAACTGTATTGCCATTGATGGAAGCTGATTTTGAAAAACATAATGTTCAAAAATTTGTGAATACACGTGTTAGTGAAATTAAAGATAATGTCATCTATGCAGTGAATACAAAAGATGAAACAAATGTTGAAATTGCTGCAGATACAATTGTAAATGCATTAGGCTCTAAAAAGAATGTATTTGATGATAGTAAGTTGACTGTTCCATTCACTTATGTAGGAGACTGCAGTGGTGAAAGAACAGCAGATATCGCAAGTGCAATTCGTACAGGGTATAAGGCTGCTAATGAAATCTAAGAGGGTGTGAAAACACCTTCTTTTTTTCACAAAAAAATGACCGTAGTTCATAAATATATAAATCATACATAATATATATCTCAAAATGGTATAAAAATAATGACCATAGCTCATAAATTTTACACATTTGAAAATTTGTGTATTGAAAAATCATTTTTAAAGAACTAGAATGAAAAAATGAAAAGGGAGGAAGAGTTATGAATTTTAGTTCTTTACAGAGTAGTGTTCAAAAGTTTGGTATGAATCAAGCTTTGAAGTATTTGGAGAAGGATCCTGAAACCAATATTCCTAAATTAATGAATTTAGTAGATAAGGTTATGCCTGAAGGTTGGTATGGTTCACAGCGTAAAGTGATTCGTGAACAAATCGATGAAAAAGGTGTTTGGTATGACTATATCATGAAGCTTTATGATTTGGATGCAGGCGTTCGTCAGGCTGTATTTAAAAACTTTATTTTTAATGCAACACTAAATGGTAGTACAAAACAAGAGGAGTTGGCACAAAAATATAATTGTAATATTCCTTGGGCCGTATTATTGGATCCAACATCTGCATGTAACTTACATTGTACAGGTTGTTGGGCAGCCGAATATGGACATCAATTAAATTTATCTTTAGACGATATTGATTCGATTATTCGTCAAGGAAAAGAATTAGGTACTTACATGTATATTTATACGGGTGGAGAGCCTTTAACACGTAAAAAAGATGTGATTAAGATTTGTGAAATGCACCCCGATTGTGCCTTCTTGTCTTTCACAAATGGTACATTGATTGATGAAGAATTCTGCCAGGATATGTTGCGAGTTAAAAACTTTGTGCCAGCCATTAGTTTGGAAGGTTTTGAAACAGCGAATGATTCTAGACGTGGTGATGGTTGTTACAATTCTGTAAAACGTGCCATGGAATTATTAAAGAAACACAAACTGCCTTTTGGAATTAGTACTTGTTATACAAGTGTAAATTATAAAGATATCGCAAGTGATGAATTCTTTGATTTAATGATTGATGCAGGTGCATTATTCTGCTGGTTCTTCCACTATATGCCAGTAGGAAATGGGGCTGTAAAAGAATTGCTCCCAACACCAGAACAAAGGGCGTATGTTTATCATCAGATTCGTAAGTTCAGAAGTGAAAAACCAATTTTCACTATGGATTTCCAAAATGATGCGCAATATGTGGGTGGATGTATTGCTGGAGGAAGAAGATATCTTCATATCAATGCCAAAGGGGATGTAGAACCATGTGTATTTATTCATTATTCGAACTGTAACATTCACAATACAACATTACTCGATGCACTTAGATCTCCTTTATTCCAGGCTTATCATGATAATCAACCATTTAATGAAAATATGTTAAGACCTTGTCCAATGCTTGAAAATGCAGGTCGCATTCAAGAGTTGGTGAAACAAAGTAAAGCAGTCAATACAGATTATGAATCCCCAGAAGATGTGGATCACTTATTGGAAAAGACGGTTCCATATGCAAAAAACTGGAAGCCAATGGCTGACAAGCTTTGGAATGAACAAAAAAAGTAGACAAATTAAAAAAATGAGTATAAAATTTTCAGCTAAGAAGGAGGGATAAAATGAAGAAAAATAATAAGCGTTTTTCGGGAATATCCAAACTTCCAAATGGAAATACTTCAAATAAAATTGTACCTGGATGTATCGTCCTTGAAGGGGGAGCTTTTCGAGGACTCTATACATCAGGGGTATTAGATGCTTTAATGCAGTTTGAAATCAATATGCAGTGTACAGTAGGTACAAGTGCAGGGGCACTAAACGGATTTAACTATGTGGCTGGTCAAATTGGTCGTAGTGCTAGAATTAATTTAGGGTATCGCCACGATTCTCGATATGTTGGTTTAGAAGCTTTTAAAAACAACAAAGGAATCATTGGATTTGATTTTTTGATGAAAGGAACTCAATATTTTGATCCATTAAATACACCTCGTTTTATGAATCCAACGCGTGATTTTATTGCGGTATGTACAAATTGTAAAACGGGAAGGCCCGAATATTTTAGTAAAAATAAAACGCAGGATATTTTTAAAGCTGTACAAGCCAGTGCAACCATGCCTTATGTTTCAAAGATGGTTGAAATTGAAGATGGTTTATACTTGGATGGTGGCTGCAGCGATAAGATAGCGTATCAATGGGCGTTGGATCATGATTATGAGAAAATCATTGTGGTTCGTACACGTCAAAGAGAGTATCGAAAGAGTGAGACTAATCCTTTGGTTCAAAAAATGACGAAAAGATTGTATGCTGAATATCCAGCTTTAGAACAGAAGTTGGAATCGATGAATAGTGACTACAATAGACAGTGTGATGAATTAGTAAGGCTTGAAAATGAGGGAAGAATCTTTACGATTGCCCCAAGTAAGCCAGTGAATGTATCGCGTGTAGAGGGAGATGTGGATAAACTCGCTGATCTTTACTACATGGGATATTTGGATGGGTTGAATCAGATTCAAAGAATCAAAGAATATTTAGAAATTGATTAAGAGGCGATGCCTCTTTTTCGTTTTGTGTTAGAATAAGTGTAGGTGATTTTTATGGTACAAGAAAGACAACAAGAAATCGTAAATGAATTATTAAACTATATGGATACATTAGAAGATGGTAGCGAAGTCAGTACTTGGGATTTAATGGATGAAGTATTTAACTATCAACGTTTCAATGATGGATATTGTTTTAATGATTTTAAAATTAGCGAAGAAGAATTTATTTCGTTAGATTCACTATTAAAGGAAAGTGCAATGAAAGAGGGATTCTTTATTGATGACTCTATTTATCAAGATGTGATTGGAGCTTTTCCTTTTAGTTTGACATTTGTAGTAAGGAAATAGGTATGGAAAAATTAGAAACATTGATTCAAGAATTATATCAAGAGGGGACTCGTGAAAAAAATATGGAGGTTCTTTCGCATATTCGTAAATTGGCAAAAGAAGAAAAACAATTTATTATTCCTGTCGGGGATGCGAATGGTGAAAAAGTCTATCGAAGATTATCTTTAGATGATGGTCAAGATGTATTTGTAGCTTTTACTACACAGGCTCAAGTGGATTTGGGTCAGGCTACAGAAACATTAAATCAAAGTGTGATGGATGTACTCCATATGGTGCATGATACACAAGGTGTAAGCGGAGTTGTATTAAATCCTTGGAAAGATTCGTATTTTTTACCAAAAGTTTTAATTGAAATGATTTTAGACAATAAGAATCTAGAGAGTGAAATCAAAGTAGTAAAAGGAGATATTACTACTTTTGATGGAGATTGTATTGTCAATGCAGCGAATGAATCGCTTTTGGGTGGCGGCGGTGTAGATGGCGCTATTCATAGAGCGGCTGGTCCCATGTTACTTGAAGAGTGTAAGCTATTAAATGGTTGTCAAACAGGTCAGGCCAAGATTACTAAGGGGTATGATTTAAAGGTAAAGTATGTAATTCATACTGTGGGACCCATTTATTCAGGACAACATGAAGATGAGCATATGTTGAGGGATTGTTATTGGAATAGTTTGAGTTTAGCTCGTAAGAATGATATTCATACTATCGCATTTCCTGCTATTTCATGTGGTGTTTATGGCTATCCAGTAGAAAAGGCAGTGCCATTAGTATTAAAGACAATTGCGGATTGGTTGGATGCAAATAGTGATTATACAATGAAGATCAGTTTGTATTGTTTTGACGAAGAAACGACAAAGGAATATCAAAAATATACAACGTATCAGGGAGAGTAGTCTTCCTGATTCTTTTTATTATCTATTTAGAAAAATTTCTAAATAGAGTTGAAATTATATTTAAAAGGTATATAATCTATTTAGAAATATTTCTAAATAGGTGGTGATATTTTGTTTGAAAAAACGTTTAAAGCTTTAGGTGCTCCAGTCAGAAGAGACATTTTGAGTTTATTAAAAAAAGGCAAGATGTCAGCTGGAGATATTGCGAGTCATTTTGATATGTCTCAGGCAACAGTTTCCTATCACTTATCCTTATTAAAGGATGCAGGTTTGATTTGTGAAGAGAAGGATAAAAATTTTATCTTTTATCAAATTAACGCATCTGTTTTTGAGGAGATGTTGTGTTATTTTAAATCTTTTATTGGAGGGAATGAAGATGTTGAAAAATAAATGGTTTATGTTTAGTTTAGCTTTGTTTGTGATTCCATTCGCTTTGAATCTGGTTTTCTATAGTCAATTACCGGATGTTGTGCCAACCCATTTTGATGTAAATGGACAAGTCAATGGAACAATGCCTAAGTTTATGGGTTTATTTGGTATGTTATTCTTGTGCTTGGCAATTCATGTATTTACTTGTTTTGTGACGGTAAAAGATCCAAAGCGAAATAATATTCCAGATTTTATGATGAATATTCTATTTATGATTTGTCCTGTTGTTTGTATTGTGACAAGTATGACAATTATTTATTTTGGCTTGGGCTATTCTTTTGATGTTAGTTTTGTGATGAATATTTTAGTTGGTATTTTATTGATTGTACTCGGTAATTATTTACCGAAAGTAAAACGGAATTATGCGGTTGGAATTAAAACTTCATGGGCATTGAATAGTGATGAAAACTGGGTGTTGTCAAATCGTGTGGGTGGCTATTGTATGGTCATTGCTGGAATTTTATATATAGTACTTGGATTACTTGGTTATGTGACAATGGGCATTGTTGTGATTCTTGTAGCGACTATTATTCCATGTATTTATAGCTATATATTATTTAAGCGAGGAATTTAGTTTCCTCGCTTGATTTCATTTTGGATGCATTTGAATAAGACTTGAATCGTTTCACTAATCATTTTCTTCGTTTGACTATCCATATTCTGAATGGATTTGATCATCTCAATCACATCGATATTCTGTCTGAAATCCTTTGGGTTTTCATAATCTGAAAAGATAGAGTAAATGGTATCAATGACTTGTTTGCGTGTATTGACATCAATGGATTTAAGCCATTTTGATAGTGTGGATTGTGTATGTTTGGATAGTTGATCATTTTGTTCTAGATAAATAAAATCACCGTTTTCTACGCACCACGTAAATGGATCATGTTGAAGGATGGATATGGCATCACTTTGGATGATTTGATAATTATTTGTTTCTTCAAGTAAGAGTCCAATAACACTCGATTGTGGTATGGTCTTAAATACTTTCTTATCGGTTTGATAAGGTGTAAGAAATCCAGGCCCATCATGATTGTAGATACAAAAAATTGAATTTTGCGTATATATACCTGCGTAAAGTGCTAAATTAGCTCCTTTGGAGTGTCCGCCTAAGATGAGTTTGTGTTTTGTCTTATAGTTGTTTACATAGTTTAATGCAGAAATTTGACTTGGAATATTTTCTTGAAAACATAGATTAAAATCTTCTTTCCATCCTACAAAACTTGCGTCTGTACCGCGAAAGGCAATGTAGTCTGTTTGGTTGGGTAAATGAAAAGTCATAGCACAGAATTGTTTTTCATTATCTTTGTCAAAATTAGTTTGTAGATGAGAAATGGTAATGGCTTCATAGCGAAGGGAGTGTATGCATTGAAGGAATAATTCTTCGTTTAATTCAGGTACTCGGGTATCAATGCATAAAGTATCAATTTCATTTTCAAAATCGCTTAATAAATGGATTTCAGATTCGATGTCAATGCTTGAGTTTTCAAATTTAATATAGGAGATTTGTGAGAGAATCAAAGAGTCCACATTATTAAATGGGTATTCTTCAAGGTTTAAATTTCCGTATTCTTTGATGTAGTCAATGATGTTTTTCATAGCTTTATTGTAGTTCATAAATACATTTATTGAAATATGTTCATCGTGATTTTTAAAATAATCCAAGTTCGTATACAATAAGGTTAGTGAAGGTGGATTGTATATGTTGATATTTGGGATTTTGAGTATTTGTCTGAGTTTAGACGTATTTGTATGTGCACTAGAACAGGGGGCTTCAATTCGTAATATTCGCTTTTCAAAAGCATTGGTTTATGGATTGATTTTTGCGCTATGCAGTTCGGGTATGTTTTTATTAGGACATGGAATGTCCACATATATTCTTGGACGTCCTTGGGCAACATTGAATAAATATGTTGCGATATTTGTCTTTTTGATTCTTGGAATTGGAATGGTCATTTATAGTTTTAAGCGTGGAAAGTTTGTGGAAAGACTACAAGAGTTTGATACAAAACAAATTATTAAATTGGCTCTTATTGGAGGATTAGACTGTTTCTTTGTCGGAGTTGGCTGTTATTATATGAATCTTCCTTATTTGATGGAGTCTTTAGTTTTATTTTTAATTGTACTTGCTGGCTATATGATTCATTTTTATATTGGATATTATAATGGGGCCGGATATCAAAAGGCTTATTATTTTCTTTGCGGAGTCGTATACTTATTTATGAGCTTATCATTAATTTTTAAATTAATTCGATTGTAGAGGTGATTTCATGACATTTAATGAAAAGGTGACAATGAAAGATCTTCTGAGTGAGGGATTATATATTTTGATGCAACAAAAGCCTTTCGAAAAGATCACAATCAAACAGATTTGCGATAAAACAGGCGTTATTCGTGGAACTTTCTATAATCATTTTATGGATAAGTATGAGGCTTTAGAATACTTGATTCATCGTATGTTTTATAAAGGGATTGAACATGAATCCAATCCTCAAATTATAAAACACATCTTTCAGACTGTAAGTGATAATCGTGATTTTTTTAAGTCTTGTTACAGAATCACAGGACAGAATGGTTTTGAAGATTTAATGAGTAATGTGTTTAAAGAAATATTTAGAAATGTATTTTCTTATTTAGATGTGACTGGGATGGATTCAAGGTTCACAGTAGATTTTTTAGTGGATTATTATGCGAATGATTTATTATACTTTTTAAAGTATTGGATTTCTCATAATTTTGAACCGGATGTAGAAACATATTATGCCAAGATCGATGTTTTATTTAAAAACAGTATTAAAGAATTAAATATTCGATATATGGATAAATCTTAAATTGACAAATTGTGTATTGTCTAGTAGGATAAAAGCGTATAAAAAGGCAATGAAGAGGGCGAGTACCTTTTAGAAATACTTTAGAGAGCTTTTGGTTGGTGAAAAAAAGCGTAGGACTAATTGGGAATAAAGACTTGGAGCTATTTGTATTTCCTGCATTAAAGGAAGCGCTGTTTATAGACAGTGACTAAGGCTGGGCAAAGTGATTTGTCTGGTAAATTAGGGTGGTAACACGAGCACTTCGTCCCTTTGTGGCAAGTGCCTTTTTTTATGGATAAAAGAAAAAGGAGAAAACAATGGAAAAGTTAACGCAACAAGAACAAGTTCGTCGTCAAAAGATGCAAGATTTGATCGACATGGGTATTGATCCATTTGGATCTCGTTATGATCGTACTTCAAATTCGGGTATTATCAAATCATCTTATGAAGACAAGACAAAAGAAGAATTAGATGAATTACAAGTAACTGTTAAAATTGCAGGTCGTATCATGACGAAGCGTCGTCAGGGTAAGGCTGGTTTTATGAACATCCAGGATCGTGAAGGTCAAATTCAGATTTATGTTCGTAAAGATGAAATTGGTGATGATCAATATGAAATCTTCAAGAAAAATGACATTGGAGATATCGTAGGTATTGAGGGTACTGTCATGAAAACAGATCATGGACAATTGTCTGTTCGTGCTAAAAACTATACACACCTTTCAAAATCACTTCGTCCATTACCAGAAAAATTCCATGGTTTAACAGATGTTGAAGAGCGTTTCCGTCGTCGTTATGTAGACTTGATCATGAATCCAGAAGCTAAGCATATTGCACTAACAAGACCAAAAATTATTCGTGCAATCCAACACTATTTGGATGGTCAAGGTTTAGTGGAAGTTGAAACTCCAGTTATGCAGCCAATCTTAGGTGGAGCAAGTGCTAGACCTTTCGTAACGCACCACAACACATTAAATATGGATTTCTATTTGCGTATCGCAACTGAATTACCATTAAAGCGTTTGATTGTTGGTGGTTTAGAAGGTGTTTATGAAATTGGTCGTTTATTCCGTAATGAAGGTATGGATGCGATGCATAACCCTGAATTTACAACAGTTGAAGCGTATGTTGCTTATAGTGATTTACATGGAATGATGGACTTGATTGAAGGTTTATTTGATTCAGTAGCTAATGAAGTATTGGGTACTACAGATATTACTTATCAAGGAACTCAATTATCATTAAAAGCCCCTTTCAAACGTATTCACATGGTTGATGCGATCAAAGAAGCTTGTGGTGTAGATTTCTGGCAAGATATGAGTTATGAAGAAGCTGTTAAATTGGCTGAGGAACATGATATTGAAGTTGAAAAGATCCATAATACAGTTGGACACATTATTAACTTGTTCTTCGAAAAATATGTTGAAGAAACAATTGTACAACCAACATTTGTATATGGTCACCCAACATCCATTTCTCCATTAGCTAAGAAGAATAAGAAGGATCCTAGATTTGCGGATCGTTATGAATTGTTCATTTGTGGACACGAATATGCGAACGCATTCTCTGAATTAAATGATCCAATTGATCAAAGAGAACGTTTCGAAAAACAATTAGAGCTTCGTGAATTAGGTGATGATGAAGCTAACGAAGTAGATACAGATTATGTAGAGGCATTGGAATATGGTCTTCCTCCAACTGGTGGTGTAGGACTTGGAATTGATCGTTTCGTAATGTTGTTGACGGATCAAAGAACAATTCGTGAAGTATTATTATTCCCGACAATGAAGTCCTTAGATGGTGTAAATAAGAAAAATGATGTAAATAATA
>OLOJ01000304.1_pt1 | contig 52656 bp, 53 predicted proteins | sample 1672251 | NCBI WGS metagenome assembly OLOJ01 (sample SAMEA3136664, study PRJEB25190) | human gut metagenome | biome: human gut; feature: human-associated habitat; material: faeces | place: Austria | collected 2013 | reverse complement strand
ATAAGCCATCCACAGAAGCCTGTCCATTCTTATCTGTCGTAAGAGTGGCAACCTGTTCTCCTGCTTTATAGATCACGCCAGTAACACCATCCGGATGCACAATATCCTCACGAGCATACAGTCCATATACTGCTTTTTCCAGAGTGGCATCGCCCTGTGGAACTGCCTTTTTGGTTTCTTTATCCTGCTTCTGCAAAGAAATCTTAGCTGTCACACGCTCATTTTTGAATGTATGCTTAAATGTCTGTTTTGCCTCTTTATCATTTGTATATGAGAGAGCAAACGTATAAACATCTTCTGTATTTCTCACATAACCTTCCGGAGCCTGCACTTCCTTCACATCATAAGAAAATCCAAGTGGCAGATCTGCTGTAAACTTTGCTGTACCGTCTGCTCCTGTTGTCACTTTCTGGATCAGCGTACCTTTCTTCACAACAACTGCACCATCTGCATTGGTAATATCACTTGCAGCATAAAGTCCAAAGATTCCTCCATCCAGAGGATTTTCTGTATTTTCATCCTGTTTTGTAACAATCACTTCTGCTTTCTGTCTGTCGTTCGTAAAGGTTGTCTCAGAGAAAACAACATCCACATTTTGTCCGGCATAAGAAAGAGCCACCTTCTTCTCCTCTCCAGCATTATAAAATCCTGTCGGAGCCTGCTTTTCCTTTACAACATATGTACCAAGATGCAGGTTTTTAAGTACGATGGCTCCATTCGTATCTGTTGTCAGATTTTCTTTTACCAGATCACCCTTGCTGTAAACTTTTGTACCATAGGCAGTTTTAATATCTGCTCCGGCATACACATCGTAAACAGCACCTTTCTGTCTGCGTTTCTCATATTTAAATGTTGTACCGTTCTCTGTCACATCTGCACCAACCAGTACCTCACCTTCTTTATAAACGGTAAGCTGTCCCAGCTGTTCTTCATCTGGAACTGTAACGGTTGTAGTCTTGCTGACTTCCAGTTTCACATTATAAGCGGTTGCATTGATACGGTATCCGCTTGGAGCTGTAATCTCTTTCAGATATACGGTATCCTGTGTCTTAACAATCTGTACGGATGCTTCACCATTTGCATCTGTTGCCGGTAACTTTGTGATCAACTTCGTACAATTAGCATCGCTGTATAAGCCAAACACTGCCCCGGCCAGCTTCGCATTCGCCTTGGCATCTTTCTTAATCACCTTAACGCTTGCGTACTGTACCCAGGTTACTTTAAAATCCACATATTTCTCATCATCCACACCTTCACCAAATACCAGTGCTAAATCCTGTGAACCTGACCCTGTGCTGATCTTATAAGCAGAATAGTCTTTTGTTACGCTTCCTTTCATCGTAGCTGACCAGCTTCCTGCAACATCCTGCACCTGTGTCAATGGTGCTGATAAATAAAACTTCGTTCCACCACTGATCTCTACGGCTTCCCCGGCTTTACTTGTCTTTCCGGTTGTTACATTATGAAGCTTCACGCCACTTGGTAGTTTCATCGTGATACTCTGTAGTTTGTCTGCCTTAAATGTAATCTCCTTTGTTCTCTGACTGTTGCCATCTACATAAGCAGTTACATCTGCATCTGAAAAACTCATATCAACATCCGGGATCTCTGGCTGTGAAATACAGTAGTTATACAGTTTCATAGCAAGTGTTTTTGCTTTGCTGCTTGCTCCGGAAAAAGCGGAATCTCCTCCATTTGCATATGACGCAGCAAGATGAACCAGAATAAATCTGGCACCAGCACTTAAATTGCCATAACCGTTCTCCTCTGTAAAGAATCCTTCATCACCTGCCGCCTTCGTTCCATAATAACAAACCTTAGCCAGCTTTTTCCCATCACTCAGCTTTGTAATGTCGTATGTTCCGGTTCCAGGACTGGATTTCTCCGGCTGGATACAATAAGCGGTTGCAGAAACATTTCCAAACTTCACAGTGTACTTATACGTCAGATAGCTTCCATACCCATAATCCGAATACTGATAGCAGGCTCCTCTGGTTACTGTTACTTTCTTGGTACTTCGGGTTGATGCTTCCCTTGCCATAAAAGTAACCGCTTCCCCTTCCTCCATTGAATAAAGGTCAATACCACTATCCTCTGCCTGATCCATTACTTCAGAGACAGTTAATCCAGACTCTTCATCTGTTGTGACTTCCTCCTCTTCTGTCAGATCTGTTACTATTTCCGTCTGCCCTTCTGCATCGGCATCTTCTTCCGCATTACCAGAATCTTCTGTCTCGCCAGCATTTCCTTCACCAACGGTATTTTCAGAAGTATTTGGTTCTGTCAGCTGTTCCGTTTCCGGCTCTTTTACGGTTACATTTCGACTGATACGATAAGAAGGATTTCCACTGACCGGCTCTACCTTATAAACCGCTTTATAGGTATCTGCCTGGTATGTGTCAAAATCATCTCCTGCCTCATTCTTCGCTTCATACAGCTCTACTTTCACTTTGGCATCATTGATTCCTTCAATACCGGAAAAATCCACCTTAATGTCAAAATCAGAGCCATAATCAATGCTGTAATCATTGGCAGTTAAAATCTCATCCTCCGCCAGCTTATCTTTCACTGCTTCCAGTTCTGGATACTGTGCTTCAAAAGAAGAAGCTGCCTTTTCCGGTTCTGCTGCATAAGCAGTCATTGGCTGTGCCACAGCACTTGCAATCGTAATAACAGATAATACTCCAGACATTACTCTTTTCAATGTCCCTTTCATTCTCAATACCTCACTTTGCTTTATTTTTTCTGTTACCGGTTTACAGGCTTTCACCTGTTTGATACAATCAAATCATAGGCATCACCCCGTTTTAAATTATTTGTGCCAAAATCATTACTGATGACAACACAGTCATACGCCGGAACCTGCAAAAACAAAGGCTCCGACGCATAGTCTACTGTCATCGCCCGGCGAACCGGGCATAACAAAAATAAGGATTGAGCATTCCCGATCAGAAGAGAACTTCCACTGGCCGCAAAATGCGTAGCTGAGCTTTCATCCTCTTCTGACCTTTTATTCAGTTATCAAGGTACGGTGGATTGGGATTAAATCATTTAGAAATGTTATCTTGAATGACTTTGCCCTCTTTCCACTAATCACAGGCGGCAGAGGGCAAAAGGTCAGAAAAATTTCAAAAAATTTTTTAGAATATAAATGCTATTTAGAATTGAAAATAAACTTACAGGGAAACTGCTTTACACATGCAGCTTCCCCTTCTCATTTTACTTATCTTTTTTTGCCATCTTCATCATAATTTTTCTCTATTTTATTAAGAGCATATTTCAATATTTCTGTTACGGCATTTCTCTTTACTCCATTTTCCTTTGCAATCTGTTTATGTGTTTTCTGATTCCAGTAAAATTCCTGAACTACTTTTTTCTGCTTATCACTAAGTACACTCATCATCTCTTCTGCAATCTGCTGACGATTCACACGTTCTTCTACATCTGCAAGTTTATCTTCCATACCTGCAAAATCCTCAGAAATACCGCTATATGAAATGCATCGTCCTCGATCACGACTAGAAATATTGTGTGCTAAACGATCCTCGCCAATCAGCATCAAGCGAAGATACCATTCTTCTTCCTCAAAAAAACTCTCTTCTATCTCACAAAAATATTTTTTTTCACGAAGTCCTGTCTCTGGATTCCAGGTGTTATACTTTTCTTCTTCTTTGTGTTTTTCCTCTATTACAGAAGAATAGCCATAACCTAACTCCAAATTTACTGGAAATACCGTTACTCTGTTTCCGATACCATAAACCGCATATCCAGACTGATAAACGATAATATGTACCTCATTCACTCCTGCTCCTGTTGTTTTATGAGCAACTACCGGTGATTCCCCTGTACGAAGCTGCTTCGGTGTAGGAAGTTTTTCTCCTCTCTTTGGTGTGTCGATCAGTTCTTTCAGTGTTCTTAATGTCAGCATAATTGCCACCTTTCCCGCAGGAACCGGTGACAAAAAGAAAGGCAGCTAAGCTAAATAGACCCCGATTCCGCTAATTTTTTTTATTAGCGGAACCGAAGCTCCAGCCTGCTGCCTTCTGTATGGAAAAATCTGCTACACAATCACAGTGCTAAGATTCAACCAGCATTATTTACTTCTATTTACTACTGATACGGTATCCGTCTTGTTCTCTTTTTCTTTCTGACGGATTTCCTTTAATACATCTGAATAATCACCAAAGGCATCGTAGGGACACCTGCGGCGAAACTCTAATTCTTCCTGAGTCATGTTCTGTCCTCCTTATTTCAGCATCTTTCTGTTGATGTTTTGATTATAGAATAATCATTTTCGTTTTTCCCCGGCAGATGTGTGGAAATCCTTATACTTCTCCCCACATCTGTGGAAATAAAATTTTGTACAAAAAAAGCACCTACTCATATTTTACAAGTAAGTGCTAGGCTTAAATTTTTAAAGACCTGCCAGATTATCAAGCATGGATTCTACCATTGATAATGCAAACTTCTTTTTATTTTTATCTAATCTTTGTATCTGGAAGAACAAAGACACTATTTTACTATCGGGTTCTGGTACTTCTAAATCTTTAAGTAATTCATATGGACTTGCTTTTAAAGCATTTACAGTTTTTGCAAAGGTATGTACATCCATCGTATTCTCTGCATTTTCATACCGGGATACTGCATTAGAGCTTTTTCCAATCTTTAGTCCAAGCTCTTCCTGCGAAAAACCACTTTCTCTACGTTTCTCACTTAGAGAATTGCCAAACGCAATTCTTTCATCCATGTTTTTTTCTTTCGTAGACATGCAGTACCCCCTTTCTTTTATATTTTGGGAAATAAAAAAGCCTGAAATAAACAGTAATCTCCTTACATACTAAAAATGTGCATAGTAAGACTCAAGTTCCAACTATGTAAAATCATCCTCAAGTATGTATATTGTACTGTTTATTCCAGGCTAAATATTTGTAGTCTTATAGAAATAAACTTTTCTTTATGTAAATTATTAATTTTTCTTAACATACTGAGTTTATCACAAGAAATTATTTCTGTCTACTTTAATTATCCATTTTCTGGTATAAAAACGCAAAAAACCGACAAAACACTATGCTTAATCGCTATGTTGATAATATATAGGTATACTATCCCCATAAACTTCCTGCATATGTTTTGCCGGGTTCCTGATGTTTCTGTGCCATCTCCAACACGTTCAGCAAACTCTTGAATATCCGTGCTGTATGTGAAGATTCCTGCCGTCTAATATTACAGATTCACAGATATTCTCATTCCTGCATATTAAATTGTATCACTATACTTTACTCTTCTCATTCTTCCGTATCCCGGAGAACTCCTACCAGATGTGACATATACATCTCTAAGCGATCAACTTCTTCCTTCGACCGCTTCTTATTCATATCAATGCCAACAACTACACCCAAATCTGCAAATGCCGTCAGCTCTCTATGACATCTCTGGCAACGCACCTCTGAATAGGTAAAAAGGCTTTTCTGGTTCACTTTGCCGCATACCGGGCATGTAACAAATAATGGTTCTTTGCTCATCAATAATCCTCCAAGTAATATCTACACAAACTATCACTCAAACGGATAAGGGAAATGAAAACCGTTGATGAGTTAATAGCAGGCGATTCCGTAGCACCGAAGCCATGCCACCTGCTATATGATCTTCCCCTGGGATTGGCTCTGACAATCTCATCGCAACCTACACCTGCTACTGTCCATATCATCTACTCCAATGACTTGATCACATGAACAGCAACACCCTGAACAGTACAATTCTGTGTATAAATATCCGGGTACTTCAGATTCTCCGGATGCAACCGCACACATCTTCTTTCTGTATCAAGGAAAAACCGCTTTAATGTGGATTCATTATCTACAAGTGCTACAACAATGTCTCCATCCGAAGCTGTATTCTGCTTCCGGATCACAATCATATCGCCACTGTTGATACCTGCTCCGATCATAGAATCTCCACTGGCCCGCAAGATAAAGAACTCACCTTCTCCAAATAATGAAACAGGAAGAGAAACATATTCCTCAATATACTCTTCCTCCAGTTGTGGCATACCACAGGATACTGACCCAAGTACTGCCGCCGGCTTTGTAAGTAGAGATATTTTATTCGTTCTCTCAGTAACAATCTCCCCATTGCGGTAGCTTAACATTCCTCTGTCATTCATAGCAACAAGGTACTTGTATACTGTACTCTTGACTATACCGAGCGCATCTGCGATTTCGCTGGTATAAGGTGAACGATGATTCAGCAACTGAAACTGTTCTGCATAATCCATAATCTGCTTCATCAATTCTTCGCTTTTATGCCGCATCTTTTCACCTTACCTTTCTATCGGAAACGTTGCGTTTCTGATAGAAATAATTATACCGAACAAATTTTCGTAAGTCAATACGTTTTTTAATTTTTCCGAACATATTTTCGTTCATTCATCCTCAAATTCCATTTCGTTCATTTCTGGAAAATCCAGCAACTCAGAAACGGTCATATTAAATCCCATAGCAATCTTACGCAAAGTCTTCAGCTTTGGATTCTTTGTTTCTCCTCTCATCATACTATTAAGCGTTGATTGCGTAATCCCTGACAATGTAGCAAGTTTATTTGTCGTTATCCCTCTCTCAACACACAGATCAGTCAATCTCTTTATTATGGCATCTGAATACGTCATGCAAATTCTCCTTAAATCACAATATATATTCAGTATAAAGGATTTCCCCTTTGTTCATTAACGGTGTACCGTTGACATTTCCGTAAACTGATGATAAATTAACGTTATACCGTTATTTACTTGCACAATTTTAAGGAGGAATTTATCTAATGAGCAAAAAAGAACAGAAACTAAAAAAGAATCTCTATAAAGCACTCACAGAATATTTCATTCATAATCCTAAAAACAGTCTGACATCATCAGAAAGTTTTCTGGATCAGCTTGCAGCTTTTCGTATGGAAACAACATTACCTATTGCAATAAAGCACGATGTAAAATATCAAAAAGCTCAGAAAAAATGCAATAAAGCCAATGAAAAAATACAGGATCTTAATCTAACTCCTCAACAATGGGACACTGTTGATGCCGCTATCACTGCTGAAAATATTTCATCTATAGAATATATACAGATTGCCTACAACCAAGGAATCATTGATGCATTTTCTATTTTACGAGAAACTCTTTAATATATCCATGTCAATCCAATCGCTTATGAGCAATAAAGCAGGGATTTATCTCTGCTTTCCCATTTTCTTCTCTATTGCTTCCGGAACTCTGATCAAACCAAATCTCCATAGTATCGGATAAATGTATGAAACTCCTCTAATATCTCCAAGTGCCTTCGGCTTCTTCACTTCTTCTGAAATACCCTTACTATTTTCAAATGCCAGCACCACACTACTCCAGGCAAGGCTCTTACTTTTCTCTCTCCGGTCTATCAGCAGCTCTTTGTTATACTCTCCATTTTTACCAATCTTTAATTTATATCGGAACGGTAATCCTGTTGCCGTTTTAAATGGATACTCCTGAAATGCAATCACAGCCTGCCACAGATTTTCTTCTGATGGCATTTCCTTTAGAAGCCGAACCTGCTCTTGTCGAATCTTATATGTCCGGCATCGCTCCGCATTTAGACTTATCTCTGCTGCATTATAAAGACCCTTAGTGTAGGGCAAATAGGAATGAACCGATGCTCTGGAAAGACCCGTGAGTTTCATAATCTCTGGAATCTTTTTTCCTGACTGATGCAGAGCATTAATTTCTGTGCATGTATCTGATGTAAATACATCTGCAGTAATAAGTAGCTTACGGAGCTTAAGTAGACTAATATTTAACTCATCTGCCAGCGATCTTAAGGAATCTGCTTCTTCATAGGCATCGCTTAACTCTTGAAGAAAATTATTAAATTGAAGTTCTGGATTATATTCTGGTTTCTTTTTTGGTCTTCCTGCCATTTTACAACTCCTATTTCCATGTAAATCCAATCGTCTTGCACCTAAAACAGAGGATTCCCTGCTCCGGACTAATGCCCCGATTGCTATCCTCTGTTTCTTATTTTATTTTTCGCTTTCGACAATATCCCAAATAATAGATAACACCACCTACTGCTCCACCAAGTGTATTATAGGTCAGATCTGATATTTGAAATGTTCCAAGATGGAATAATAGCTGAGTAAATTCTATCAGAAAAGAAAATACTGCTACAACTTTTGTGGCTTCCCAAACGGTTTTTCCAAATCTAATATTCTCAGATTCACCAAGTAATTCTTTTTCAAATGCCCATAACAGCAAAATAGAAAATGGAACAAATAACATGAAATTCTCTATAGATTCTGTTGTAAACTGTCCATCTTCATATAATCCCCATCCTCCAAAAAGCTTTCCAAGCGGATCAAACCATATCTCACGATTTAAAACTGTTCGGAGTAATATCATTGCTGTATAAAAAGCTAATAAAAATGTCCGGCAAAAATTTGAAGAACTTTTAAATGCTCTCCACCATGTTGCAAACATATTTCGGATAAAATTATTCTTTTTCCACCCATGCTCCTTACCATATAAATATAAGAACATTGTTAAAAAGGCAAGGAGAACGGCAGCCCAGAAGGGCTGATAAAGTGCTGATAATACATTATATACTATTTTACTAAATATTTCGATTATCTTACTTCCCATTGTTCTCCTTCACTATTTATTTTAAATCCTCAAATAAATTCTTTTGATATACACCATCTTCTATCAGTCTGGCAAATGATTTCACTACATAGTCTTTATCCTCTTTATAGGTTACCCCGAACCATTTGTCATTCGTATCTAACACTTTTACAGAAACTCTACCTGCCTGAAGAAGTTCGTCTATGTAGATTGGCAGTAAATATTCTGCTTTCAGAATATCTTTGTTTCCCATATTTGCAAAGAACTCTTTAAATCCATCTTCTAAAGTCTGCATAAATTCCGGTGTAAGTCCCCACATATTCATGGATGCGTAGGATTCAGCATTAATTGAAGTGAGCTGTCCATCATTGTCTACTGCTGCACCCTCTGGAGTCTTAACAATATTGGAAGTTTCATGTACTGCTGTGAGATAGCCTTCCTCATTTGTCTCACAGATACCTCTTGTAACGGCTCCATTTTCACTTAACGTATTCTTCAAAATGAAACCTGCCATGCAGAACTGATTAGCTTTTTCTGGTGTATAGCCTACAAGGAAATCATGAAGCTTAACAAATGCTTCCTTCCCATAGTAGTCATCTGCATTGATAACTGCAAATGGCTCATGCAGAACTTCTTTACATGCGAGAACTGCCTGTCCTGTTCCCCAAGGTTTGGTACGTCCTGCTGGAAGCTCCACACCTTCTGGCAGTTCATTTAATTCCTGATATGCGTAGGCAATCTCTACATCAAGATCTTTACAAATCTTTTCAATACGATCACCGATTGCTTCTTTAAATGCGTCCTTAATATCCTTACGGATAATAAAAACAATTTTGTTGAAGCCTGCTTCTATTGCATCATGGATAGAATAATCCATGATAATCTCTCCATTTAAACCAACTGGAGCAAGTTGTTTGATTCCACCGCCGAATCGAGAACCGATACCGGCAGCCATGATAACTAAAGTTGTCTTCATAATTTTATTCCCCTATCTCTCTATCTATATCCATTCCTTTTTAACCAAGCTATTTTATATACACTCTCGGAACTCTTTTCCCAACATCACAAACAAACTCATAATTAAAACTTCCAGCAAGATTTGCCATATCCTCAACACTGATATAATTATCCCCATCTTTTCCAATCAGGGTAACGGTATCTTCAAGCTTCACATCTGTAATATCCGTAATGTCCACCATCATCTGGTCCATGCACACTCTTCCAACAATCGGTGCTTTCTGACCGTGAATCAGTACCCATCCCTTATTAGAAAGACTTCTCGCATATCCATCTGCATATCCAACAGAAACGGTTGCCAGACGGCATGGATGGTCAACGACATACGTTGCTCCATAGCTTACTCCACGCTCCATCTCCGGCTCCATAATATTCACTACATGAGAATACCAACTCATTGCAGGTGTCAGCTCTAAATTAGAAAAATCCACTTCATCAGAAGGATACAATCCATAAAGAATAATTCCCGCTCTTGCCATATCATAACGGTGGTCATCATATTCCATGATTGCTGCACTATTACAGATATGCCTTACTGGAATTTCAATTTCTGCCTCATCAAGCAGTTCCACAAAGGAATCATACCTCTTCATCTGGCTTTCTGTATATGCCTTATCTGTCGTATCCGCACAGGATAAATGGGTAAATAATCCCTCAATCTTTATATTTGGCATTTCTGCAATATGCTTTACAATCGCAAGCCCTTTCTCATCTGGAGATAAACCAATTCTTGTCATTCCAGTATCTAATGCTATATGGATTCTTGCTGTCTTCCCAGCCTTTACAGCCGCCTCAGACATTGCCTTTGCTGTATCATAACAGTAAATCGTCTGGTCTACGCCATACTCTAAATTCTTATAATAAAGAGAGGGAGAGTTATATCCAAGAAGCAAAATCGGTTGCTTTAATCCAGCATTTCTAAGCTCCACTCCCTCATCAATCGTAGCAACACCAAAATAATCTGCAATATCATTTAAATAATGTGCCACTTCCACTGCCCCATGTCCATAACCGTCAGCTTTTATGACAGCCATAGTCATCGCATTATCTCTTGTCTTTTTCTTAATATTTATATAATTCTGCCTAATTGCTTTTAAATCAATCTCGCAATAGGTACGCAAATATTCTTCCATTACATTACTCCTTTTGTAAGTGGCAGGCAACTTATAATAGAACCAGGAAATACCTTCTAACCAGTCCTAAAAGTTGAGTGCTGAACTTTTAGGACTTTTGATAATCATAAGACTATTATGATACTGATTAGAGATAACATCTAAGCATAGACTACTACAACTTACTACCATACATCTAAATATAGAGGAGATACTTCCCAGTATCTCCTCTATCCACTTTCTTCTATCTAACTTTCCAATAAAAATCCCATCACATAAAATTATAACAACTACTCTACAGTTACACTCTTCGCCAAGTTACGTGGCTTATCTACATCCAATCCCTTAGCAACACTGATGTAGTATCCCAACAGCTGTAACGGGATTACAGCAAGAGATGTTGCAAAGTGTGGGTCGATTTTCGGGATGTATACGGCAAAGTCTGTGCTGTCTTCGATGTTATACTGACCGAAGGTTGTAAGTCCCATGAGGTATGCGCCACGACTGCGGCATTCTACCATGTTGGAGATGGTTTTCTCGTAGAGGTCTGGCTGTGTGAGTACGCCGACTACGAGGATATCATCTTCGATGAGGGAGATCGTACCATGTTTTAATTCGCCGGCTGCGTATGCTTCTGAGTGGATGTAGCTGATTTCTTTCATCTTTAAACTTCCTTCCATACAGATGGCATAGTCGATTCCACGTCCTACGAAGAATACATCGTGTGCGTTTGCCTGTTTGGATGCGAACCACTGGATGCGTTCTTTGTCATCGAGGATTTTTGCGATTTTGTCTGGGATTGTCTGTAATTCGGCAATCATGTTTTTGTATGTCTCATCGGAGATTTCTCCACGTACTTTTGCGAACTGAAGGGCAAGTATGTAGGTTGCCATAAGCTGTGTACTGTAAGCTTTTGTTGTTGCTACAGCGATTTCCGGTCCGGCAAGTGTATAGAATACAGAATCTGCTTCTCTGGCAATGGAAGAACCTACTACATTTACTATTGCCATTGTGCGGACACCTTTTTCTTTGGACTCTCGAAGTGCTGCAAGGCTGTCGGCTGTTTCTCCTGACTGGCTGATTACGATTACAAGACCTTTTGGATCTAATAATGGATTTCTGTAACGGAATTCGGAACCAAGTTCTACACGAACAGGAATCTTGGCAAGGTCTTCGATTACATACTGGGCTGCAATTCCTACATGGTAAGCGGAGCCGCAGGCTACGATGTAAATCTGGCTGATATCTTTGATTTCTTCTTCGGAAAGTCCAACGGAAGACAAATCAAACTGTCCATCCTTTAATACAGAATTTAATGTATCACCTACTACTTTTGGCTGTTCATGGATCTCTTTCATCATGAAATGTTCAAAACCTGCTTTTTCTGCTGCTTCTGCATCCCATTTGATTGTCTTTAATTCTTTTTCGATTTCTTCGCCGTCAAGGTTATAGAAAGTGATCTCTCCCTTTCTTACACAGGCAAGTTCCATGTTTCCGATGTAGTATACATTTCTTGTATACTTTAAGATAGCTGGTACATCGGATGCGATGTAGGACTCTCCATCTTCGATTCCAAGAATCATTGGGCTGTCTTTTCTTGAAACATAGATTTCTTCCGGATAATCCTTAAACATTACAGCAAGTGCATAAGAACCACGAATACGAACCATTGCATGATTAATCGCATCGATTGGTGTTCCTTCATACTTTTTGTAGTAGTAATCTATTAACTTTACTGCAACTTCGGTATCTGTCTCAGAATAAAATACATATCCTTTACGTGTTAATTTTTCTTTTAATTCCAAATAGTTTTCAATGATTCCGTTATGTACAGCTACTACATTGCCATCATCACTTTTATGTGGATGCGCATTACTTTCGGATGGTTCACCATGAGTAGCCCATCTGGTATGTCCAATACCACAGCTTCCGATTACGGCTGTTCCATTATCTGTTTTCTCTGCAAGGGATTTTAAACGGCCTTTTGCCTTCACTACCTCTGTTTCATTCTCTCCATTACGCACTGCAATTCCTGCGGAATCATATCCACGATACTCTAACTTGGACAGACCATCTAATAAAATCGGAGCTGCCTGTTGTGCTCCTGTAAATCCAACAATTCCACACATAATTTTAATTCCTTTCTCTGGCTGTTATCTGGTTGCTTCTTTTTCATTGATGACAGCAACAACTTCATCCACATATGTATGACAAATCTCTTCCGTCTCTGCCTCTACCATGACACGAATTAATGGTTCTGTTCCAGACTCCCGGACAAGGATTCTTCCGGTATCTCCTAATGCCTCGGCAACTTTATTCACAGCAGCCTGTACATCCTTATCTGCCTGTGCTACCGCTTTATCTTTTACCTTTACATTGACCAGAACCTGCGGATAAATATGCAAATCCTCTGTAAGCTGGCTCATCTTTTTCTTTTTAGCCATCATAACTTCCATCATCTTCAGGCTGGTAAGAATTCCATCCCCCGTTGATGCATACTTTGAAAATATGATATGACCGGACTGTTCTCCTCCGATACGGCATCCGTTCTTTGTCATATATTCATAAACATATTTATCTCCAACTACTGTCTTGGCATAGCCAATTCCCAGCTCATCAAAGGCTTTATAAAGACCAAAATTCGACATAACTGTCGTTACAACTGTATTGGTAAGCAGCTTACCTCTTTCTTTCATATATCTTCCATAGATATAAAGAATTGCATCTCCATCTACTATATTTCCCTTTTCATCTACGCAGAGGCAGCGGTCTGCATCTCCATCGTAGGCAAATCCAACATCTAAGCCATTCTCTACCACGTATTTCTGCAATCCTTCAATGTGTGTCGAACCTGCATCTCTGTTAATATTCGTACCATCCGGCTCTGCATTAATGACATACGTCTTTGCTCCAAGACTGTCAAAAATCTGCTTTGCCATGTTCCAGGAACTTCCATTCGCACAATCCAGTCCAACCTTCATTCCTTTAAAAGAATATAAACCAAGTGAAATAAGGTAGCCCATATAGCGGTTACGACCTGCTGCGTAATCCACTGTACATCCGATGGCATCCTTATGTGCAAAAGGAATCTCTTCATACTTCTGACCAAACACTTCCAACTCGCCATCAAGATAAGCTTCTACAAGATCAATTGTAGCTTCATCCATCTTTTCACCATTGCCATTAATGAGCTTAATACCATTATCATAGTATGGATTATGGCTGGCAGAAATCATGATGCCACAATCAAAATCTTCTGTTCTTGCCACATAAGCTACAGATGGAGTTGTTGTTACATGCAAAAGATACGCATCTGCACCAGATGCTGTAAGTCCCGCAACCAGTGCATACTCAAACATATAGCTTGAACGGCGAGTATCCTTACCGATGACAATCTTAGCCGGTGCATCATCACCAGCCTGCTTCTTTAACTGTCCGTAATACCAGCCTAAAAAGCGACCTACTTTACGTGCATGGTCTACTGTTAAATTCACATTTGCTTCCCCACGGAAGCCGTCAGTTCCAAAATATTTTCCCATATTTTCTCCCCAAGTATCTTCATTTTTACTCTGTTTGTAAGTTACTATTTATTAATTTTTGAAAGAGTAACCCTGCAAGCATACTCCCCAACATACATCCAAATCCATTGTGTATCATATCATCAAACTCAAAAAGTCCTCGACATAATACAAGCTGCAAAACTTCTATAACTGCTGATGCTATTAACCCCATAGCAAGTCCCTGCCACCATCTTAATCTTTTATAAAAAGGAAATGGAAGCAATAAACCAAATGGGAGAAGCAATGCAATATTCAAAAGATTCTCTTTAAGCATTTCCCTGCTATGATAGAAAATCACGTCTTTCCATGACCAGAATACTTCTAATTCATATGCATGATATCCTTGATTTTTCCTTGTAAATACTGTTGATTCTAAAACAATACAATAATAAGTAAATAATAAAAGCCCTGCAATAATCTGGACTCTATTTACTTTACCACATTTATACAAAAAAATATAAACAAAAAATAACAATATTAACATGATAAAATAGCATATAATCTCAAAACTACTCCACGGCCGGTTATGTTCTATAAAAATCTGATATAAATCCATTGTGTCCTCAAACAATTATCCCTTAACTTATTTGGAAGCGTAAAAGTATTCTCCTTTATATATTTATTAAAAATACTTTTATCCATTGTCATTACTCTAAAAAAATATTTACTTTCATATGTTTTCGTTTTATCTTATCATTTTCGGCCTCTCAATTCAACCATTTTTTATTTATTTTCCCTGCAAATTCCATTTTATTTTAAGTAACTCGTTCAAAACTCTAAATGCCACAACAAATTCTATTTTAAATAACACCCAATTCCATTTTTTATGTTTTTTCTTCCTATTTTTTCATTTTAATTGACATTTTCATTTATAACTGCTATTATACTAAGCGTTTTAATCGCTAACAAAAATAACTACTATATAAAACACAATCATATGTACTCTCGAAACCTTTTTATACTTAATTTTGAGAGCGTCTTAATAACAATAGGAGAAAAACATGAAAAAATTATCCATTACCAAAATGGCAGACACCATTATTGCCAAGAGAAAAGAACAGAAACTCACTCAGGCACAGCTTGCAAAAATGACCGGCATCAACCGAGGCATGATTAGCCGTTTAGAAAGCTGTGACTACACACCATCTATCGACCAGCTTCAATCTATTGCTGAAGTGCTTAACTTTGAAGTAGTTGATTTGTTCGAAGATGACAAAGTAACATCCAGCAAGCCAGTTCTTGATAAAAAGTACAATATTGCTGTTGCCGGTACTGGTTATGTAGGACTTTCCATTGCTACCCTTCTTTCCCAGCACAATCACGTAACAGCAGTTGATATCATTCCAGAAAAAGTAGACCTTATTAACAACAGAAAGTCCCCTATTCAGGACGATTACATTGAAATGTATCTCGCAGAAAAGGAACTTGATCTTACTGCTACACTTGATGGTGAAGAAGCATACAAAAACGCTGACTTTGTTGTTATTGCAGCTCCAACCAACTATGACAGCAAGAAAAACTTCTTTGACTGTTCTGCTGTAGAAGCCGTTATTGAACTTGTATTAAAGGTAAATCCAAATGCAACTATGATTATTAAATCAACAATCCCAGTTGGATATACTGCATCTGTAAGGGAAAAATACAACACAAAGAACATCATCTTCAGCCCAGAATTCTTACGCGAATCAAAAGCCCTTTACGATAACCTCTATCCATCAAGAATTATTGTATCCTGTGATGAAGAATCAAGAGAAAAAGCTGAAACATTTGCCAAACTTCTTCAGCAGGGTGCTATCAAAGAAAACATTGATACTCTTTTCATGGGATTCACAGAAGCAGAAGCTGTTAAACTCTTTGCCAACACTTATCTTGCACTCCGTGTATCTTACTTCAACGAACTCGATACATACGCAGAATCAAAAGGCTTAAATACACAGGAAATCATTAACGGTGTATGTCTTGACCCACGTATCGGTACTCACTACAACAACCCAAGCTTTGGATACGGCGGATATTGCTTACCAAAAGACACCAAACAGCTTTTAGCAAACTTCAATGATGTGCCACAGAATATGATTTCTGCCATCGTAGAAAGCAACCGGACAAGAAAAGACTTTATTGCTGACCAGGTACTAAATATGGCCGGTGCATATGAAGCAAACAGCTCCTGGGATCCAAGTAAAGAGGGTGAAAAAATCATCGGTGTATTCCGTCTTACCATGAAGAGTAATTCCGATAACTTCCGTCAGTCTTCTATCCAGGGTGTTATGAAGAGAATCAAAGCAAAAGGTGCCAAAGTAATCATCTATGAACCAACTTTAAAGAATGGCGAAACATTCTATGGTTCTGAAGTCGTAAATGACTTAAAGAAATTCAAAAAGAACAGTCAGGCAATTATTGCAAACCGCTACGATTCTTGTCTTGATGACGTAAAAGATAAAGTATACACAAGAGATATTTTCAAAAGAGATTAATAAAAAGCAAATGTTGATGTATCTAACGCTTCCTATCAGAGAAGTGGCAAAAAAATATAGTGGCAATAATAGATACTCAGAAATCCGGTACTTACCCGTCAAAAAGCAATAATTAAGATATGCAAGAAATAACAATGGAGAAAATAAAATGAATCACATCGATTTAAAAAATAAAACCGTTTTCGTTACAGGTTCTGCCGGCTTTATTGGCAGTAACCTTGTTCTCGAACTTTTACGAACACAATCTCCAATCCACATCATCGGACTGGACAACATGAATAACTACTATGATGTCAACATCAAAGAATGGCGTTTAAAAGAAATTGAAAAATGCGTTGCTGAACATAACGATTCTACTTACGTCTTCTACAAAGATGACCTTGCCAATAAAGCAATTATCGATAAAATCTTTGCTGAACATAAGCCAGATATCGTAGTAAACCTCGGAGCACAGGCTGGCGTACGCTACTCCATTACAAATCCAGATGCATATATTCAGTCCAACATGATCGGCTTCTACAATATTCTCGAAGCCTGCCGTCATTCCTATGATAACGGAGAAAAAGGCGTAGATCATCTCGTATATGCATCTTCTTCCTCTGTCTATGGAACAAACAAAAAAGTTCCATACAACACAGAAGACAAAGTAGATAATCCTGTATCCCTCTACGCTGCCACAAAGAAATCAAATGAACTTATGGCTCATGCATACAGCAAACTTTACAACATTCCATCTACCGGCCTCCGCTTCTTCACCGTATATGGACCAGCCGGCAGACCAGACATGGCATACTTCGGATTCACAAACAAACTTCTTAAAGGAGAAACTATCCAAATATTCAACTACGGAAACTGTAAACGTGACTTCACTTACGTTGATGATATCGTAGAAGGTGTAAAACGCGTCATGCAGGGCGCACCTGAAAAGAAAAACGGAGAAGACGGTCTTCCAATCCCACCTTACGCAGTATACAACATCGGAAACAGTAATCCAGAAAACCTCTTAGACTTTGTCACAATCCTTCAGGAAGAATTAATCCGCGCAGAAGTACTCCCTACCGATTATGACTTCGAAGCACATAAAGAACTCGTTGCTATGCAGCCTGGTGACGTACCTGTAACCTTTGCTGATACAAGCGCACTTGAAAAAGATTATGGATTTAAACCAGATACAAGCTTAAGGACAGGACTTCGACATTTTGCGGAATGGTATAAGGAGTTTTATAACGTGTGATAGGTTATGTATTTCATTAGAGAAAACCGCAGGTGAAAATTCCTGCGGTTTCTATTTTCTCATACTCTTTACATTTTATTTTTTGTTTTAAATGTTCAAATAAATTCTTCTGATACACTCCATCTTCTATTATTAAAAATTCTATATTGGGTGGCCAGTTTAACATTTAAGTAATTCTTCAAATGCATTAAGTGCATACACATCTGTCATACCAGCCATATAATCTATAATTGCTTGTATATATTTCTTTCTATCTGATAAATCACTATATATTTTTTTATTAAGGCAATTTTGAGCAATTTTCTCAGCCCACTGCATTTCACTAAAATCCAGGTCACAATATGCTACTATCCATTTACAAAATCCTTCTACAAAATCTTTTCCATCAAATTTATTAGACGACAACCAGCCTATAACATCTTGTCCATGTTTATCATAATACTCCAAAAGTATAACAAAAATTTCATTCAAAACCAATTCTGAATATTTTTTAAATGTATTTAATCTTGGATTATTGTAAATTTTTGTTTCGTTAAATCTCTTAATTTCATTAAGTTGCTTTGACATTTCTTTACTTAATGTTAGACCAGTTTCTGGAGAACTACTATTGCATAAATCAATTATCATATTATGCATAATAACAGTTGTATTAATGGCACTTTCATTATGTACCCTTGCCATATCTTGAAGAAATTCTTTATCTTTAGCAGATAAATAATTTAATCTTATTGCATCTTCTATATCACGCCCAAGGTATGCAATTTTATCTGCCAGCTTCACAACACACCCTTCCCAAGTTACTGCTTGAAATTTTCCTTTTTTATCAAATCCTTTTAAATCAAACCAATTCTCTCTAGGACGTATAGAATTCTCATCTAGTTCCCCACAATGAGAAATAATTCCATCACGCACAGCGTATGTCAAATCTAAATTTCTGAATTTCTTTTCATTATCCTCCAATAATTCAACATCATCAACAAAATAAACTCCATTCTGTTCATGCCAAAAATCTTTTTCTAAGTATTTTTGGGTTAATCTCTTTATTACGTCCTCACCCTGATGACCAAATGGCGCATGTCCTAAATCATGTGCAATTGCAATAGCTCTTGTCAATTCCTCATTCAGTCCTAATTCTTTCGCAATTGTATTACTCACAGACTCCACATGCTGAACATGTTCAATACGAGTACAAATATGATCATTACCCGCTGCATTAAAAAACACTTGCGTTTTATGTTTCAACCGCCGATATGCCAACGAATGCAGTACTCGAGTATAATCCCTTGCAAATGGACCGCGAATATCATCCTTTCGACTATACAAATCATCACATCTTTTTATTGCAAGCTCCCATTTATCATTCTCTGGAACAAGTGCTTCTTTTGAAAATTTTTTCATCTAATTCCCCCTTAAAAACAACATAAAAAACAACAAATTATTTTTATATTGAAATATTTATTGTATTTATAATTGTATTTTTCATAATAAGTATATTGCTTTTATAATTTTCATCTGTATCTTTAAACTCAGCTTACTACATCTTCTAAAAAAGAGCAAGTGTTTTGTATAACTTCGTACACGGTAAACCATGAGTACCATGACACAGCCTCTCTCCTATGAGATAATAACCCCAGGAGGTTATGTTATGGATAAAATCACACACAAAATACACTGTGAACAATGGACAGCTATCATCAATGAATGTCTTGCAAGTGGTATGCCAAAAACCACATGGTGCAAAGCCAATGGCATCTCCGATAAACAATTCTTTTACTGGCAGAGAATTCTCCGGCAGGAAGCTTACCAACAGATGGAATCTCAAAGCTCTTCTCCTGCCTCTTCTGCCCTCTACCATATCTCCAGAATTATTGATATATGAAAAATGTCCAAAATCAACCTGAGCTTCACCAGGCGGATCATACAGAGGTAAGCGGGCTTTTTGCTGGGATTGATATAATTCTTTTTTCTTAGAAGAAACATAATACTGGACTGTACGAAGCTTTACTTCCAACTGGTCTGGATATTCCTCCTGCAAACGTTGATAGATCCTTTTGGCTGTATGTCGCTGTTTTCGTGGTGCCTTTAGATCATCGGTCAGCCATTGGTCAATAACTGGCTTTAATGGGTCTAATAGAGAAACAGAATTTCTCGGCGGATAAGAAGGCTCATTAAAATCTTCCATATCCAAGTATTTTCTCACTGTCTCATAGTGATAACCTGTTCTTCTCATGATTTCCCGGATAGAAACCCCTTCCCTTTCATACAAACGTTTGATATACTTAATATCGTCCATTGATAACATCCTTTCTTTATCCTCCTTAAGTTCTCGTCAAACTCAAGGATAACGGATTTGTTAGGGTGTTACAATGGATTTTTTATTGCAGAAAGTGTTACAGTTTTGAGTTGCGTTTTGTTACAGTTTTATTTTACACTAAACAAACAGTGAGTAACTGGATTTCCCTCCCACTCAGAGCCATAATAGTCCTAAAGATTATTAAAAGTCTTAAAAGTTCAGTACTCAACTTTTAAGACTTTTCAGTTACTCACTATTTACCACTTACGAATCAACTGCTCCCTGTCTATGATAATTTGATTCCTATTTGTTTCAAAATTAAAGTAAGTTCCTTTCGCTTTTCTGGATCTGGTGTTCTGACTAAAGTATATCCTTCTTGCTGTATTTTTCGTAATATATCAAATGTAATATCTGCTCTAGCATTTAATTTATATAGAGCATCATCCGACATAGGTACTTTACGAAGATACCACCAGAAAGGTAAATCTAATTTACTTTTAGTATATTCTATAGTGTTGACAAAGTATTTGTCCTCATTATAGTAATTAAAATATGGTTTGTCCTCTAAAAGATGGTTTTCCATATTTTCATAGAAATCATCTAAATGATTGTCAACTAAAATCTTTTCAAGTATTTGAGGAGGAATTTCACTCAAATACTCTGTTATCATACCAGTATTCAAAATATTTAAAGGCGTATAATAATATTTCTCTTTATCGGAAAGAACAATGCTCAATACTACACTTTGATTATCAAATGCGTCAAAATATACATTGACATTAACATTGTGATATTGATAGTAAAATTTTAAGCAAGTAGCCTTTGTTTTTTTAGGAATACTGTTATAAATATCTACTAAATGGGCTTTTGTACTTTCTTTCATGCAAAACACTCCTTTCAAATTCTGCTTAAATTATACTACTTTTACAGTACACGGTAAACCATGTATCTATTTATCAGAGATTTCACTTTTAGTTTTTTGGTTCATGCATTTTTATAAAAAATATGTTACTCTGACATTCTGCTCGCAACTGTTACTCTTTTGGGACCCAATGCGCACAAAGTTCCCCTCTGCTTCGTCTCTGTCTTTTTTCTTATATTGTTTTTGGTCTCTTTTATACTTATCTTATGTAAGTGGCAAATAGCGAGTACCTTGACTAAATTTTGACCGCCTTTTGGCGGTCTATTTTTTCTCTGGCTTTCTACACTTTTCAGGAAGACTTGTTGACCACGGTAACAGTTCTTCACAAAAACTCAAGTCTGTGTCCTCCATGTGCTGTGGTATTTCTTCCAGCAAATATTCAAAATATTCATACGGTTTCAGGTTGTGTGCCTTTGCTGTTTCTGCAATGCTATAAATGATGGCACTCGATTGTGCTCCACGTATCGTATCTATGATCAGCCAGTTTTTCCGGCCAATGCAAAAGTTCTTGATTGCTCTTTCAGCTGCATTATTGTCCATCGGCACATTTCCATCTTCCAGAAATACTTTTAAATATTTTTCCTGATTGATTGAATAATTCAATCCTCTTCCTGTCTTGCTCTTCTCAGAGATCCTTCCATCTGCTTTTTTCTCTTTTACCCACGCAAAATAGGCCTCCACCAGTGGTTTCACACTACTCTATCGGCGTTTTTTTCGTTCTTCGGGTGCTAACTCTTTTAATGTATTATCTACATGGTATATCATCTGGATCTGTTCCAATGCCTGCCATGCAATACTGCTTTTTCGACTCTTTGACGGAAGGGCTTTTACGGCTTCTTCATATCTTCGTCTTGCATGTGCCCAGCATCCGGCTATCGTCAGACCCCTTCTGGAAACTACGATTTTGAAAAGGTAAATAAGGTTTCGCTACTGTCACTATCTGTGCCAATGCTAAAATAATAATCAATACTCTCTGTACCTCATCAGTAACCAATAATGTTCCTAATGAACCAGTCGAAATAATGGCCAATACAATATTGGGATTTCTCTCAATTTCTGTAATACTTCCTTTATTCTTAAAATGTCAAATCGCAACATATCCATTTCTTAAAAATTTAAGGAGTAGTATATTCCAGATTCACTTTCCGTGGACTAAAAAATCCTTTAATACAGTTAGGATTAACTATGCAAAGTTGTATATGCGTCTTTTCACGGAGAGCTGAACCTGGATAAACTTCTTCGCCTTCCTCAAAAACTCCTCTCACCGAGTCATATCCCGGTTGTTTGGTTTCTGAATTATATTCATGAATTTGCTGAATAACAGCACAATCTAAATCACGAAGTAATATATCTGTTTTACTCTTTCCTGACCTATTCTGTGGCATATCATTATCCGTAGTTTCACATTTAATCTTTAACATCTCGTATCCACGTCGTAATATACTGGATGTATGATCATCTGTTAAATTTAAACATCTGCCCAAATCAATAATTGCCCCTAAAACAGCCGGATTCTCATACCTTTTCTCCGCCCATTCATATGCCCTCTGATAACTATTCTCCCAGAAATATATTCCATTTCCAAGCCAATCATATTTGTTATCACTTTTTTTCAAATCTTTATGCTTGTATAGTACTTTTTCATATGTATCTTTATTACATCCATGAAAACCAAAAACCAAATTAGGCAACTTTTCATACATTACATTGTAATTATCCATTATTCTTCTTTCTATCTACAAATCTCTTTCTTCATTATTCCATTCTTATTTAAAATACCTGATCTTTTTAAACTGGCTTGTGCCTGCTTTCTCGCCTGCTCTGGATCTTCTTTTTGTAGTCTTGTCAAATTCTGTATATATTCATCCATTCCATCTATATATTGTTTATAAACTCTTTCATTTTCAAACATAATTACATTCCCCCTTAATCAATAACTACTCTTTCTGCATTTTTGTATGCTTTAATTCTCGAAATACGCAACTCTTCTAAACACTTTTCAATCGCCTTAACAGAATCATTATACGCATCATTATTCGGAGACTCAATCTTCACGACTCTTTCTTCGTATTGCATATGTTGTTTAATAATTGCTATGAATTCCATGATTCAACCTCCTTTAAATTGTTCTGATACATATTATATTCTGTTATATTCTCCGTGATTTCATACCACTGACTATCAGTCAAATAACGAACTTTTTCTCCATCATGAACCACCAGCCATGGAGTTTGATCTCCATCTGGAGACGTACTATCAATTATCATTCTTGCCGTTACTTTCCGTCTCTTATATGCCTGATAATCTGATATTTCAACACACCAAACCATTTTAGGCATCTCTGTTCGTAAAATAATATCTTTCAAAACATCATTCATCTCTTGATCTTCTAATGCAGAACTTTTAACAGAATTAGCCGTTGCAAGAAAAATGCGAATTACCGAATTAGGATTGATATTCAAGTTACTTGTACTGAGATAAATCTTAACCTGCTTATATAAAACTTTATATTCCTGATGCACACGATCATATAATGGACTTATTATAAAATCAATATCTTCCAATGTATATGCCGACTCCACTTCATCTTTTGCAAAAGGAACTGTAAGATAAGGTAAACTATTATCGTCATTACCAATAAGCGATGTTATTAAATTAAAACTATCCACAAATCCATGCATTCCATCTAACAAATCTAGATTTAATTCTCCATGCCCTATTACTGCTATAGAATGATTTTTTGAATTCATGGCAGCTACAATTGGTATACCCGATTCTATGTAACAAAATAATTCACGATAAAATTCTTCTTCCCTGCCTTTTTCCTTTTCCACAATAAGAGGCGTTATTCCCGAATGCTTAAAAATTTCTGCCATCTGATATAAAGACAACCCATGTGATGGTAATTTACGATTCACCTGCTCTGGCACACTATCAACTACCTGCCCAATATTAATATCCTTATAAGTCGTATGCTTATTACCCATAAATTTCAAAATTGACCATATAGCTACATGTCCACACATAGAAAAATCTTTATATTGATGCATCCACGGAAATGCATCTACTGTTTTTTGTATCCCAAGAAAATTAGCCTTAAATGATGATAACATAATAAATGCCTTATTATTCAACAATAATTTAGGCGATAAATAACTTTTACTTAAATTAACATAATGTTTAATTGGACTGACCGTTATATACCCCATGTATCCATCTTCTTCTGATTCAGATAAAAAATGTATTCTCGCACACTTTTTCCCTACATCCTGAAACTTCTTTACATAAAATTCATAATATGAACTAAGATATTCTGAATCATAATATGGATATTCTACCAATAAACTTGTACACTTAAGACCCACTGCAGACTTCAATTCATCAATCCACTTACGCTGATAAGGATTACTCTGAAATTGTACGGGGAGTTTCTCTAATATTTTCTCATAATCATCTATTTGAGAAATAGTAATATCCGTATATGTTATCATTATGTATACACCCACTCCTGAAATATTTTATCTCATTTTATCATTTTTCTTTTACTATTTCAATATATTTTTACTTTTTTTTACATTTTCATTTATTTTTAATACACTTATAATTAACTATAAGTTTTAAAGATGTCTCCTTACATCTCTCTTCTTTTTATTATTAAAATTTTGCATTCTCAAGGAAGTCTGATTCATCGTTATTTTCATTATTAAAACAGACTTTTTTTCACAGTTTCACAAACTACATCTATTAAAAGCTGTCTCATAGAATTTTTTAATATTTCTCCTGCACCATTAATATATTTTTGATATTTTGCAATCGCTATCGGCGTGTCAGGTGTTTCTGTTATAAGATCTGGTATCGCGTTTTTTATTAATTCTTTTGTTTCATCATCTAAGTCATCTTCTAAAGAAAGCAACTCTACTGCATTATCCAAAATATTTTTTGTCCACGGGTATGGACTTCCACAATTATAACAAAAATTCGGTCTATCATATCTACCCGTTAAATCAACAACCCCCTCTTTCTGTAGTATTTTCAGTATATCAGATTCATTAAAAAATGTCTCTGGAAGTGTCTTAAATTACGATACCATTGTAGTACAGAATCTTCTGAATTCATTATCTGTTTTAAAGGAACTAATACTCGATTGATCTGCTTTGTTTTAAATGTATTTGTCAATGCATCTGGCTGTTTCTTAGATAATGCTGAAAACTCTGAATATAAAGCTCCTAATAATTTAGCAAGCAATTCAAACTGCTCCTCATCGGCATCCTCTATGCATTCTTCCAGCCCCTCAGCTATTGCTTCAACATCTTCTCTTATTTGCTTCGCCAGTGTTGCACATTTAGGTTTTCCCGGAGTCTTTCGTAATTCATAAATATTACCGGCTTCTAACAGTTCCAAATTATCATAAATATGATTGATATTAGATTCTAAGTTATCTCTATTACACATCGTGTCCCCCTCCTTTTCCCATATACAGTATTATCCCAATTTCTTTTGTACAACATTATAAATTTTAAATTATTCTTCCCCTTCACACCCATTCGGATTATTTTTCTGCCATCTCCAGGAGCCCTCACACATTTCTTTGATATCGTTCTCGGCTGTCCAACCCAGTTCTTCTGCGGCTTTTCCTGGGTCGCAATAGCATGAAAGAATTTTGTAAGAGGGTCAGACCCTTCTGGTCTGCACTAAGAGCCACGTTTTCCCGTGGCTCTAATATACTATAAATCACTGAATAAGTCAGCCTTATATACACCATCCTCTAACATCTTATTGAAGCTTTCCTTCACAAACACAACATCTTCCTTATAGGTCATTCCATACCATGTATCATTACTTCTTAAAACCTTTACAGATATCTTGCCCTGCTCTAACAGTTCACCGATGAAAGTTGGAATCAGATACTCTGCTTTCAGTGGATTTTTTACTACTTCTTTCTCAAAAAATTCCTTAAATCCTTCTTCGAGTACTTCCAGAAAATCAGAAGTTAATCCCCACATATTCATGGAAACAAGAGAATCTGTGTCAATGATTACTCCATCTGCTTCTGCGCCATTCTCAGTCTTTATAATATTTCCGGTTTCTACAACCTCTGTCAAGTTATTCTCTGTATCCATTTTGCAAATACCACGAGTTACACCACCGTTATCGGATAATGTATTCTTCAATACAAATCCAGCCATACAGGATTTGCCGCCATTCACCAGATATTCATGAACCGCTTTAAATCCTTCTTTTCCATAGTAATCATCTGCATTGATTACTATGAATGGAGTGTCAAGTATATTCTTCGCTGCAAGCACTGCCTGTCCTGTTCCCCATGGTTTCGTACGACCTTCCGGCAGAGTACCTGGAATATCGTTAATATCCTGAAAAGCATAATCTACAGTCACATCATACTTCTCACAGATTTTTGCAATACGATTTCCAATAACCTCTTTAAATTCTTCTTCAATGTCCTTACGGATAATAAATACTATATGGTTAAAACCGGCCTCAATCGCATCATGAATTGAGTAATCCATGATGATATGATTAGAATCATCCACTGGTTCTAACTGTTTGATTCCTGTTCCAAATCGGCTGCCGATTCCGGCTGCCATAATAAGTAAGGCTGTTTTCATTTCTTTCCTCTTTTCGTTTGTAAGTGGGCTTACCCTTTCCAATTGTGAGTTTACACTTCAGGTTATTTCTGGAAATGGTATCCCCGTAATATGTCCTTGGTACTTATGCTCTGGCTGTTATATGTAAAGTCCATTTCAAATCTAACTTTTTCGATTCCCTACCTTAAGAAAATCTTAAGAAAGTCAGACCCCTTCTGGTCCTTTCAGATGCATTTCTACTATTTTTCAGAATTTCAATTCCAGTTTCCCCCAGTATATCACAGGAGCTATACTCGCACAAGAGAATTTACATATTTTTCTTTATTGAAAGAATTTTGTAAGAGGGTCAGGTCCCTTCTGTCTTCATTCTTCCCCTTCATACCCATTCGGATTATTTTTCTGCCATCTCCAGGAGTCCTCACACATTTCTTTGATATCGTTCTCGGCTGTCCAATCCAGTTCTTCTGCATCATTTGGTAGTACAAGGCTAATTTCTTTTATATCTGAGAAATTTTCAAATGTATTTTCACACAAATCTCTTCTTAAAATTATTAAAAATTCTTCCATTTTAGTTTCTTTTGCAATTTGTGGGTTTTTGATTTTTTCTATAAATTGAATCATTTCTTCCGAAGCATACAGCGGTAGCCTATTCGCCTCTAATACAAATGTCATCTCCGCTTCAATCTTTTCTATACAATCATGTTTATCAATATAAAATAGATTTTTGGTAAAGGCTTCAATAAATGCATTATAATACTTCCTTTTCATTTCTCGATCAGCCGCAATCTTCTGTTCCTTTATTTGTGAATTACTAGTTATTTTTACGGCTACTATTGACCCAATAATTGTTAATATAGTCGTTCCAGCTGCTATTAATGCCACAATTATTTCACTTTTCACTTCTTATCTCCCTTTATATTATTTCTATTAACGTCAACTTCACAGGAATTACACCTTCATTTCACTATCTAAGTTGCTACTTCTGCTACGAAATCTTCTTCTTTCCGATTTCTTCTCCTGGCACAGTCCCGCAAGCTCTTGCATATTTTCACTTTATCAGAAGAATTTTGTAAGAGGGTCAGACCCCTTCTAATGCCGTAAAGAACGTCTGACGTACTCCTTTTCAGGCTAATCAAACAAAGTCCTACGCTTGTTGAGTACCTCATCAAGATAAGCTTGCTTCTCCTTATCAATATGGATTTTTATCGCTATATGCTTAATCGTCTTTGAATTACAATTGTTATTGCACCAAGACCATTCAAACCAATTCCATAATATTGTAAATTTTCCAACTTCGATAACGGTTTCTTCTTTCAAATTATATCCTTTGATCAACATTTTTCCACCCCTTTAAATGGCAATAACTTGTCTCTCTATTACATCCATGTTTTCTCTTCCTTCACTCAAATAATATTCTAAATAATCAAACTTTGTAAGTGGGTCAGTTTCCTTCTTGACCTTTTACTTTCTTTTTTGGCCACATGAAATAACCTTCTTCATCTCTTTCCACCTGATACCCCTGTCCAGTAACCAGTTTCACTAACTTTTCCATTCCATCAGTCAAAGTATTACCTCTCATTAAATATTCGTTAATTGTATCAATAATTGATTTAGCTTCATACACAGGTAATAAATCAAATGATTCATATAACATAAATAATCTACGCTCACCCTCTTCATAATCTTTCTTTATTAGAAAAAAATAACTAATCGCGCCATTATGTGCTTCCCTAATTTCAGCATCAGAAGCTGCGACTACAAACTCATGATATCTATCATAATCTTTTTCCAATTTCCAATATCTGTCACTATATAGTCTTTCCAACTCACACCATAACGACAGTCTTTGCTTTTCATCGGTACAATTCAAAAGTTTTTTGATATCTTTCTCAATGTCTTTTCTTTTTTGAATCAATGAAATACGTTCTTCATCAAGAATATCCTCTACTTCTTCAATTAATTTAGCATATGTACTCCTGTAATTAATTCTCACTCCATCATCTATACTTGTTTCAAATTTGTCAACTGTTCTGATAAAATTCCTCAAATTACATAATGCCAATAATCCACGCAAATACAACTCTTCTGGATTCTCATTTTCACCTGAATGATTTGTAAGATTACAATCTTCCGTCAGCTGTTCAATACTCTTTCTAGTTCTATCGTCTGTAGGAGCAATCTTTTTACATCCATGAATCACTTCTGAAATAAAAGTAACATCCATATCATCGATGGAATAATTATCAATACCTACCTCTCTCATTTTTTCATAGACAGAGATATACTTATCCCTATATCTACCATTATTCTCTACTTCTCTTTTAGCCTTATTATAAATAAACTGTTGCCAATTATCTGCAATAATCATTTTAAGAAAGTCCTGACAAGCATTACATCTCAATTTGACTACATCAGCCATCCTATTCCGTACATCCATCAACAAACACCCCTTTACATACACTAATAAAGTCAATATTCTTCCTATTAGTTTCTGTAATACAGCCTTTTGAGAAAGAATCTATCGCACACCATGTAAAAGGATCAGCCCCCATCCCTCTTCTTAAATTGAAAATCAATTTCTCTTTCCATTCTCTGAAAAAAATTATATCGAGACATTAGTCCTCCCTTTCTTTTAATATCTTTCGAATTTCTCTTAAAACTTCCGTTTCATTACTTACTGAATTTAAGTGTAAATCACATGAAAACTCTGTATTACCCTTTTTGTAATATACCTCTACTTCCTGTTGATATCCTTTTGTTTTCTTAAAAAATTTGATTAAAGCATGTATAATGGTTCCTATTGCAATTAAACCTTCTGCAATATCTTTTATATTTATAATCACCGTCATAACATCAGGATAAACTGCTCTAGGCATACACTCATGTAAGACTCTTCCCTGATATAAATTGTTTTGAAAACCTTCACCAACAAAACTTATTATTGCTTCTTCTGGAACATATAAGTGTTTTCTTTCTTCCTCAGTTGCATTAGTATTAATATGTATATCTACTGTAACCAATTCGCTATCCACATTCCTTTCTATAATTTCATCAAACTCACAACAAACTTTTCCTGTTTAGAACAAAATGTTGAGCCTACAGAATTAATTTTCTGTTCCGGTTCTAACATTTACGTAATACTCGCAGATTTTTTACTTTTTGAATCTATTAAAATTACTTCTGGAACTATTTTTCTCTCATCTATATCACGGTTATAACGATTAATAAACTTTTCCATTCTTCTAGTATTTCCAACATCGACCAATACATAAACCATATTCTCTGTCTGTTCAGCTTTCGCATATTCTTCTACTTGTACTTCATATCCATGCATATACTGAGCATTAGAAGATAGCTTTATCTCTGCCACGGTTATATCCTGTCCCCGGCTGATTTTAAAATCTACCGGACCTCTGCCTTCATCTGGTTCGCAACTCAAACTTAGATTATTCGCTTTAATATAGGCCTGTCCTGATAAATGTATTATTCGTTGTAGAATTTTCTCACGCTTCTGAGTTCCGGCATTTTCAATGACTTCCCAGCCTCTGTTGTTCTCTACCCAATTTTTAAAAATATTTAAGATTTCGATTGTTGCAACTTTACTACTAATTTCTGTATTTTTGTGCCGAGATGACCATGATATTCCACTTTTCTCAATTCTCTGCCACGATTTTGCAAGAAAATAATCAATCTGTTCTTCTGGATTATATGCCTCTAATGTTGCCTTCCTATATGCCTCAAGAACATCTTTACATTTTCCAGAATTTTTAAATATTTTTTCTCGTAAATAATATTTACGCTTTGTAGCAGCCCATTGAGTCCATTGTTCTGCAACTTCGCTATTCATCATTGCTCGAATCGTATTGTTCTCAACTATAACCGAATCTATTTCTTCCCATGATTTCGCCACTGGCAACTTATGCAATATTTCCACTGGAAGTAATAATATTTCATATCCTTTTAGCGGATTACATAACAGTCCAGCATTAAAAGGCTTGTCTGGATAATTATCTTTTGTAATTCCCAGCTGCTGATTTACTCTTTCCGTATACGCTTGTATATCTGGCAAAATTAAAGTTGCAATCATATCACTCAGGCGGTCTGGACCAACATTATCCTGAAATAACGGCAATAATTGAAAAAATTCTGGATCTTCAATTCCTGATTTGACTATATCGAATGCTGTTTCTAATACCATCCTTGCAATTTTAGGTCCAAACCCAGATCCCGGAGCCTTTTCGCTAAAACCTAAACCTATACCATTCACTTCTGAAAACTTAAATTTATCATAAGCGGCTCGAAAAAATGTATCTTCTTCGTTTTTCTTCTCTGCGCGATTCAATAACTTTATAATTATCCTGAAAAAATCATTTATCTTTTCATAAGAATCTTTAAATTCTGATGTGGTTGTCTCCTTTAATCTCTGAATATTAATAAAAAATGCATTATCCTTATCCAACATCGGATCAAATACCCCGATTTTCTCCAGTGATTCCCCTATATCTAAATAATCTGATAACAACATTCTTAAATCACCTCATCCCTACCATAAATGATCACAAAGTTTATTAAAATACTTTCTTCTAAACTCGTCACAGGCAGTTTTATACTGGCTCATAATAATCACAGCATCACTATATGTACTTCTACCTCTTCCCGTTATCTGTTCATCATCTGTTTCCGATAGTAAATCCAGATATTGTACAGAATCTTCTGAATTCATCATCTGTTTTAAAGGAACTAATACTCGATTGACCTGCTTTGTTTTAAATGTGTTTGTCAATGCATCCGGCTGTTTCTTAGATAATGCTGAAAACTCTGAATATAAAGCTCCTAATAATTTAGCAAGCAATTCAAACTGCTCCTCATCGGCATCCTCTATGCATTCTTCCAGCCCCTCAGCTATTGCTTCAACATCTTCTCTTATTTGCTTCGCCAGTGTTGCACATTTAGGTTTTCCCGGAGTCTTTCGTAATTCATAAATATTACCGGCTTCTAACAGTTCCAAATTATCATAAATATGATTGATATTAGATTCTAAGTTATCTCTATTACACATCGTGTCCCCCTCCTTTTCCCATATACAGTATTATCCCAATTTCTTTTGTACAACATTATAAATTTTAAATTATTCTTCCCCTTCACACCCATTCGGATTATTTTTCTGCCATCTCCAGGAGCCCTCACACATTTCTTTGATATCGTTCTCGGCTGTCCAACCCAGTTCTTCTGTGGCTTTTCCTGGGTCGCAATAGCATGAAAGAATTTTGTAAGAGGGTCAGACCCCTTCTACTTAATATTATCTGTTCCAATAATATTAGTTTTAACAGCTTCCATCGGGAAAAATTCGCAAGATGGGACCTGCTTTAAAGCTGCTGCATGGAATATGTAATCAGCACCATGCATCGCATCCTTACAAGACTGTAAGTTTCTTACATCTCCAATATAGAACTTGATCTTATCTGCCACTTCTAGCATCTTAGACTGATACTCATGGCGCATATCATCCTGCTTCTTTTCCGCAAGAGAATTTACATATTTTTCTTTATTGAAAGAATTTTGTAAGAAGGTCAGACCCCTACTATTCTAAAATTGTGGTTTTTCCGATTCCGTTTGTTCCACAAATTAAATTCAGCCCATCTTTAAAATCAAGTTCTAGATTTATTATTCCACCGATTCCTTCTATCTTTATATGTTGAATTTTTAATGAATCCATTTTGTTCTCCCCATACATATAATTTTATACTTTTATTTAATCAAGATTCCTATAACGTATAATCATATTTATTATATCCATACAAATTTATCCAGAGATTTTACTCTCTGGATAAACAAATCATTCTAGTCTCTCTGGAAAATATCTCTCGTATATACCTTCTCCTGCACATCATCAAGACAGCTATCATAACGGTTTGCAATGATTGCCTGACTCTGTGCTTTAAATTCATCTAAGTTATTCACTACCTTACTGCCAAAGAAAGTCGTTCCATCTTCAAGTGTTGGCTCATAAATGATTACGGTTGCTCCTTTTGCTTTAATACGCTTCATAACTCCCTGAATACTACTCTGGCGGAAGTTATCCGAATTGCTCTTCATTGTCAATCTGTATACACCAACAACAACTTCATGCTCTTTATGTACGTCATAGCAGTCACTTGCCTCATATCCACCTGCGATTTCTAATACACGATCTGCAATAAAATCTTTACGTGTACGATTCGATTCTACGATTGCCTCAATTAAATTCTCCGGTACATCTGCATAGTTCGCCAGTAACTGTTTTGTGTCTTTTGGCAGACAATATCCACCATAACCAAAGGACGGATTATTGTAATGAGTGCCGATACGTGGATCAAGGCAGACTCCGTTAATAATCTGCTGTGTATTTAAACCTTTCATCTCTGCATAAGTATCTAACTCATTAAAATAGGATACACGAAGAGCAAGATAGGTATTGGCAAATAATTTTACTGCCTCTGCTTCTGTAAATCCCATGATTAATGTATCAATATCTTCTTTAATCGCACCTTCCTGAAGAAGACCTGCAAATATCTTTGCTGCCTTTACCAGTCGTGCATTATCTACATCTGTTCCAACGATGATTCGGGATGGATACAGGTTATCATAAAGAGCCTTTGACTCACGTAAAAATTCTGGACTGAAAATAATGTTATCACAGTGATATTTCTCACGAACAGATGCGGTGTAGCCTACTGGAATAGTTGATTTAATAACCATAATCGCATCCGGATTATATTTGATGACAAGTTCGATTACAGCTTCTACTGCAGAAGTATCAAAAAAATTCTTCTTACTGTCATAGTTCGTCGGTGCTGCAATAACAACATAATCGGCATCTTTATAAGCAGCCTCTGCATCTAATGTTGCTGTCAGATTTAACTCTTTCTCTGCTAAATACTTTTCAATATAGTCATCCTGAATCGGAGACTTTCTGTTGTTAATCAGATTCACTTTTTCTTCAATGATATCCACTGCCATTACCTCATGATGCTGAGATAAGAGGGTTGCGATGGATAAACCAACGTATCCTGTCCCTGCTACTGCGATTTTCATGTGTGTTTCTTCCTTTCTTTTTCTAATGGGTACCGAAGGATTCGAACCTTCGCTTTTCCCCTTCATAAATATATAATAATCAAGTATTATATACTTATGAAGGGGGATGCTTTACCACTAAGCTAGATACCCTTATTGTCTTTTACCATTCTATCTGCTGTATTATATCAATTAATTCTTGTATATCTGCTTCCTTTATAGGATACATTTGTTTTAAAAATTTTATAATCTTATTCGTGCTTCTTCTCTCACAACTTCGATCCCTTGATATAATTCTTTTAATTGTCTCTCTATTACTTTCTATGACCTTCAGCCAGTTATACTGACTATCTTTATAAATTCTTTCACAAAGTTTTAATACAGATCTTGAAAATAAAACTTGATCGTCAAACCCAAGTTCATTTATTCTTTTCGGAGCTTCAAGCTTACAACACATCCTTGATAATAAAAGTCCCTCACTTATATGTATCACATTATTATAAGCCACCCTTAATTCTGTATCTTCACTTCCTCCATGCACAATCTTATTTCTAACTAATCTATAATAATTACATACATTATATAATTCTCCAACATCTCCATCAATACTTCCATAACAGTGTTTTAAAGTCCATTGAAGCCTATTCTTATCTTTTTCTGGTTTGTACTCCTTTTTCTTTGTAGGACTCCCCGGCAAATCTTTAAATGCTAACAAAAATCTCTCTATGCAAGAATGAATATTAACTATATACCCCTTAGATATCCTTACTTCATATGATTCCGGCAATTGGGAAATATTTAAGCCAACTTGCCTCGCAGAAATTTGCAAATCTTTTTCAACACATTCTTTCTCATAATATCTTTTAGCTAATTCTATATATTGGTTGGTCACATCAACATAACCCACTTCTTTTTTTAATTCATTCCAGATGTTCATTTTAAAATCCTTAGTTTACTACTCTCTTTCAATCATGGAAATACCTAATTTCAATCCCTTGGCTCTTTCATTTTTATTGTCATCTATATCCACTACTTTTTAGATAAATTTCTATTTTATATATACTCTTGGAACTCTCTTCCCAACATCACAAACGAATTCATAATTAAAGCTTCCTGCAAGATTAGCCATATCCTCTACACTGATAGAATTATCACCGTCTTTTCCAATCAAGGTCACGATATCTTCAAGCTTTACATCCGGAATATCTGTAATATCTACCATCATCTGATCCATACATACTCTTCCTACAATCGGAGCCTTCTTTCCATGAATTAATACCCAGCCTTTATTCGAAAGACTTCTTGCATATCCATCCGCATATCCAACCGATACTGTTGCCAGACGACATGGATGATCAACCACATAGGTTGCTCCATAGCTTACGCCACGTTCCATCTCCGGCTCCATAATATTCACTACATGTGAATACCAGCTCATTGCCGGTATTAACTCTAAATTAGAAAAATCCACCTCATCAGAAGGGTACATTCCGTAAAGGATAATTCCTGCTCTTGCCATATCATAACGATGGTCATCATATTCCATGATAGCGGCACTGTTACAAATATGTTTTACCGGAATCTCGATTCTTGCTTTATCAAGCAATTCTACAAAATAATCATATCTCTTCATCTGACTTTCTGTATACGCCTTATCTGTCATATCCGCACAGGATAAATGCGTAAATAATCCTTCGATTTTTATATTAGGCAGATTCGCAATCTGCTCCACAATAGCAAGCCCCTTCTCATCCGGAGATAAACCGATTCTTGTCATTCCTGTATCTAATGCAATGTGAATTCTAGCCGTCTTTCCAGCCTTCACAGCCGCTTCGGACATCGCTTTCGCCGTATCATAACAATAAATCGTCTGGTCTACACCATACTCTAAATTCTTATAATAAAGAGAAGGGGAATTATAACCAAGAAGTAAAATCGGCTGCTTTAATCCAGCCTTTCTCAGTTCTACTCCCTCATCAATCGTAGCAACACCAAAATAATCTGCGATATCACTAAGATAATGTGCCACTTCTACAGCACCATGACCATAACCATCTGCTTTTATAACAGCCATTGTCATTGCCTTATCTCCAGTCTTCTTTTTGATATTTATATAATTCTCCCTGATTGCTTTTAAATCAATTTCACAATAGGTACGCAAGTATTCTTCCATTACATTACTCCTTTTGTAAGTGGTAGTCAGCAGTAATAGCTATGATAATTATAAAAAATCTTTCTTCAAACTACCAACCTCTTCCTTAAGTGAGCTTCGCATATTCTTAAACATTTTTTGCATATGTTTATTCAATTCCTCGCTCTGTGTTTCACAACTATATTTCGAAAATTCTTCAAGTCTATCATATATAAATTTAGTAGATTCTCTAACTAGCTTATAACATTCTTTTTCTTCTCTTAAATTAATGAAATCCTCTCCTTGCAATTGTATCGGTAGGTGCAGATAAATTAGGGCCACATTTATTAATAGGATTTTTTTATCTGTTAATGGCACTTCTAGATTAAATATTGTAAAATCTGCATTATTTAATTTTTCTGTTATTTTTTTACCTATAAGGTACTCTGTTTCACATCCTTTAAAATAATTATAATTACTTTCTGTAGGTACAAGATCCGCTCCTATTATTATTTTAGCAGGCATATCTATACACCTGCTCTTTCTTAATAATTTCTGCTATAGGAGAATCACTTCCTATACCCTCCCCCCAATCATTTTTCTAATCATCTCACTCACTCCTTTTTTAACTTTAATAACATAAACTTTATAAAAAATAAAATTAATACTAACTACTAACAAAAATGTCAACATTACAATCTTAATAGCCAATACAATCCAAGAAACATAGCTTACTGTACTCAATACAAATATTCTATTTATTACAGATATTTTCCCTCCAATTTCCGGGTTGGCAATAATATGCAAAAAGAATACTGTAATAAAATCTACTGCAATTTGCTTTAAAAACTTTGTAAATGGCCATTTAATTAAATTTTTCGAATCATAAAATGCCATCCAAATAGTTTGATAGAACATCGCTATAGCCGTTCCAATAGCTACTCCTACTAATCCCCATGTCTTAACAGCAACTATTGATATTACAATATTAATTATCGCCGCTATAATATAATTTCTTTGAGTCTGCTTATAATGTCCCCCGGCTAAAATCATTATATTGTATGGTAGTCTTAAACAATGTCCCGCATTCGCTACAACAATTAATATTGCAAATAATGGCTGAATATAATTAACATCTGACACACCACTTGTATACACCTGAACAAAAGGAATAATTAAAATAGATGTAACACCAAATATAAATGTTGTTCCTGTATGAATGCTCCATTCTACCCATCCAAAAAAACTATATAAATTATCAAGTTCTTTTTTAGCCCATAACTCTCCTATCAATGACTGAATGCCATTTGTCATTGATAATAAAAGCTGTTTAACACCAGAAACCACAAGATTATATACAGAATAAACCGATACTGCTTTTAACCCAGAAAAAATAGTCAATACTATATTATCGGTGCCATCTAAAATAACTGCGGAAACATGCTGAGCCACTCCATTCCATTTTTGTTTAATTGGTTCTCCTTCATATTGAATTTTCCAATTTAACTTATAATGTCTTTTTACATATATAGCCAAAACTATAGGACGAACAATATATATCAAAGATGTTGTTAATTTTACTATATGTATAGATGCCCCTATCTTAATCAAAATAAAGCAGGCTACTGTATTTAAAATTAAAGTAATCGTTTGTGCATTATAAGATATGTATCCCTTTTGATCTGCTGTAAGAAGCAACCTATTAACTATTCCAAAATAATATTGAGCAAAAGAACTTATACTAATAACTGCAATCATTGTTGCTGTATAAACAAAGCCAAACTTTTGATTCGCTATAAAAGGATATATTCCCATCAATATTATTACATAAACCAATAATATCAAAGCCAATTTTGAAAAAAATTTCTGTCCAGATACAACAACTTTACTTATTTGATTTTCATCTTTATCTGCTAATGGTTTATATAACGATGATTGAATAACTGAGCCTACTCCTAATTCTAAAAAGGAAATAATTCCTAAAAATTGTGTTATTGAATTAACTAATCCGTTTACCTCAGAGCCAAATGCTTTTAAAATTAAACGAGGTAAAATAAATCCACAAATAATCGTCGTCACTTGAAAAATTAAAGATGAGCCTGTATTTAAAAATAATTTTTTACCCCTTGATGACACTTTTTTTACCTCTTTTACTGCTTTTGAAATTTAATAATTTCTTCATCTACAATTTTACCTCTTTTACCGTTTTTGAAATTTAATAATTTCTTCATCTACAATGCCCAATACTTCTCCATAACCTTCTTCAAAATATAATAAGCCTGGATTTTTAATATACCTAATATGTACTGGCACAATAGCTCTTCCATAATCATTTTCCAAGCAACAAATGCCTGCTGATAAACTAATTCCATACAAATACTGGTCAATGTACAACAAAGCATAAAAGTCAACCAAATACGAATAAGCCGCTTTCTTAAATATTCTAAAGCACTTCCCACTCTGTAAATACCACTAATATATCCACTCAATAAAAAGAATGTACAAACTGCTAAATTTACTCCTATCAAAAGTCCTATTATTTAATCCCTTCCTCTTTTTCGGGTAATTCAATCCATCGTCCTAATGTATAGTCCCATTCTGTTGAAGTAAATTTTCCCATACCTGCTGCTGGAAAAAAAGTCAATTCACCAAAATATATTTTTGAATTAACTTCATAAAAATCAACTCTAATGAACGATATATCTTGTGCTAACTTTTCTGCCAACTCAATCATTTTTTCTAAATGTTTAGGCATTCTTAATTTCTTATTATAATCAGGGGGATAATCAGCTTCACCAAAAGGAAGTAAATCTCCAACATTATTATAGTAATTGGCTCTATGATTAGTCTGTCTATCAAAATCTATTTTAAAAATCTTTACCTTTCCATTGAAACAAAAGAATTTATAATCTCTCAAATCCTTAACCTGATCATCCATCATAAACTTCTCTGCTATAATTTTTCTTGGAACATCCTTGTATGGCCATTCTCTATGTAATAAATAATAATCTGTTCTCAAACTCTTATTTAATTTATCTATTGCTACTTCTTTGTCTAAAATATTTTTATCTGTACAAATTACCAATCCCCCAGAATCATGAGTTGCTTTCAATACAAATTTATCAGGAAGTATATCCCATTCAATGTCTTCCGCTCTATCCCAAATTCCTAGTGTTGGAATAATATACTCTTCTCCAATTTTCTCAGCAACATATTTTTTAACTTGATACTTGTCAACCATTTTTATATACTCAAGTTTACGATCATATAATTTAAGCCATTGAAGTTTTTCATTAAATGTTTGTGGATTATCTAAATCTAATACTTTACCCATTTTATAATAGAATTCTTTTTTTATATATTTTTTATCTGTTGTATTATTATAAAATCCCAAATAAGAATTCACTCCAAATCTATATGCCTCATTTATGAAATATTTTTTTCCACATTTGATTATTTTCCCTAATTGCATAATCATCACCCTTATATTTTTTCTCTTTCAAAAAGCTCTAATAATATATACAAATATACATACTATACTAGAAAACTATTAATTCTTATCAACTAGTATCTCACCAGTCCTTTTATATAAATGTATATCAAAACTTAACTCTTACACATACCAATCCCTAAATTATGATTACACTTCAATACAAATTGCTATGAAAATTTATTAAAATTTATCCTATACTCCCAATTACAGGATATGACAATCTTTTTCCATCTGTTTTATGTGCTTTTTTCTCCTATAAACATCAAATTTTTCTATTAATATATCCTTCTGTTGCCCTATCATTATGTTTTATAATACAAGGGTTACCAAAAACTATAGAATGACTTGGAATATCACAATTTACATACGTGTTTGGTGCAATTAAGACATCATTCCCTATTGAAATTTTCCCTACAATTGTGGCATTAACTCCTATCCAAACTTCATTACCTATAGTTGGAGCTCCCTTTCTCACCCCTCTATTTTCTTGTCCGATTGTAACCCCTTTATGTATATTACAATTTTTTCCTATTTTGCTATGTGGATTAATATTAATACAAAATGGATGACCAAAATATGCTCCCGCATCAATATTTGAATCTACTGACATTTCAATCAACAACCTATTTCTAAAATATACAAAACATATTTTATAAATAATTTTTAATATAGGATTTTTTGTTTCTTGTTTCAATCTCATAAACATTTGAAACAATGGTATTTTTTCTTCTCCATAACGTTTTTTATCTGCTGATAACAACATTTGTTTTCCTCCTTTTTATTTGCTTTAATTTATCTACTTCCATAAAATAAATCATAAAATAAAAATATGTACTTTTATCATATATTGATACCATAGCATATTCTCTAAACAAACAAATAAGTAGTAATATTATACATAATGAATATATCTTAGTTCCCATTTTTCTTAATTTGTAAAATTTTACAATTAAATACCCATATGCGCCATAATATAAAAGAAATCCTATAATTCCTCCACCAGCTAATACTTCAATAAAATTATTATGTAAATACGCATCAAAATTTAATACCTGCCCTGCTATTATGTGCGGACATCCTATACCAATCCCTAAAATAGGATGCTTTTTAAACATCTCAATACCTAAATCTATTAGTTGTTGTCGCAACATGGCCGAATTTCCAATTTCACCTTTTCCAGTGAACATAGCAACTAAATATTCCATTCTTTGATTAATTCCCGAAAATATCTCCATTCCAGAAAGTGTCTTTAACACTAACAACGCTATTACTATAATTATTATAATTTTTATTATATTTCTTACAAGTTTTCCACTTGATAAATTTCTGGAAATGAGAACTAATAAAATACCAATAACCATCATTAACAATGCTTTTCTACTTTGTGTAGCGATAGCCATCATAAATGCAGGTACACAAAATATTGTCTCTAATCCAATCTTTTTTTCTCTTAAAATATCATCTATCTGAATGATTATACCAAATGCTGCTAACATTCCTATCGTATTAATATTGCTATATGAATTATCTAATCTAACACCGGAAGTCATCATACTTATTACAAAGTTAAGACCATAGTACATAATAGAATAAATAGATATTACATAGCTCGACCATTTAACTACTTCTATTAATGGAGTTACATTATCAAATTTATTAAAATGATTATATACAATACTCATGCATATAAGTATTTGAATATAAGTAAATGTTTTAGTCAATGAATCTTTTGCACTAATTCCCCATATAGAACTCAAAAAAGTGTATACCGTAAGAATACACATAAAATAATGATAAGCACCTATTGTATAATGGTATTTGGCTTTTCCTTCTAAAACATCTACAAAAAGAATAAATAAGCAAGCTAGTATCAGAATGTATTTTCCCCATGTATATGATTCAAATATTGTAATCGATGAAAATAAAAATACTGTCGCTATCCAAACTAATCTATCTGACATTTTATATGTTACATTCATCAGCTTCTCCTTAGTATTTAAAATATAATTTCAATTAATTTTGAAATTGAATATTCAATATTATATCCTTGTTTAATAAAATCTTCTCTTGTATCAGGTCTATCTTTCAAAACGCTGTCTATAGCTATAGTTGCCCATTTGTTGCAATCTTCACTCAATGAAAGATACTCTAACAAATTTGTAATTTCCGCTTCTTTTGTAATACTGTCTGATAATATACATGGCATTCCTGTTGCCTGTGCTTCTATAATTGTATTTGGCATTCCCTCAAAAAACGATGGAAATACAAATACGTCCATGCTTGATAACAAATCTGGAATATCTGAGCGAATTCCTGTTAAAATAACATTTTGAGTTAATCCTAATCTATCTATTTTAGAGATTATTTCTTCCTTTTTTTCTCCATCTCCAACTAAAAGTAATACTGCATCTTTTCTTTTAGATTGAATAGATGAAAATATATCTAATAAAAATTCATGATTTTTTTGGTAATTAAATCTACCAATATGACCAACAACTAATTGTTCAGGCTTGATATTCAGTTCTTCTCTAATTTTTTTTCTTTTTTGAGAATCATAGTTGTATACATCTAAATCTACTGCATTATGTAAAAACACCACTTCATTTTTATTAACTGCTTTATACCCAAAAGTATATTCTGCTGCCAACTTAGAAGGTGCTATTTTTACATCTGTAATCATATTAAAAAAGGGACGTAACATTTTATTAACTAGTGATTTTAGTTTTCCTTCATTAGAATTTGCATTGCATGATCTAACACAAATTTTATTTGCACCGCCCATTTTTGCTGCTAACAAATCAAAAAAACCAATTGGTGTATCACAGAGCTTTAACACATACTGATAATTATTATCTTTAACTATTTTTTTAATAGCATTAAAAGTCTTAATTGGGTGTTCAGTTCTTAAAGGTATCCGATATATTTTCCCTCCTAAAGATAATACTTCTTTCTCATAAAATCCTGTATCTGTTGAAACAATAAAATCCAACTTATATTCTGCTGGTAAACCTCTAAAGATTTTCATCATAAATGTTTCAGCTCCACCTGTATCTAAAGAACTTACAATGCATAATAGTCTTTTCATAATTTATAAACCCTAACTCTCTGTAATCACATTTACTATTTTTTTAATATACTCATCTGGTTGATATTTTTTTGCTGATATCAAACAATTACTTTTAAGTTCATTAATACTATCTTTATTATTTAACATCCACTTTATCGCTTCTGTTAAATTTCTTATTTCTTCGTTCGGATATAGAATTCCATTCTTTTTGTTTTCAATAATCTCTGCATTACAATTCCAATCCGTTGCAATAACTGGTAATCCTGCCGAGAATGCATCAACTATTGTTCCTGGAAAACCTTCTCCATCCCAATATGTCGGAAATAATAATGCATAATAATCTTTTATAGCCTCCACGCTTTTATCATATGGAACCATCCCTTTATATTGAATCGCCTCTGTTACATTTTTTAAAACTTCTTCAAAGCGTTCTGCATACCCATCATCAATGCGACCATATATGTCCAAACTGCAGATTACTCTGCCGGCATCTTCATTAATGCTCTGAATAGCATCTATCGCATCTTCTATTCCTTTTTCTTTCATAACTCTTGAAAAAATACAGAAACGATATGGTTCTGAAAATTCTATCTCTTCTTCTCTATCTGCTATCGATAATCTTTTAAAGTTGGGCATTACTTCACAATTTTTTATAGCCTGATTTTCAAGCTTATCTTTCATTCCCGCTGTCTCTACCCAATTAATCTGAAATGAATTAAGATACTTTTTAAACTTGGGATATTTTGAAACATATACATCTAAATTTCCACCAATCACATCATGGTAAATATTTGTATGAAATTTCTGTGCAAAGAAACTTAATATAGGAAAATAGAATTTCATTCCATTACCAGAAAGAAGCACGATAATATCTTTTGTACTAAATAAACATTTAAATGTATCAATAAACAATTTTATAGGATTCTTCTTTTTATAATAGGTATCTACTTTTATAATTTTCCAGTCCGTTGCCTTTGACAGTTCTTCATGTAAAATTTTAGTCTTTATAGTCTGTCCATCTAATATATTCTCTTTTCCACCAAAATGTCCTATAATACCTATTTTTCTACTTTTTCTTTCCATATTTTTCTTCCAATTCTGATATGTCTAACATTTTTCCCCATTCTAAATCATATTTATCTGGATTAAATGGCATCATTGCCGCACTTGGCGTAAATGTTAATTCTGCAAAATAATATGTATCATTAGCTAAAAAGAAATCAACTCTTACAAATGGAAAATCTTTAGATAAGTCTTTTGCCATGTCTAGCATCTCATTAAAAAATGATGGTAATTTAACTTCTGGAATATCTGTATAATCATCTCTAGTTAATGGCATTTTTGAACCATCTAAATAGAAAAAACCTATCTGAGCCTGTCTATCGTGAATCAAATCATTTGACACATAAATAAACTTAGGTTCTCCGTTAAAACAAAAAAATTTATAATCTGTAATATTTGCTCCCAAAAATTCTTCACAGATAATCTTATGTGGCTTTATTTTTGAATAATGAAGCTCTATATTAAATGCACCAAAGTCCTCTTTTAACCATGTGTTTAACTGCTTTTCTGTAGTTTTTTTATCCAAAGTCTTTTTATCTGATACAACAATATTATAAGCACATCCATGATTACACTTTAATACAAATTGATCTGGAAGCTTGTCCCATTCGATATCTTCCGCTCTATCCCATGCTCCAAGCAAAGGAGTTAATGTATCACCATATCCTTTTTTCTTAATATATTTTCTTACAGCATATTTATCTGTGCAAGTTACCACTCTTTTACTTCTTGGATAATAGAAAAGTTTACACCACTGTAATTTCTCATTAAATGTCTGTGGATTATCCAAATTTAACTTTTTACCAAGAACAATTTTAAAATATAATTTAGACATTACTGTATCAGGAATAAACTTATGAGCAACCACCTGCCCCGTTCTTCTTGCCTTATATAAAAAAGAATCTCTTTCCATTTTCTTTGTTCCTCTCTTATCTAACTGTTTTTACATATCTTTTCTTCTTATAAAATCCAAAAATCAGATTTCTTCCCGTATTAAAAATACTTTCTAATACTCCTAATTGCTCCGCATCTCTATATAATTTATAATGCCAACCAATCATTGTTTTAATGCTATGAGTGCTTACCGAACCAACTCGACCTTTTCTATAACGGCTAAGGCATTTATTAAGCAAGTAGCAATCTGCATGTTTACATATCTTTAACCACATAGCATAGTCATTATTCTTCTTTATATCTGCTATTTGAATTAAGCCAATCTGTTCTGCATCATACATTACAGTTAAACAACCCGGCCAACAGTAATTAAACATACCTGTCTTTGTAATTTTCTTTGGACCAGTTACTCTTATCCCAGTTTTTCTTCCATCCATGTCAATTTCATCATAATTGGTATAAGAAAAATGATAATTATTAGAACTCATAAAATTTATCTGCATTTCTAATTTTTCAGGCAACCATAAATCATCGCTATCTAAGAAAGCTATCCATTTTCCTCTAGCTAATTTTAGTGCTCTGTTACGAGAGACGGCAGCTCCAGAATTCTTTTTATTTTTGTGATACTTGATTCTTTCATCATCAAACTGTTGAACAATCTCATCTGTATTATCTGTAGAACAATCATCAACTATGATTAATTCCCAATTTTCATAGGTCTGATTCAAAACAGATTCTATTGATTCCGCTATATATTCTGCGGTATTGTATGAAGGCATTATGATAGAAACTAACTCATTTTTACTCTTTACAATATCCTTGCCAGCAAGTAATAACTTCGCTTCCTCCTGTTTCTCATCATATTCCTCTTTACTTACCTCACCTTTTCCCAACAGATAATCACCAAAATCCTGTGCTGTTGCCATATCGCCTTCTGTGATTCCTTCCTGTTTGATAAAGGCTTTCATTACGGTCTGGAAGATAATTTTTACATCTCCCACAAAAGTAATTTTCTTTATGTATTTTAAGTCCCAGTTTAGCTTGTCTTCCCAGTCAATATCATTTCTTCCATTAACCTGAGCAAGTCCGCTTAATCCTGGTTTTACGGTATGACGCTGTCTCTGTTCTTCCGTCATGAAAACCATGTCTCTTACAAGCTGTGGTCTTGGTCCGATAATACTCATATCACCTTTTAAGATGTTAAATGCTTCTGGTAGTTCGTCAAGACTTGTGGAGCGAAGCCACATTCCAAACTTGGTAAGACGTATTTCGTCTGGAAGAAGTTCTCCGTTTTCGTCTCTTTCATCTGTCATGGTTCGGAACTTATACATTTTAAAGATTTTTTCGTCTTTACCGGGACGTGGCTGTGTAAATAAAACCGGTGATCCTAATTTTACTCTTACTAATATAGCCACGATTACATATAGCCAGCTAAATACTATGATTGCCAGTGAAGCACATATGATGTCAATTACTCGCTTTATATATTTCTCATATAATGTTACTTTGCGAGCCTTTTTATCTTCTAGCTCTGACTTTTTCTTATGATTTTTTTTATAAACTGCCGCTCCAGCAGCCGCGCCGGCTACAGCAGAAACAGCATATAACTTTTTCTTATTTTTCATCCTAACACCTATTCAAAACAAGCTCCTATTACTTCAATAATTCTGTCCTGCTGTTCCGTTGTCATCTTATTATCACTCGGAAGGCACACGCCTCTCTGGAAGATATCAGCACCGACATCTTTAATTCCACCAGCGATATAGGCGTTGGTTTTTGCTCTGCCGGAACCATTCACTGTTATAAATTCATGCATTCGGTACATCGGCTGCATATGCATTGGTTTCCAGATTGGTCTGCCTTCTGCATTAATGCTGCTGATTGCATCTAAGATTTCTGTTGGACAGCTTTTTCCTGCTTCTGAAATGTAAAGGGCTTCTGTTTCGCCTCGAACCTGCTTACACATTGCTTCTTCATCAATTAACATAGAACTTAACCAGTAATTTGGTTCTGCCTTTGTTTCATCAAACGGATTCATCTTTATTGGAAGGTCTTTTAATCCTTCTTTGTAACGATTATAGATTGCTTTCTTCTCAGCAATATGTTCTTGCAAATGATTGTACTGGTCTCTGATAACACCGGCAATAACATTACTCATACGATAGTTGTAGCCAACTTCTTCGTTCTGATACCATGCGGCTGCTTCTCTTGCCTGTGTTGACCATTTACGAGCCTGATTAGCATCTTCCAGTGAGTTGGTCAACAGACATCCACCAGCAGACCCTGTAATGATTTTATTTCCATTATAGGAAACAGCGGCGTAATCACCATAAGAACCACACTGTCTGCCTTCCCATGTTGCTCCCATTGCCTCGGCTGCATCTTCGACTAATAAAGCTCCATGCTTTTCGCAAATCTCTTTAATCTGTTTAATGTTTCCAGGAAATCCATATAATTCAGCATATACAACCAGCTTTACCTCTGGGTACATTGCAAAAGCCTTTTCCAGTGCAGCCGGATCCATTCCCCAGGAATCATACTCTGTGTCAATAAAGACCGGTATTCCTCCTTCATAAACAACTGGATTCAAGGTTGCATTGAATGTCATATCTGTACAAAAAACGCGCTTATTATCCAATGCGCCCACTCCAACTGGTGGCTTTCCATATAATTTTTCACCGGCTAACTTCATACAAAGATGAAGGGCTGCTGTTCCACAGGATAATGCAACCGCATACTTTGTTTCTGATACTTCTGCCGCTGCTTTTTCAACTTCATTAATATTGGCACCAACCGTAGACATCCAGTTTGTTTCATAAGCTTCCATTACATAACGCATGGATTCTGGATACATTGTTGGGGAGGCCAGCCATATTTTATTTTCAAACTTTTCAAATCTTCCATTATTTACAAAAGCCATTTTCCTACTCCTTATGTTGTTTATACTGTAAAGTTCTTTATGTATCTTTCCAACTGCCCTGCTTACACTTCCTTCGCCACCGCAGCCTGTTCCATCATCTTGCGCTGCAGCTCATAAACCTTGCCTTTATTCTCGCTTCCGTTCTTTCCTGCTGGATGATAGGTAGGAACAATCAGTTCTACCATCTCGCGAATATTTTGGTCATTATCGTAGGCAGCTTTCATTAAGACAGTAAGCTGCTGAAGGAACTGTTCGGTGTTGAATGGGATTGGACAGCCGATGTGTATTAATTTATTTTTCGTTTTCTTTAATCCCTCTTCTGCCATTAATTTTTCTTCAAAGAGTTTTTCTCCTGGCCGCAGTCCTGTATATTCAATCTTTATATCCACATCCGGCTCATGCCCGGAGAGACGAATCAGATTCCTTGCTAAGGTGTCGATTTTTACCGGTGATCCCATGTCGAGGACGAAGATTTCTCCGCCTTCGGCGTTTGTTCCTGCGGAAAGTACGAGGCTTACGGCTTCCGGAATGGTCATGAAGTAACGGATGATGTCCGGATGGGTTACGGTTACCGGACCGCCTTCTTCAATCTGACGTTTGAAGAGTGGGATTACGGAGCCGTTGCTTCCGAGTACGTTTCCGAAACGTACTGCGACGTATTCTGTTCTTGGAATAAATTTCTTCTGGCGGATCTGATGCATGATGCCATTCTCTTCTTCGCTGTGTGTGTAAAGCATTGGCATCTCGTGTGCTTTTCCTTCTTTGATCATTCGGTCAAAAGACTGGATGATCATTTCGCAGATACGCTTGCTGGCTCCCATGATGTTTGTTGGGTTTACCGCTTTGTCTGTACTGATCAGTACGAATCGCTGGCAGCCGTTGATCATGGCTGCGTAAGCTGTTTTATATGTTCCGACGGCATTATTCTTGATTGCCTCGTTCGGTGATGTTTCCATTAATGGTACATGCTTATGTGCTGCTGCGTGGTATACGATATCTGGTTTATACTGTGCAAATACCTGGCAGATTCTCCGGCTGTCACGTACAGAGCCTGTAAGCGCGATCATGTTTAAGTCCGGATAAGTTCTCTTTAACCACTGTTCAAGGTCGTATAAGCTGTTTTCGTAGACGTCAAAGAGAATCAGTTGTTCTGGATGATGTCCGGCTACCTGACGGGAGATTTCGGAACCGATGCTTCCGCCGGCTCCTGTTACAAGAACCTTTTTCCCCTGAATATATTGGAATACTTCGTCTAAGTTTGCCTTGATCGGCTCACGTCCTAAGAGGTCTTCTACTGCGACCGGCTTCAGCTTGCTTAAAGATACCTGACCGTTTGCAAGCTGGTATACACCCGGAAGACTCTTTAACTCGCAATTTGTTTCCTGACAGATATTTAAAATGTCTCTCTTTTCTTCTGGGCTTGCTGTAGGAATCGCAAATAAAATCTGGTCAATCTCATACTTTTCTACTGCTTCTAAAATAGAATCCCTTCCACCAACAACCGGAATACCGAGCATGTAGCGTCCCCATTTGTTCTGATTGTCATCAATAATACAACATGCTTTTGCATCAACCAAATCAGAACTCTTTAATTCCTTTAAAATAACCTGACCTGCTGCACCTGCACCGATAATCATTGCCCGATGAACATTTTTAGCATCTTGTAAATGTTCCATTTTTGTACGTTCCAAAGTAATATATCGGTACGCAAACCGAACTATTAATGTTAAAGCAAACTGTGTTCCACATCCAACAATATAATAAGATAATGGCATTCTTTCTAAGCATACTGTAATACCAATCACCTGAAATACTGTTGTAATTATAGTTGCAAAAAAGACACGATTCAACTTGCTAAAACTAGCAAAACGCCACAAACTATTATAAAGTCTAAATACATAAAATATAATAATTACAAATGCCGTATAAAACGGAGCGAATTTAATAAATGCGTTTAAATACTCTTTCGGAATACTTGAGTAACGCAAATCAAAACGAATTAATAATCCAAAAAAATAAGAAAAATTTACTGCTACAATATCATATAATACCAAATAAAATGCAATAACCTTCCAATGTCTAAATGGAAATCCTTCTTTTTTTGTTTCTGACTCAGCATACTTTCTACCCAAGTCATTCTTTTTAGTCCTATTCATTTTCTTTCCCTTCTTCCATATTCTTCTCTTTTTTATCTTAAAAAAATTTATTTTTATAAACTTTAACTACCGCCCTTCACCTAAGCACTTCTTAGTACTTTTATTATGATTTTCATTTACTTATTTAAGATCGGGTCAAAATAAGCATCCAAGAAACCACTTTATTTTATATATTTCCACTGGGAGTTGCAATTGGTTTTCTTCAAAAATCATAATGAAAGGAACCTAGCTAAGCCAGCGAAAACCCTGTAAAATCAGGCCTTTTCTTGGTTGGATCTATTATACCGCCGACTCCTTTCAGTACATTAAGGAACTGCGGGAATTCATCCAGACTCCAGTCACGGATGAAGTTTCCGACACCTTTTTTGATCGTGCCATCCGGGAGCTTCTTGCTGCCGATGATTCGAGGGTCAAAGTCGAGCTTGAACATCATGCCGTCTTGTACACGGTTTTCCTTCATGAGTTCGGCTTTGCGTTCTTCGGCATCCATGTACATACTTCGGAACTTATACATCTGGAACAGCTTTCCGTTCTTTCCGACACGGGTCTACTTGAAGAAGATCGGTCCCGGTGACTGGATGTAGATGGCAGGTCCTACAAAGATACAGAGGAGTCCTGTGATAATGCAGCCGACGAGGTCACCTGCAATATCCATCATTCTCTTTAAGATAATCTGGCGGCGGCTTACGCTGTTAATACTTGTTGTAAGTACGGTGTATGTTCCAAGATGTTCTACGAACTGTTTCTTGCCGAGTAAGTTCTGGGACTTGGCAAGCTTCATATGTACGACAACACCCATCTCGATGAATTTATCAAGAAGTTCTGCCGGATATGGCTCGCTTTCTGGAATATTAACAAATACTTCGCCCACCCATTCGCGGCATACATATTCAACCAAGTCGTCTTCGTCGGCTACAACTGTTACACCGTCGATGACGCGGCCTTTTGCCTTTTCATCCAGGATACATACTCCTGTAACGAAGTAATCGCCGTAGTTTTTATTTTTAATGTTGTCGATAACGGTATCAACGATATCTGATACGGTTACGATAAGGAGAGAACGCTTCTCGGCTCCACCAAAGTATTTACGGAGGCAATTCTTCCAAAGACAGCGCAGGACGTAACTGAGTAATAAATACAGCGCTGCTGTATATCCAAGTACAAGTCTTGAATAATTCTCTGCTTCCTTAAATGTAAATAAATAAAATACGGAACATAAGGTGATGAGACAGGTCTGTTTGACTGTCATAACAAATTCCTGATAGAATCCACGTTTTAGTACATTCTTCAGTGAATCAAAGAAAAAGATTACCACGATATCCATGAGTGCGAGGCTCCACATCATATCACGGTATAAAGAATTCGCCAGTACATCAAGCGACCCATGTCGCATATTGAATGCAAGCGTAAAAGAAATCCATAGACATACTACGTCTAAGATCATAAAATCCAGGTGCTTTAGCCAGCCCTGTACACTTTTCTTATACATATACTTTCCCCAATCCTGTTTCTTGTGCTGATTATCAAATGAAGTAAAAGAATTTCCATCCCCGCGAAATCCAGTCTTTCTCCTTTATCTGATAATCGTTTTTCTCATACTTCTTCTGCAAGTAATAATTTGGATAGAATTCCTATCCGAAATGTAAATTAAAATATTCTGGAGCTGCTGTAACTTCTTCCTATTAAAAGTCAAAAAAATATACAGCTCTTCATAATGAATAAAGTATACCATATATTTCATTTTTGTCATATTCTTAAATATGCCTAATTTCGATGTTTTAATCTAGTTATTTTTAGTAAAGTCAGACTATATTTTCAATTTTTCACCAAAAGTTTACTTCATTTTATTGCTTTGTTATCATTTTTTTACTATTTTGTATACAGGAAATGGAATGGGTAGGGGATTGGAAATAATTTTTAGAAATTTTCCTTAGAAATATTAAAAGTATCGTTTTCAACGATAACATTCCTATAGTGGACTGTCCCATTGATTTTTAAGTTACAGTCCACATGTATTTGCAAAATACTTTCTGTAAAATAAAATAAAGGAGAATGCTTAACTGCATTCTCCTCTTCTACAATTTATAATTATTATATTACTTATCTCCCATTATACTGATAACTAATGCCCTTCACAACATATCCTGCCGCTGTCTTTTTAAGCTTCAGTGTTGTTGTTCCAATACTGGTTCTGCCTTTCTCTCCGTAGATTCCATATCTGTTCTGTGTCGTTACTGTGTAGGTATTCTTACCAGTGCGTACAACCTTTTTAATCTTATAATCTGGAATCATATCTCCGAAGTCTCCGCCACAGTACATGTATGGATCTTTATAGAACTTACTGTCGGAGCTACATACGAACATTGCCTGATTCTTATTTTTCTTGCTGCTCTTAATCTTGCTGACAGAAGCGCTCTTACCAAAAAGCTTCTTAGTCTCGGAACGAAGCTCCTTCGCTGTATAGCTGTAGTCACCTTTGTAATTATATCTTACAAATACGGCGATGGATAACTTCTGATTATCGTTAAGCTTCATCTTTACTGGCTTGGTAGTGGACCATACGCTTATGTTCATCGCTGTCGTATATGCTGTCATCTTCTTACTGATATCCTTTATCTGACGATTCCCTGCCATCTGTCTGGTCACATCTGCTGATGCTGCCTTTGCATGTACTGGAGCAAATGGAATAAGTGTTACTGTCATGAGTAATGTGGCTAAAATTGTACTTAATCTTTTCTTCATAGGGAATCCCTCCTGCCTTTTGAACTTGGAATGTGGTGTAGATAATACGCTATTTAAATGCTTTTTTAATGTGCTTTAAATGCTATCTTCTGTACTACATTTCCTATAACTTTATTATAATATTTTTGCTGTGGAAGTACCATAACAGAAGTGTTATTTTTCTTTACAGGCGGGATAAGAATGTATAACAAAAGTGTTACAAAAATAGAAATTTGCCGCAGGCAAAGGAGACGCCCCCGAAGAGAGTCTAACCCCTATATTTGTGACTTTAGTCGCGGCGGT
>OLOJ01000277.1_pt1 | contig 55116 bp, 50 predicted proteins | sample 1672251 | NCBI WGS metagenome assembly OLOJ01 (sample SAMEA3136664, study PRJEB25190) | human gut metagenome | biome: human gut; feature: human-associated habitat; material: faeces | place: Austria | collected 2013 | reverse complement strand
TGTCCTACAAATAAGATAGCACATTTTGTTGAAGTTTCTTTATATTTTATTTTATCTAGTACAACAAGTTGAATTAGAAAAGTACATACCTGAAAATTAATGAGATTAAGGCTGGCAGTTATGACAAGAATTGAGAACTGTCAGCCTCGCGTTTTCTGTATAAACGAAAATAGAAAATTCACAGAATCTTCACAAAATAATTAGCACTCACATCTTTACAGTGCTAACAACATGTGTTATATTACCAGTATAACAAAGATAACCCAAAGGGTACGGAAAGAAATTTCGGTATCCTTTTCCTACGATATAGAGGAGGAAAGCCTATGAATATCAGTAAATTTACACAGAAATCCATCCAGGCTGTTCAGGACCTTGAGAAGGTTGCTTATGAGTATGGCAACCAGGAAGTAGAGCAGGAGCACCTTTTGTATGCGCTGCTGACACAGGAAGACAGCCTGATTCTCAAGCTGATTGAGAAGATGGAGATCAATAAAGATTATTTTATCAACGTAGTAAAGAAAGCCCTGGATGCGAAGGTTAAGGTATCCGGCGGTGATCTGAGATTTGGACAGTATCTGAACAAATCTCTTGTAAATGCAGAGAACGAAGCAAAGGCAATGGGAGATGAGTACGTTTCCGTTGAGCATCTGTTCCTGTCCCTGCTGACACAGCCGAGCCCGAGCATGAAGAAGATCTTCAACGAATTCGGTATCACCCGAGAAAGATTTCTCCAGGCACTTTCTACTGTGAGAGGCAACCAGAGAGTTGTCAGCGACAATCCGGAAGCAACTTATGATACCCTGAACAAATACGGAGAGGATCTTGTCGAGAAGGCAAGAAACCAGAAACTTGATCCGGTCATCGGACGTGATGCAGAGATCCGTAACATTGTCCGTATCCTTTCTCGTAAGACTAAGAACAACCCGGTACTGATCGGTGAGCCTGGTGTCGGTAAGACAGCAGCGATCGAAGGACTGGCACAGCGTATCGTTGCCGGTGATGTCCCGGAAGGTCTTAAGAATAAGAAGATTTTTGCTCTGGATATGGGTGCACTGGTCGCAGGTGCGAAGTACCGTGGTGAATTCGAGGAACGTCTCAAAGCCGTCCTTGAAGAAGTAAAGAAAAGCGAGGGAGAGATCATCCTCTTCATCGATGAACTTCACCTGATCGTCGGAGCCGGTAAGACAGACGGAGCCATGGATGCAGGCAATATGCTGAAACCTATGCTTGCCAGAGGTGAACTGCATTGTATTGGTGCCACCACACTGGACGAGTACCGTCAGTACATTGAGAAAGATGCCGCACTGGCACGTCGTTTCCAGCCGGTTATGGTTGATGAGCCGACCGTAGAAGATACCATTTCTATCCTTCGTGGACTGAAGGAAAGATACGAAGTCTTCCATGGTGTCAAGATCACAGACAGTGCACTGGTAGCAGCAGCTACACTTTCGCACAGATACATCACAGACAGGTTCCTGCCGGATAAGGCAATCGACCTGGTAGATGAGGCCTGTGCCCTGATCAAGACAGAACTGGATTCCATGCCGACAGAGCTGGATGAGCAGAGACGTAAGATTATGCAGCTTGAGATTGAAGAGTCTGCTCTTAAGAAAGAAACAGACAATCTGAGCAAGGAGCGTCTTGCAGAACTGCAGAAAGAGCTTGCAGAGATGCGTGACACCTTCAACACTCAGAAAGCTCAGTGGGACAATGAGAAACATTCCGTAGAGAAGCTCCAGAAATTACGTGAGCAGATCGAGGATATCAATAAACAGATCCAGAAAGCAAAACAGAACTACGATCTGGAAAAAGCTGCCGAACTGCAGTATGGTGAACTTCCGAAACTCCAGAAACAGCTTGAGATCGAGGAAAAACAGGTCAAAGAAAGCGACCGCAGTCTGGTACACGAAGCTGTCACAGATGATGAGATCGCAAGGATCATCTCCCGCTGGACCGGCATTCCGGTAACGAAACTGACCGAAGGCGAGAGAACCAAACTTCTCGGACTGGAAGACGAACTTCATAAACGTGTGATCGGACAGGATGAAGGTGTACGTCTTGTAACAGATGCGATCCTTCGTTCCAAAGCAGGAATCAAAGACCCGTCCAAACCGATCGGTTCCTTCCTGTTCCTTGGACCTACCGGTGTCGGTAAGACAGAACTTGCCAAGACTCTGGCAGCAACTCTGTTTGATGACGAGCAGAATATGGTACGAATCGATATGAGTGAGTACATGGAGAAATATTCTGTATCCCGTCTGATCGGAGCGCCTCCGGGATATGTTGGATACGAAGAGGGCGGTCAGCTTACAGAGGCTGTTCGTCGTAAACCGTACAGCGTTGTCCTGTTTGATGAGATCGAGAAAGCACATCCGGATGTATTCAATGTACTGCTGCAGGTTCTGGACGATGGTCGTATCACTGATTCTCAGGGCAGAACGGTAGACTTCAAGAATACGATCCTGATCATGACATCCAACATCGGTTCCCCGTATCTTCTCGACGGTATCGACGAGAACGGAAACATCAAACCGGATGCACAGGAACTCGTTATGAACGACCTGCGTGGACACTTCCGCCCAGAGTTTCTGAACCGTCTGGATGAAATTATCATGTTCAAACCATTGACAAAAGACAACATTGGCGGCATAGTAGACCTTATGGTACGCGAACTCAGCAACCGTCTGGCAGACCAGGAGCTTTCTCTGGAACTGACCGATGCAGCAAGGACTCAGGTAATTGAGAACGGCTACGACCCGGTATACGGTGCACGTCCGCTGAAACGTTATCTGCAGAATTATGTAGAGACACTTGCAGCCAAGAAGATCCTTTCCGGTGACGTTCATGCAGGTGATACACTTGTATTGGATGTCAGAGACGGCGAGTTTGTGATCAATACGAAATAAATTGCTGCTGTGTGAGAAGTGCTCAGCGGCAGGATACCACAGGAGGTAAAATATGATACCAAGAGATCCGGTGATGCTGTTGAGCTACGTCAACACACAGCTGAGAGATTTTTATTCCTCCCTGGATGCTTTTTGCGAAGACAAAGACATATCCAGAGAGGAACTGGTAGAGAAACTGTCATCAATTGATTATCAGTACGACACAGTGACAAACCAGTTTGTATAAAACAATAACGCGAAAAGGCATTTGCTTTTCCACAGATATAAGGTGGGAGGCAGATGCCTTTTTTGATGCATTGTATATTATATTGGGGAGAGATAAGTGGTGTTTCTGCTAAGTGTTTGAATCATTAGCCGGGCAAAATGATTTTCTTCTTTTATCCGTAAATTGTTCCTTTATAAAATCTAAAAAAAGTGTGAAATATACAAAAAACAGTTGCATTTTTTGTGCAGATGCATATAATAAACAATTAGCCGACTAATTAATAGCTGACTAATGAAATGAAATATGTTTTAGTACGGAGGTGAAAAGGTGTTTATAGGAGAAGAACCAGAGTTCGGTCCTGAAGAGCATAGAATGAGTTTTTTGTCTATGTTTATGCGGATCGACCGCCGCTTTATGGGGAAGTGCTTTGGGCAGATGCAGGAACTTGGAATTTATCCGGGACAGATCCCGGTGCTTGGACTTCTGGCATATAAAGACGGATTGAGCCAGCGCGAGATTGCAGAACATTTGAGAATCAAACCGCCGACCGTCAATGTGACCGTCCAGCGGCTGGAAAAAGCAGGATTCCTTTTCCGCAAAGCAGATGAAAAAGACCAGCGTGTCTCCAGAATCTACCTGACAGAGAAGGGCAAACAGGCCAAGGAACGCGGCATGAAACGAGTAGAAGAAAATGAGAAGATCCTTCTTGACGGTTTCAGTGATGCAGAACTTTGTCTCTTACGAAGATTTCTGGAGCAGATAACCGCAAATATCGATAAAATACCCGGATCATCCGGAAAAAATGACACAAAGAAAGCGAGGCAGCAAAAGTGATCAAACTGATGAAGTATCTGAAAAAATCAGCAGGCTATATCATCCTGATCATAGCCCTTCTGTTTCTTCAGGCATACTGTGATCTGTCTTTGCCGGACTACACTTCCAAGATCGTGAATGTAGGTATCCAGCAGAGCGGAATCGAAGACAGCGTCCCTGAAAAGATCAGAAAGACATCCATGGACAGTTTACAATTGTTTATGGATGACGACGACAAAGAAACCGTAGATTCTTTTTATGAAGAAGACGGAGACAATCTCGTACTCAAAGACGATATAACAAGTGACGAACGGGACGAACTGAACAGTATCTTCGGCAAACCGATGATGATCGTGGCAAGTCTTTCATCCGGAAGTGAAGAAGTTACAGCCATGCTCTCCCAGATGGGTGTTCCAGAGGGAACAGACCCGATGCAGGCGATCGCCATGATGCCAGAGGAAGCACTTGATGCGATGACTGAGAAGTTCAGCGAGAAGATCGACAGCATGCAAGATTCCATCATCACCCAGGCAGGTGTCGCTTATGTGAAGAGCGAATATGAGGCACTGGGAGAGGACGTAGATGCGATCCAGATGCATTACATCAAGATCTCAGGTGTCAAGATGCTTGGTATGGCACTGGTAACGATGCTCTGTGCGATCTGTGTCGTATTCCTTTCATCCAGAGTGGCAGCAGCACTTGGTCATGACCTGAGAAATGCCGTGTATCGCAAGGTTATCACCTTCTCAAGCCGTGAATACCACAAGTTTTCCACAGCATCTCTGATCACCCGCTGTACGAACGATATCCAGCAGGTGCAGCAGGTAATGGCAATGCTTTTCCGTATTGTTCTTTATGCGCCGATCCTTGGTATCGGAGGTGTGATCCGTGTACTTAATACCGATTCTTCCATGACCTGGATCCTTGGTCTGGCAGTCGGACTGATCCTGGTAGTCATTATCGTTTTGTTCCAGGTGGCAATGCCGAAATTTACCGCATTACAGACACTGGTCGATAAACTGAACCTGGTAACACGTGAGATCCTTACCGGTATCCCGGTCATCCGTGCATTCAGCCGTGAGAAACACGAAGAAGAACGTTTCGAGGAAGCAAACGAGCGACTGACAAAGACAAACCTGTTTGTCAACAGATGCATGACCTTTATGATGCCGACCATGATGCTGATCATGAACGGTGTTTCCGTACTGATCATTTACAGCGGTTCCTATGCCGTTGATAACGGAACTATGCAGGTAGGTAATGTTATGGCATTCATCCAGTATGCAATGCAGATCATCATGTCCTTCCTGATGATCACAGCCATGTCCATTATGCTCCCGAGAGCAAACGTGGCAGCACTTCGTATCAATGACGTTCTCAAGACAAAAGTAAGCGTCACAGACCCGGAGAATCCGGTTCAGCCAGCCGAGAATGTAAAAGGAACGGTTGAATTTGACCATGTAAGTTTTGCTTATCCGGAAGCAGGAGAGAATGTCCTGACTGACATTTCCTTCAAGGCAGAGAAGGGTGAGACGATTGCCATCATCGGAAGTACCGGAAGCGGCAAGAGTACTCTTGTAAACCTGATCCCTCGTTTTTACGATGTGACAGAAGGTAAAGTTCTCGTGGACGGTATCGATGTCCGTGATATGACACAGAAAGAAGTCAGATCCAGACTTGGATACGTACCGCAGAAGGGAGTCCTTTTCTCAGGTACGATCGATTCCAACATCCGTTACGGCAAGACTGATATTTCAGAAGCAGAAGTAAAAGAAGCAGCAGAAGTTGCACAGGCAACGGAGTTTATCGAGACAAAACCGGAGAAATACACATCCCCGATCGCACAGGGAGGAACCAACGTATCCGGTGGACAGAAACAGAGACTTTCGATCGCGAGAGCGATTGCCAAGAAACCGGAAATCTTTATTTTTGACGACAGCTTTTCTGCACTGGACTTCAAGACAGACAGTACCCTGCGTAAAGCACTCAAAGCACATACAAAAGATGCGACAACGATCATTGTTGCACAGCGTATCAGTACGATCCTGAATGCAGACAAGATCATTGTCCTGGATGACGGACATATGGCTGGTATCGGTTCTCACAAAGAACTGATGAAGAACTGTGAAGTTTACCGCCAGATTGCAATGAGTCAGCTGTCAGAGGAGGAATTGGCATGAGTGGACAGAGACGACGTGGACCGATGGGCGGCAGAGGAATGCGCCCGACAGAAAAAGCAAAAGACTTCAAAGGTGCGATGGGCAAACTGTTCCGCTACATGGGACGCTATAAACTGCGTTTTGTGATGGTGTTCATTTTTGCGATCGCAGGAACAATCTTTAATATTGCAGGACCTAAGATCCTTGGTAAAGCGACAACCGAACTTTATACAGGCCTGGTTGCAAAGGTAAACGGAACCGGAGGCATTGATTTCACGAAGATCGGCACGATCCTTCTGTGGACACTGGGACTGTATGTGGCAAGTGCATGCTTTTCCTTTATCCAGGGCTGGATCATGACTGGTATCTCCAATGATGTGACCTACAACCTCCGTAAAGATATTTCAAAGAAGATCAACAAACTGCCGCTGAATTATTTCGAGAGCAGGACAAACGGTGAGATCCTCTCCCGTGTAACAAACGATGTTGATACACTGCAGATGAGTCTGAACCAGAGTCTGACACAGCTGATCACATCTGTGACAACTCTGATCGGTGTATTTATCATGATGCTTTCCATCAATGTGTGGATGACACTGGCAGCACTTCTGATCCTGCCGGTTTCCATGTTTATCATCCAGGCAGTGATGAAGCATTCACAGAAATACTTCCAGGCACAGCAGAATTACCTTGGCGCAGTCAATGGTCAGATTGAAGAAAACTTCGGCGGACATGACGTAGTAAGAGTATTCAACAAAGAAAACGATGTTCTGGAAGAATTCGAAAAAGACAACAAGAAACTTTATGAATCTGCATGGAAATCACAGTTTTTCTCAGGAATGATGATGCCGATCATGCAGTTCGTAGGAAACCTCGGATATGTAATGGTAGCACTGCTTGGAGGAGTCTTTGTTATCAAAGGTTCCATCGAAGTCGGTGATATCCAGTCCTTTTTCCAGTATATCCGTAACTTTACACAGCCGATCCAGCAGATCGCGCAGGTAACAAACCTCCTGCAGTCATCCGCAGCGGCATCCGAGCGAGTATTTGAATTCCTCGAGGAAGAGGAAGAAGTACAGCAGCCGGAACATCCGGATTCTATCGAAGGTCTGAATGGAAATGTACAGTTCGAGCATGTAGAGTTCGGTTACAACCCGGATAAGATCATCGTTCATGACTTCTCCGCAGATGTACATGATGGACAGAAGATCGCAATCGTAGGTCCGACCGGAGCAGGTAAGACCACCATGGTCAAACTCCTGATGCGTTTCTATGATGTGAATAAGGGTGCAATCAAGGTAGACGGACACGATGTCAGAAACTTCAACCGAAGCGAACTTCACGAGATGTTCGGTATGGTGCTACAGGATACCTGGCTGTTCTCCGGAACGATCATGGAAAACATCCGTTATGGCCGACTGGATGCAACGGATGAAGAAGTGATCGCAGCAGCAAAAGCAGCACATATCCACAACTTCATCATGCAGCAGCCGGGCGGATACCAGATGGTACTGGATGAAGAGACCAGCAACATTTCCCAGGGACAGAAACAGCTTCTTACGATCGCGAGGGCGATCCTTGCGGACAACAAGATTCTGATCCTTGACGAAGCAACATCCTCCGTCGATACAAGAACAGAAATGCAGATCCAGAAAGCGATGGATAATCTGATGAAGGGACGAACCAGTTTCGTTATCGCACACAGACTTTCCACGATCAAGGATGCAGACCTGATCCTCGTTATGAAGGATGGAGACATCATCGAGCAGGGCGATCATGAAGAACTTCTGGCAGCCAAAGGATTCTATGCAGACCTTTACAACAGCCAGTTTGACAATGGTTCTTCAGAACTTTGCTCATAAACCCAGAAGTAAAACCAGAATTTTAAGCCATAAAAAGGCAGCCGCTGGCAGGAGACAGCTCTTGTCAACGGCTGTCTTTTTGAGTATAATAAGAAAATTACATTTAATGGAAAGTCTGGCAGGAAAGGGAGGTATTTATGATGAGCGGCAATATAGAAAATGGCAGAGAGTACCTGCTGCATGTAATGGAATGTCTGAAGAAACGTCTTGCCGAGACAGATGCTGCGATCCTTGAGGGTGAGAAAGAGATCGAGGATATGCACGAATATTACTGGGAAAACTATACAGAGATGGATGAGTACGGTTATGAAAACTTTGATAACCAGCAGGCACTTTTTCGTCAGATGAATGCGAATGAAGAACAGTTCCTTCTTCGCAAGAGATTTAAGAAGATGATGGATTCTCCGTTTTTTGGAAGAGTGGATTTTCGGTATGACGGAGATGACGAGCCGGAGCTTTTTTATATAGGGATCGGAAATCTCTCGGAGCGGGCGGGGAGCCTGCCACTGGTGTATGACTGGCGTGCTCCGGTCAGCGGACTTTTTTATGATTACGACAAGGGTTCTGCGTCCTATGAGGCACCTTCCGGTGTTTTTGAAGGCGAGATTACTTCCAAATGGCAGTACAAGATCCGCAATGGAAAAATGATCTACGAGTTTGAGAGCGATGTCAAGATCGATGATGAGATCCTGGGCGCAGAGCTTGGAAGCAAGGGCGAAGTCCAGCTCAAAAACATCGTCCGGACGATCCAGAAAGAGCAGAATACAATTATCCGAAACACAAGTGATAAGATTATGGTAATCCAGGGAGCTGCGGGAAGTGGTAAGACTTCTGTTGCACTTCACAGGATCGCGTATCTTCTGTATCACGACAGAGAAAATCTGAAATCTTCCAATATCCTGGTCCTTTCACCGAATGGTGTGTTTGCAGATTATATCTCGCACATCCTGCCGGAACTGGGAGAGGAAAATATCCGCGAGATGAGTTTTGATCTGTTTGCCTACCGTGAACTTAAGGGGATCGTTTCTGACTGTGAGGACAGGTATGACCAGATCGAGCGTTCTGTCCTTATTCCGGAATCACAGGAACTGTGCAGGGAGAAACAGTCGGCAGGATTTGCAGGTCAGATGGACGCTTACATGCTAGGGCTGGAAGATGAACTGATGAATTTCAAGGACATAGAGTACAAGGGCTGTACGCTTTCCGAGAAGGAGATCATTGATCTGTTTTACTTTAAGTTCCTGGATATTCCGCTTCTTTCCAGAATGGAGGCAGTGGCAGAATATTTCATCGATCAGGTGGAGACACTGAGGGACAGAGACCTCGCAGATGAAGAAAAGGAAGAGCTGACGGAGCGTTTTCTGCGTATGTATGAGACGAGAGACTGCTATGTTCTGTACAGTCGTTTTCTTGAAGAGGCAGGCTACGATCCACTGCCGCGTGTTCCGCTGGAGAAGCGTAAGCTGCGTTATGAGGATGTCTATCCGGTCCTTTATCTGAAATATTCTCTTTTCCGCTGCAAAAATCATCATGGCATCAAGCATGTCGTGGTTGATGAGATGCAGGATTATTCCTGGATCCAGTATGTGCTCCTTCGGAAACTTTTCCCGTGCAGGATGACGATCCTCGGAGATAAGGCACAGACGATGGAAGAGCAGCAGCAGGATGTACTGAAATTTTTGCCGAAGATCTTTGGCAGGGATATCCGCAAGATCGTTATGAACAGAAGCTATCGAAACACGATGGAGATCGCAGAGTATGCCAATAAGCTTACCGGAATCCAGGATATGGAACTGTTCGAACGCCACGGCGAGCCGGTTGAGGAGCGGTCTTTTGCGAAGCTTGAGGAAGCTCTGGATCAGGTGATCGTAGACTGGGAAGCAAAGAGAGCAGACTATGAGACAGAAGCGCTGATCTTTTTTACAGAAAGAGAGGCAGAGCATGCGTATCTCTATATAGAAGAGAAACTGAAAAACCTGGACCCGGACGGAGAGCACCAGTTATCGTACATGAACCGTGACAGTCAGAATTTCAAAAAAGGTCTGACAGTGACTACGTTCTATCTTGCAAAAGGTCTGGAGTTTGATCAGGTATTCGGAGTTTTTGCAGCAGATGCAGAGGACGGACTGAGTAAACAGGCGAAATATATTGCAGCGACAAGGGCACTTCATGAGCTGCATATGTATGATTACAAAAAGCTCTGAAACCCGTATATTTTCAGGAAAAAACGCAGATAAAAGATTACAGAAAAGAAGATATCCGACACAGAAAATTCACAATATTTTACAGGATTTTCATAAACCATCAGGGAAAATTCATTGACATGCATGTAATAAAATTGTAAAATATAGCACAAAGGTTTTATTATAAACTATAATCATAACCGATATTAAGGAGGATGTTATGAGAAACAAAAGAATTCTTGCGATTTCAGCAATTGCCATATCAGCATCTGTATTTATGGCTGCCTGCAGTTTCGGCGGCAGTAATCCGGATGAGTCTGTTGCAGTAAGTGTAACACCAACACCGGTGGCAACCGAGACACCGGCTCCGACAGCCACGATCGCTCCGAATGTACAGGCTACTACCTATACATCCGCAGACAAATCCGTAGCGATCAACCTTCCAAACGCAACATGGGCAAACAAGACAGATGAAGCAGATACACTCAGCTTTGAATCTCCTGACGAGGGCAAGATTCTGATCCTTCACGGACAGGGAGCAGACACCATGGCTTCAACCGTGATTCCGAGCACACAGGACATGGCTACCTCTCTTGAGCAGGCAGACGGAGACAAGGTTGACGGAACAGACTTTGAGATCCAGGACTACACTTCTACAGATGTGAATGGCATTGGCGTGTACACCTACACAACCAAGATGCTGAACACAGAGAAGAGCAACGGAAGCCTGTATGTGATCCACAAGGTTATCGCAAACGATTCCGAATACTACAGCATCGAAGCATCTGTTAACAAAGAAGATGTTCTTTCCGCAGTGAAATCATCCGTAGATTCTTTCCAGATCCTTGGTGATTCTTCTCTGAAAGAAGCAGCTCCGAAGCAGGCAGCAGCTTCCACTCCGGCAGCCGACAATGCAAACGCAGCTTCTTCTGATGCAAACGCAAATGCAGCAGACAGCAGCGCAGCAGCAGATACTTCTGCGGCAGGAACAGACAGCAGTGCAGCCACAGATACAACAGGAAGCACAGACAGCAGCGACGGATCCGAAAGCTATGACAGTTCCAGTGATTCCAGCTCTACAACAATTTCCAACTCTGCAGGATTCACAGATGAGCAGCTTTCCAACACAGATGAGACAAGAACCATCTATCGTAATTCTGATGGACATCCGCTTGTGATCACACCGGACGGAAACGGAAGCTGGGTTGACTTTGACGGAAATACCTACAACTTTACCAGCGATGAGGACGCTTACGACGAGAACGGAACAAGCTACTACTGGCATGGTGAGGGAGCAGACGTATATTATATGCCTGTTCAGTAACAACAGAACACGATCTGATTTATCGTCAGCATGAGATAAGAAGGAAAGGCAGGTGAGCGATCATCTGCCTTTTTACTCACAAAATATAAACAGGGGGACGACGATGGGAGCATATGAGAAATTTGCACAGGTGTATGACCTGTTCATGGATAATATTGATTATGAAGAATGGGCGGATTATATCACCGGTCATCTGAGAGAATATGGGATCGAGGATGGCCTGGTACTGGAACTTGGATGTGGAACAGGAACGATGACGGGATTGCTTGCGGACAAGGGTTATGATATGATTGGTGTGGACAATTCCGAGGAGATGCTTGCGGAGGCAATGGAGAAAAGAGTCGAATCCGGACAGGATATCCTGTATCTTCTGCAGGACATGCAGGAGTTTGAACTGTACGGAACGGTGCGGGCCGTTGTAAGTGTCTGCGACAGTCTCAATTATATTACAGACAGGGATGAACTGCGTCATGTTTTTGAACTGGTAAATAATTACCTTGACCCGGAGGGAATTTTCCTGTTTGATATGAATACCGTACATAAGTACAGGGATATCCTTGGGGATACGACGATCGCAGAAAACCGTGATGAGGGAAGTTTCATCTGGGACAACAGCTACGATGAGGAAGAGGGACTGAACTATTATGAACTGGCAGTTTTTCTTCCGAGAGAGGACGGACTGTATGAGAAGGCAGAGGAAGTCCACTGCCAGAAAGCATATCCGAGAGAAGAGATCGAAGAACTGATCCGCGAGGCAGGAATGGAGCTTCTCGCTGTATACGATGCCTACACAGGCAAAGCGGCATCCGAGGAGAGCGAGCGGTTATTCTTCATCGCAAGAGAAAAAGGCAAAGCAAAATAAGAAACGAGGTAAATTCATGAGTGATTATATAGTAAGAGCAATTGCGGCAGACAGCCAGATCCGTGCGTTTGCAGCAGTGACAACAGAGACAGTAGAGACAGCAAGAAAGGATCACAACACCAGCCCGGTTGCAACAGCAGCACTTGGACGTCTTCTGACAGCAGGTTCGATGATGGGCGTGATGATGAAGGGCGATAAGGATATCCTGACACTTCAGGTCAAGGGTGACGGACTGCTTCAGGGAATCACGGTTACAGCAGATTCCAAAGGCCGTGTCAAGGGATATGTCGTTGAACCGGATGTTATCATCCCGGCAAATGCCAAGGGCAAACTGGATGTTGGCGGCGCTGTTGGACACGGTTTCCTTCAGGTCATCAAGGACATGGGACTCAAAGAACCATATGTGGGGCAGGTGGCACTTCAGACAGGTGAGATCGCAGAAGACCTGACTTATTATTTCGCAGCAAGTGAACAGGTTCCGTCCGCTGTAGGTCTTGGTGTTCTGATGAACAAAGATAATACCGTGCGTCAGGCAGGTGGATTTATCGTTCAGGTCATGCCGTTTGCAGAGGAAGAAACGATCGCGAAACTGGAAGCAAACGTACAGAAGATCCAGTCTGTGACTACACTTCTGGAGCAGGGACACACTCCTGAGAGTCTTCTGGAGCAGGTACTGGATGGATTTGATATTGAGATCAACGACAGGATCCCGACAGAATTTTACTGTAACTGCAGCAAAGAACGTGTAGAAAAAGCCCTGATCAGCATCGGAAGAAAAGAATTAAATGAGATGATCCAGGAAGGCAAGAAAGTAGAACTGAACTGCCATTTCTGTAACACCAATTATACATTCAGTGTAGAAGAACTCAAAGAAATCCTCAGAAAGTGCAAATAAAGGAGAAGCAGGAATATGAAGGACGGGTTTATCAAAGTAGCGGCAGGAACGCCGGATGTGCAGGTAGCAGACTGTGAATTCAATGCAGCTGAAATTATCAAAATGGTCCGTGAGATGGAAGCAGAGGGAGCCAGAGTCATGGTTTTCCCGGAACTGTGTATCACAGCATACACCTGCGGAGATCTTTTCTGGCAGGAAAATCTTCTGGAGGAAGCCAAAGTACAGCTTATGCGTATTGCAGAAGAGACTGCGGATGTAGATGCGATCATTTTTGTAGGACTTCCACTGGAATACAAGGGCAAACTTTATAATGTGGCAGCCGGACTGAATCATGGTGAGATCCTTGGGTTTGTGCCGAAGACTTATCTGCCGAATTATAATGAATTTTATGAGGCGAGATATTTCACTTCCGGAGAGGATGTAGACGGAACTGTGACGATCAGAAGGTCTGAGTATGGATTACATCATGACGAAGAGATGACGGATGAGGACGTGGAATTTGGACTTGAGGCAGAACTCGAGGCTCTGGAGGAAGAAGATTCCTTTGAGGAACTGGAAGAGATCGATGAGGAACCGGATTATATTGATGAAGATGAAACAGAAGAGTTTGATGAAGTGGATGTCCCGATCTCCTCAAATATCCTGTTCATCTGTCAGGAAATGCCGAAACTCAAGATCGCGGCTGAGATCTGCGAGGACCTCTGGGTTCCGAATCCTCCGAGCGTAGGACATGCATATCATGGAGCAAACCTGATCGTGAACCTGTCTGCGAGTGATGAAGTTGTAGGCAAGGATTCTTATCGTAAGAGCCTTGTAAGTGCACAGTCAGCAAGACTTCTCTGCGGATATATCTATGCGACAGCAGGAGAGGGAGAATCCACCCAGGATGTTGTCTACGGCGGCCACAATCTGATTGCAGAAAACGGCACGATACTTGCAGAGAGCAGACGCTTTGTCAATGGCGCACTTTATGCGGATCTGGATATCCACAGACTGGATAATGAGAGAAGAAGGATGACGACCTGCCGCTTTGTACCGGATCTTGCACCGGAAGGACAGGATGTTTTTTATAACGAAGTTTATTTTAATGCAGGCAGAGGAGTAACACCGCTTACCCGCAAATTTGATTCCAGACCATTCGTACCGGGGATCAAAGAAGAGAGAGAACGCCGCTGCGATGAGATCCTGAATATTCAGGCAATGGGACTCAAGAAGCGTCTGGCACATATCCACTGCCAGAATGCAGTGATCGGACTGTCCGGCGGACTGGATTCCACACTGGCACTTCTTGTGACGGTACGTGCATTTGACATGCTTGGAATGCCGAGAGAAAAGATCACAGCCGTAACAATGCCTTGCTTCGGAACAACTGACAGGACCTATAACAATGCATGCCAGTTAAGTGAATGCCTTGGGGCAACTCTCAAAGAAGTCAACATCCGCGAGGCGGTAAATCTCCATTTCCGCGATATCGGACATGATCCGGAAGTACATGATGTCACTTATGAGAATGGTCAGGCACGTGAGCGTACACAGATCCTGATGGATATTGCAAACCAGTCCGGTGGTATTGTTATTGGAACCGGTGACCTTTCGGAACTGGCACTTGGATGGGCAACTTACAATGGCGACCACATGTCCATGTATGCAGTCAATGCATCCGTACCGAAGACGCTTGTCCGTCATCTTGTGAGATATTATGCAGATACCTGTGAGGATGCGAAGCTTTCAGAGATCCTTCTGGATATCCTGGATACACCGGTAAGCCCGGAACTTCTGCCGCCGAAGGATGGCGTGATCTCACAGAAGACAGAAGATCTTGTAGGACCGTATGAGCTTCACGATTTCTTCCTGTATTACATGCTCCGCTGGACCTTCCCGCCGAAAAAGATCTTCCGTCTGGCACAGAATGCATTTGCGGGCGAGTATGATGATGAGACGATCCTGAAATGGCTTAAGACTTTCTACCGGAGATTCTTTATGCAGCAGTTCAAGCGTTCCTGCCTGCCGGATGGACCGAAAGTTGGTAGTGTGGCAGTTTCTCCGAGAGGAGACCTGAGAATGCCGAGTGATGCATGCGCGAAACTCTGGCTGAAGCAGATTGAGGAACTTGAGGCAAGAAATTAAGGTAACTTTTTGAGGTGTGATTTATCACACCTCAATGTGTTTTTGGGGATAACTGTTTTCAGGAAGAAGCTGCTTTCTGGACAGTTTCTTCAATGGCCTGAATAAGCATCTGGGCTGTATATTTCTGGTCGCTGGCGTAATCGAGATTTTCCAGAGACTGTGTAGAATAGATCTGGCTTGCAAGAGAGTCCAGGACCGGCTCTACGAGAGGAAACATAGCGGCAGTGCTCTCGCTTAAGTTTGCCAGATGGATGGAACGGATACTGTCGGCATCGACGGTCACTTCCAGGTCAAAGGAATTATTGTTGAGCTGGACAGACGTGCGGTAAATGCCGGGGGTATATCTGGAATCGGTCTTTGGAGCGGTATTCTGTGCTTTTCCGGGACCGAACATAAAAAAGACCAGTACACCCAGGATCACAAGGAGAAGAAGGAAAATACAGGTGTAGATCACCTCTTTCATATGTAGAACGATGATTTTTGTTTTGGAGCTCATAGTCTGCGCCTCCTGATTCGCGGTTACGGTTCCCCGGTATACTTTCCTTATATCCTATTAGGCTCTGTCCTGATTTATGTCAGAAATATCCCGCGAGGTGCTATTCAGAAAAAATGTTGAAAGGGGTAAGATATGTCCCTGCAGTTTATTATAGGAAATTCCGGTGCAGGCAAATCCGGCACCGCATATGAAAATATTATCCGGGAAGCGTCAGCAAATCCCGACAGACTTTATTATGTGATCGTCCCGGAGCAGTTTACGATGCAGACACAGAAAACTCTGGTGGAAATGCATCCGGATGGGGGAATCCTCAATATTGATATCTTAAGTTTTGAGCGTCTTGCGTACCGCGTTTTTGAGGAAGTTGGCGGTGATACGAGACGGATCATGGAAGAAACAGGCAAAAACATGGTGCTCCAGAAACTGGTACAGATGAACCAGAAGGATCTGGTCTATCTCAGAAATCAGATGAAGAAACCAGGCTATCTGGATGAGGTGAAGTCTCTTATTTCGGAGTTCATGCAGTACGAGATCAAAGAAGAGGAACTGGATGAGATGATCCGTGAGAGCGAGGATAAGACGCTTCTCCAGATGAAACTCCAGGATGTGAAAGTTCTGTATCAGGCGTTCCGCGAGTATCTTTCCGGACATTTTATGACAGCGGAGGAAGTTCTTGAGGTTCTGGCAAAAGAGATCCAGTTTTCTGAGAAACTTAAGGGAAGTGTCCTTCTTCTGGATGGATACACAGGATTTACACCGGTACAGCTTGAAGTCCTGCGGGAACTTCTGGCTGTCTGTGAGAGAGTTTCCGTGACGGTGACGATGGATGTCAGAGAACAGTTTCTTGCGATGGGAAAACCGCACGAGCTTTTTTATATGAGCCATAAGATGATCCGCTCTCTTGCGGAACTTACGAAGAATATCGAAGAGCCTGTCTGGGTCGCGCCGGGCAGAAAGTCCCGGTTTGCGGATGCCCCGGCACTTGATTTTCTGGAACAGCATCTGTTCCGTTACCACAGGGCTGTCTATGAGCGGGAGCAGCAGGAGATACAGATCTTTTCGGCGAGAGATCCGGAGAAAGAAATGGAGGAAACTGCCCGACGGATCCTGCGGCTGGTCAGAGAAAAGGATCATCGTTACGGACAGATTGCGGTCATCACAGGAAATCTTGAGGAATATGGAAGCGTAGCCGCACAGGTTTTTGAAGATGCCGGGATTCCATATTTTATTGATGAAAAACATTCGATCCTTATGAATCCGTTTGTGGAATATCTCCGTGCGGCACTTGAGATGGTCGTTCAGGGATTCAGTTATGAGAGTGTATTCCGTTATCTCCGCTGTGGGATGTCTGATATCTCCAGAAGTGAAGCGGATAAACTGGAAAATTATGTGATCGCGCTTGGAATCAGAGGGATCCGCAGATGGAGAGAGAAATGGGTCCGCATCTACAGAGGTATGGATCCGGACCAGATCCAGGAGATCAACGAGATCCGGGAGCGTTTTGTCGGAGAGACAGGAATCCTGGCAGATGGCTTTTCCGGAAAAAAGAAAACAGTGGAAGAATACTGTCGTTATCTGTATGAATTTATTGTACAGAGCCAGATCCAGCAGAAACTGAAAGTTCAGGAGCTCTATTTCCATGAGATCGGAAACAAGGCAATGGAAAAGGAATACGTGCAGATCTTTGGTATCATGATGGAACTTCTGGATAAGATGGCAGAGATCCTTAGGGACGAGGTGGTTTCGCCGGAGGAGTTTCAGCAGATCCTGGAAACGGGAATGACACAGGCGAAAGTTGCGCTGATCCCGCCGAGTATGGATCAGGTGCTGATCGGTGATATGGAGCGTACCAGGCTCAAAGACGTGTGTGCACTGTTTTTTGTCGGCGTAAATGAGGGAAATATCCCAAAGAACACGCAGTCCGGCGGGATCCTGACAGAGATGGACAGGGCTTTCTTTAAGGATCAGGGAATGGAACTTGCCCCGGGTCCCAAAGAACTGATGAACATGCAGAGGTTTTATCTTTACCTGAATCTGACCAAGCCGAAGGAACTCTTAAGCCTTTCCTACAGTCAGTCAAATGGAAGGGGAGAGGCATGCAGCCCTGCGTTCCTGATCCATACGATCAAAAGGCTGTTTCCGAAACTCAAAGAAACACGTGCAGATCAGCCGGAGAGCCAGATGGAACTTCTGGAGACACCGGGAACTTCCCTGGAATATCTGCTTGAGGGGCTTTCAGAGGAAAATACAGATGAGCTGGATCCTGTTTTTGAGGAACTGTACAGCTGGTATCTGAGAAGTCCAAAGTACAGGGAACTGGCAGAAAAACTGACCGATGCCGCATTTTTACGAAAGCCGGAGGACAAGGTCAGCGCGAGTGTTGCGAAAGCTTTGTACGGAGAAGTGTCTCCGCATGGAGCAACAAGACTGGAACGTTTTTCTGCGTGTGCGTTTGCACATTTCCTGAAATATGGTCTGGCTGTGACAGAGCGTGTGGAATATGAATTCAAGGCGATGGATATGGGAAATGTCATCCATCAGGCATTGGAAAATTTTGCTGTCGAACTGAGAAGGAAGAGACTGGACTGGAGTGACCTGGACGACAAAGTCCGTGATGAGATCGCAGACGAATGCCTGGACAAGGTGGCGGCAGATTATGGAAACACGATTCTTAAGAGCAGTGCCAGAAATCATTACATGGTCGAGCGTACAAGAAGAATCCTCAGAAGAACAGTCTGGGCTTTGCAGGAACAGCTTAAGAATGGCGAGTTCCATCCGGAGGGATTTGAAGTTTCCATTGGCGGCGGCAGGATCGACCGTCTGGACGTCCTCAAAGAAGACAACAAAGTTTACGTCAAGATCATTGATTATAAGACGGGCAATACTTCTTTTGACCTGGTGAGTATCTATCACGGGCTTCAGCTGCAGCTTGTCGTTTATATGGATGCGGCGGTGCAGGCAGAGCAGCGGAAATATCCGGACTGTGAAGTAGAACCGGCGGGGATTTTTTATTACAATGTCAAGGATCCGATGATCCAGAAAACGCTTCAGGAGGATCTGGATGAACTTGATCCTGAGATCATGAAGAAACTCAAGATGAACGGGCTGGTATCTTCTGACCCGGAGGTGATCCAGAAACTGGACGTTTCGTATGCATCCCTTCCGCTGGCATACACGTCAAAGGGTGCGCTGCGCAAAGGCTCGTCTGTCGCAAGCCCGGAGCGGTTCCGTCTTCTGAATGACTATGTAAAGAAAAAGATCACTGAAGTGCAGGATGCGATCCTCACAGGGAAAGCAGATGCTTCCCCGTATGAGATGGGGAACAAAAATGCCTGCACGTACTGTGCATATCAGGGAAGCTGCGGCTTTGACCGCAAGATCCCGGGATATGAATTCCGGAGACTGAAACAGTTTGCCGATGAAGAAGTCTGGAAGAATTTTGAACAGGAGGCAGAGTGATATGGGAATGAAATGGACCGAAGAACAGAGCAAAGTCATCACCCTGCGGGACCGCAATATTCTGGTCAGTGCAGCAGCGGGTTCCGGTAAGACAGCCGTGCTGGTTCAGAGGATTCTGAGTAAGATCATGGACCCCGACAGACCGGTGGATATTGACCGGCTTCTGATCATGACGTTTACCAGGGCAGCAGCGGGCGAGATGAAGGAGCGAATCTCCAATTCGATCGATCAGGCACTGTACGAAAACCCGGACAATGAACATCTCCAGAGACAGGCAGCACTGATCCATAACGCACAGATCACAACGATCGATGGTTTCTGTTCTTATATCATCCGGAACTATTTTCACATGGTGGAACTTGATCCGGGATATCGGACAGCGGAGGAGGGTGAGCTGAAACTTCTGCAGGAAGATGTCATGAAAGACCTTCTCGAAGAAGCATACGAAAAGGCTGATCCGAAGTTCCTGAGTCTGGTAGAATGTTATGCATCGGGGAAATCCGATGATGAGATCCGTGATATGGTATACAAACTCTACCAGGCGGCAATGAGCCATCCGTACCCGGAAGAATGGCTGGAAGAATGCATGGAAGTCTACCGCGTGCAGACGATCGAAGAACTCCGTGAAACAAACTGGATACAGCTCCTCTGGGAAACGCTGGATGAAAAACTGGATCAGGCAGAGGCACTGACAGAGAGTGCAAGAAAAATCTGCAATGAGCCGGACGGCCCTTATTTTTATGACGAAGCACTTGTTGATGACCTGAATTTCTGGCGGGAAGTACGTCGATGCAGGGAAACCAAAGATTATGATAAGGTTGCGGATATCCTGTCCGGACATACATTCGCGAAACTTTCTGCCAAAAGGGACAGTTCCATAGACCCTGTCAAAAAAGAGCAGGCAAAAGAACTCCGCGATGAGGAAAAAGAAATCTGCAAAGATCTTTCAACGAAATTTTTTAATCAGAAAGAGGAAATCCTTCTGGAGCTGATCGCCTGCGCACGCGAACCATTGGAAGGTCTGGTGGAACTGACATTGCAGTTTAAGGAGGCTTTTTCCAGCAAGAAGAGAGAAAAGAATCTTCTGGATTTTACGGATATGGAACATTTTGCCCTGAGGATCCTTGTTGAGAAAGTGGATGGAGAACTGATCCCGACACAGGCGGCGAGAGAATTGTCCGAGAAGTATGAAGAAGTCATGGTGGACGAATATCAGGACAGTAACTTTGTGCAGGAACTTATCACAACGATGGTGTCCGGATGGGTGGAGAAGCGCAAAAATATCTTTATGGTAGGAGATGTCAAGCAGAGCATCTATCGCTTCCGCCTGGCGAGGCCGGAGCTTTTTATGGAAAAATACCACAGCTATTCTCTGGAAGACAGCGAGGAGCAGAGGATCGACTTGCACAAAAACTTCCGAAGCCGGGCAGAGGTACTTACCTCGGTGAATTATATTTTCCGCCAGATCATGGGTGAGGATCTGGGAGGGATCACTTACGATGATGACAATGCACTGTATCCGGGAGCATCTTTCCCGGAGGGAGCAGACCCGGAATTCACCCGGACAGAGGTCCTTATCGTAGAAAAAGACGGCGAGGAACTGGAAGACGAACAGGGACAGAAGAATGCACAGGAGCTGGAAGCACTGGCGATCGCACAGCGAATCCAGAAGATGGTCGGAAACGACAGGATCCTGGACAAAGAAACGGGAGAATACCGCGAGATCGGATATGGCGATATCGTGATCCTTCTGCGAAGTGCGACGGGATGGTCAGAGACGTTCAGCCAGGTTTTGAGCTCCAGAGGGATCCCTGTCTATTCGGCATCCAGAACGGGATATTTTTCCGCGCAGGAAGTGGTGACGCTTCTGAATTATCTGCGAGTCTGCGACAATCCGCTTCAGGATATCCCGCTGACAGGTGTTCTGCATTCCCCGATCGTTGGATGTGATGCACAGGAGCTTGCAATGATTCGAAGTGAATGTCCGGAAGGGATGATCTACGACAGCATCTGCGCTTATGCGGAGAAAAATGAGGGAAGCCAGGAAGAAGAGGAAGAGAAGATCAGGCTCAGAAAAAAACTCCGCACTTTTCTGGAACAGCTTCACATGATCCGGGATATGGCGACGTATACACCAATCCATGAGCTTATCATGTACATCCTCAAAGAGACAGGTTACGGCACTTATGCGAAGGCGATCCCGGGCGGTGCACAGAGAGGCGCAAACCTCCATATGCTGGTCGAAAAAGCGATGGATTATGAGAAGACAAGTTACCGTGGACTGTTTAACTTTATCCGCTATATTGAGAAACTTCAGAAATACGAGGTGGATTTCGGCGAGGTCAATCTGGCAGATGCGGGAAGTGGCGCGGTGCAGATCATGACGATCCACAAAAGCAAGGGACTGGAATTTCCGGTCGTGTTTGCAGCAGGAATGGGCAAGCAGTTCAATTTTCAGGACATCAATGCCAGGTTCCTGATCCATCCGGAACTTGGTTTCGGCGTGGATGCGATCTTCCCGGAAAGACGACTGATCGTATCGGCAATGCAGAAACAGATCATCCGAAGGGCACTGAAACGAGAAAGTCTTGGAGAGGAACTTCGAGTTTTGTACGTTGCGCTGACAAGAGCGAAGGAAAAACTCATCATCACAGGCTCTATGGGGAATATAGAAGCAGCCCTGCTTTCTGTGTCCCGTTATATGGACAGTGAAGAGACCTTACTTCCACTGGGCGTGCGCTCTGAGGCAAAAAGTTACTGGTCCTATATCCTTCCGGCACTGGTGCGCCATCCGGCTGTGAAAGAACTTCTGGCAGAGTACGGTATCTTTGGAAAACAAGCGAAGATCTGTGAGAAAGAAAATGCAGATTTTCTGATCCACAGGGTAACACTTGGGGAACTGGTGCAGGGTGAGATCCTGGGACAGACGGATGCACAGATGAGAGAAGCATTTTTCAGAGAATGGGACAGCCAGAGAGTTTATGACGAAACGATCCGTCAGACGCTGGAGGCGAAGTTTGGCTTTGCGTATCCGTATGCATATCTTGAAGAGCTTCCGGTCAAGGTCAGCGTTTCGGAACTTAAGAAACGCAAGTATGCAGATGAAGAGGAGATAGAATCTGCACTTTATCCGGAACCGGAGATCGAGGAGATCGTCCCGGCGTTTATTTCCGGTGAGAAAGAAGTAACGCGAGGGGCTGCGCGGGGAACCGCTTACCATTGTGTGATGGAATGCCTTGATTATACGCAGGTAAAAACCTACCAGGAGATAGACAGACAGATACAGACACTTGTCGAAAACTACAAGATGTCGCCGGAAGAAGGCGAAAGTATCCGAAGAAAGGATATTCTGGCTTTTTCAGGTTCAGAGCTGGGAATGCGGATGCAAAGGGCGGCACTGGACAAGAAACTTCACCGCGAGCAGCCATTTGTCATGAAAGTGGATATGAAAAATCTGGATGATTCCTGGAACGGAGATGAGACGGTTCTTGTACAGGGAATCATTGATGCGTATTTTATAGAAGGAGAAGAGATCGTTCTGGTGGATTACAAGACAGACAGGATCGGTCAGGGAGAAGAATCGAAACTGATCGAACGCTACCGAACACAGCTTGAAGATTATGCACTGGCACTGGAACGGATGCTTCATAAGAAAGTAAAGCAGAAATATATTTATTCATTTGCCCTGCAGAAAGCAATAGAAATATAAGAGACAACAGAAAAATATCCCGTGGGAAGGAGAGTATCAGACTCTCCATCCTGCGGGATATTTGTTTTTGAGTGTCGCACCGACCAGCTTGCCGAATCCGATGGGATAGCCGTCCGCGCAGAGAAGATGCCAGCCTTTGGTGTGAGCTGCCTCTTCTGGTTCGATATTCAGTGTTTCGCCCTTGAGATAGCGGGTCAGGCGCTCGTCCGATACCGGAAGGGAGATGACTGCCTCGGCGTCATCCTTATGCAGAGCCAGTGCAAAAGGTTCTGACGGCTCGAAACGGTTTTTCTTGAGGTTGCCCAGATAAAGGCCGTTTCGAAGGAAGGTCAGTCCGCGGAAATCTCCGGTGAGTGGCGGGAGATAGTAGACTTTGTCTTTGCGTGTCTCCACGCGGTTCCAGTCGAATGGTTTTCCGCCGAGGGTTTTAAGCCCGATCTCCGCAAGAAAAAGCTCCAGCCATTTGCGTGTGTCGGCGTTCGATTTTGCAGAGGACATGGTACCGATCAGATCCGTTCTGCCCTCTTTGCGGAATAATGCCATGAAATGTCCCTCGCCCTGCATGGTGTGCGGGAAGAGATGGACACAGCGCGTAAGGCGCGGATCACCGTTGCCCCATTCCGGAACGCCCGGCGTGAATCCTTCATAAGAAGGAAGTTCGATCAGTTCCATATCCGGCCGGTTTTCAAGAAGCCAGGAAACAACGCCCTCATCCTCATCCGGCGCAAAGGTACAGGTAGAATAAAGCAGCTGTCCGCCCGGACGGAGCATATCGGCTGCCTGAAGGATCAGTTCTCGCTGGATCGCGGCAAGTTCCTGTGATTTCTCAGGAGTCCAGTCTCTGGCAAGTGCTTCTTCCTTACGGAACATTCCTTCGCCGGAACATGGTGCATCCAGAAGGATCTTGTGGAAAAATTCCGGGAAGCGGTCTCTGAGACGTGCCGGAGTCTCATTGGCAACAAATGCATTCGTGAAGCCAAAAAGCTCCACGTTTCGAAGAAGGGCACGGGTACGGGAAGCACTGATGTCATTTGCGACCAGCAGTCCCTCTCCGTTCAGGCGCGCCCCCAGTTCTGTCGTTTTGCCACCCGGCGCAGCACAGAGGTCCAGTACATTCTCGCCGGGAGTGACAGGGAGGCAGGAAGCGGGTGTCATCGCGCTTGGCTCCTGGAGATAATAGAGCCCCGCCTGATAAAACGGGCAGTAGGAAGGACGGACATCTTCCGGATAAAAATAACCGTTCGGGATCCACGGGATCGGTGTCACCGGGAACGGAACAAGTTTTTCAAATTCTTCGCAGCTGATCTTGGCGGTGTTGACACGAAGCCCGTAAGTTCTGGGTACTTCGTAGCTTTTTATAAAAGAATCATATTCTTCTCCGAGCATTTCTTTCATGCGGGCGAGAAAGACCGGATGAAGAAGTTCTGTGATATTCTGTTCTGACATGAAGTTCTCCTGTTCTGTGTAAGTTATAAAACATGGTTTATTGTGAAAGTTGTTACTGTTCACAGGTAGTATCCCGCGAGGCGTTTTGCCATGAATAATGGCAAAATCCCGAGACATACGGGGCAAAATCCCATCACCGTAGGTGATTTGGAATGGATTTTGACCAAGTTGCTGTGAACGGAGTGAACAGCAACTAAAAGTATAAATCAGGCATGGAAAATAGAAAATACTATTGACAAAACTATATTATATGATATATAGTATTACTAACAAAATAATATTATACAAAATAATAATATTATAGAATATATGAACAGGAAGTGAGAGCATGGTATTTAATACAGGTGCAGCGCTCCTGGATGCGATCGTGCTGGCGGTAGTTTCCAAGGAAGAGGAGGGAACCTACGGTTACAAGATCACCCAGGATGTGCGGAGTGTGCTGGAGGTATCTGAGTCTACGCTGTATCCGGTCCTTCGGAGATTACAGAAGGATGAATGCCTGGAGACCTATGACATGGCATATGCAGGCAGGAACCGCAGATACTACAAGATCACAGAGAAAGGAATGGCACAGCTTAATCTTTACAGAGTTGAATGGAAGAACTATTCAACCAAGATTTCGAAACTGTTTGAGGGAGGCATAGAGTTATGAACAGAGCGCAGTTTATGGAACAACTGGAGAAGCTGCTTTCTGACATCTCTGAGGAGGAAAGGCAGGAGGCTCTTGATTATTACGAGAGTTACTTCGACGATGCCGGAGAGGATCAGGAGGCAAATGTGATCAGGGAGCTTGGAAGTCCGGGCAAGGTAGCTGCTATCATCAAGGCAGACCTCAGGGAAAGCTCACAGAATTACGGGGAATACACGGAGAATGGCTTTCAGGATGACCGTGTAAAGGAGGATATGCAGATGCCGGAGCAGAGAGGCAGCCGTGCGGAGCGTGGATACCACGCAGAGCGTAAGGGCAGTAATGCAGGAGTGATCCTGGTATTGATCCTGCTGGTATTTATCTCACCGCTGATCAAGGGTGCAGTCGGAGGAGTCCTCGGATTTATCGTTGCACTGGCACTTCTTCCGTTTCTGATCGTATTTGGGATCGGGGCAGCGGTCGTAGGGCTTTTTGCAGCAGGGATCGCAGTCATTGGAGCAGGGATCGGGGCATGCTTTTCCGCCAGCATCGGATTTGGAATCCTTGGGATCGGGGTCGGACTTCTGATCCTTGCACTTGCACTGGTCGGACTTGTATTTCTGGTCTGGGCAGCAACGAAAGTACTTCCGGCGATCCTGCGGAAATTTATAGATTTCTGCAGCCGGTTTGTAAACAGAGGAAGTAAGAAGAAGGAGGCGGGATTATGAGAAAATTTTCCAAACGGATTCTTAAACTTGCATTAGTCCTTGCAGTTGTCGGACTGGGACTCAGCATAGGAGGCGTTGCCATGGGAGCAACGATCACAGGCATCAATCTTACGAAATATGGACTGAATGGAAATATCAGGAAAATTGCGAATTCTGCCTTACAGGAGAGCCATGATTCCTGGGACGAAGACTGGGATGAGATCACACAGCTTAAGCCGGTCACGACAGAGGATGACAAAGAAATCTTTGAGATTGATCCGGTATCGGATCTGGATTTTTCCCTGAGTGGAGATGCACTTAAGCTTCAGAGCTGTGACGGAGACAAGATCCGCGTAGAAGTGTCCGGTTCGAAGAAAGACAAAGTAAGGATCGGTACAGACGATGACAGCCTGGTCATCGAGTCACTTGGCAGGACACAGGAACGTGAGATCACTGTGAGTTATCCGAAGGACCTGAGGTTTAAGGACACTTCCATAGAGGTTGCAGCAGGTACTGTTACGATGTGTGATGATTTCAGAACAGATGACCTGGATGTGTCTGTAGGAGCAGGCGAGTTTACAAATACAGGGAAGATCAGCGTAGCTAACGATATCTCGGTTGAAGTCGGCACCGGAAATGTAGAAATATCAGAACTGGATATACACGATCTGGAAGTTGACTGCGGTATCGGAAATGTTGACCTTGACATTCTTGGCAAAGAAGCCGACTATAATTATGAGATTTCCTGTGCGGCAGGAAATGTGGACATCGGTGACAGTTCGTACAGCGGCATCGGCCACGACAAAAATATCACGAATCCAAATGCCAAAGGAGATATGGAATTGAACTGCGGCGTTGGTAATATTACAGTTAGTTTTAGTAAATAAATTTTTTTGAGAAAGAAGGCAGATTTTATGAATAACAAACGACTTTACAAATCTTCCGCAAATTATATGCTGTGCGGTGTATGCGGAGGCATCGCTGAATATTTTGACATTGATCCGACACTGGTGCGTCTTGCATGGGTCATCCTCACCTGCTTCGGCGGCGCGGGAATCTGGGCGTACATCATTGCAGCCATCGTTATTCCGAAAGGCTGATCCTGAGTGAATAAATTTTCTTCAAACTGTCCATACTCCAAAAGAAAAGCAACAAAGGAGTGAAAGGACATGAACAAGGAGAAAGAAGTGGAGGCATATCTGCGGGGCGAACTTCCCGAAGAAGAAAAGATCAAGTATGAGATCGCAGAAGAAATGGGAATTCTTGACAAGGTCCTCGAGAGCGGCTGGAAAAGCCTCTCGGCCAAAGAAACCGGAAGGATCGGAGGCCTGATGACCGGCCGCAGGAAAGAAAAGGATTCCACACTTTAGAAAAATTTCACAAAAGGCATTGTCTGGAAGCTGTTCCGGGCAGTGCTTTTTTGTGTTATACTTAAGGGTAACTACAACGGTATAACGACAGGGAGAGGCTGATGAATAATACAGAAGCATATGTAAAATTAGATAAAGTTTCCAAAATATACAAGATGGGTGAAGTCGAAATCCGTGCAGTCGATGAGATCAGTTTTGAGATTTCCAAAGGTGAATTTGTAGTCATTGTAGGACCGAGTGGGGCCGGCAAGACGACTGTTCTGAATATTCTCGGCGGCATGGATACTGCATCGAAGGGAAAGGTTCTGGTAGATGGCAGAAATATCACAGATTATAGCGGCAGACAGCTTACGGCATATCGCCGTGATGACATCGGTTTTGTATTCCAGTTTTATAATCTGGTTCCGAACCTGACAGCACTGGAAAATGTAGAACTTGCCATGCAGATCTGCAAGAATCCTCTGGATGCGGCACAAGTCCTCAGAGAAGTCGGCCTTAAGGATCGAATGGGGAATTTCCCCGCACAGCTTTCCGGTGGCGAACAGCAGCGTGTTTCCATAGCGAGAGCCCTTGCAAAGAATCCGAAGCTTCTCCTTTGTGATGAGCCGACAGGTGCACTTGATTACCAGACCGGTAAGGCAATCCTCAAACTGCTTCAGGACATGTGCAGGGAGAAGGGGATGACGGTGATCGTCATCACGCATAATTCTGCGCTGACACCTATGGCAGACCGTGTGATCCATATCAAAAATGGAACCGTTTCTTCGATGGAACTGAATGACCATCCGACACCGGTGGAGGAGATCGAATGGTAGGAAAACGCAGAAAAAAAGCATTACACAAAGATTTCTGGCAGGAGATCCGAAAGAGCAGGGCACGTTTTATTTCCATCTTCTGTATCGTGGCACTGGGTGTTGCTTTCTTTTCCGGTATTCAGGCAGCGTCGCCGGATATGCGTCTTTCGGGAGATGCTTATTATAACGAAGCCAGCCTCATGGATCTCAAGGTCATGGCAACTCTGGGGCTTACCGAAGATGATGTAAAAGCGATCCAGTCGATCGATGGTGTGGAGAGTGCGGAAGGTGCATATTCGACGGATGCCATTTGTGGAGAGAATGAGAAACAGAAAGTTCTTCATATCGAATCTATGAATCAGAAGGTCAATCAGCTTACCGTAACAGAAGGCCGTCTTCCGGAAAAAAGCGGCGAGTGCTTTCTGGACTCGACGTTTGCCGCGAATCAGGGATATGAGATCGGCAGCACGATCAATATGCGCCAGGACGGGGACAGTAAGCTTCTGTTGACAGAAACCTATACGGTAGTCGGACTTGGCAAAAGCCCGCTGTACATTTCGTTCAACAGAGGAAATACGACAGTCGGTTCCGGTGAGGTGAATGGATTTGCCTATGTGATGCCGGAGGATTTTGACCAGGAGATCTTTACACAGATCTATATCCGGGCACATGGAACCGATCAGGTGCTCAGCTATACAGATGCCTACGATAACCTGATCGAGAAACTTCAGGATAAAGTTGAGGAGATCCAGGAGGAACGCTGCCAGATCCGTTACGACGAGATCGTTTCCGAGGCACAGGACAAGATTTCTGATGCAGAGCAGGAACTTGCCGATGGCAAAAAAGAGGCCGATGAGAAGCTTGCTGATGCAAAGAAAAAACTCGATGACGGAGAGAAAGAACTTGCCGATGGCAAAAAACAGTACGAGGATGGCAAGAAACAGCTCGAAGATGCAAAGAAAGAAATTACCGACGGCAGGAAGCAGCTCGCAGATGCCAAAGCGCAGCTCGCCGACGGACGGGAACAGCTTGCTTCGGCGAAAGCCCAGCTTTCTGATGGTCAGTCCCAGTTATCTGCGGCACAGGCAAAGCTGGATGACGGATGGGCGCAGTATAATGCAGGAAAGAAAAAGTATGATGCAGGCAAAGCGAAATTCGACAAAGCAAAACAGCAGATAGAATCCGGAAAGAAACAGATCGCAGCCGGACGTACCAAGCTTGAACAGAAACAGAAAGAGCTGACGGCAGGAATCGCGCAGGTAAAGGATGGTCAGACAGCGGTGGATGCACAGATCACACAGCTGGAAAGCCAGATCGCACAGATCCAGGCGGGACTGGAGCAGCTCTCCGGTGTAGAAGATCAGCTTGCCGCGGCACAGCAGGCATACGATCAGACAAGTGGTGCAGTGCAGGCAGCACAGGAAGCTGTAAACAGTGCACAGGCAGCTTATGATGCGGCAAAGCAGCAGGTTGAGGCAGGAGAACTTTCTGAGGAAGAACTGGCAGGATATGAACAGGCTCTTGGCGAGGCACAGGGACAGCTGGAAACAGCGAACGGAACTCTCAGCCAGGCTCAGTCGGCATTGGATGCCTGTCAGCAGGCTGTAAATCAGAAAGCAGAACTTCAGAATAACTTAAGCGCAGCCCAGGGAGGACTCAGTCAGGCGCAGGCAAAGAAAACAGAGCTGGCAGCGACTATGCAAAATCTGAATGCCGGTCAGAAGACAATCGATCAGAACCGGGCACAGCTTGACAGCCAGGAGGCCAAACTTTCTTCCGGGGAAAAAGAACTTGCAGCTAATGAGCAGACTTTAACAGAGAGTAAGGAGAAACTTGATGCAAGTCTCGCACAGCTTCAGAGTGGACAGGTAGAGATCGATGCAAACCGCGAGAAATTGCAGAGTGGTCAGGCGGAGATCGAGGCTAATGAAGCGAAGCTTTCTTCTGGAGAGGCAGAGATCGCAGCCAATGAGAAGAAGCTTGCAGACGGCGAGAAAGAAATCGCAGAAAATGAACAGAAACTTAAAGATTCCGAACAGAAACTTGCCGATGCCGAGAAAGAATTAAAGGATGGAAAGAAAGAATACGAGGATGGCAGGAAAGAAGCGGAAGATGAGATCCGCGACGGTGAGCAGAAGATCAGCGATGCGAAAGAAGAACTGAACGACCTCAAAGAACCGGAATGGATCATCACAGACCGCAATGACCTTCCGGAATATTCCGATTACGGAGACAATGCAGACCGTATCAAAAATATCGGTCAGGTATTCCCTGTGATCTTTTTCCTGGTTGCAGCACTCATCAGCCTTACGACCATGACACGAATGGTCGAAGAACAGCGAACACAGATCGGAACGATGAAGGCGCTTGGCTATAAGAAACTCGATATTGCTTCCAAGTATTTAAGTTACGCATTTCTTGCAACAGCAGGAGGAAGCGTGACAGGGATCCTCATCGGCGAAAAAATTCTTCCATATATAATCATCAAGGCATATGGGATGATGTATCACAATGTTTCCAACAGCCTGCAGATCCATTATGAGTGGAAATATGCACTGACAGCTTCTGTTGCGGCACTTGTATGTACCGTAGGGGCAACGATCCTTTCCTGTCGTCAGGCACTGGCAGAGCCCCCGGCATCCCTGATGCGCCCGCCGGCACCGAAGGAGGGCAAGCGGATCCTTCTGGAGCGGATTCCGTTTTTGTGGAAACATCTGAACTTTACATGGAAATCATCGCTTCGAAATCTTTTCCGCTACAAGAAACGACTGTTTATGACGATCTTCGGCATCGCGGGAAGTATGGCACTGATGCTGGTAGGTTATGGAATCCAGGATTCTGTTTCGGATATCGTTAATCTCCAGTATGCAAATATCCAGCATTATGACGGCACGATTATCTCCGATGACGATGCGACGGAGCAGGAAAAGAAAGCACTCACAGAGGAACTGGATAAGAATGAAAAACTGGAGCACTACACGAAGATCCAGCTTTCCAAACTCACAGCACCAAATGGCAAGTCAAATTTAAGCGTATATGTTTATGCTCCGGAAAATCTGGATAACTTTAAAAAGGATGTTACGCTCAGAAACCGCAAAACAAAGGAAGAATATGAGCTGACAGACGCAGGTGCGGCAGTCAGTGAAAAAACAGCCGGTCTTCTGGACCTCAAAGTGGGAGACGAACTGACAGTCAAAAAAGACGACAGGGAATATCAAGTGAAAATCGCTGTCATCACAGAGAATTATGCCGGACATTATGTTTATATGACACCGAATGTTTATAAGGAAACCTTTGGTGAAGATCCGGATTATGCAGATATTGTTTTTGCTGTCAGAGATGAATACAAGGATCAGACAGAGTCGATTGGACAGAAGATCATGGAATCTCCGGCAGTCTTGAGTATCAGCTATACGGCCAGTACCATGGATATGGTAAATCGTATGCTCAGTACACTGGGGATCGTCATCATTGTGCTGATCGTATCGGCCGGAATGCTGGCGTTTGTTGTACTTTATAATCTGAACAATATCAACATCATGGAACGCCAGAGAGAGCTGGCGACACTCAAAGTGCTGGGATTTTTTGACGGGGAAGTTTCACAGTATGTGTTGAGGGAAAATATCATCCTGACTATAGCAGGAATTCTTTTCGGTGCTGTTTTTGGAATCCTTCTGCACCGCTATATCATCGTGACCGTAGAGGTTGACGCAGTCATGTTCGGAAGGAACATCCGGCCGATAAGCTTCGTATACTGTGCGGTGATCACCTGTATTTTCTCGATCATCGTAAATATCTTTATGCACAGAAAACTCAAGAAGATCGACATGGTAGAATCACTGAAATCTGTCGAATAATAAAAATTCTGGAATATATGTGATTTTTCATCAATCCTTCTTGACAAGGTCGAAAAATGCAATTATAGTAGTTTCAGAGTTAGGCAAACATTGCCCTTCACACAAGCAGTGTGAGGGGCTGTTTTTTCAATAAAGGAATTAGCCTATATAATAGGAGGACATTATGAGCAAAGAACTTGCAAAGACTTATGACCCGAAAGGGCTGGAAGAACGTCTCTATCAGAAATGGATGGACAACGGATACTTCCACGCAAAAGTAAATCCAGACAAGAAACCATTTACCATCGTTATGCCGCCGCCGAACGTAACCGGCCAGCTTCATATGGGACATGCACTCGATGAAACCATGCAGGACATCCTGATCCGTTTCAAGAGAATGCAGGGATACGAGGCACTCTGGCAGCCGGGAACTGACCATGCAGCAATCGCAACAGAGGTCAAAGTCATCGACAAGCTGAAAAAAGAAGGAATCGACAAACACGACATCGGACGTGAAGAATTCCTCAAACATGCATGGGCATGGAAAGAAGAGTACGGCGGAAAGATCATCAACCAGCTCAAGAAGCTCGGTGCATCTGCTGACTGGGAGAGAGAACGTTTCACCATGGACGAAGGATGCTCCAAGGCAGTACAGGAAGTTTTCATCCGTCTCTATGAGAAAGGTTACATTTACAAAGGTTCCAGGATCATCAACTGGTGTCCGGTATGCCAGACTTCCATCTCTGATGCAGAAGTTGAGCATGAGGACCAGGACGGATTTTTCTGGCACATCAACTACCCGATCGTAGGTGAAGAAGGAAGATTCGTAGAAATCGCAACTACACGTCCGGAAACACTGCTCGGTGATACCGCAGTAGCAGTAAACCCGGAGGATGAGAGATACAAGGATCTGATCGGCAAGATGCTGAAACTGCCTCTGACTGACCGTGAGATCCCGGTTATCGCAGATGAGTACGTTGACAAAGAATTCGGAACAGGCTGCGTTAAGATCACACCGGCACACGACCCGAACGACTTCGAAGTAGGCAAACGCCACAATCTCGAAGAGATCAACATCCTGAACGATGACGCTACTATCAATTCCCTTGGCGGCAAATATGCAGGAATGGACCGCTACGAAGCACGTAAGGCAATGGTGGCAGACCTCGATGCACAGGGACTTCTGGTCAAAGTTGTTCCGCACAACCACAGCGTTGGTACACATGACCGCTGCGGCACAACCGTAGAGCCAATGATCAAACCACAGTGGTTCGTCCGCATGGATAAAATGGCAAAAGCAGCTATGGACGCGCTGAAACCGGGCGAACTGGAATTTGTTCCGGCAAGCTTCGGAAAGACATATCTGCACTGGCTGGAGAACATCCGTGACTGGTGTATTTCCCGTCAGCTCTGGTGGGGACACAGGATCCCGGCTTACTACTGCGATGAGTGCGGTGAAGTAGTCGTTGCAAGAGAAATGCCGGAGAAATGCCCGAAATGCGGCTGCACACATCTCCATCAGGATGAGGACACTCTGGATACATGGTTCAGCTCCGCTCTGTGGCCGTTCTCCACACTTGGATGGCCGGACAAGACACCGGAACTGGAATACTTCTATCCGACAGATGTCCTGGTAACAGGATATGATATCATCTTCTTCTGGGTTATCCGTATGGTATTCTCCGCACTGGAGCAGACAGGAGAAGTTCCGTTCCATCATGTACTGATCCACGGTCTGGTACGTGACTCTCAGGGACGCAAGATGAGTAAATCCCTCGGAAACGGTATCGATCCTCTTGAAGTTATCGACAAATACGGCGCAGATGCACTTCGTCTGACTCTGATTACAGGTAATGCACCTGGAAACGACATGCGTTTCTACTGGGAGCGTGTAGAATCCAGCCGTAACTTTGCAAACAAGATCTGGAACGCATCACGTTTCATCATGATGAACCTGGAAGGAAAGACAGTCACCGAACCGGCAGACCTTAATGAGCTCTGCTTCGAGGATAAATGGATTCTTTCCAAACTCAACACCGTGATCCGTGACGTAACAGACAACATGGATAAATATGAACTTGGAATCGCCGTACAGAAGGTTTATGATTTCCTGTGGGATGAGCTCTGTGACTGGTACATCGAGATGGCCAAGGTACGTCTCTGGAAAGCAGACGAGAATCCGAAGGCAGCCAACGATGCACTCTGGACACTGCGTACAGCCCTGACAGAAGGACTGAAACTGCTTCATCCATACATGCCGTTCATCACAGAAGAAATCTACTGTACACTTCTTCCGGAAGAAGAGTCCATCATGATCTCTGACTGGCCGGTATTCCAGGAAGCATGGGTATTCCCGGAAGCAGAAAAAGCAGTAGAGAGCTTCAAGGAAGCTGTCCGCGGAATCCGTAACACACGTACAGAAATGAACGTGCCGATGAACCGCAAGACACATCTTTACATCGTAGGTAAGGATGCAGACACCTGTGCAAGATACGAAGCCTGCAAGAAATCCTTTGTAAATCTCGCATTTGCAAAAGAGATCCACGTACAGGAAAATAAGGACGGAATCGGCGAGGACGCAGTATCCGTTGTTGTATCTGATGCAGTTGTATACATGCCTCTGGAAGACCTTGTTGACAGAGAAAAAGAGATGGAACGCCTCAAGAAAGAGCAGGAGCGTCTCACCAAAGAGATCGCAAGATGCCAGGGTATGCTCAACAATCCGAACTTTGTAAACAAAGCACCGGAAGCAAAAGTAAACGCAGAAAAAGAAAAACTTCAGAAATACGAAGAAATGATGGAAAAGGTAAACGTACAGCTGAAACAGATGGAAAAATAATAAAGGAGCATTCAGATGAAATGGTATAAAGTGTGTAACCGGATTTCCCTGCTGCTTCATGCACTGTGCAGTGCACTTGGCTATTTCCTGATCGAGATGATCAGCCGCCGTTCTTTTTCGGCAGCATGGACATATATGACCACGAAACCACTTGTCTTTGCATACAATGCTGCACTGATTTTTACAACTTCACTGATCGTGTATCTTTTCCGCAGGAGATGTTTCTGGCGAGTTCTGATCTCGATCTTGTGGCTGTTGCTTGGTATTATCAATGGAGTGATCCTGTCCAACAGGGTTACTCCGTTTACCGGACCGGATCTTCATCTTCTGACAGATGGAATGGCAGTCCTGAATAAATATCTGCCGGCGTGGGGCGTAGTGCTTGCGCTGATCCTTCTGGGATTTTTTGCACTGCTGCTTCTGATCCTTCTGATCAAGGCACCGAAGTACAAACGTAAGGTGAAGTTCCGCTATGACCTTCTCCTTGTCGTTGTCGGAGCGGCTCTTTTTGCGGGAGCGACACAGCTTGCGCTTGAGAAGAGGATCCTGTCCAACTATTTTGGAAATATTGCGTTTGCATATGAGGATTATGGATATCCTTACTGCCTCGCAGTAACGATCTTTGATACAGGGATCAGTTGTCCGAGAGATTACTCTGAGCAGGAGATCACCCGTATCGAAAAGACAGAAGACAATCTTCCGGCAACAAACGAGGACAGCAAGCCGAACATTATCTTTGTACAGCTTGAGTCTTTCTTTGATCCGACGCTGGTAGAGTATCTGAACATCTCAGAGGATCCGATCCCGAATTTCCGTAAACTCATGAAAGAATACACTTCGGGGTATTACAAGGTTCCATCTGTAGGAGCAGGAACTGCCAACACAGAATTTGAATCTATCACCGGTATGAGCCTTCATTATTTCGGACCGGGTGAGTATCCATACAAGAGCATTCTCAAGGAAACCACCTGCGAAAGTGCACCGTATGTGCTCAAGAATCTTGGATATTCAACTCATGCAGTACATAATAATGAGGCGAATTTCTATGGAAGAAGGAGCATTTTCCCGAATCTTGGATTTGATACCTTCACTTCTGCAGAATACATGTCGGAGGAAGAGGACAAGAATCCGCTTGGCTGGACCAAGGATGAAGTTCTGACGGATGAAATTATCAAATGTCTGGATTCTACGGAGGAATCGGATTACATTTATACGATTTCCACGCAGGGACATGGAGCCTATCCGGAAGAACAGCTGATCGACGATCCGGAGATCACAGTTTCCGGAGCCGAGACAGAGGCTCAGAACAATCAGTGGGAATACTACTGTAATGAGATCCATGAGATGGATAACTTTGTCAAGGAACTTACAGATGCGCTTGCAGATTATCCGGAGGATGTGATCCTTGTTATGTATGGCGATCATCTTCCGACCATGGGACTTACTGTGGAAGATCTCAAGAACAAATATCTGTTCCAGACACAGTACGTTATGTGGGATAACTTCGGTCTGGAGAAAAAAGATGAAAACCTTGCAGCTTATCAGATGGCAGCAGAGGTCATGGACCGTGCCGGTATCCACGAAGGTACGATCTTCCGTTATCATCAGGCGAGAAGAAATACAAGGAATTATCAGGTGGATCTGGAGACTCTTCAGTATGACGTGCTTTACGGCAAGAAATATTCCTATGACGGAGAAAGCCCGTTCCAGAGGACCAAGATGCGGATGGGACTTTATGATGTGACACTGGATTCCATGGAAGAGATATCTACAGTGGATCATACCTACCGGCTCAAGGGAACGAATTTCACGCCATCCAGTCAGGTCAAACTGAACGGAGAATGGTATGATACAGTCTATGTAAATCCGACCACTCTGATGATCTCGGGAACAGAGATCAATGATTTTGACCGGGTTTCTGTTGTTCAGCGAAGCAACAGTTCTACCAGAAAAGCACTGAGCAAGAGTTACGATCGCTCGGCTTATATGTTGTATAATGAAAATAAATGGAAACTTCCGGCAGAAAATTAAAGATTTTGCCGAATAAAAGATTACGATTGGTACTGGACATCTTTCACCACTCATATATAATGAATATCGTAGTAGTTAAGGAGCGTATGGCTCCTTGCTGCTGCGAATACATTATAGGATAAAGTGGTGAATTTTTTTATGAATTACGAAGAGGCAGTTGCTTATATTGAAGAAACCCCGAAATTTACGACCAAGAATAAGATGGAGCATACGAAGGAATGCCTGAAACGTCTTGGTGATCCGCAGGATAAATTCCGCGTGATCCATGTGGCAGGTACAAACGGCAAGGGAAGTACCTGTGCATTCCTGACGTCTGTTCTGAGAGAGGCAGGATATTCCTGCGGACTCTTTACTTCTCCGCATCTGGTCGTGATCAATGAGCGTTTTCAGATCAATGAGAAAAATATCGATGATGAGACATTCCTGCGTGCATTCTGCAAGGTCAAAGCACTGGCAGATGAACTGGTAGAAGAAGGAAACTATCATCCGACATATTTTGAATTCCTGTTCCTGATGGGAATGGTGATCTTTGCAGATGCCGGGGTGGATTATGTAGTGCTTGAGACAGGACTTGGCGGCAGGCTGGATGCAACAACAGCAGTAGAAAATCCGGTTGCCTGTGTGATCACATCGATCAGTTTTGACCATATGCAGTATCTGGGAAATACGATCGAGGCCATCGCAGGGGAAAAAGCTGGGATCATTGTTCCGGGAGTGCCTGTGATCTACGATGGAAACGATCCAAAGGCAGCAGGAGTGATCAGAGCAAAGGCACAGGAACTGAACAGCCCATATTATGAAGTGACAAGGAAAGATACAGAAATTATCCGAAATACACGCTCTGGCATTGATTTTTCATTTAAGAATGAGTATTATGGTAACACAGTATTTTCCATTCCGTTTATTGCTGTTTATCAGGTGATGAACAGTTCTCTTGCCCTCAAAACGATCGAAGTGCTGAAGGACGTCATTCCGGTATCTGCGGATGCAGTAAAGAAGGGACTTCTTGAAACACGCTGGCAGGGAAGAATGGAAACTGTACTGCCGGGCGTGATCGTAGACGGTGCGCATAATGAGGATGGAGTTGCCAAGTTCGTGGAAACAGCGGCACATTTTCAGAAGGAGTATCCGCTTACACTGCTGTTTTCGGCAGTTGATGACAAGGATTATACAGATATGATCCATACGATCCTGGACAAGATCCAGTTCAAACATGTGGTAGTTACCCAGGTGGGCGGTTACCGTAAAGTACCTGCAGAACATCTGGCAGAGATCTTCCGTGAGAATGGCTGTCCTTCCGCTGAAGTCTGTGATGACGCGGAGGAGGCATTTAAGAAAGCACTTGCGGTCAAGGGCGAAGATGGACTGCTGTTTTGCGTAGGTTCCCTGTATCTGGTAGGCGAGATCAAGACCGCTATCCTTAAGGGAATCGGAAAATAAGGAGAATTTATTATGATCGATTATGAAGAGGAACTGAAGAAATTTGAACCCTGTCTGGATGTCACAGACGCAGAGGGTGCGATCTATGACAGAGAGCTGACTGATATTCTGGATGTCCTTCAGGAAGTCTTAAGAGAGGCAAAAAGCAATCGACGCACAAGATAAGAAGCATACGAAGTACACAAAGGGAGAAATAGTGAATGAATTGTGTGAACTGTGGGGCATTTCTTACAGACATGGATCTGGACTACTGTCCGAACTGCGGATATAATGTACTGATCCAGAAAAAAGTAGATTATCTGTCCAAGAGTTTTTACAATCAGGGTCTGGAGAAGGCAAGCATCCGTGATCTTTCCGGAGCGATCGCCTGTCTGAAACAGAGTCTGATCTATGATAAGAGAAATATCAAGGCGAGGAATCTTCTTGGGCTTGTTTATTTTGAGACAGGAGAAGTGGTTTCTGCACTCAGCGAATGGGTGATTAGTAAGAGTCTTCAGCCGACGAGAAACCTTGCAACAGAATACATCAATAAACTTCAGGCGAACAGAAACCGTCTGAATGCGATCAATGAGACAATCAAGAAATATAATCACGCATTGCTTCTGTGCCGTGAAGGACATGAAGATATGGCGGCAATTCAGCTGCGCAAGATTCTTTCACAGAATCCGAAGCTTATCAAGGGATATCATCTTCTTGCATTGATCCAGATGAAAAATCATGAATGGAACAAAGCGAGAAGAACTCTTCGGAAGGCAGCGCGTATTGATAAGACGAATACGACAACGCTTCGCTTTCTGAGGGAAGTGGATGAACAGACAGGAGTTACGACCAAGCTTGAAAAGAAGGGAAAAAAGGGATTTTTCCATTCGGGCAGTTCAAAGCAGCAGGAGATGGATGTGCTGGCTCCGGATCAGGTTGTGCAGCAGCCTGTTTACAGAGAACGCTCCAGAATTTCTCTGTTTTTTGTTCTGATGACGGGAATCGTGGCTGGAGTTGGTGCTTTCTGGATGCTGGCAGTTCCGGCAATCCGTCAGGGAATTTACAAGGAAGCGAACCAGCAGATCGTCCAGTACAGTGAATCGCTTGCAAGTCAGGCGGCAGAACTTACCAAGGCGCAGAATGATGCGAAGGAAGCCACGAATTCGGCAGATGAAGTTACACAGCAGCTGACTTCTGAACAGACAAAGAGTACGAGTTATCAGGCACTTCTGCAGGCATACGCAGATTATCAGCAGAAGAATCTGGACGATGCTGCACTGGAACTGCAGAATGTACAGGCAGATGTTCTTTCAGATGCACAGAAAACAATCTATAATACGATCAGTCAGGCTGTAAGTTCCGGAAATGCCGGATCAGATGATACTTCTGGTGATGGAAGCGATGACAGCGGTGATTACGATGAATCAGATTATTATGAATAATATTATAGTGAACAGTTAGTGATAGCTGCAGGCAATGCAGGGACAAAACGCTATAAGAGGAACCTCGGAGAAGGGGATGTGTATGATGCACATCTCCTTTTTTGTATTTGTATATTGAGGATGCCTGAATGGAACAGTAAAAAAATTGCAGGGGGAATGAAAATGAATGAGCTGTTTGAATTCAAAGACGCAATCCTGACGGTACATCTTCCGCAGGATCTTGACCATCCGCAGTCGGACTGGATCCGAAAGGAGACGGACAGGATCATGAGCAGAACCTATGTCAAAAGGATTGTTTTTGATTTTGAGAATACGGAGTTTATGGACAGTTCTGGTATCGGACTGATCATGGGGCGATACCGGGCGCTGGGGATGGGGCAGAAGTGTATCATGGCAGTCAATACAGGCAGTCATATTGACAAACTGCTCCATTTATCAGGAGTCCACAGATATATGGAGATTCAGAGGGCAGAGGAAGAAGGAGAAGATTATGGAAAAAGCAAATGAAGTAACACTTGTATTTGACAGCAGGCCGGTAAATGAAGCCCTGGCAAGGATTACGGCGGCATCATTCTGTACGCAGCTCAATCCGACGCTGGAGGAAGTGGCAGATCTCAAGACCGCAGTTTCTGAGGCAGTCACCAACAGCATTATCCATGCTTATGAAGGAGAAATACATAAGATAGAGATGAAACTCTGTATTACCGGTCAGGAAATCTATGTGGAGATCACAGATCATGGGAAGGGAATCCCGGACATTCAGAAGGCAATGGAACTGATGTACACCACAAAGGCAGACACAGACCGGTCCGGTATGGGATTTACCTTTATGGAGGCATTTATGGATGACCTGAAAGTAGAATCACAGGTTGGTGCAGGAACCCGGGTGCGGATGAAAAAACTCATCGGCCGGTAAAGGATAGCTTATGGAACATACTCTTGCCCTGATCGGGCGTGCACACCAGGGGGATAAAGAGGCAAGAGATACGTTATTTGAAGAGAATACAGGACTTATTTACAGCGTGGCACGGCGTTTCCTTGGGCGAGGCGTGGAGATGGAAGATCTTTTTCAGATAGGGAGCATCGGGCTTCTCAAGGCGGTGGATAAATTTGACCCGGCATTTGAGGTGAAATTTTCCACATATGCCATCCCGATGATCTTAGGAGAACTGAAACGCTTTTTCAGGGATGATGGAATGATCAAGGTGAGCCGGTCCATCAAAGAAAACCAGCACAGAGTCTATCTGGCGAGAGAAAAGATAGAGAAAGAACTGGGCAGGGAACCGAGCCTCAAAGAAATCGCAGAAATGCTCGAAATGCCGCCCGAAGAAGTCGCGATGACGATGGACTCAGCGGCAGAAGTAGAATCCCTGTACAGAACCGTCTATCAGAGCGAGGGAACAGACATCTCCCTCATAGACAAGATCCCGGAAAAAGAAAACGCCGAAGAGCATCTCCTGAACCGGATCTTCCTCGAGGAAATCCTCGGAAAACTGGAATCCTCCGACCGCAAACTTCTCTACATGCGCTACTTCCAGGACCAGACCCAGACCCAGATCGCAGAACAGCTAGGCGTTTCCCAGGTGCAGGTGTCGCGGATGGAGAAGAGAATATTGAAGAAGCTGAGGAGTTTGTATCGAGATGGATGATTACTTTATTTCTCGATGCCCGATATGCTGATTACATTAAGTCGCCAGCATCGATTTATATGTAAAAACAGAATATTATATTCTCTTTGCGCTTGGTTTCTTTGTTTCTGAGTTTATTATAAAGATTTTCAGAAGGAAAGTCAATGAGAGGAAAGACGGAATAAGTCTTATATAAAAAACGGCTGCCAGGAAATCGCCCGGCAGCCGCTTTGACTTTTATTTAGAATAACTTGCTTTCCCAAAAACAGACCCTTTCACCTTGGAAAGTGCGGTGAGGACGATCATTCCGAAGATTCCGCAGGAGATGACTTCGCCGGCACCGACGGTCAACATCATAAGCGGGATTGGAAGGTTCACACCGTATCCGTAGTAAAGAACGAAAGGTACGATAACCGTATTAGCTACGATCGGCGGCAATGGAGCAAGCCATTTGCTGGAACCGCGCAGTTTGTAAGTAAAGACTGCACCGATCAGTGTTGCGATACTTCCGAAGATGATATCTACAGGGATTGCACCGCCAAGCAGGTTGGAGAGGATACATCCTACAAATAATCCCGGAATTGCAGCAGGTGTGAAGTATGGAAGGATCGTCAGTGCCTCAGAGAAGCGAACCTGTACTTCGCCGTAGCTTAATGGGGCAAACAGCAGAGTCAGAACTACGTAGATAGCACCGATAGTGGCTGCCTGCACAAGGAACATTGTGTTTTTGCTTTTCATTATTCAGTTCTCCTTTAGTTTTGTTTTACATGTGGAAGGTCACGAACACATGATTCATTTTACGCCGGGAATCGGCGGGAAGCCCTGTAAGACCTTGGTGTATTGCATATCGGGGAAACGCCAGCGGCGCATCCGCTGATTTTGCGGGCTTCATAGCGGTAATGAGTATAGCATAACAACACAGGAAATGCAAGAAAAAAAGAATACCGCATCCCTGAAATACAATCAGAGAAGCGATATTCTTTAGAAATATCAGATACATAAAAATATCAGTTTTAAAATCAGAATTTAATTTCTTTTCCTTCCCGACGCCACTGTCTGAACTCAGCAGAAGCAGAGAGCAGAAGGTCGGAAGAAGAGTTCAGGGCTGTCTCTACGGAGTCCTGGATAACACCGATGATGAAACCAACTGCAACAACCTGCATGGAGATATCATCAGAGATACCAAACAGAGAGCATGCCATCGGGATCAGAAGAAGAGATCCACCGGCAACACCGGAAGCACCGCAGGCTGAAAGTGCAGCCAGGAGACTCAGGATGATCGCAGTCGGGATATCTACATGGATACCAAGTGTAAAGGCAGTGGCCATTGTCATAACCGTGATCGTGATCGCTGCACCATCCATATTGATCGTTGCACCGAGCGGGATAGTTACAGAGTAAGTATCTCTGTCAAGTCCCATTTCCTCGCAGACTTTCATGTTTACAGGAATGTTGGCGGCAGAACTTCTGGTGAAAAATGCAGTCAGCGCGCTTCTCTTCAGGCACTGGAAGATCAGCGGATAAGGATTCTTGCGGATGCACCAGTAAACGAGCATCGGGTTGGTAACAAAATAGATAAACAGCATACAGCCAACCAGCAGAAGAAGCAGTTTACCGTAAGTAGTAAAGATATCCAGTCCGTTTGTAGATACTGTGTTGAACACGAGACCGAAGATACCAAATGGTGCCATGTTGATGATCCAGGTAACAACTGTGGAAAGTCCGTTTGCAACATCAGCAAGAACGTTCTTGGTCATGTTGTTGGCAGCACGCAAAGCAAGTCCAATCAGGACAGCCCACATCAGGATTCCAACATAGTTTGCATTTACGAGAGAAGAAACAGGGTTTGCAACGACGTTCAGCAGAAGGTTGTTGAGGACTTCTGCGATACCCTGTGGTGCAGCAGTATCAGTAGCAGCAGTTGTCAGTGTCAGTTCAACCGGGAAGATCATGCTTGCAAATACTGCGATCACAGCGGCAAGAACGGTACTGAACATGTAAAGTATGATTACGGTTTTGATAACACCGCCGTGAGATTTTCCGGCATTGCACAGAGAACTGATAACCAGGAAAAATACAAGAAGCGGTGCGATCGCTTTGAGGGCTCCGACGAATACGTCACCCAGAATAGAGACTGCAGAAGCTCCCGGTACAGCGATTCCCAGGATGGCTCCCAGGATCAGTCCTACGAGGATTCGCTTGACCAGTGCGATCTCAGTCCATTTGGTCCAAAGTTTTTTCATTTGTTTACTCCCTTTCCTTTTGCCTCTTTAATATGGTAAAACACTAATAAAGCATATTATAAACGAAAAAGGCTTATAGTGCAACAAAATCATAAATTTTCGTAGACATATTTTGGAAGTTGCGGTAAGATGATACAAGGTTGCTGTGAACAGTAACGATACAGGCTGATGTCAATATCAGTAATTACAGAAAGGCAGATTTACAGATATGGAAGAGAAGATTCTTGATTTCATCATGGAGTACGCACAGGAGAACGAAAACGTTCCGTTTCAGGTTATTGAGGAAACGTTTAATATTCAGATGGATGAGAGCTTACGATCTATCATCAGTGATGCAATCTGGGACAGAGACAATGTTTCAGATGTAGTCATCGAAAATGAAGGCTATGTGATCAGTTGCTTCGAGGACTGATCGTTAAGTCAGGGAAAGTAAAGTGTTTGGCAAATACAGGGCAGAGACGGCATGGCGTTCTCTGCCCTGTGTTTTTTGCCATAAACAGTTATTTTTCGCGGTTAAGATCTTCCAGGATCGTGGTGTTGACATCATCTTCGTATTTACGCATCTGCACCTGCATAGGTGTGGGGTCAGCAGAAAACTTCAGATGACTGAAATGATTAAAGAAGAACAGGACTCCGATGGCGAGCCCAATGGAATAAGAAATCTCCAGTATGGTAAAACCGCTGGAGATTTTTCCTGTTACCTGAAAATAGATCTTTTGGAAAAGTGTGCCGACATCCACATCCGTATTAAAGGTCATGATGGAAAATGCCGCGCCAAAAAACGTGGCAAGGCAGACAAGGATCACTTTGAGCCAGCGGAAAAGCGTGCCGGGAGTGGATTCTTTTTTATAGGTAAGAATGAAGTCAGGTTCGCCGACAGGTGTGATCGTAAGTTCCGGTTCTTTTTTCTGGATCATGTCGACAAGATCCATGACAGACATGACATACCTTCCCGGCTTTTCTGAATCCAGGTTCGCAACAGGCAGGACACGGAGCCTGTTCAAAATTTTGGGATTGGTACAGGAAAGCCGTGCGATATCCTGGAGATACACATGGGGATGCTGTACCTGTATGTTCATGTCAAGCTGCAAATATAAAGTATCACTCATAAAAATCTCCTTCTGAAAGACCGCAGGTCAGTCTTTCATTTTGGGTTTGAAGATCAGGCTGGCGAGATAGGAAAAAATCAGCGCAGCAGAAACTCCAGTCGCACAGGCTGTGAATCCCCCGGTAAAAAGTCCGAGGAAACCGTCCTGGTCGATGGCTTTTTTCATACCTTTCCAGAGAACCTGCCCGAAGCCGAGAAGCGGAACAGAAGCGCCGGCACCTGCATAGTCGGCAAATGGCTGATAGATTCCGATCGCGCTCAAAAGAGCACCCGAGCAGACCAAAATGACCATGACCCGCCCGGGCATCAGCTTGGTCTTATCAAGAAGGATCTGGACCAGGGCACAGATCACACCGCCGACCCAGAATGCATTAAAATAATCCATAAAAAACTCCTTTCAGGATAATTGAATGTGTTCAAGAACGATTCCGTGGGCGATTCCCGGAACGGATTCTCCTTCATTAAAGCTTACTTTGGAGAGCATTGCCCCGGTAGGCACGAACAGGACACGTTTCCACTGGCCGGTAACGATGCGCGGCAGGATAAACGCAGCCAGCACGGAGGCGGCGCAGCCGCAGCCGCTTCCGCCGGAATGCGTATCCTGTGATTTGTTATCAAAGATCAGAAGTCCGCAGTCATGATGGATGGAACTGATGGAAAGACCCTTTTCCCGGAGCAGATCAAATAAGATCCTCTGTCCGACCACGCCGAGATCTCCGGTGATAATGGCATCGTAATCGGAAGGCTTCCGGTCAAAATCGGTCAGATGGCGGCAGATCGTATCGCAGGCAGCAGGAGCCATGCAGCCGCCCATATTCATGGAATCACGAAAACCAAAATCGACAACCGTTCCGGTAGTAAGCGCAGTGACTGCCACACAGCCGTTTTCGTGCCGGAGGGGAGAGGCATTTTCTGTGTTTTCCGGAACTGGCGGATTGTTTCCAAGGACACAGGCTCCGCTTCCCGTCACTGTCCAGGTTGCAGAGAGCGGGCGCTGGCTTCCATAGCCGAGCGGAAAACGAAATTCCTTTTCGGCAGTAGCAAAATGACTGGATGTGGCGCAGAGGATATGTGCACCGTAACCGGCTGCGACGGACATGGCTCCGAGAGAAAGGGACTCACCGATCGTGGAGCAGGCACCATACAGCCCATAAAACGGAATCCCCATATCAGCAATGCCAAAAGAAGATGCGATCGTCTGTGCAAGAAGATCCCCGGCAAATGCCATTCGGATATCAGAAGGCTTAAGACCGGCTTTTCCGATCGCAAGTACAGCAGTTTCTTTCTGGAGAGTGCTTTCTGCGTTTTCCCAGGTATCTGTCCCGAAGCGTGGATCTTCGCTCACCATATCAAAACAGTCTCTGAGCGGTCCTTCGCCTTCTTTTTTGCCGACGATCGAAGCTGCACTTTGAATATAGACCGGTTCCTGAAAAGCGAGGCTTACTTTTCCGGTCTGAGCTGCTGGTTTCATCCGATCACCTCCATAAGTTTGAGAATATAATAGACAATGCCAAGAAGCCAGGAACTTAAGATTCCGTACAGGATCACAGGACCAGCGATTGTAAAGATCTTGCAGCCGATGCCGAAGATCTGTCCTTCTGCCTGGAATTCGATCGCGGAAGAGGCAACCGAGTTTGCAAAACCGGTGATCGGAACAAGTCCCCCGGCGCCTCCGAACTTTCCAATCTTGGAATACAGATTCAATCCGGTAAGAAGTACACTCAGAAAGATCAAAATAAGCGAGCACCAGTTTCCGGCAGTCTCTCTGTCTGCGCCCATGGTCTGAGCGGTGTTTAAGATCCACTGTCCGAAAAGACAGATCAGGCCTCCTGTGACAAAGGCTTTTAGCATATTTACAGGGAGACTGTGAGAGGGGGTGATGGATTTGACATACTGCTCATATTTTTTCTGCTTTTTTATTTGCTGTTCTGAAGGCATAAAATCTCCTTTCTGTTTGACTTTTGTCTGGTTTATGCATATAATAATGAGGCTTATTGCCAGCCAAGGAAATAAAAAAGAAGTGTGCCGGTACATTTCCCGGCAGCGATCGCTATGATAATGGCAGGAAAACCTTCCGTCAGACGGATCCTTCTGGAAAAAACAGGGAAGACGTCAGCGACTTCCGCCAGCGCGAGGATCCAGCTTCCGAGGAATATCCCGGAAAAGACACCATACAGTATCAGAAACGGGACTCCAAGCGGCAAAGAGATCTCAAAGATCCAGAAAAGATTTCCGAGTACGAATCCAAGCAGGGTCATATCCTCGTAAAGCAGGATAGAATCTGCAGTATGTGTGATCCCGGCATATCTTGGAAGAATGGAAAGTCCGATCATCAGTCCGACAGCACCGCCGGCAATGATAACTCCTGAACATATTCCTGCAAAGCCAAGAAAAATCTGCTGCCACATACAAAAGAACTCCTTTTTTATTGATTTTGATGAGTAGTATGTGAAAATCTGAGAGAATCATACATTAATTCTTAAAAAAATATGAAAACCTGTACTTTTATTTGATTGGATAGTATAATTAAAAGGAATGGGAATGCACGGCATTTTCAATATTATTTATAAGGATGTTACGAGGAGGTTTTGCATGTACGACGCATATTCCCGAATGGAGATCCTGCTAGGTCAGAAGGGAGTTAACCGTCTGAGTACAGCTAAGATTGCTGTTTTCGGTCTGGGAGGTGCAGGCTCCTATACAGTGGAAGCACTGGCACGATGCGGGGTTGGCAGTCTTACACTTGTGGATCATGAGGCAATAACGGTCACAGATATCAACAGGCAGCTTTATGCGCTGCAGTCTACGATCGGCCATAAGAAAGTTCAGATAGCCAAAGAACGGGTCCATAATATAGACGAGGATATTCTGGTTCACACCTATGAAACATATTATAATGAAGACACTATGGGGTTATTCGATCTGAAAGCCTATGATTATATTGTGGATGCAATGGATACTGTTTCATCCAAGATCCTTCTGATAGAGCAGGCTCAGAAATATCAGGTTCCGGTTATCTCATGCCTGGATATGGGGAATAAGCTGAATCCGTCAAGCCTGGAGATCATGGATATCTCACGTGTTGCGGCAGATCCGGCAGTAAAGAAAATGCGTGCGGAACTTCGCAGGAAGGGAGTACGCAGGCTGAAGGTACTGTGCTCCAGAGAACATTCACGCAGAGGTTTTGAATTCAGAAGAAATAAAGAAAATATCGAGAGAAATATCCATGGAAGCATTTCTTTTGTGCCGGGGGTTGCAGGACTTATGACAGCAGGAGAAGTAGTACGGGATATTTTGTCAGAAAAACACAAAAAATAATATGAAGATCAGGAAAATAAGCCTGAGGTTTAAAATAAATAGAAAGATAGAGGATAGCATTTGTGAATGAGCAGATCAGACAGAAATTTTGCCTGGAATTAGGAACAGAGCAGGTGCTCTTTGATGAGCCGATGAAGAAACATACAACTTTTCGTATTGGCGGTCCGGCAGATGTTTTTGTGATGCCGAGAACAATAGAAGAAGTGAGTAAGGCGCTTGAGATATGCAGACAGGAACAGCTGCCATATTTCATACTTGGAAACGGAAGCAATCTTCTGGTCAGCGACCAGGGGTACAGAGGCGTGATTATCCAGCTGGACCGCAATATGGAGGAGATCACAGTAGATGGTACAGAGATCCGTGCAGCAGCGGGGGCGCTTCTTTCTTCCATCGCTGTGGTGGCCAGAAGAGCTTCTCTTGCAGGCTTTGAGTTCGCAGGAGGGATCCCGGGTACACTTGGAGGAGCTGTTGTGATGAATGCGGGTGCATACGGCGGAGAAATGAAGGATGTACTCAAAGAAGTCACTGTGATGACAGGAAACGGCGAAATTCGTGTGATCCCGGCATCAGAGCTTGAGATGGGCTACAGAACAAGCATCATCAAAAAAGCAGGTTATCTTGTGCTCGGCGCAACGATCTCACTTAAGGAAGGTAATCTGGAAGAGATCAAAGCGCTTACCAGAGAGCTCAGTGAGAAGCGTACTTCGAAACAGCCGCTTGAATTTCCAAGCGCAGGAAGTACATTCAAACGTCCGGAAGGATATTTTGCAGGCAAGCTGATCATGGACAGCGGTCTTCGCGGATATCAGATCGGAGGAGCGAGAGTATCTGACAAGCATTGTGGTTTTGTAATCAACGCAGGAGATGCAACAGCGCAGGATGTTGTGGCACTGATGGATCATGTGATAGAGGTAGTACGTGAGAAATACGGAGTGACTCTGGAACCAGAAGTGAAATTTTTGGGGGATTTTAACTAAACTGCAAAGCAGTTGAGAAACGGGAGATAAGAGATGCGACTGGTAATTGTTACAGGAATGTCCGGCGCGGGCAAATCTACGGCGATGAAGATGCTGGAAGACGCACAGTATTTCTGTGTGGATAATCTGCCAATCCAGCTGGTGGGGAAATTTGTCTCTCTGGTGTCGGCAAACAAGGGAGAGGATGTTCAGAATGCAGCAATTGGACTGGATGTCCGCAGCGGCAGATATCTGGAGGGGCTGGAAGAAGTACTTGACCAGCTTAAAGCGGAGGGATATAAGTTCGAGATCCTTTTTCTTGATGCAGATGACCGCACACTGGTCAAACGATACAAGGAAACAAGGAGAACACATCCGCTTGCCATGACAGGGCGCGTGGATGAAGGAATACAGAAGGAGCGGGAATGTTTAAGTTTTCTCAAAGAACATGCCGACTATATCATAGATACGACACATCTTCTCACCAGAGAACTCAAAAAAGAACTGGACAAGATCTTTGTAGAAAATGGCAAATTCGACAATATGATGATCTCTGTATTGTCATTTGGATTTAAGTATGGAATCCCGGAGGATGCGGATCTTGTGTTTGATGTGCGATTCCTTCCCAATCCTTATTATGTGGATGAACTGCGGCCGCAGACAGGGATGGATGATGGCGTCTACAATTATGTGATGCAGAACCAGGTGGCACAGGATTTTGCCGACAAACTGGAAGATATGATGAAATTTCTGATTCCGAATTATGCAAAGGAAGGCAAGACCAATCTCGTGATCGCAGTCGGATGCACAGGCGGTAAGCATCGGTCTGTTACACTGGCGCGTGTCCTTTATGACCGCCTTCATGCAGAAAGGGGATATGGGATCCGCCTGGAACACAGGGACATCGGTAAGGATGCGCTTCGCAAAAAATAAGTAATATAAGAACAGGAGAGAACGGGAATTGTCTTTTTCAGGGATGGTGAAAGAAGAACTTTCCAGGCAGGTCAGCACAGCAAGACACTGCAGGATCGCAGAAATAGCTGCACTTTTGAGTGCCTGTGGCAGAATGACAGCAGACGGGATCCTACATTTTCAGACTGAAAATTATGCTGTTGTAAGAAAGTACTTTACATTGTTGACAAAAACCTTTAATATAGATACAGCAATAGCTATTCGGGAAAGCTGTCAGATGAAAAAAGGAAAAGTATATTTTGTCGAAATTGCAGACCCGGCACAGATAGAGACTGTACTTCAGGGGACGAAACTTTCTGTAGATAAATGTAGCGGAGAAACGTTATATGCAGGCAATGGGCTCGTTATACAGCAGAGCTGCTGTAAGCGGGCTTTTATCCGCGGGGCGTTTCTGGCATCCGGTTCGATCAGTGATCCGGAGAAAGGGTATCATTTTGAAATCGTCTGTTCAGACGAGCAGAAAGCAGAGCAGCTTCGGGAACTTATCCGCAGCTTTGAGATCGATGCCAAAATTGTCATGCGCAAGAAGTCATATGTGGTCTATGTGAAAGAGGGCGCGCAGATCGTAGATATGCTGGCAGTTATGGAGGCAAATGTAGCTTTGATGAACCTTGAGAATATCAGGATCGTCAAGGAAATGCGAAATACTGTCAACAGGAAAGTAAACTGTGAAACAGCGAATATCAACAAAACGGTGAATGCAGCAGTGAAGCAGACAGAGGACATCAGATTGATTCAGGAAAAGATGGGGTTTCACAATCTGAACGAAGGTCTTGCTGAGATCGCGGAGCTGAGACTGCAGTATCCGGAAGCTACACTAAAAGAATTAGGTATGATGTTAAATCCGCAGGTTGGGAAGTCGGGGGTAAATCACCGCTTAAGAAAGCTCAGCCAGATCGCTGACGGACTGCGGGTGAACGAGGAGGAGTTATTATGATTAAAAAACCAATCACTATTCAACTGTCTACAGGACTTGAAGCACGTCCGGTTGCACAACTGGTACAGGTTGCAAGCCAGTTTAACAGTGAGATCTATGTTGAGATTGGAAGAAAGAAAGTAAATGCCAAGAGTATTATGGGAATGATGACATTAGGGCTGGACGCAGGTGAAGAGATCACACTTTCTGCAAATGGCGATGACGAAGAAGCAGCCATGACAAGCATAGAGAAGTATTTAAGCAACAATCAGTAATAAAAGAATCATAGCAGAATAATAAGAAGCATTGCCCGGAAGAAGACCAGTCCGGTGTAATGCTTTTTTATATTTCAGACATTGCCGGAAATACAAGATTATAATTGACCATAAAACAAAAACAAGGTATAATATTAAAATGTTAATGAATGTAAACCAAAAGCGAGGGAGATACCAATGTCTAAATTTTTGAAGTTTATTGTACATTTCGTAATTATATGTACGATCGCCCTGATACTCGGTATGGCACTGCCGCCATTTTTCGGAGTTACAACGGTGATTGTAGACAGCACAGATAAGGCCACTAATCTGCCGATGGGATCCATAACGTATGCGATACCGGTAAAGACAGAAGAGGTAACAGCAGGGACTCCGATTCTGGTAAAGAAGGATTCCATGACATACCGTTATAATCTTGTAAATGTAAACAGAGAGAATAACACAGGTACAGTGATTGATTCAAGTGCGTCTGCACAGAGCAATATCACAGTTTCTGTCAAGAACTGGGTGCAGAAGGTTGTAGTTACAATTCCTTTCGTGGGATATATCCTGACTGCGACAGAGAGCACAGAAGGACTGATCATTCTTGGTCTGGTAGTCCTTTTCCTCATCATTCTCTATGTTGTGGCAGAACTTCTCAAGAAAGAACCGGAAGACGAGTACGAAGATCTTGGCGGAGAACGCAGACATGTTAAGACTGCCAAGGAACTTCGTGTGGAAGAAAAAGCCCGTGCGAAACGTATGGACGAAGAGGACAGAGAACTTCTTTATGGCGAGAAAGCCCGCCGTAAGCAGGCCAAGAAAGAAGAAAAGAAACGCAAAAAGATCCGCACAGGCGGATTTGTAGATGAAATCTATGAGGATGACCTGGAGGAAGAACCGACACAGAAACCACAGCGCCCGGTAAGAAATGTCCAGGTGGCAACAAGCGAGGCGCATGAACTTCTGAAGAAGGAAATTGCTGCTGCTACCGCAGAGGATTCCGATAATGACCAGGATGTATATGAGACCACAGGGAACTATACAGAGGATCTCCCGGAGATCCAGGAGTCTGAGGAAGAACCGGAAGAAGAGAAACCAGTAGAGATCAGGAAAATGGCGATCCCGAGTTACTCTGCTTCCCAGCTCGCTGACAAAGCAAGAAAGGCCGGCGATGCTCCGGATATCGTAAGAGATTCCATTACCAAGGTCACTTTGTTTGACTATTCCGATATCATCGGTGGTGATGAGGAATCCGAAGAATAACTGAATAATATCCTATTATATATAGGAAGAAAAATGTTAAATGAGATGCAGTGAGGGGATACAGAATCCTTTCACTGCATTTTGCACTATAATAAGAAGAAAGTACCATAAATTATTGTGCACAAATTTCTTCAAAAAAATAAAAAAAAGACTTGCATAATTCGGAATCATCGTATATACTAATATTTGCTGTGACATGATAGCTATGAAGCGCGAGGTTGCTGCCAGTTACCGGCAGGTTTTCCGTGGAGCGAATGTCAAGTTAGGAAACTGACGACAAGTCACTGTACAAACAATATGGTCTATCAAAGATAGAAACAACGTGTGAAAAAATGCGAATCGCCTGACAATGGGGCGATACATCAGAGATGTACCGCAGGACACACACGGAGAAGTGTACAGTCACCGCTTGTCGTACTATTTACAAAGTGCGAAAAGGAGGCGACTTTTTTTATGGCAAGTCAAGTAATGAGAATCACTCTCAAGGCTTATGATCACGAATTAGTTGATTCATCAGCAAAGAAAATCATCGAGACTGTAAAGAAGAACGGATCACAGGTGAGCGGACCGGTACCTCTTCCTACTAAGAAGGAAGTAGTTACAATTCTTAGAGCTACTCACAAGTACAAAGATTCCCGTGAACAGTTCGAGCAGAGAACTCATAAGAGACTTATCGATATTGTGACACCAACACAGAAGACTGTTGATGCATTATCTCGTTTAGAGATGCCGGCTGGTGTTTATATCGACATCAAAATGAAACAGAAATAATAACTGTTTCGACAATTATTTAATTATGTAAGTCCTGATTAGTTATTTCATATAGATATGGCTGCTCTAGGATGAACGGTTCCGCTACTCCACTGCAGATCAGCAGGTGGGCAAGAGGCGTTCCGCTGTAGAAAACAGGAGGTTAAACAATGAAGAAAGCGATTTTAGCAACAAAAGTCGGAATGACACAGATCTTCAATGCAGACGGCGTATTAGTGCCGGTTACTGTATTACAGGCTGGTCCTTGTGTTGTTACTCAGATTAAGACAGTAGACAACGATGGATACAGTGCAGTTCAGGTTGGATTTGTTGACAAGAAAGAAAAGACTGTTAACAAAGATGCCAACGGAAAGAAAGAAATTCGCAACAGACATGGCGTAAACAAGGCTCAGATGGGTCACTTCGCTAAAGCTGGTGTATCTGGTAAGAGATTCGTTCGCGAGTTCAAGTTTGAGAACGCAGACGAGTATAAGTTAGCAGATGAAATCAAAGCTGACATCTTCGCAGAAGGTGACAAGGTTGATGTTACTGCTATTTCAAAAGGTAAAGGTTTCCAGGGTGCTATTAAGAGATTAGGTCAGCACAGAGGACCGATGGCTCATGGTTCTAAGTTCCATCGTCATCAGGGTTCTAACGGTGCATGTTCTTCTCCGAGCCGTGTATTCAAGGGAAAAGGAATGCCTGGACACATGGGTAGCGTAAAAGTTACAACTCAGAATCTTGAAGTTGTAAGAGTTGACGCAGAGAACAACTTACTGCTGATCAAGGGTGCTGTCCCAGGAGCAAAGAAAGCTCTCATCACAGTAAAAGAGACCACAAAGTCTGGTAAATAGTGCAAAGTAAGAAAGGAGGAACTTTACGATGGCTAAAGTAGCTGTTTATAATATGGAAGGTAAAGAAGTTGATTCTATCGAATTAAACGATTCCATTTTCGGCGTAGAAATTAATGAGCATTTAGTTCATATGGCTGTGCTTCAGCAGCTTGCAAATAATCGTCAGGGAACACAGAAGGCTAAGACACGTTCTGAAGTTCGCGGTGGCGGAAGAAAACCATGGAGACAGAAGGGAACCGGTCATGCAAGACAGGGATCTACACGTTCTCCACAGTGGACAGGCGGCGGAGTTGTATTCGCTCCGGTACCAAGAGATTACTCATTCAAGCTCAACAAGAAAGAGAAGAGAGCTGCATTAAAGTCTGTTCTGACTTCTAAGGTAGCAGAGAACAAGTTCGTAGTTGTTGATGAGCTGAAATTAGATGAAATTAAGACAAAGAAGTTCGTAGAAGTTATGAACAACCTTAAGGTTTCTAAGGCTTTAGTTGTTCTGGCTGAGGACGATCAGAACGTAATCAAGTCCGCAAGCAATGTAGCATCTGTAAAGACTGCAAATGCAGGCATGATCAACGTATACGATATTTTAAAGTACAGCACTGTTGTTGCTACTAAGGCAGCAGTAGAGAAGATTGAGGAGGTCTATGCGTAATGGCTGATATTAGATATTATGACGTTATTTTAAAGCCGGTTGTTACAGAAAAGAGCATGGACATCATGGCTGACAAGAAGTACACCTTCCTGGTTCATCCGGAAGCTAACAAGGCAATGATCAAGGAAGCTGTAGAGAAGATGTTTCCTGGAACCGAGGTTAAGACCGTTAACACAATGAACAATGACGGAAAGACCAAGAGAAGAGGAAGAACAGAAGGAAAGACCGTAAAGACAAAGAAGGCAATCGTAACCTTGACTGAGAACAGCAAGGAGATTGAGGTATTTGCAGGTCTGTAATTCCCACAAGGAATATACGCACAAAAGCGTGACAATAAATGCTGTAAAGGAGAACAATCATGGGAATCAAAAAGTATACCCCATATACACCGTCCAGAAGAAATATGACGGGTCTGGATTTCACTGAGATCACAAAGAATGCTCCAGAGAAGTCCCTGACAGTATCTTTAAAGAAGAACTCCGGCCGCAATAATCAGGGTAAAATTACCGTAAGACATCATGGCGGCGGTTCAAGAAGAAAATATAGAATCATTGATTTCAAGCGCAACAAGGATAACATTCCTGCAACCGTTCTTTCTATCGAGTACGATCCGAACAGAACAGCTAATATCGCTCTTATCTGCTACGCAGATGGTCAGAAGGCTTACATCTTAGCTCCTCAGGGACTTAA
>OLOJ01000270.1_pt1 | contig 56047 bp, 47 predicted proteins | sample 1672251 | NCBI WGS metagenome assembly OLOJ01 (sample SAMEA3136664, study PRJEB25190) | human gut metagenome | biome: human gut; feature: human-associated habitat; material: faeces | place: Austria | collected 2013 | reverse complement strand
ATGGATAATTCCTTACTGGCTGTAAGGGATATTAACCATAAATATATTGTAGTAGGAAAGAATAAAAGAAAAAGGAATAAAAATAGTCGGGATTTTGCTTGGAATCTGTGTGGCTGCAGTCTCGTTGTTTTATTTTTTTCATGCGGAAAAAGCGGAAGCAGAGAAAAGGATGGTGGAGATCGTAAACTATGTCAAAGTGCAGTGCTCAACCTACACTCACTATAATGAATCTTCGGAATCCAAAAGTCTTCTCCGTGCGATCGAAAGTGCCAGACAGATGAGCACGAATATTAACATGGAAACAGAAAACGGCGGTCAGCTAAGCCGGGAATTCCTGAAAGAAAATCTGCAGACTCTCTGGGTGGATGGCATCATTGTGCTGGATCAGGAAGGAAAGACGGACTGCGAATATAGTGAGGATGAGTCTCTGGCAAGTGAGATCACGGACTATCTGCAAAAAGATATTATCATGGATTTTACCGGATATGAAGAAAGAACGTATTCGGAACGGTTTGAAAGGGAAGACGGGGCACATGTCGATATTGCAGCCTGTGCCAGAAAAGATGAACCGGGTATCGTTGCGATCTACTATTACACATCTCCTGAATTTGCCAGAAACTATACCCTGACGATACAGGGGCTTTTAAATGGTTACAGTGTCCAGAGTGACGGAACGATTATTGTTGCAGACAATGGGAAAGTTGTTGCCAGCAACGATGAGTGTCTGCTGGGAGAAGATACAGCCGACAACGAGGTTGTCCAGGCAATGAAAAAGCATACAGACAGTCAGCATATTTTTCATGTGACGAATGAAGGAAGCGGATGTTACGGAATCATGCTGAAGCAGCGGGATTATTATATTTATGCATATCTCCCGGATACGGAAGTATTCCATAACCTTCCATTAAGTGTGACAGGTGTCATTTTTCTTTATTTTCTGATATTCACGATGTTCTGGTTCTGGTCATACAGAACCAATCTGGCGCACCGGAAGCTGGAACAGGAAAAAGATGAAAAATATAAAGCAGAACTTCTGTCAGCCGCAAAAAAAGCAGAAGCCGCCAATGAGGCAAAAACGGAGTTTCTCCAGCGGATGAGCCATGATATCCGGACTCCGATCAATGGGATCTGCGGCTTGGTCAATATGGCAGACCATTATGCAGATGATATGGAGAAACAGACGGAATGCAGGGCAAAGGTGAAAGAAGCATCCCATCTGCTGCTGGAACTGGTAAATGAAGTGCTGGACATGAGTAAGCTTGAGTCGGATGAAGTGGTGCTCGAAGAAACTCCATTCAATCTGATCCGTATTTCAAGGGAAGTATTTGTTGTGATCGATCAGATGGCTGCCGAACAGAATATCCAGATTGTATGGAAGAAAAAAGAAGTCACACACTGGGATCTTATCGGAAGCCCGGGGCATGTAAAACGGGTGATGATGAATATCCTGTCAAATGCGGTGAAATATAACAGGGCAAACGGACAGATCTATATCAGCTGTCGTGAGATCCCATCAGAACAGTCGGAATGGACAACGATAGAATTTGTCTGCCGGGATACCGGAATCGGAATGACAGAGACCTTTCAGAAACATATTTTTGAACCATTTGCACAGGAACATACAGGAAGCCGCACAAAATATGCCGGAACAGGACTTGGAATGGCGATCACAAAGAAGCTGATCGAAAAAATGGGAGGAACTATTACCTTTGAAAGTGAAGAAGGCACAGGGACTACATTTGTGATCCGGGTTCCGTTCCGGATCGATACAGGCAGGAGCGGCAGAGCTGAAACGGAAGAAAAACCAGAAGTTTCTATAAAGGGACTGCATATTCTTCTGGCAGAAGATAATGAGCTGAATATGGAAATTGCGGAATTTATGCTTCAGAATGAAGGAGCTGACGTGACAAAAGCATGGAATGGACGGGAAGCTGTTGAGATATTCAGAAAGAGCGAACCGGGTGAATTTGATGTCATCCTTATGGATATCATGATGCCGGTCATGAATGGTTATGGAGCCACGAAGATGATCCGGTCTCTGGAGCGGGAGGATGCAAAGACAATACCGATTATTGCAATGACGGCAAATGCATTCACGGAGGACAGACTGAAAGCAAAAGAAGCAGGAATGGATGAACATATCGCAAAACCTGTGGATCCGGAATTATTGGTAAAGGTGATTTATGAATCAGTGGATTAGTGGAAAACAATCTCAGAAAGGGAATTATATTGAAAAAGAAAAGATGGAACCGATTATTTTCTGTACTTTTTGTGATGATGGCAGTCATGTCACTTCTGTCAGGCTGTAGCAAAAAGAGTGCAGAAAAAGAAGATGAAGAAACGATCACGGTGTATTTATGGAGTACAAATCTGTATGAAAAATATGCACCATATATCCAGGAACAGCTTCCGGATATTAATATTGAATTTGTGGTAGGGAATAATGATCTGGATTTCTACAGATTTTTGAATGAAAACGGTGGACTGCCGGATATTATAACCTGCTGTCGTTTTTCACTGCATGATGCAAGTCCGCTGAAAGACAGTCTGATGGATCTTTCCACAACCAATGCGGCAGGTGCTGTCTATGATACCTACCTCAGCAATTTCAGGAACGAGGATGGAAGCGTAAACTGGCTTCCTGTGTGTGCAGATGCCCATGGTTTTGTAGTGAACAAAGACCTTTTTGAAAAATATGATATCCCGTTGCCAACAGATTACGAGAGTTTTGTTTCCGCCTGCCAGGCATTTGACAAAGTGGGTGTTCGTGGATTTACGGCAGACTATTCTTATGATTATACCTGTATGGAAACACTGCAGGGTCTGTCTATATCAGAGTTGTCTTCTGTGGAAGGACGCAAGTGGCGGACGGTCTACAGTGACTCGGAAAATACAAAGAGAGAAGGTCTGGACGATACCGTCTGGCCAGAGGCTTTTGAACGTATGGAACAGTTTATTCAGGATACAGGGCTTAGTCAGGAAGATTTGAATATGAATTATGATGATGTTGTTGAGATGTACAAAAGTGGCAAGCTTGCCATGTACTTTGGCAGTTCTTTCGGTGTAAAAATGTTCCAGGATCAGGGCATTAACACAACATTTCTTCCATTCTTTCAGGAGAACGGTGAAAAGTGGATTATGACTACGCCATATTTCCAGGTGGCCTTAAACCATGATCTGACAAAGGATGAAACACGCAGAAAGAAAGCAATGGAGGTACTGGATACAATGTTTTCAGAGGATGCGCAGAACAGGATCATTAGTGATGGACAGGATCTGTTAAGCTACAGTCAGGAGGTGGATATGCAGCTTACGGAATATCTGAAAGATATAAAACCTGTGATCGAAGAAAACCATATGTATATCCGTATTGCGTCAAGTGACTTTTTCTCTGTTTCCAAGGATGTGGTTTCCAAAATGATCTCAGGAGAATACGATGCAGGGCAGGCATACCAGTCATTTAATTCTCAGCTTCTTGAGGAAGAAACTGCTTCTGAGGATATCGTGCTGGATTCACAGAAGTCGTATTCCAACCGTTTCCACAGCAGTGGAGGAAATGCAGCATATTCTGTTATGGCAAACACGCTACGTGGCATCTATGGGTCAGATGTGCTGATCGCAACCGGAAACAGCTTTACGGGAAATGTGCTGAAAGCCGGTTACACAGAAAAAATGGCAGGTGACATGATCATGCCAAATGGTCTGGCGGCTTACAGCAGCAAGATGAGTGGGGCTGAGCTGAAAGAAATAATCAAAAACTTTGTAGAAGGCTATGAGGGAGGATTTATTCCGTTTAACCGTGGCTCTTTGCCAGTGGTTAGTGGTATTTCTGTGGAAATTAATGAAACGGAAGATGGCTATACATTAAGTAAAGTTACAAAGGATGGAAAGGCAGTTCGGGATGAGGATACTTTCACGGTGACCTGTCTTGCCACACCGCAGCATATGGAAACTTATCCTGTAGATGAAAATATGATATTTGATGGAGGAGCTACATCTGTGAAAGATACCTGGACAGCATATGTTTCAGGTGGTAATGCCGTTCTTGCAGAACCTGAAGATTACATAACCCTGAGGTGAGAAAAATGGATGTTAAGAATTATAATAGAAATAGAAAGAAACCTGTCAGGAAAAAAGGATTAAGAATAGTTGCTTTTCTTCTTCTCTTTATAGGAGTTGTTCTGGCTGTTTTCCGATATTATAAGTTTATGTCGAAATCTATTTACGAGGAAAGTGTTTCTCATCTGACGGAAGTTCTTCATCAGTCTGATCAGATGCTGAGAGAACTGACAAATAAGAACCTGACTTACCTCCATATTTGGGGCGAGAATCTGCAGAATATTTCCGGTGAAGACGAGATCCGTGATTATATAAAGAAAGCGCAGGAAGATGCAGGCTTTTTGGAATTCTTTTTTCTATCATCTGACGGTGACTACAAGATGGCGACAGGTGAAACCGGGTATCTTGGATTACAGGAAAATATTGAAGAGGATATCCGGCAGGGAAATGATGTGATAGCGAATGCAGCAGTTCCCGGAAAATCCCAGCTGCTTGTTTTTGCCACACCTAAGGCGCATGGAATTTATCAGGGATTTGAATACGATGCAATTGCCATTGCTTATGAAAATTCTGATATCGTAGATGTACTGGATATTTCTGCTTTTGATGGAAATGCCCAGAGTTTTATTATTCATCCGGATGGTCGTGTTGTGATTGATCATTCTTCCGAGTTATGGGGGAACGTGTATAATTTCTTCGGTTTTCTGAGTAGGCATTCTGATATGTCTGAAAAAGAGATCAATGTCCTTTTGGAGAAGTTTAAAGCGGGACGTACTGATGCGATGTTGCTGAATCTGGATGGAAGAAATTATTATCTGGTCTATGAAAAATCGGATATTCAGGACTGGATGTTTCTGGGACTTGTCCAGGCTGATATTGTCAATGCCAGTATGAACAATCTGCAGTTTACCACGATGCTTCTTGTTGGAGCTGTTGTACTTTGCATTGCTGCCTTTTTTATCAGTCTTATTATCCAGAAAAACAGGAAAAATCTCAGAAGAAAGGATGTGGAGATCCGGTACCGTGATGAGCTGTTTCAAAAGCTTTCAATGAATGTGGATGACGTTTTCCTGATGCTGGATGCCCAAACATATCAGACGGATTACGTCAGCCCTAATGCGGAAAAACTGCTGGGTATTACAGTAGAACAGATTCGCAAGGATATTCGTGTTTTAAGAAAACTGCACCCTGCAGATTCTGAAGACTCGCAGAAGAATCATCTGAAAGAAATTCCGGTTCATGAACAGCAGGAGTGGGATTGTGAATTTATACATCGGAAGACAGGGGAAAGGCGCTGGTTTCATAATATTGCAATGGGAAGTGAGGTAAACGGGGAAAAGAAATATATTCTGGTTATGTCAGACCGTACCTCTGACCGGAAAATGAACCAGGCTCTTTCTGAGGCAGTCCATGCGGCAGAGACTGCAAATAGGGCGAAGAGTATTTTTCTTTCCAATATGTCTCATGATATCCGGACACCAATGAATGCGATTATTGGATTTACAACATTGGCTGCAAGTAATATTGATGACAAAAAAAGGGTTCAGGATTATCTGGGCAAAATTCTTTCTTCCAGTAAGCATCTGCTTTCACTGATCAATGATATATTGGATATGAGCCGGATTGAGAGCGGAAAGATCCATCTGGAAGAAACAGAAGTCTGTCTGTCGGATGTGCTTCATGATCTGAAGACGATCATCAGTGGACAGATTCATGCGAAGCAGCTGGAGCTTTATATGGATGCCATGGATGTTACGAATGAGGATGTCTATTGTGACAAACTGCGGCTGAACCAGATACTGCTGAATCTTTTGTCAAATGCGGTTAAGTTTACTCCGGCAGGCGGAACCGTTTCTGTCCGTCTCAGACAGTACCCGGGAAAAGTAAAAGGCAGCGAACTGTATGAATTTCGGGTAAAGGATAACGGAATTGGAATGAGTCAGGAATTTGTACAGAAGATCTTTTCTCCTTTTGAGCGGGAGCGGACTTCTACAGTCAGCAGGACTCAGGGTACGGGACTTGGAATGGCCATTACCAAGAACATCGTGGATATGATGGGCGGTACTATTGAGGTTCAGACAGAGCAGGACAAAGGCACCGAGTTTATAGTCCGTCTGCCATTTCGGACTCAGCCTGAGCATCATCGCATAGAGAAGATTTCGGAACTAGAGGGTCTTAAGGCATTGGTTGTAGACGATGACTTTAACACCTGTGACAGTGTAACAAAGATGCTTGTAAAGGTTGGAATGCGTTCGGAATGGACAGTCTCAGGTAAAGAGGCTGTTCTCCGTGCACGACAGTCAATGGAGCTGGGGGATGCATTTCATGCTTATATCATTGATTGGCGTCTGCCGGATATGAATGGAATTGAAGTTACACGTCAGATCCGCAGTCTTGATGACAATACGCCGATCATTATTCTGACGGCATACGACTGGTCAGATATCGAAACAGAAGCCAGAACTGCAGGAGTGACTGCATTCTGCGCGAAACCTCTGTTTATGTCAGATATCAGAGAGACTCTGATGGCTGCCATCGGTCAGAAACAGGCCCAGGCAGAGGATAAGATTCTTCCGGCAGCAGATTTAGATTTCAGAGGCAGGCGTATACTTCTTGTGGAAGATAATGAACTGAACAGTGAAATTGCAGTGGAAATTCTGAAAGAATATGGATTCCTGGTTGATACAGCAGAAAATGGAGCAGAGGCAGTGGAGAAAATTAAAAATTCAATACCAGGGGATTATGATCTGGTACTGATGGATGTGCAGATGCCTGTAATGAATGGATATGAGGCTACCAAGCAGATCCGTGCGCTTACTGATCCGGCACTGTCGGGAATTACCATTCTTGCCATGACTGCTAATGCTTTTGATGAGGACAGAAAGAAAGTTCTGGAATGCGGTATGGATGGATTCTTATCCAAGCCAATAATTATTGAAGAATTGATCGATACGTTACAAAAGAATCTGGATTAGGTGCCTGGAACATCATAAAACCCACAAGGTAGAAGAGGGAAATGGAAATCAGGCAATCAGGAGCCTTCCAGGTGCATGGAAAAATTTTTACTGTAAAAAAAGGGATGAGTCTGGAAATGTAATCCATGTTTTATGTACGGTCCGTAGTATCAGCGATTCCAAGAGACGTGAAGAGGATCTTAACTTTGCTGCGGAAGCAGCAAAGCGGGAAGCCGAAATGAAAACAAGGTTTCTGGCAACGATGAGTCATGATATCCGTACACCACTGAATGGTATTATCGGTATGGTAAATATGGGAAATCAGTACGCAGATGATCCACAGATGCAGCAGAAGATCAGAGAAAAGGTAATGGAATCCCTGAAATATCTGGTGTCTCTGGTAAATGATGTGCTGGGTATGAATAAACTACAGAGCGGAGATTTGAAGGATTCTGTCGAATATTATGGACAATGCCATAAAATTCAGTCAGGCGGGTAGTGTGCTCATGGTCGGGGTTAAGGAAGAGTTTCTGCCTTTAACTGTCACAAGATCAAAGTTTTTATGTGTCACGGATAATTCGGCAGCCAATTCGCTGACAATGTCGATTTTAGAAATTGCCTTGTTATACAGCACAAAAGCATAATTCAAAACAATGCCGTTACAGGAAAGCATAACCGAAACTGCCTGATGCCCATAGTCCTGTTTGCCTTTCAAATGAGATTGATGAAAATACGCATCTTCAATCGGATGCAGAGCCCGTGACGAAGGCTTTGTCTTTGCAGCTATCATATCGTCAACAATACAGAAAACAGGTTTTCCGGTGAGGGCTGCTTCTGAATAAATAATCTCAATGACAGGCCGTTTTAATGTATCTGAAAGCAACGATTCATCCCACTTTCCAGAGTTGAGGAAATGGGCAATTGTAGTTCTATGGCAGGAACTGTTTTTGGCAAAATCCGTGGTTTTTCCATGGTATCCAGAAAGAAAGATGATAATCAGGATACTCATAAGATGATTGATCATTCGATTAGAATACGATTTGCATAAATCTAATTTTTTAAACGGGTTGTATATGAATGCTGAATGATGTATAGTATTTGCAGGAGACACCTTCTTTCGTGAATGCTGTAAATGTTGGTTTGGTCACTTTCATTATACAACACAATCGAATTCAAGGTGTCTTTCTTTTATGCAAAATCACGAACTTGCTCATTTATAGTATAAAGATAAAATGCGTAGTAAGAATTCAAATAAAAATAAAAGGAGGCTATAACAATGAGTAAAACAGAATGGACGAAAAAAATAATAATCATTGTGATTGGTTCGATCATAGCAGCATATGGCATTACCCTTGCATTGTATGCGGGATTTGGAGGGGCAACCCTTGCTGTTTTGTGGCAGGGGATTTCAAGGACATTTCATATAAGTATAGGCATGGCATCTCTGATTGTAGCCATAATTATGATTGTGTTCTCATTTTTCTATGACAGATCACAGATACATATTGGTACGATTATTTATCAGCTTGTGTATAGCCTCTGTGTTGATTTGTTTGCAAATGCACATGTGTACAGTACGCATTTGTGGGTGAATGCACTGATTATGTTGCTGGGAGTCATGCTTTTTGCAGTCGGAACAGGAGTTTATGCGGCAGCTTCACTGGGACGTGGTTCTTACGAGGCATTAACCTTTTCTCTTGCGGAAAAGAACGGCTGGCAGGTAAAAGCAGTGCGGATGATACTGGATATTGTTATGGTACTTACCGGAGTTTTGCTGGGGGGAAAGTTTGGCATATGTACAATCGTAACGATCATTATCTCAGGACCGATTATTCAGTTTACAGCATCAAAAACTAAAAAGTTATTAAAAAAATAAAGATGTGGATTTGGTGAAAATCGTCACCGGCGGGAGTATCCAGAAGCAGTCCGACGCCTGATCTATAAGACCAACACCATCGAAGGATTTAACCGCCAGCTCCGAAAAGTCACAAAATCAAAAACTGTATTTCCATCGGATGACAGCCTGCTTGACATGCCTGGAAATTGCATTATAATACAAACAAGGACAGAGTCCCCAAAACGGGCTCCGTCCTCGATAACTAATGACATATCTTATATCAGTTTTTTCTGTTTACACAAAACTTGAAACAGTCTCAATTACCGCTCTGTAGATTACAGCACAATTAAAAACTTTGTTTTCAATGTTACTAAGGATATCCGCATGACAGACATACCTACATGGAAACAGAAATTAGAACAGCAGTATATCAATCTTGCATTTGACCCTGCAGCATTGAGTGATTTATCGAAGAAGGAGGCCTCCTATTTGAAAAAGAAAAAAGATGAAGTAACTATCCGTTCCAGTGCAGCAGAATACTTGACCTATGTTGCCTCTGTTGGTGGTCAGCAGGATAGTATTGAGATGCGCTATGAGGATGAGAATATATGGCTGACACAGAGGATGATGGCCACATTGTATGACGTTGGTTTGCCAACGATAAATGAACATAGCAATATAATCTTCAAATGATTATTGCGGTTGGATTCAAGGTTAATAATGAGCGAGCAGTACAGTTTCGCAAGTGGGCCAATGGCATCGTGAAGGACTACGCCATCAAAGGTTGAGTCATGGATGATGAACGCCTGAAAAATGGTGGCTCTGTGCTCACAGTAGAATATTTCGACCATTTGCTTGAGCAGATTCGAGAAATCCGTCTCTCTGAGCGTAGATTTTATCAGAAGATAACAGATATCTATGCTACAGCTCTTGATTATGACCGAACAGCGAAAACAACAAAGCAATTTTTTGCAAAAGTGCAGAACAAGATGCACTATGCAGTTCACGGACATACAGCAGCGGAGTTGATTTACGAGCGAGCCGATGCAGATAAGCCACACATGGGATTAACTACATGGGCTGCAGCTCCGGAGGGCAAGACTGTAAAAAGTGATGTCAGCATTGCGAAGAATTATCTAACAGATAAGGAAATGTGTTCATTGGAGCGTATTGTATCTGCTTATTTGGATTTGGCAATGGAACGCTGCAGACATCAACCCTGACGGGTGCAAAGATCAAAGAAATGGCAAAAGAAGGCTGTGATCTCAATGGAAACGGATATCCTTATCCATATGTGCTTCTGACCAAAGATGGAACCGATCTGGAGGACGAAAAAGAGTACACCGTTGTGATCTGTGGTTTCTTAAAAGGAATGGAAGACGAGCTGAATCAGCAGGATACCGGAATCGTCGGTCTTGATGCAGCAAAAGAATATCTGAAGAACGTAAAAGAAGTTTCATCCGGTACGCCGGATGACAGTCTGGTCAAAGAACAGAAAAAAAGACCATTATGTGTACGGATGTTGTGATCGAAGAAAATACGTATTACATGGTTTTAAAGAAGCTGGACGGATACGACTGGTCGATGCTGATGCTGGTGCCGACATCGGATCATTATGCGCAGATGTGCCTGCGGGTAGCGGATAATGGAATCGGTATGAGCAAAGAATTCCGGAACAGCAGCCACCCGCTGGCAAAGAAAATCCCGATTCTTGCGATGACAGCCAACGCATTTTCAGAAGATGTGCAGAATGCCTTCAATGCGTGCATGAACGCACACATAGTAAAACCGGTGGATATGAAGGTACTGATAAAAACAGTGCGGAATCTTCAGACGGGCGCCGGAGCGGCAGGAACTTTAAATTGAAAAAATCCGGCAGAGTGTTTATAATGGATGGGAAAAACAAAACAGAAAGGCAATGCCGTTATGCGTAAAATTACAGAATTAAAAGAAAAACAGGAGATTGCGCTTGGAATATTACTGTATCTGGATGAAGTCTGCCGGAAACATCACCTGATCTATTTTGCAGCAGATGGAACGCTGCTCGGGCTGATCCGGCATCAGGGGTTCATTCCGTGGGATGATGATGTGGATGTCTGGATGCCGAGAGCGGATTATGAAAAACTGGAACAGATTGTAAACAGCGAAACGGATACACCGTACCGCGTCATGAATTTTCATAATACAAAGGGTTTCACACTGGCATACGGAAAGCTGGTACACACCGGAACGAGTCTTGTTGAGCACGTGGCAGGAGCTGTGGATACCGGTCTTTTCGTCGACATTTTCCCGTTTGACGGACTGCCGGAAAAAGATACACCGGAGTACGACCGTCACTGGAAAAAGCTGCTGTTTCTGGAAAGCCAGCGGATGAATGCATTCCGCACCTACCGCCAGACCTTAAAAGGAAACAAAGGAAGCTTCGCAAAATGGTGCAAATGGGCGATCCGGAAATGTTATGGAAAAGAGCGGATTCTGCGCGAGATGGAAAAAGAGTGCAGAAAGTACCGCGCGGAGGACTCAAAGTGGGTGGCCTGCCAGTGCGGCGGTTACCGCAAGTCGGACGCGATTCCCAAAACAGCGATCGAAGAGATCGTGCGCCTTCCGTTTGAAGGCCATCTGATCAATGCCCCGGCGGGATACGAGACGTATCTTCACACCCTGTACGGCGATTACCATCAGCTTCCGCCGGAGGATCAGCGTCATCCTGCGCATGTGGGAGATGCCTACTGGCGTTAGAACAGAGAAAAAAGCAGATGAGAGGTAAGCAATGAGTAAAATACTGGTGCTGGGACGTACCATGGACATGGGCGGAACGGAAGTTGCCATGGCAGCGCTGCTGCAGAAACTGGTGGAGAAAAAAGAAGATGTAACGCTTCTTCTGGTCGAAAAAAGAGGCGTTCTGCTGGAGCGGATTCCGAAGGAAGTGGAAGTGCGCCAGATGATCTGGGACAAAAAGCCGCATCCGGCTTTGGAACGGATTGTGGGAAAACGGGAGACACCGGCAGAACGGTCTTTCTATGCCAGAGGAATGGGCGTATTTCTGATGCGCGTCGTGTATGGAAAGAAACGGTATGGAAAACTGTATGAACGGATTCTGGAGTGTGTGGAGCCGGAAACAAAACAATACGATCTTGTTTTCGACTTTTTCGGATTCGGTGCGTTCACAACCGCATTCGGAGCCAGAAAGACGAATGCGCGGAAGAAAGCGGTCTGGTTCCACGGAGAAAATCTCTGGTGGCTGTTCCGGACCAGGGACTTTATTCCGGAGTATGATAAAATTTACTGCGTTTCCGAGCCTGTCCGGAAACAGGTCATTGCCCGTTTTCCGGAACTCGCAGACCGGACAGAGGTTCTGCTGAATTTCATTGACATCAAACAGGTGCAGAGACGGAGTGAGGAGCCGCTTAGCGATCCGCAGTACACAGGAGAGCTGAAATTTCTGACGGTGGGAAGAGCTTCGGAAGAAAAAGGATATGATATTGCGGTGCAGATCACGGCGGAGCTGAAAAAACGGGGACTTTGCTTCAAATGGTTCATTATCGGTGATGGAAGAGATCTGAACAAGCTGCGGACCATGGCAAAGGAATATCAGGTGGAGCAGGAAATTATTTTTCTCGGAATGCGCGAAAATCCTGCGCCGTACGTAAAATCCTGCGACCTGTATCTCCAGCCGTCCCGTCACGAAGGCTATCCGATTACGATTGTAGAGGCGAGAAGCCTGCAGAAGGTCATCATCGCTTCCGATATTCCGTCCATGCGCGAGCAGATCCGTGATGGGGAAAACGGATATCTCTGTCCGCTGGATGTGATGCAGTTTGCCGATAAAATCCAGAAAGTGCTGGCAGATCAGGAAGGACGCGATGCGGTCAGAAAGAAGCTGCGGGAGGAACCCATTGATTTTTCAGCGGGATATGCGCAGATAGAAGCGTTTGCAAAAAAATAAAAGAGAAACAGCAAGAAAAAACGCCAGAACCGGCGATAAGATATTTCCGGTTCCGGCGTTTCTTTAGTTCTGGCGTCCCTGCTTGCTCTGCTGCTTGTTTTCATACATATATTTATCTGCTTTGTCAAACAGCGTGCGGAGCGTACATTCGTTGTAATCGGTGGAAAGTGCCAAGCCGTGGGAATAGCTGATGCGGAACTGGGTTCCGTAGCCGTTGAACTGTTCGACTTCGTTCTGAAACTCTGTGAGGATTTCTGTGATGCTTTCGCGGGTTGCATCATAGATGACCGCCATAAATTCATCGCCGCCGTATCTTCCTACGAAATGCTTCGCGGGAATCGAGTTTCGCAGCAGCCGGGCAAAGTTCAGAATCAGCTGGTCGCCGATGGAGTGGCCGAGGCTGTCGTTGACGCGTTTCAGGTTGTTCATGTCAAAGACGATACAGGCGGTAGGAGTTTTGATGAATTCCACATTGTGGAACAGCTCTTCGCACTTGCTCTTGTTCGGCAGTCCCGTGTGAAGGTCGATGTAGGCTTTCTGTTCCAGCTGGCGGTTGGCATGGGAAACTTTGACTGCGGCAACCGTTTCATCTGCCATCTGGAAATACGTCTCGCTCATGTCTACCAGATCCGCCGTTCCGTTTTCTCCGGATCTGACCTTCTGAATTTCATTTTTCAGTTTATCCCAGTAGGCAATCTGGACATCCAGTTTTTTCTGATAATCCTTGTCGGAAAGACTCACGAGATCGTAGTGGCCGTCCTCGTATTTCAGTACGCTTAAGATATCGTCCAGGTAAGGTCTATCTCAAATCCGGAAAGATCCCAGACTTCAATACTCTTTTTTCCCTTCCTGAAGCTCCTTTTTCTCCCCTCGTCCCGCTGAAACATGCTTTCCGCATCCTGAAACAGAAGCCTTCTTTCATCTTTCAGACGGATTACCGTTTCTAAACCGCATTCCTTCAAAGTATTGATAAACGGGGCATTCAGGTACAGTGCATCCGCCACAATCACATCTGCGAAATGACCATGCCTTTTCTTTAAATGCCGGATGAGCCTTTTCGCTCCTGTCAGTTCCCCTTCATCTTTTTCTGAACCATCTCTGGGTTTCAGCATTTCCTGCCCAAAGATCACATGCGGCGATTTTCCTACCGTCATACATACCACACTTCGATGAAAGTATTCTGTCTTCCCCGTCCCGTTCTTCCGGCTCAGGCAGTCTGGACAGGACTTTTTTGTACTGCTGAATAATTCCACCCCATCAATACCTGCCGCAACATATCCGCCTATGGTTCCTTCCCGAAATACGCGGTTGCGTTTCAGAACATCAATCGTCTGCGCGTGAATTTCCTCGATTTCTTTTGGATCAATCCGGGAAAGAAGATCCCTGACTGCATCAACTTTTGGGATTTTTCCACGGATACAGTTTTTCGGTCGTTTCTCCATGCTTTCCGGCGCTGAAAAAATGGTATGAAAACTTTCATACTGAAGCATCAGGAAAATCAGCACTGGCATAACGATATTAAACAACGGGATGGGTTTTCTTTTTCTTTCATCGGATAAACCCTTGATTTTTTGTGGAATTTTGTATACACTTTTCATATAAGTTAGCAGTTTCTTCAATGCTAATTTTTCATTAAGGACACCTTCTTTCGTATGTTTGTGGGGTAACATAATTATACAATAAAAGGTGTCCTTTTTGATTGTTTATTGCAGTAGTGGAAGAAACAAGAATCCCCCTGCTTTAGCTGTGGGGAGTGTCAAAGTCTACAATTGGAAGCGAGGTGAAGCATTTGGAAAAAGAAAAACAGAAAACAGAGAGAAAAGAACATATTCTGGTCTGTCTGTCATTTTCGCCGTCCAATGAAAAAATTATCCGGACTGCGGCACAGATGGCCCGGGCATTTGGTGCTAATTTTACAGCACTGTATGTGCAGACCGCGGAACCGGCAGAGAAAACGCCGGAGGATCAGGCAAGGCTGCAGAAGCATATCCGCCTGGCAGAACAGAGCGGGGCGGAGATTGTAACGACGCACAGCGAGGACATTGCCCTGCAGATTGCAGAATATGCGAGAATTTCCGAAGTAACGCGGATTGTCATTGGAAAAAGCATGATGGATCAGGGATTTTTTCGAAAGAGAAGGGGATGGACCGAACGGCTGACCGATCTGGTGCCGGATTTGGAAATCCATATCATTCCGGATTCCAATATCATTACCATATATCTGGTCGGCGTTATGATGACGTCCATTCTGACCAGCGGTTATACCTGCAGCGTAATCAGTTCTGTGATCAGTGTAGTGCTGTTTAACTACTTCCTGACAGAACCGCGTCTGACACTGTACGCGTACGGTTCCGGTTATCCGGTGACCTTTGCCATCATGCTGGGCATTTCCATTCTGACAGGTACGCTTGCATCAAAATTAAAAGAGAATGCAAAGCTGTCTGCGCGGGATGCGTTCCGGACGAAAATTCTTTTCAATACCAGCCAGCTTCTGCAGAAGGCAGAGGATGCGTCGGAGATTTTTGATATTACAGCGACAAAGCTTGTAAAACTGCTGGGAAGGGATCTGACGGCCGCACCGGCAGGGGCACAGGAGAGCAGAATTGTCCGCGGAACACTTTACAGCGCGCAGACAGGAGGAAAGACGGAAAAAATCTTTGACCCAAGGGAACAGGAAATCATTCAGTGGGTTCTCGACAGCCGGAAAAGAGGAGAAAAATGTCTGGATCGCGGTGGAGGACAACGGCCCCGGGATTCCAAAAGAGTCCAGAGAGCATGTGTTTGAGATGTTCTATTCCGGGAAAAATAAAGTAAGCGACAGCCGCAGAAGCCTTGGCCTTGGACTGGCACTCTGCCGTTCGATTGTAAATGCGCACGGCGGGGAGATAGCACTTTATGACTGCGATCCACAGAGCTGCTGCTTTCGGTTTAACCTGCCGCTCAGTGAGGTGAATTTGAATGAATAAGACATTAATTCTGGTTGTGGAAGATGATACGCCGGTTCACAACCTGATTACTACGACGTTAAAAACACACGATTATAAGTATATTTCTGCAAAGAACGGTGCGGGTGCCATTATGGAGGCATCCACACATAATCCCGACATTGTTCTGCTCGACCTTGGCCTGCCGGATATTGATGGCGTAGAGGTGATTGAAAAGATTCGAAGCTGGTCGAATATGCCGATTATCGTAATCAGTGCAAGAAGTGAGGACAGCGATAAAATCGAGGCATTGGACGCAGGAGCGGATGATTATCTGACGAAACCGTTTTCTGTGGAGGAACTGCTGGCCCGCCTTCGAGTCACACAGCGCCGTCTGTCCCAGATGCAGGCAGAAAATGGAGTCCAGTCGGCTGTCTTTGAAAACGGCGCACTGCGGATCGAGTACGCAGCGGGGTGCGCATATCTTGACGGAGAGGAACTTCATCTGACACCAATCGAATACAAGCTGCTCTGCCTGCTGTCGCAGAATGCAGGGAAGGTGCTGACGCATACGTTTATCACACAGAAAATCTGGGGAAGCAGCTGGGAGAACGATATCGCTTCCCTCCGTGTTTTCATGGCGACGCTTCGGAAAAAGCTGGAAAAGAACGGAGAGCAGACGCAGTATATCCAGACGCATATCGGGGTTGGCTACCGGATGCTGAAGGTAGAGTAAAAGAAGAAAAAATTTGACTTTACAGGCCTAAAATGATAGCATAAAGGACAGAGAACGCAGTTTTGGGAGGACGAAAAAACGGATGATGAAAAACCTCGAAGTACTGGAGGAAATTAGAAAACAGGGAAAAAATCTGATCGAGACAAAACGGGATGAGTTTGTAAAGCAGAATCTTTTATCGGACGAGTTTATTCAGATGATGCAGAAGAACAAAAAGCCGTTCGAGCTTCTGATGTCGTATTATCAGTGCGCCATTATGGAAATCGAGACAAAGTTCCGGGTGCTGAATCAGGAATACTCGCTTTCCTATGACCAGAACCCGATCGAAGGAATCAAAACAAGGGTCAAATCGTATGAGAGCATTATGCGGAAAATCCGCGTGAAAGACATCCCGGTCACACTGGAGTCTATCGAGGAAAATATCCGCGATATCGCCGGTGTGCGCGTGATCTGTTCTTTTCCAAGCGATATTTATAAGCTGGCAGACAGTTTTCTGAAACAGGATGACATTACGCTGATTGAGCGGAAGGACTATATTCAGCATCCGAAGGAGAGCGGCTACCGCAGTCTTCATCTGATCGTTCAGGTGCCGATCTTTTTACAGGATACAAAGAAACTGGTCTACGTGGAAGTACAGTTCCGTACGATCGCGATGGATTTCTGGGCGAGTCTGGAGCATAAGATGCGCTACAAGAAAAATATTCCCGAAAATCATGTCAAATATCTGCAGGATGAACTCTACGACTGCGCAAGACAGAGCGCGGAGCTGGATAACCGTATGCAGAATATCCGGAATCTGATTGCAGAGGAAGCAGAAGAGGAAGACCACTGCACTTTGTAACGCTGCCGATGCGATGACGGATTTGAAACAAGGAGGATGCAAAATGAAACAGTGTATGGATGCAGATAATCTTCACCGCCGACTGAATCGGTCAGGTACAGGCGATCGACCGTATGGTGGATGAGGATGTGCCGTGCGAGGATATCCTGGCGCAGATCAATGCGGCAAAATCGGCACTTCATAAAGTAGGACAAGTTGTCCTCGAGGGCCATATCCAGCACTGCGTGCGCGACGGCATCGAGCACGCAGATGCGGATCAGACGATTGCACAGTTTACGAAGGCTGTGGAGCGGTTTGCAAATATGAAATAAAAATAAGAAGATAAGATGAAAAGAGAACTTCCGGCAGGAGCAGAAAAAAGATGCTTCGTCAAAAGTTCTTTTTGTTTTTCTGATTTTGAAAAACTCCTCTTGACAACCAATACCCTTATAGGTATACAAGGAGGAAATAGTGTGAAAAAGTTAGAGGAGTTTCTCGAGTGGGGAGGAACGAAGAAGGACATCACGCTGGCATGCGCCGACAAGAGCAAAAAGCTTTTCGTCTTCCTGGTGTAAATCGATCATGGTAAAAATCCTCCCAAAAACAAAATAGAAATAAGTCGTTGTATCCTGTTTCTATCGTACCGGATTTTGCAGAAAAGACAAGTGCGTACCTGAAAGTGACATGGTTTCCAAAAGATACTAATGGACTTCGAAATTAAAGAATCAGCTCCTGTTCCCGGAACAGTGCGTCGACCGCCTCTTCATACTCGGCAAGCCGGTTCGCCTTTTTGATCTTTTTCAGATATTTCTGTGGATTGGTAAACGACATTCCAAGATAAATCCAAAGTGCTTTTAATTTGAACAGCACATTTTTATCCCCGGAAATCACACACGCATAACCGGCGCAGAGATCCTCACAGAACGCGTGCAGCAGCTCTTTATCGGGAGCAGAGGCTTCGCCGCCTGCCGGATCTGCACTGCGCAGCATCCCAATCAGCCACGGATTCTGCAGTACCCCGCGTCCGAGCATCACCTTCTCCGTGTCCGGAAACTCACGGCAGAGATTCTGAAAATCATCGGGTGAGAAAATGTCACCGTTGTAGCAGAGCGAGCAGCGGCTCGTCTCATACGCTGTCCGGTAGCACTCCATGCGCGGTGTGTATTTGTAAAAATCCTTCTGAATCCGCGGATGAATGATCAGTTCCTCGAGCGGATATTTGTCGTAAACCGTAAGCAGATCCTCCCACTCGTCGGTATCCGTTGTGCCAAGCCGCGTTTTGATCGAGATGCGGCAGTCGCACGACGAAAAAATCTCATCGAGAAACGCGTCGAGCGTATTCGGCCACGCGAGCAGCCCGGAGCCGCGCCGCTTGGCGACAACCGTGCCGGACGGACATCCGAGGTTCAGATTGACGGTATCGTAACCGTACTCCCTCAGCTCCTTTGTCAGGGACAGAAAATCCTCCGCCTGATTAGTGAGAATCTGCGGAATCACCGTCATCCCTTCGTTGTGCTCCGGGAGAATATCGTTCCGTTCGCGGGAACTCATTTTTTTATTTGTAATAAACGGCGTGAAATAACGGTCCGCCGCCGGAAAATATTTGTGGTAAGCATTCCGGTACACATACCCGGTCAGCCCTTCCATCGGGGCGAGATAAAACTGCATGATGATAAAATCCTTTCGAAAAATAGTCAGGGAACTGCAGAAAATGACTGCATTTCCCAATATCCAAAAGTGTACCACAAAACTATGGAAAACGACAGAAAAAGTTCCTACAGAAAGTGCAGTCAGACACCGAGAAGCACGGAAATACAAAATATACTAAAATAGTGGGAAAAATAGAGAAAAAATGCAGAAAAGGTCTTGACTTTAAAATGTACTTGAATGATACACTGATTCCAGAAGGAAACATAAGGGAGGAATTTCAAGATGGAAAAAGTAAAAAAGTAACCCTTTCCGACATGCTCTTTGCGATCGGCCTGATCCTCGGCTGGCAGTACGGCCTTGCCGTCGGCTTTCTGCTGCCGTTTGTGAGAAGCGTCCTGTTCGGCATGCCGGTGCTCTATCCTAATGCAATTGCCATGGCATTTGAGATGGGCACCTACGGACTCGTCGCCGGATGGCTTTACAGCCACGCAAAATGGCAGCGGACGAAAGAACGGTACGAGGAACCGGGCGGAAATGTCGATTACAAGCGGTTCGAACAGGAAGTCCTTGTGCCGCTCAAAAAGTGCGAAACGGTGTTCTACCGCCCCTATTATCCGCCGAAATGGAGCTTCCTTGAGACAGCAGAAATCGCGCCGTGCCGCGTCAATATCGTGGAGGGAACGTACTCCTGCCATGAACGGCTGGAAGCATACTACGATAGGAAGGTATTCCTCACGATCGATCCGATCGAGCAGATCCAGAGAATTGAAAAGCGGAACGGGAGTGAAAAGGCGGTGGAATTTCAGAAGAAATGGATTCCGCTCGAGGAGCTGTATTTTGAAAAATGCCGCACCAGAAGCCGGTGCGACGTCTGTTTTACAATGTGTGATGAGATGTAGAAAAAATCCGATACAGAATCTTTTTTGAGGGGTCCTCAAAGATTTCTGTACCGGATTTTTCTAATTCTGCATATGAATCTGCTCGTCCGTCACCGGCGCAAAGCAGCGAAGCGTTTCGCCATCGAGATTCTCGCGGTGCATATCAACCGCAGAAATCTGATGATTGTCATACGTCGTATAATAGTAAATTCCCTGCGTCGCATTGCAGCAGGAAGTATAGAGCGTGATCTCATACTTTCCGTCCGCCACCTCGCAGCATCCTCTCTGCTGGTCAACAGAATTTAAAATATGGAAAAACTGGCTGACACTCTCCGTTTCGCTGTTTCCCGAGATCGAGTTCTGCTTTACAAACGCCACGCGTGCAAAGCGGGAAGCAGAAGAGAGGTCGCCCGGCAGTCCAAGACCGCCCATGCCACGGCTGTACGTAGAAAGATCGAGCTGGTTGGAAAACGTGTTGGCCGGCTGTTTCGGTGACAGATGCAGGTAATTGTTCAGTGAGAACATCTGCATTGGAAACGGCGGATTGTTTGTCAGAACGCCGACCGGATTGTCGTAGACATGCAGACCGTCCGCCGTGGATTCCACGGTGATGGCACCCGATGCATCTGCGATGATCCAGTGAAGCTGTGCGAGCGGAAGATTCTTTTTAAAAGGTGTGCTGATGAGATTGATACGGGAGAGGGATTCTTTTGCTTCCGCAAGCGAAGCACATGTACCGAGAATCCACGGGATCAGCTCGAACTGCGCGATATTGTCTTTCTCCGGTTTCGGATCGAAATAAACGGCGTTTCCTACAAAATTAAGGCCGGCGATGCCAAGCCCCTTTTCATTGAACGCCTCATAATAGAGCGGGTAATCATCCATCACACACGCCATGCCGATCATTGCATAGTGATGGGAAAGGGACGGCATATGAAGAAAGGAAAACGGGTAATTGCGAGGTGTAACGGTGATCTGGTCGCCATAGGAAAATTCATAATCGAGTGTGCGGCCCATATAAAAGTCGCGTGTTTGATAGGTTGCTGCTGTACACATAGAAAAACTCCTTTCGATGGACGGGTTGTCATTGCTGTAAGGTATCATAGCACAGAAGCGGAGGAACGAACAGGAGAAAAATATGAAAAAAGTATAAAAAAGGATCCTGTCAGGCAGGATCCTTCAGAGTGGAGACAAAACCCTGCTTTTGCAGGGTTTGCTATGGGTGTTTTTTGAGGGATGATTGCTCAGATACGCTCCGGGTCGCTGACCGGTACCTGTTTCGAAGCAGCAGATCAGACATAGATGCTGTGATTTGAAAGGATGCTGCAGGAAGAGGTGGAATTACGCAAGATGCTTCCGGAAGTGTTCTATGACAGCAACGGATTCTGCACTGACAGGTTTCGGAACAGCGGACGGTTTTGCAAGAAAATAGCCCTGCAGGAGATCAACATCCAGTTCCAGTACCTTCAAAAGTTCAGCTGGAGTTTCCAGACCCTCGGCAATGATTTTCATGCCTCTTTGATGTGCATAGGAAACAATATTTTCTACGATCTGCTGCTTGTCCGGATCGGAGTCGATATCGCGGATGATGGAAAGATCCAGCTTGATATACGCCGGTGCAAGCTCCAGAAGCATTTTTTCATTGCTGTAGCCGCTGCCGTAGTCATCCAGGGCAAATACACCGGAAAATCCCGGCATCTCACGTTTTTTCAACAGAGCTGTAAGATCCTGTGAATCCTCCTCTGTGATCTCGATGACAATCCGATCCTGAAGAAAGCTGTATTGTTCGACGTAAGCCACCGCCTCATCGTGATTCATGTATTGGCTTGCAAGCGAATTGACAAAGAGAAGCTCATCACCGCGTATCTGATGGGTGGAGAGGAATGTGGCATAGGATTTTGCAGAGAGAAACATAGTCAGACGTTCTATTTCATGCAGGCACTCTTCCTCGTGAGCCAGCTGCAGGATCTGATCCGGACGAGTAAGTGCCGGGAGATTTCCGCGCATCAGCGCCTCGTAGGCGTAGATACTGCCGTCCGCAGCGGAAACAATTGGCTGGAAGTAATACGTAAACAGCTCTTCATTCAACATTTTATGGAACAGGCGGCGCATCTCGGTTTCCTTTGCGTTTTTTGTAAAAAGCTCCAGATCGAATTCGGTAATGTACCCTTTTTCTGCTTTCTTTACCTGGTACATTGCGAAATCCGCATATTTTTTCAGCGTAGACAGATCTGTACTGTTTTCCGGATACCAGGAAACTCCGCCGGAAAGGCGAAGGGGCAGTTTACGACCACTTGGCAGCTCCAGGGCTGTATTTGAAACCGCAAGGGAAAGATTCTGCAGAAGTGCTCGAATTTCTTCCTGCGATTGGTAGCCGTAGAACAGAAGATTAAATTCATCGCCGGAAATACGGGCACAGAGCGTTTTAGCCGGCACAGAGGAGATAAAACACTGTCCTGCCTGCCGGATATAGGCATCGCCCCAGTCGTGGCCGAAGGTGTCGTTGGTGCGTTTTAGATTGTCAAGGTCGATCATCAGAAGGGCAGCGTGACCGAGAACTTCCGAATGCTCAAAAAGAGCTTCACTTTCCCGTTGAAACGCGCGTCGATTGTAGAGACCGGTCAATGCATCGTAATCACGCTCGTGCTCTATACGCTGCCGTTCCAGCATAACGGAGGTAAAATCTTCGACAAGTCCGATCTGCGCATAGCCCTCGCGGGAGGTCTCCATACGGATGTAGCGGATTGTTCCGTCAGAAAATGAAATTTCATACACCTTAGAATGCCCGACCCATACGGTATGAGAATGTGTCTGGTCAAATTCACGCAGCATCTGCTGGAAATACCGGGTGGAAAGCCCGGAGACATCTTCAGATGGAAGGTTGAGCATGGGAAAAAAGTTCTTTGTGACATAGACCGTGTTGAGATCAAAACGCATCTCATAGCCACCCAGTTCAATACTTGCCATTTCCATGATACGCAGGAATTTTGTGGAGGTTGTCAGAATAATGTGGATACTGCCGTCATCGGAAAAGTCACCTTCTTCCAGGTAATTGGGAAGATAGGCAGCCTTTTCTTTCTCTGTAAGATAAGGGGAAAGATCAACGACCTGTCCCATCTGCTCAAGCGTATAGGCGGTATCGGCGTAGGCGGAAAAAATATTTGGCATGGCAAGGGCACCAACCCTTCCTTTGGCGGCATCGAGAACATTTTTTTCCAGGTCATTGATGCTGCCCTGACTGGAGGCTTCGACCGTAATATGCTCTTTTTTTCCGATCGTTGTATTGAATTCCTCAACAAGATGTTCAAGGGAAGCTAACTGATCTCCGTTGTAATACGTCCATACGGTCAGCGTAACGGGTTTGTCGGAGGCGCGGCATCCGCCAAGAAGCGATACAGCGAGAACAGAACTCAAAAGAACGGTTGTGGCTTGATTTAAAAGAATTATAACATAAAGGAACAGGAGCCGCAATCGAAATTAAGCCGTGGAACAGAAAAGTTGTTACAGTTCACTGGTTCCCAGCGAACTGTAACATTCGCAGCCCTCATTTAAAGTTTTGCTTCGCAAAAGGAGGGCTGCTCACACCTGAATCACTTTCTTACGCAGCGAAACAGCAAGTGTTTCACTGCTGAGTGAACAGTAACGAAAAGTTACCTGTTGTTTGCCGGGTACCGGTGAAGTGTAATGCAGCAGGAAAGAATCCGGTAAAGGAAAAAAGCTCCGCCGGAAAAAAAGGTGGTATTTCCGGTGGAGCTCTGTGAAAAAAGTGATCAGAATTTTACTGATGATAATAAGAGAGGAAGTCGGTGATCTTTTCAACCGCATCCTTTAAAACTTCAATTCGCGGCAGGTAAACAACGCGGAAGTGATCCGGCTGTCCCCAGTTGAAGCCGCCGCCGTGGACGATCAGAAGTTTTTTGTCGCGCAGCAGATCGAGAGCAAATTTTTCGTCGTTTGTGATATTGAACTTTTTCGTGTCAATTTTCGGGAACATGTAGAACGCAGCTTTTGGTTTGACTGCGGTGATACCCGGAATATCGCAGAATGCCTTGTAAACGTATTCGCGCTGCTCGTAAATCCGTCCGCCCGGAATGATGTAGTCGTTGACACTCTGGTGGCCGCCAAGAGCGGTCTGGACAACGGACTGTGCCGGAACATTGGAGCAGAGACGCATGTTGGAGAGCATTTTGAGCCCTTCAATATAGTCCTTTGCGATAGCTTTATTTCCACTTAAGATCATCCAGCCGATACGGAAGCCTGCGATCATGTGCGATTTGGAAAGACCACTGAAGGTGACACAGAACAGATCCGGTGCGAGGGATGCAATAGAAACATGCTCGAGACCGTCCATGACGAGCCGGTCATAAATTTCATCGGAAAAGATGATCAGCTGATGTTCTCTGGCAAGCTCGACAATCTGCTGCAGTACCTCTTTCGGATAGAGTGCACCGGTCGGGTTATTCGGATTGATGATAACAATCGCTTTTGTGCGGTCGGTGATCTTCTTTCGCATATCATCGATGTCCGGATACCATTCGGACTGTTCGTCGCAGATGTAGTGGACGGCTTTTCCACCGGCCAGCGTTGCGCAGGCGGTCCAGAGCGGGTAATCCGGGGATGGGATGAGGATTTCATCACCGTCATCCAGAAGAGCGGACATGCAGAGGTTGATCAGCTCACTGACGCCGTTTCCGGTGTAGATATCATCGATAGAAACATTTGGCAGTTTCTTTAACTGCGCATACTGCATGATCGCTTTTCGTGCAGAGAAGAGACCCTGGGAAGGAGAGTAACCCTCGCAGTCGGTAAGCTGATGGCTCATGTCGTAGATGACCTCATCAGGAGTACGGAAGCCAAATGGAGCCGGATTTCCAATGTTCAGTTTCAGAACCTGTGTGCCGCACGCTTCCATGCGGTTTGCTTCTTCTACGACAGGTCCGCGGACATCATATAAGACATTGTCGAGTTTCGATGATTTTTTAAATTCTCGCATAGGGGAACCTCCTGTTTTTGTCTGGGAAAGGGAAGCGGCAGATGGATCAGAAAAGGATTCTGCCGGATCGGAAACCGTATCTGCCGTATAGTTTACTGTGGAATCTTTTGCAAGCAGCCAGTCGGGATCGACCTGGAGCACATCGGCCAGAAAGTGAAGAATGTCGGAGCGCGGAACCGTTTTTCCGCTGACATACTGGCTGACATGGCTTTTTCCAAGCTTCACACCGCGCCGCTGGGCCGCTCGGATCAAATCGACCTGCTTGAACTGTTTCGCCTGCATGGCCAGTTTCAGGCGGTCGGAAAAGGTTTCATTTGTCATAGAAAATCTCCTTAAAATAGAATGCAAAATAAAGAAAGTTCAAAACTGTGCTTATTGTAGCATGAGCGGGAAGAAAGTTCAATAGAAAAGCTGAAATTTGTAAAAAATATTGAAAAGTTCAAAATAGAAGAAAAATAAGTTCAATTATAATATTTGTCTATTCTGTACAGGTAAAGCGTTAAACCTTGCGCATTTTGCAAATTGACAAACGATGAGATTTCGGTAGAATAAAAAAATAGGATGTTATGCATTTCTGTTGGGATCCGCCAACAGAAACGAGAGTATATTGGGAGAAAAAGGGAGGAAAATGTATGGGGGAAGGTCATAAAAAACTGAATTTTTCCGACTGTATGGGACTTGCGATCGGACAGATCATCGGTTCGGGCATCATGGTACTGACGGGAATCGTCATCGGTCTGACAGGACACGGCATTGCCGCAGCGTTTATTTTAGGTGCCGTGCTTGCCATTATCACCTGTGTACCGTTCATCATCCTGACGTCCGCAATCCCGTCATCAGGCGCCGGCTTTACTTACATCCGACGATTGATGGGTGAAAAAGCCGGCTTTATGTACATTGCGATGTTTGTCTTAAGCCAGGTTCTGATCGCAACGTACGCGAAAGGCTTTGCAAGCTATTTCTGCTCGATTTTTCCGCAGTTTGGCGAGCCGGCTGTCGCAATGGCAGCACTTGTTATCTGCACCGCCATCAATCTTATCGGACTGAAATCGAGCGCACTGGTGCAAAAGGGCATGGTTGTGCTGCTGCTTTTGAGCCTGTTCTTATTTATTGTATTCGGGCTGCCCAAAGTAAGCTGGGATGCTCTGAAACCGACGGTATCCAACCTGATGCCGAACGGTCCGAAGAACTTTTTCACAGGTGTAGCACTTTTGAGTTTTGCGTGCGGAGGCGCAAAATTCGTTGCGGAGAACGGTGATGATATCGTGGAGCCGTCCCGCACGATTCCAAAGGTTATCGTGCTTTCCACGAGTATCGTTGCTGTATTCTACGTGCTGATCGGTATCGTGGCAGGCGGCGTGCTTCCGGTCGAAACGGTCGCATTTCAGAACCTGACGCTTGTCGCGCAGGAGATTTTTCCAACCTGGCTGTACCTGTTCTTCGTGTTCGGCGGTGCTGTATTTGCACTGCTCACCACCCTGAATGGAACCTTGAGCTGGGTGACGCGAGGACTGCAGGCGGCCGCAAAACAGGGCTGGCTGCCGGAAAAAACTGCGGAGGAGAATAAAAACGGTGTTCCGGTGATCCTTCTGATGGTCTTTTTCCTGATGGGCGCTATTCCGATCCTTACGGGAATGGATCTGACATTGATTTCAAACATGGGTGTCGGAACCGATATGGTGACGGAGTTTATGGTGCTGCTGGCCTGCTGGCGTCTGCCGGATATTTTCCCGGAAGAGTATCAGAAGTCTGCGTTTTGTATGAAAAAGCGGACACTTCACATTCTGCTGTTTTTCATCGGCATTCTGATGATCGGAACCTCGTATGTCAATCTGTCGGATCTTACTGTTCCAGCGGCGATTGCATGCGGCATCTATATTCTGGTGATGTTTGTTTACACGCAGGTCCGATATCCGTATGTGAAGGCAAAACAGGAAAAGAAAGAAGACAAATAAAGAAGAGAAATGGAGAAGAAACATGAGGGCAACAACAAAAGAGCAGGGCTTTTACAGCCAGATTTTTAAGCTGGTTCTGCCGATTGTGATTCAGAATCTTTTAAGCGCGGCAGTCAACTCTGCCGATGTCGTGATGCTGAACTACGTGGGACAGTCCGCTATTTCCGCGGTATCCCTGGCATCCAACTATGCAAATGTATTATTTATGGTTTATTACGGACTGGGAACAGGAGCAACACTTCTGTGTGCCCAGTACTTTGGAAAAGGCAATATGCGAGCAATTCAGACTGTCGAGGGAATCGCACTTCGATTCTCCGTCATCATCTCCGTCGTTGTGGCAGGAATTGCTTTTACCATGCCACAGATGATGATGCGTCTGTTTACAGATAATGCGGAACTGATCCGGATCGGTGCTTCGTATCTGCGCGTCATGGGTGTGACCTACCTGTGCTGGGGCATTACGGAGATCTATCTTGCGGTGCTTCGAAGCCTCGGCCGTGTGACGATCAGCATGGCGATGAATATGATGGCATTCGCACTGAACGTATTTTTCAACGCATGCTTCATTTTTGGCCTCTTCGGATTTCCGAAGCTTGGAGCAACCGGTGTTGCAATCGCAACGGCGATGTCGCGTGTCATTGAATTGATCGGCTGTGTGATTGTGTCGATCATGAGTAAGGATATTAAGCTCGATCTGCGGTACATGTTCATCCGCAACAAGCTGTTGTTTTCCGATTTTGTGAAGCTGTCACTTCCGGCGCTTGGAAATGATCTTTCCTGGGGCGTTGCATTTTCGATGTATTCTGTGATCCTGGGCCATCTGGGAAGCGATGCGGTAGCGGCAAACTCGCTCGTTGTCGTTGTAAGAAATATCGGAACTGTGCTGTGCTTTGGTGTGGCAAGTGCGGGCGGTATTCTGCTTGGAAATGTTATGGGAGAAGGAAATCTGGGAAAGGCGAAGGAATATGCATCGAAACTGCTGAAGCTGACGGTTGTTACCGGAGCTGTGGGCGGACTGGTTGTACTGGGTATCACGCCGTTTGTACTGAAGTTTGCTTCTTTAAATGAGACCGCGATGCATTATCTGAAATATATGCTGCTGATTAACACCTATTATATTATGGGGACTGCCGTCAATACAACGCTGATTGCCGGAGTATTCCGTGCCGGAGGTGACACAAAGTTCGGACTGGTCTGCGATACGATTGATATGTGGTGCTACGCGGTGCCGCTTGGATTTATTGCAGCGTTTGTCTTCAAGCTTCCTGTCCTTGTGGTTTATTTCCTGCTGTGTACAGATGAGTTTGTAAAATGGCCGTGGGTTCTGAAACGGTATAAGAGCGGACTGTGGGCAAAGAACATTACGCGGGATCATCTGTTTGAGGATGAAGAAAAAGAATAGATGATATAGAAAAAGACATCTGCAGAGGTGAAAAATCACTTCGCCAGATGTCTTTTTTCGTGTTTTTCAAACATGCTCTAGAGAACGGTATATCCCTTGCTCTTTAAGCTTGCTTCTGTCTCGTATACATCCGGTACATGAAACACCATGATCGGGCAGCCGGACTCGCGGTTGAAAGAGAGATAGATATAGTCGATGCTGATATTTGTCTCAAGCAGTGTTTTCAGAAGGGAATTTAAGTTGCCCGGCTGATCAACTACCTCGACACCGAGTACATCCGTCTGGCGTGTCATGTAACCGGCAGCCTGAAGCGCCTGCTCTGCTTTATCCGGATCGGAAACGACCATGCGGACAATGCCGTACTCTGCGCTGTCATTGTTGACGGAACCTAAAATGTTGACGTCATTTTCAAACAGAATCTGTGTGATCTGCTGCATCGTGCCTTTTTTATTTTCTGCGAAAATAGAAAGTTGTTTTAACATAATTGGGGCCTCCTAAAATTGATCTCTGATTCCATTATACAGCCAAAATCAAACGCGTCAACGAATTTTGTGAAAGAAGACGAAAAAAGGTGGAAAAAGCGTATCGTTTACAGAAAAATCAATAGAATAAAAGCATCAATATAAAAAATAAAAAAAGAAATCAATGAGCGAAAAAAAGACAGAAAAGTCGGATAATAAGAGAAAATGCACAAAATACAAATAAAATATGAGAAAACGGATGAAAAAACTTTTGCATAATGACGAAAAATGCGTTACAATAAAAGCGCTATATGTGAATTTATTATTGGGAGGTATTAGAATTATGGCAACATTTTATGCATCAAAAACAGGAGAAGTATCTGCTAGAGAAAAAGAACATTCCGCGCTGGTACGTGAACTGGCCGGTGAGTGCATGACACTTCTTGAAAACGACGGAACCCTGCCGCTTGCCGGTGCAGGAAAAGTCGCAGTTTATGGTAACGGCGTCCGCCACACGGTAAAAGGGGGTACCGGTTCCGGAGACGTTAACACAAGAACGGTTGTTACGATTGAACAGGGCTTAAAAGAGGCCGGCTTTGAAATTCTGACCGGTAAATGGCTTGACGAATATGACAAAGTGCTTGCAGATGCGCAGGCTGCATATCAGGCAGAGCTGGCAAAAAAAGCAGAGGAGCTTCACATTCCGATTTTTGCTGTCATGTTCTCGGAAGCATTTGTGCAGCCTGACGTACCTGCGATTACCGAAAAAGAGGACACCGATACCGCTATCTATGTTCTGTCAAGAAACTCCGGTGAAGGTGCAGACCGCTATAACAGAGCATGCGATTATCTGCTCGGCGAAAACGAGCTCGCTGACATTGCCTATCTGGCAGAGCATTATGAGAAAACAGTTTTAATTTTGAATATTGCGAACCTTGTAGACACCACAGAGTTAAAGAAAATCAAAGGACTGAATGCAATTCTTCTTGCAGGACAGGCCGGAAATGCAACCGGAAACATCGTTGCAGACGTTGTTCTCGGAAAGAGCATCCCATCCGGAAAGCTGACTGATACATGGGCTGCTTCCTATGAAGACTATCCGTCCTCAAAAAATTTCAGCCACAACAACGGTGACACCAACGATGAGTATTACAGCGACGGTATTTATGTCGGCTACCGTTATTTTGACACCTTCAACGTAACCCCGAACTACTGCTTCGGCTATGGCAAAGGCTATACTGATTTTGAGACGGAAGTAAGGGACGTGGAGGCAGATGCCAAGAACGTTACCGTTACCGCATCCGTAAAGAATATTGGTGATGCATTCGCCGGAAAAGAAGTCGTACAGGTTTACTATTCCGCACCGGATGGAACGATTGAGAAACCGTATCAGGAGCTTGGCGGCTTCGGAAAATCCGATCTGCTCTCGCCGGGTGAGTCCCAGACGATTACCATTTCCTTCCCGACGAGATCTATGGCTTCCTACGATGAGAAAAAAGCAGCATGGGTACTCGAAGCAGGAACGTATTACATCCGTGTCGGTCACAGCTCCAGAACAACGAAAGTGGCAGCAGCCCTGAATCTCAAAGAGACCGTTGTTACGGTTCAGGGAAAGAATCTCTTCCCGGCAGATGACGCTCCGCAGGAACTCTCCAAAGCAGGCGTAACACCGTACAGCTATGAAGGTGAGGCAGAAGAAAAAGCAGCTGCAAAACAGATCGATATCTGCAGTAAATGCATCAAGACAGAGACCGTTATCTACAGTGGAACACCGGAAGCATTCCCAGTTTATGAGGGAGAGAAGCTGACTGCGGCAGATGTAAAGAGCGGAAAAGCGACGTTAAAAGATCTCGTATCGCAGCTGACCGTAGAAGAGATGGCTACCGTTTGCAATGGTACGGCAGACGGCCTCGGACAGGAAGGCTTTATCGGATCTTCTTCCGATATGGCGCCTGGAGCAGCGGGAGATACAACTTCCATTCTTCTTGCGGACAGAGGTATTTACAATACGATTCTTGCAGACGGTCCGGCCGGTCTTCGTCTGATTCCGCACTTTGTCGTTGATGCAGACGGAAAGATGGTATCCTCCGGAAATCCTCTGGAAGATGCGTTTAACAAAAATGAAATCGAAGTTCCGGAAGGCGGCACGGAGTATTTCCAGTACTGCACCGCAATCCCGGTAGCAGCACTCCTTGCACAATCGTGGAACATGGATCTGATCCAGAAATGCGGTGATATCGTCGGAAAAGAGATGGAAGAATTCCACATTTCCGTATGGCTGGCACCTGGCATGAACATTCACAGAAATCCGCTGTGCGGAAGAAACTTCGAGTACTATTCAGAGGATCCGCTTGTGGCAGGTCTGTGTGCAGCAGCCGATACCAGAGGAATCCAGTCCCATGCCGGAATCGGAACCAGTATCAAGCACTTTGCAGCCAACAACCAGGAAGACAACCGTATGTACGTCAATGAGCATATCAGCGAGCGTGCAATGCGTGAAATCTATCTGAAGGGCTTTGAAATCGCAGTCAAGACAGCACAGCCGATGACAATCATGTCCTCGTATAACCTGGTAAACGGTGTACATACTGCCAACAGCCACGACCTTCTGACAGCAGCAGCAAGAGATGAGTGGGGCTTCGCAGGCTATGTCATGACCGACTGGGGAACCTCAGAGGACATGAGCGGATTGTTCGCTTACAAATATAACCTGAAATACGGACATTCCACTTCAAGAGAATGTGTTCTTGCAGGAAACGATCTGCAGATGCCTGGCCAGCAAGGAAACCGTCAGGAAATTGTAGCATCTGTTGCAGACGGAACTCTGCCGCTTGGACAGCTTCAGACCTGTGCGTACCGTATTCTGAATGTTGTTCTGCAGTCCCTCGCCTATGATGACTGTAAACCGTACGGTGACCAGTTCGATCTCGAAGAGGCAGTTACCGTTACAAAAGCATAAAAAATCAAAAAAACATAGAAGCAGCCCCGCAGACCTTTACCATAAGGCTTTGCGGGGCTGCTTTTTGTACGGTCAAAGGAGCAAGGCTGTGACTGCAAGAGATAAGCGATTTCCGCAATCTGCAAGCCCAGCTTGGTGGCATAAAATGTAAAAAGCTCACGAAAGAACTGTAAAACTGGAGAAAAATACAGAATAAAATCGGTAAAAAAATAAAAAATAGTGAAAAATGCACAAAAAGATTGTCCATAGAGCAAATAGTGTGTTATAATGAATGCATCTATTAAAACAGGGGGATAGATTATGGCAAAAGAAATGATAGCAATGCTTCTTGCCGGAGGTCAGGGATCTCGCCTTTATGCGCTGACCGAGAAGCTTGCAAAACCGGCAGTTCCATTTGGTGGAAAATATAGAATCATCGATTTCCCACTTTCTAACTGCGTAAATTCCGGAATTGATACCGTAGGTATTCTGACACAGTATCAGCCAATGGTGTTAAATGAGTACATAGGAAACGGCCAGCCGTGGGATCTGGACCGCCTCCATGGAGGTGTTCACGTGCTGCCTCCTTATCAGAAAGCCTCAGGTTCTGACTGGTATAAAGGAACTGCGAATGCCATCTACCAGAACATTCCATTCATCGAGAGCTACGATCCGGAGTACGTCATCATCCTTTCCGGAGACCAGATCTGCAAACAGGACTACAGCGATTTCCTCCGCTTCCATAAGGAAAAGGGCGCAGAATTCAGCGTTGCGGTTATGGAAGTGCCATGGGAGGAGGCATCCCGTTTCGGACTTATGGTGGCAGATGAAAATGACAAAATCACCGAGTTCCAGGAAAAACCAAAACAGCCGAAATCCAATCTGGCATCCATGGGTATCTACATTTTCAACTGGGATATCCTGAAAAAATATCTGATTGAGGACGAGGCAGACCCGAATTCTTCGAACGATTTCGGAAACAACATCATCCCGAATCTTTTAAAAGACGGACGCAATATGTACGCTTATCATTTCAGCGGATACTGGAAAGATGTAGGAACCATCTCCTCTTTGTGGGAGGCAAATATGGAAATCCTCGATCCGGAACACAGCGGAATCAACCTGTTTGACAATGACTGGAAGATTTACAGCCGAAACAGCGGAAAAACAGGCCATAAGATCACCGAAACCGCTGTTGTGGAAAACTGTATGATCACCGATGGCTGCCGTATTGCAGGTCATGTCAAACGTTCGATTCTGTTCTCCGGTGTAAAGGTTGCAGAGGGCGCAGAAGTAGAAGATGCCGTTATCATGGGAGGAACCGTGATCGAATCCGGAGCAGTCGTGAAACACTGTATCGTTGCGGAAAACGTTGTGATTGGCCAGAATGCCGTGGTAGGAGAAATGCCGCATGACGGTGAAAAAGGTGTTGCCACCATCGGATCCGGAATCCATATCGGTGAGCGTGCCAAAGTAGGACCAAATGCAATGGTAAATGCAAATGTAAAGGATGGTGAAGAAGAATGGTAAACGCAAATGCAGATGCACTGGGCATCATTTTCCCAAACAGCTATGATGATCAGGTACCGGATCTGGTAAACGAGCGTCTGATGGCCTCCATTCCTTTTGCCAGCCGTTACCGCATGGTGGACTTTATTTTATCCAGCATGGTAAACTGCGGAATCGGAAATGTATCCATTATCGTCCGCAAAAATTACCATTCGCTGATGGATCATCTCGGCTCCGGACGTGAGTGGGATCTTGCCAGAAAAAAAGGCGGCTTAAACATTGTTCCGCCTTATTCCGAGAAGAAAATTCAGGTGTATTCCGGAAGAGTGGAAGCGCTGGCAAATGTTCTCGATTTTCTGAAATGGCAGAAAGAAAAATACGTTGTTATGGCGGACACCAACATTGCCTGCAATTTTGATTTCAAAGAGATGCTGAATCAGCATATCGAAAGCGGCGCAGATGTTACTGCTGCTTATACCAAACAGCCGATTCCGGAAGGCGTCAGAAGCTCTTACGAGAAAACCAATTATCTGCACTACACTTTCTCCATGGCAGGACAGAAGATCAGCAAGATCTTTGTAAACTCGGAGGAAAACGGAGTACAGAATGTATCGATGAATATCTACGTGATGGAGCGTCAGCTTCTGATCGACGAAATCAAAAAAGGCTTTGTCCTTGGAAATAAATTCTTTGAGCGTGATGTCCTGGCACCGCAAACGGAGAAACTGAACATTCAGGGATATGAGTTTACCGGTTATCAGGCAAGAATTGATGATATGAAGAGCTATTTCGATGAGAACATGAAGCTTTTAAAAGATGAAAATCTGGATAGCCTCTTCTTGGGAAACCCGATCTATACTAAAGTCCGCGATGACAATCCGACCCGTTATATCAACGGATCAAAAGCGAAAAACGTGATGGTAGCAGACGGCTGTGTGATCGAAGGCGAAATCGAAAACAGCATTTTGTTCCGTGGTGTCAAGGTAGCCAAGGGAGCAAAAGTAAAGAACTGCATCCTGATGCAGGATACCGTGATTGAAGCAGGCGCTGAGATTGAGTACGTTGTTTCTGATAAATACGTTACGGTATCTGAGGGAAAACAGCTCAAAGGAACCGATTCCTTCCCGGTATTTATTGCGAAGGATCAGGTGGTATAAAGAAAAGAATAGAATGAAATAGAAATACCGACTGCCAATGTAGAATATATCAATATTGATGGGCAGTCGGTATTTTTTGGAAAAATTCAGAGAAAAATAGTAGATTGAGTAATGCATCTGTGATATGGTAATAAAACAAAACAGTGACAGCCTAAGGAAGGGAAGATTCTTACCATAAAAATTCCCGGTTGTACAGCTTATGGTTACAGTACAGTCTGTTTTTAGGCTTTCAGCGTTGGCAGCTGATACTGTTTTTTCAGTTCTTTGTACTCTGACTCAAACTCTTCTTCTTTCTTCAGCGCATGCAGATATTCGTGTGTATCAAACGATCCGCTGTGGATCTGGCTGACGCAGACGGCAATGTTGGAGCAGTGGTCGGAAATCCGTTCGAAGTCGGTCATCACATCGGAAAGGATAAAACCAAGCTCGATCGTGCATTTTCCACTCTGGAGCCGTTCGATGTGGTGATTCTTCAGTCTGGAATTCAGGCTGTCAATCACCTGCTCGAGCGGTTCCACTTCATTTGCTTTTTTCACATCTTCATTATTGAAAACGGAGAAGGTCAGGCTGACAATATCTTTGACTGCTTTTCCATAAACAGCAAGCTCTGCGGCTCCGTCAGCGGAGAACTGCAGGTTCTTGTCATGCATTTCTCTTGCAGCTTTCATGATGTTGACGGTGTGATCGGAAATTCGTTCGAAATCGCCGATGCAGTGCAGGATCATGGAAAGTGTCTGGCTGTCCTTCGGGGAAAGCTTTTCACTGGAAAGCTTCACCAGATATGTGCCGAGGGCATCTTCAAAATGATCCACCTTTTTCTCAAGAATATCTACATTTTCCGCATCCGCCTCGTTGTAGGAGGCCATCAGGTCAACAGAAGTAACAAGACCGGTTTCGGTCAGTTCTGCCATTTTTGCGGCTGCAACTTTACACTGCTGCAGAGCAAAAGCCGGGCTGTCGAGGAAACGGGTATCGAGCATCTGAACAGCTTCGTCTGCTTTTTCTTCCGGTCCGTCCGGAATGGTCAGTTTCGCAAGTTTGACCAGTCCGTCTGCAAACGGGAACAGGATCAGTGTTGCGAAAATATTGAAGCCGGAGTGAACGATTGCGATGCCGGCTGCATTTGCCGAGGTTTCCAGGAATGGAAAATGTACAAAGGCATTGATTCCATAGAAGAGAACCAGGAAAAGAACAGTACCGATGATATTAAAATAAAGGTGAACCATTGCGGTACGGCGTGCATTGCGGCTTGTACCGATGGAGGAGAGCAATGCGGTGATACATGTACCGATATTCTGTCCCATGATGATCGGGATCGCTACGGCGTAGCTGACGGAACCGGTTGCGCAGAGTGCCTGAAGAATACCGACAGAAGCAGAGGAACTCTGGATCACGGCGGTCAGAATGGTTCCGGCAAGAACACCGAGCACCGGAATTGAGAATTTTACGAGAAGTCCCGTGAATTCCGGTACATCTGCGAGCGGTGATACAGCGCTGCTCATGGTGTGCATACCAAACATCAGAATGGAAAAACCGGTTAACAGAGTACCGACATTTTTCTTTTTATCGCTCTTTGCCAGCATCAGCATAAAAACGCCGATGATTGCAAGAATGGGGGAAAAGGACGACGGGTTCAGCATTTTAATGAATACATTGTCGCCCTGAATGCCGGTAAGACTTAAGATCCAGGAAGTGATGGTGGTACCGATGTTGGCGCCCATGATGATGCCGACTGCCTGGTTCAGCTTCATGATGCCGGAGTTTACGAATCCGACAACCATAACAGTAGTTGCAGAAGAGGACTGGATAACTGCGGTAACACCGGCACCTAAAAGAACTGCCATAATCCGCTTTGATGTCAGCTTTTCCAGCAGGTATTCCAGTTTACCGCCGGAAAGTTTGGTCAGGCCATCGCCCATGGCGCTCATGCCGTATAAGAACATGGCAAGGCCACCGACAAAGGATAACACTCCAAAAATGTCCATAATTTCTCCCTTTACGTAATTTTCTTTTTCTTTTCGTGGTTTTAACAATAGATACACGTTTTGCAGGTCTTACTCGAGAAAAAACCTACATTTAGAAGATAACACATCTAAAAACAGTTTTGTGTTAAATGTATGTAAAGTTTGTAAAACGGTCAAAACAACTCAAAATCCGGTGCGGCACTGTTTTGTGCCGGTACCGGATCGTTTCTCGATTCCTTTGCATCTAAAAGAAGCTGCTACTAGAGCGTGTCTGCAGATGCGGGTAGTTTGGCTGAATATGATTTTCATAAGAAATCTTTTAATTTTTCCATGTTGTGTTCTTCAAATTTTCGCAGCTTATCCATCAGATCCCGGATTTTGGGATCCGCGTCCTCATACTGGCGGTACTTCTGGATCGCCTCGACGATGCCCATGCTGCTTCCGGTAATCAGCATGCTGGCAATGTGTGAGGCGGACGGATCCGTCATAGTCTGCAGGTTTATCATAAAATACGTGCGTGCTTTTTCCACTATACCAAGGCCTTTTTCATCGTAGCCGTGCTCATTCAGCAGCTCCTTTGCCGCCTGATGAAATTCTTCATAGCCCTGAAACTGGGTTTTCAGATGTTCTTTTAAGTCTTTGTCCTCAACGACTCCAATGAGCTGCCGGATCGTGTCGACACCCATCTGGGAGTTCTGGTAAATAAAGTTTAAAAGCTCTGCATCTCCACTCATCGTGCATCTTCCTTTCTTACTTTCTTTGGTGGTTTCATGAAAAAGTATTGCCGGAAATCGGGGCAAATATACCTGATTTTAATTGTAATTTTACAGGGAAAAAAGTATAATAAAAGCATCGGAAAAAGAGTACGAAAAAGCGGGAAAAACCGCAGAAAAACAGAAAGGAGAAGAAAAAATATGCAGTTATTTTATACCCCGCAGCATGCCCGTGTCGGCGATGTGATTCCTTATTATGAAGATGGGAAATTCCACCTTTTTTATCTGAAAAACTGGAATCCATATTTCGGCAGCGACAGGAAAGACGGCTGGCATCTGCTAAACACAAAAGATATGGTGCATTACGGGCCGGAGACGGCGATTGGGATTCTGGGAGGAACGGGATCTGTCATCAAGGCAGATGGGATTTACCATTTATATTACTGCGTCTTTGAACAGAATCCGCAGCGGCAGTACGTCTGCCACGCGACGAGCCGTGATCTGGACAGTTGGACGAAACACGAAGAAGAAACATTCGGACCGGACGAAACGATCTATCTGCCGACCGACTGGCGCGATCCATACGTGTTCTGGAATGAGGAAGAAAACTGCTGGTGGATGCTGCTGTGCGCGCAGAGCCAGGGAAAAACAGGCCGCCGCGGCTGTGTAGGCTTATGTAAATCTGCCGATCTTCACCACTGGGAGTGTTGTGAGCCGCTGTATGCACCGCATGCGAGCATGTCTGCGTACGAGTGCCCGGACATGTTTTACGAAAACGGCTGGTGGTATCTGATCTTTTCACAGTTCACAGACCGTTTCCAGACCATTTACCGCATGAGCCGTTCCTGCCATGGACCGTGGAAACGCCCGAAAACAGATTCCTTTGACGGTCGTGCGTTCTACGCGGCAAAAAGCTGCGGGGATGGAAACCACCGGTATCTGTTCGGCTGGAATCCGACAAGGACACAGAATACCTGGAATTTCGACCCGGATCCGAACCACGAGGGATACGATTACAAAACATATGACTGGGGCGGTACGCTGATTCCGCATGAAATTTATGCACGGGAGGACGGCACACTGGCGGTAAGATCAAATCCGGCGCTGAAAGAGGTTCTGACCATTCAAAATGACGTAAAGTGGGCACCGATGAACGGCGCGTGGGAGATTGGTGAAACATCTGCCGTTGTTGATACGCCGTATGCTTATGCGTCTGCACTCAGTGAAAACGACGTTCCGCATCAGGGCTGTCTGGCACTTGATTTCACGTTTTCTGAAGGAACGGAGCGCTTTGCCGTGGCACTGCAGGTGGATGAGGAGTTTGCGAGAGGCTACTATTTCTACTTAGATCCGAAGCGGCAGCGTCTGGAGTACAAGAGCGCAATCCGTATGCATGAGCAGGGCGGATGGACGTTCCAGTACGATGTCGAGCTGGAGCGGCCGCTGGAACTGATTCCGGGGAAAACGTATTCCATGGAAATTTATATCGATGAGTCTGTGATGGAAGTCTATGTGGGCGGAACAACGGCTCTCAGTGTGCGCGCGTATGACTTGCACGATCGGAAGTTTGGTCTTGCTGTATCTGACGGAAAGGTGCGCTTTGAAAATATTCAATTGACAACGATGGGAGGGTGAGCGGATGAGTCTTTATTTTCGACCGGAAAAGGCAGTGCTGGGTGATATGATCCCCTATTACGACAATGGTGTTTTTAAACCGTTTTATCTTCGCAATTACCGTGCGAACCGGGATGAACAGCATCAGGACAGCTGGGTGATGCTGAGCACAACGGATCATATTCATTATACGGAGCATGATACAAAAATTGTGGGCGGCACGGGTTCTGTGATCAAAGTGGATGGCCTGTATCACATGTTTTACTGTACCTTTCAGAAGCTGCCAGAGAAGAACTACATGAATCACGCCGTCAGCACCGATCTGGATGTGTGGACGGAAATCCCGGAGGACCGCTTCGCATCGGATGATGTGATCTATGAGCCGATCCACTGGAGGGATCCGTTTGTTTTCTGGAGTGAGGAGGAAAACTGCTGGTGGATGATTTTTGCGGCGCAGAAAAAAGGAAAAACGACGAGGAGAGGCTGTGTGGGTCTGTGCAAATCGAAGGATCTGCATCACTGGGACTATTGCGAGCCGTTCTATGCTCCGATGAATGCACAGTGTGCGTTTGAGTGCCCTGACTTTTTCCGGATGGGAGACTGGTATTATCTCGTCTTTTCTTCGTATGCGGACCGCTATCAGACGATGTATCGGAAGAGCAGAAGTCCGTATGGACCGTGGCAGACGCCGGAAATTGATACGTTCGACACGCGTGCTTTTTATGCGGCAAAGACGGGAAGTGATGGCGTTCACCGATACGTTTACGGCTGGAATCCGACAAGAGAAGTCAACGAGCACAATTTTGATCCGCCGGGATATCCCGGAAAAGACTGCAATACCTGGGACTGGGGAGGAAGTCTGGTGGTGCATGAGCTGTGGCAGGATGAGAATGGCGATCTTTTTGTGAAGCCGATTCCACAGGTGCTGGAAGCCGTGGGATGGGAAGAACCGCTTCAGATGCAGGCACTGACAGGAGAGTGGAAGCTGGAAAAGAACCAGGCAGAGGTTGATGCACCGTACGATTTTGGTGCGCTGCTGCTGAATCCGGTGGGGGAAACGAGCCGTCTTTCCTTTGACGTCGAAGTGGACGGGGATTGTCCGAGCGTTGGAATTGCCGTGCATGTCGAAGAAACATTTACGGTCGGTTATTATCTTCTGATTGATTTTGGCCGCCGCCGGATCGAGTTTAAATCCGGAGTCCGCATGACAGAACGGGGCGGACAGATGTTCCCATATGAGGTGGAACTGGAACGGCCGCTGCCGATGTCGACAGGAAAAAGTTTTCATGTCGATGTGATTGCAGACGGTACGATTCTGGAAGCTTATGTGGATGGCAAAATTGCGCTTGGAACACGGATGTATGATCAGACGGGCGGATGTTTCGGGCTGTATGCATCGGATGGGAAAGCGGTATTTCGGGATATAAAAGTTTTTCACGCATGATAACCTTACTGCACGCGCCGTCCGCATGCGGAATCCGGCGGAGGGTCTCTTTTGAGAGAGTTATTCATTTGGTAACTTTTGCTTGCAGTTTTGCCGGAGTGTGGTAAAGTAGTAGAGGAGTTATATGAATTTCAGCGGGAGACAGAAAATCGGATCTGTCGTTCCGCGTTCAGAAAGAGGATAGAACATTATGCTGAAAAAAATTGGAAGAAATGATCCCTGCTGGTGCGGCAGCGGGAAGAAGTACAAAGACTGCCATCTGGCGCTGGATGAGAAAATCAATTCTTATAAATTAAAGGGATGGAAAATTCCGCCGAAGAAAATTATCAAAAGACCTGATCAGATCGATGGAATTCGTGAAAGCGGTCTTGTCAATATTGCAGTTCTGGATTATGTGGCCGAAAACATTCATGCAGGCATGAGTACGGAAGATATCGACCGTCTGGTCGCAGAAAAGACAAAAGAACTCGGCGGAATTGCAGCACCGCTGAATTATGAAGGATTTCCGAAGAGCGTGTGTACCTCCATCAACGATGCAGTATGCCATGGAATTCCGAATGAGGAGGAAATTCTGCAGGACGGAGACATCATCAACGTCGATGTTTCTACTATTTATAAGGGATATTTTTCCGACTCTTCCCGTATGTTCTGTATCGGTGAGGTAGACGATGTTTCAAAGAAGCTGGTGGAAGATACGTTAAAAGCCGTACAGCTTGGACTCTCCGAAGTACGTCCGTTTAACCGGCTTGGCAATGTCGGCGCGGTGATCAATGAATTTGCCCAGAGCCAGGGCTATAAAGTTGTCCGTGACATCGGTGGTCATGGCGTCGGTCTGGAGTTCCACGAGGATCCGTTCGTCAGCTATGTCACAAGACGAGATACCGGAATGCTGCTCGTACCGGGCATGGTATTCACCATTGAGCCTATGATCAATCTCGGAACCGATGAAATCTTCATCGACTCCGACAACGACTGGACTGTCTACACTGAGGACGGCGCACCGTCAGCCCAGTGGGAGGTTACGGTTGCGGTAACAGAAGATGGATATGAAATTCTGGCATATTAATTGACGCATAGAAATACAAAAGCTGTGTCTGTGGAAGAACTATTTTCCGGAGACACGGCTTTTTTCTAAAGAGAAAAGGGAGAAATATTATGCTGGATTTGGAACAGGAGATGAGCCGGTGCCGGGTTTGTCCGCGGAAGTGCGGAGCGGACCGGGAGCATGGAAAGACGGGATATTGTAAGGCGCCCTCCGGGGTTGCGGCGGCGCGGGCTGCACTGCATTTCTGGGAGGAGCCGTGTATTTCCGGGACGACGGGGTCGGGGACGGTTTTCTTTTCCGGATGTAATCTGCGGTGTGTTTACTGTCAGAACCATCATATTGCGGAGATGGAGAGCGGAAAAGTGATTTCGATCGGGCGGCTTTCGGATATTTTTCTGGAGCTGCAGGCGCAGAATGCGAATAACATCAATCTCGTGACGCCGAGCCACTACGTGCTGCAGATCCGGGAAGCACTTCTTCTGGCGAAAGAGAAGGGACTTACCGTACCGATTGTCTATAACTGCGGTGGATATGAGAGCGTGGAAGCCCTGCAGGCTCTGGATGGGCTGATCGATATTTATCTGACAGATTTTAAGTATATGGACTCCTCCCTTGCAAAAGTGTACTCGCGGGCAGAAGATTACCCGGAAACAGCAAAACGGGCGCTGGCGGAAATGGTGCGTCAGACAGGAGAGGCTGTATTCGATGAGAATGGTCTGATGAAAAAAGGTGTGATTGTGCGCCATTTATTGCTGCCCGGTGCTGTAAAAAATGCAAAAGCTGTGGTAAAATACGTCTATGAGACGTACGGCGATACCGTCTGGCTGAGCCTCATGAGCCAGTACACGCCGCTTCCGCAGGTGGAAAACATAAGTCCGCTGAACCGGAAAACGACAAAGCGGGAGTATGAGCGTCTGCTGGACTATACGTTTTCCCTCGGCGTCACCAACGCCTTTTTACAGGAAGGCCCGGTGGCCGAGGAGAGCTTCATTCCGGAGTTTGACGGAAGAGGAATCTGACGTTATAGTTCACTCGTGCAAAAAGGAGCTGCGCAGCAGCAAAAAGCGCTGGAAGCGCGGTTTTGAGAATGCAAGCAAAACACATTTGTCTATGATTAGATATGACTAACTATATTGTTTTAAGGAGGAAAAACTTTTGAGCAACGCAGTTGTAACACTGAAAAAAGGAGAGGGCCGCGCCTTAAAGCAGGGCGGAGCCTGGATTTTTGATAATGAGATCGCTTCGATTTTAGGAGCATATGAAAACGGAGATATCGTGCTGGTGCGCGACTTTGACGGATACCCGATGGGACGAGGTTTCATCAATGAGCATTCCAAAATCCGCATCCGTATGATGACAAGAAATATCGACCAGGAAATCGATGAAGCATTTTTGAGAAAAAGAGTGCAGGATGCCTGGGAGTACCGCAAAAAAGTGACGGACACATCGAGTTGTCGCCTGATCTTTGGCGAGGCAGACTTCCTGCCGGGACTCGTAGTGGATAAATTCTCCGATGTGCTGGTCGTTCAGTCGCTGGCACTTGGTATCGACAAAATGAAAATGACGATTATCCGCCTGTTGGAGGAGGTTCTGGCAGCTGACGGGGTTAAGATCCGCGGCGTGTTTGAGCGAAGTGATGCAAAAGTGCGTGAGCAGGAGGGCATGGAGCGTGTGAAAGGATTTCTCTCCGAGCCGTTTGACACCAGCGTGGAAATCGTCGAGAATGGTGTCCACTATCTCGTCGATGTCAAGGACGGCCAGAAAACCGGTTTCTTCCTGGATCAGAAATACAACCGTCTGGCTGTGCAGAAGCTCTGCAAGGACGCGAGAGTGCTCGACTGCTTTACCCATACCGGGTCGTTTGCACTGAATGCGGCATATGCAGGAGCAAAGGAAGTTATCGGCGTTGATGCATCAGAGCTCGGCGTAGAGCAGGCACGGAAAAACGCATCCTTAAATGGTCTGGAAAACGTAGCATCTTTCGTGTGCGAGGATGTCTTTGAACTGTTGCCGCGTCTTGAAAAAGAGGGAGAAAAATTCGACGTCGTTATCCTTGACCCGCCGGCCTTCACAAAATCAAGAAACTCTATCAAAAACGCAATCAAGGGATATCGTGAAATCAATTTGCGCGGCATGAAACTGGTCAAAGACGGCGGCTATCTGTGCACCTGTTCGTGTTCCCACTTTATGGACTACGAACTCTTCACGAAAACCATCAACCAGGCGGCTCACAACGTCCACAAACGCCTTCGTCAGGTAGAATACCGCACCCAGGCCCCGGATCATCCAATTTTGTGGGCGGCGGATGAGTCCTATTACCTGAAATTCTATATCTTCCAGGTGGTGGATGAAAAATAGAAATTCTTCCTCTGCCGGAAGCGCCGAAACGGAAAAGCGAAGTGTAAGAAATGGGAGGAATTGCCATATGATAGAACCAACACCCCACACACAAAAGAAAAAGCACTCCCGCCAGATGGCCACAAGCTGTGAGTCGTGCGGCAATTTTGTGTATGATGAGGATTATGAGTGCTACACCTGCGAGGTAGATCTCGATGAGGATGAGATGGCACGTTTTCTGCAGGATAAATTTTACGACTGTCCGTACTACCAGCTCGGCGATGAATATCGGATTGTGCGGAAACAGATGTAGGCAGGCAATGCGTCCGGTATACAAGGCTGCGGCGTTTGCGATAAAAACAAAAAAAGAACAGGAGGATTTTTACCATGAACAACGAAGTATTAAATGCAATCAAAACAAGAAGAAGCATCCGCAAATACAAAGCGGAGCAGATTACCGATGAGCAGCTCGATGCAATTCTGGAGGCTGGAACGTATGCGGCAACCGGCATGGGAAAACAGTCGCCGGTGATTGTTGTGGTACAGAAACCGGAGCTGATTGCAAAGCTTTCGAAAATGAATGCGGCTGTTATGGGTACAACATCCGATCCGTTCTACGGCGCTCCGACCGTTCTGATTGTGCTTGCTGACCCGGAGCGCGGAACTTATGTGGAGGACGGCTCTCTTGTCATGGGAAATCTGATGCTGGCAGCACATGCCGTTGGTGTGGATTCCTGCTGGATCCATCGTGCAAAAGAAGAGTTCGCGAGCCCGGAGGGAAAAGCCCTCTTAAAAGAGTGGGGACTTTCCGAAAATTATGTTGGCATCGGCCACTGCATCCTCGGCTATCGCGACTGTGAGTACCCGGAGGCAAAAGAAAGAAAATCAGATTATATTGTAAGAGTATAATCATCTGCGAAAACGGCTCCGGGAGCGGCTGTGCGTTGAAAACACCCGCCCGGAGTCCATATTTTTAACCGAATCAAGCAAGTAGCGAAGCGGATTGCGAATATCCGCTTTGCTAGAGACAACAGAGGAACAGCCATGTATCGAATTATGATTGTAGAAGATGATGAAGTCATCGCCCGCGCCGTGCAGCAGAGCCTGGTTTCCTGGGGCATGGATGCGTTCTGCGTACAGGATTTTTCCGGCGTTCTCGCCGAATTTGCCGTGAAAAATCCGCAATTAGTGCTGATGGACATTCATCTTCCCTTTTTTAACGGATTTCACTGGTGCCAGGAGATTCGAAAAGTCTCTAAAGTGCCGGTAATTTTTCTTTCTTCTGCATCGGACAACATGAACATCATTATGGCCGTTAATATGGGCGGCGATGACTTTATCGCGAAGCCGTTTGATTTAAGTGTCCTGACCGCCAAAGTCCAGGCGATGCTCCGCCGCACCTACGAATTTGCCGGAGAAACGAATTTCCTCGAGCACCGCGGTGCCATGCTCGATACGGGAAGTGGTGTGCTGAATTACCGGGGAAAGCGGATTGAGCTGACAAAAAATGAGTGGCGCATTCTGCAGTCCCTTCTCGAAAATAAAGGAAAAGCCGTCAGCCGAGATATGCTGATGATGCATCTGTGGGAGTCGGACAGCTTTATAGATGACAACACGCTGACCGTCAACGTCACGCGCCTGCGGAAAAAACTGGAGGAGGCAGGACTTACAGACTTTATCCAGACGAAAAAGGGTGTCGGCTACCTGATCGCATGACGGAAGCAGAACAGGAGAAAAAGGATGGAACAACAGAAAGAGGGAATCCGGCAGGAGTTTATGCTTCTTAACTGGTATTTGAAAGAGCATCTTGCATCGGCCGTGCGGATTGCCGCTTTTATAGGAGTATTTTCACTCCTCTGTTTTCTGCGCAATGTGCCGCAGGATGTCACCGTTTATATGATCGTGCTGATGGCTGCTGTCGGAGCCGCAGGTTTTTGCTTTCATTATGGGAAGTACCGGAAACATCATCTGGTCTTAGCACTCCTTGCCGCCGAACCGCAGGGCAAAACAGAAGCGCTTCCGGAGGCGGACGGGCTTCTGGCGCGGGATTACCAGCAGATCATCGCATCCTACGAGCGGCAGTTTCAGGAAGAACAGATTAAGATGGAGCAGAAATACCGCGATATGATGGAGTATTACACGATGTGGACCCATCAGATCAAAACGCCGATTGCGGCGATGCGGCTGCTTCTGCAGGAGGAGGATACGCCGCTTTCGCGTGAAATGCAGAGCGAACTTTTCCAGACGGAGCAGTATGTGCAGATGGCGCTGCAGTACCTGCGCATGGAAAAAATGACATCGGATCTTGTCTTTGCAAGGTACGATTTGGATGCGCTGATCCGCCAGGCTGTGCGGAAATATGCCCCGCTTTTTATCCGCCGGAAAATTATCCTTTCCTACGAGCCGGTGCACTGCGAGGTGCTGACAGATGAAAAATGGCTCGTCTTTGTGCTGGAGCAGATTCTGTCAAATGCGCTGAAATACACGAAAAGTGGCAGCATTCACATCTATCTGTCACCGGATGCACCAAAAACGCTGGTGATTGAGGACACCGGCATCGGCATTGCGCCGGAGGATCTGCCGCGGATTTTCGAAAAAGGCTACACGGGCTGCAACGGCCGCGCAGACAAGCGGTCAACGGGCATCGGACTGTATCTGTGCCGCCAGATCATGGAGAAACTTTCGCATACCATCCGCATCGAGTCGGAGATGGGAGCGGGAACGAAGGTGTATCTTGGGCTGGATACCGTATCCCTGTAGTACATAGAGAGCTTCGCCGGGAATCTTACAGAAATGTAAGGTTGCCGGTCTTTTTGTAAGATGATCCTAAGGCAGAAGAGGGCGCGGACGGGTATAATAAGCCTTGTCAATTAAGAAAACAGTTCAGACAGAAAGGAAAATGTGACATGGCAATTCTGGAAGTAGAACATCTGAAAAAAACATATACCACGCGCCTTGGCAGCAACCGGGTGGAAGCGTTGAAAGACGTTAATTTTACAGTGGAACGGGGCGAATTTGTTGCAATCATGGGCGAATCGGGAAGCGGAAAAACGACGCTTCTGAACCTGCTCGCAGCACTAGACAAGCCAACCGGCGGACAGGTGCGGTTAAATGGAAAGAATCTCGGCGAATTAAAAGAGAAGGAGATTGCCGGATTCCGCCGCGAAAACTTAGGTTTCGTGTTCCAGGACTTCAACCTGCTCGATACCTTTTCCCTGCGTGACAACATTTATCTGCCGCTCGTGCTGGAAGGAAAAAAATACGAGGAGATGAGTCTTCGGGCAGAGCCGATTGCGAAAAAACTCGGCATCACCCAGATCCTCAATAAATACCCATATGAGGTGTCCAGCGGACAGAAGCAGCGTGCAGCCGTTGCGCGTGCGCTGATTACCAATCCGGAGCTGGTTCTTGCGGATGAGCCTTCCGGCGCGCTCGATTCCCATGCAGCGGATGGCCTCATGAAACTGTTCGGGGAGATCAACGAGGAGGGCCAGACGATTGTTATGGTAACGCACAGTGTGAAGGCGGCCTGCTCGGCGAAACGTGTGCTGTTCATCAAGGACGGCGAGGTCTTCCACCAGCTGTATCGCGGTTCTTTAGGGCGCGATGAGATGTATCAGAAGATCTCCGATACGCTGACAATTCTTGCGACGGGTGGTGAACGGGATGAATAATCTGCTGTATGCCAGACTGGCAAAAACAAATTTGAGCAAAAACCGTCAGAATATTCTTCCGTATCTGCTGTCATGCATCGGCTCGGTGGTGATGTTTTTTATCATGGATACACTGGCGCAGGGAAGTGGCTTTGATTCCATGATCGGAAAAGATACGATCCTGGCAGTGATGGGGATGGGAACCTATATCATTGGCCTGTTCGCGGTGATTTTTCTGATCTACAGCAACAGTTTTCTGGCAAAAAGAAGAAAAAAAGAGTTCGGTCTGTTCCAGATTCTCGGCATGGAGAAAAAGCATCTGGCGAAGATCCTCTTTTTTGAGAGTCTGTATCTGTGGGCGGCATCGCTTGGAATCGGTATTCTGCTCGGTGTGTTGCTGTACCGCCTGCTGTTTCTGGTGCTGATGAAGCTGACCGGACTGAACGGAACAATTGGTTTTGCGTTCAGTGCAAAAGCCGTGGGAAGTACGATGCTGCTGTTCGGCCTGACTTTTGTGATCAATTTTCTCTTAAGCCTTCGCCAGATCCACGTCTCACAGCCGGTCGAACTGCTGCACGGCGGCGCGCAGGGTGAGCGGGAACCGAAAACGAAGCTGCTGACGGCGGTTCTTGGATTCATGCTTCTTGGTGTTGGCTATTATCTGGCTCTGACCAGCCAATCCTCGATGGACGCACTTGATAAGTTTTTTAATGCAATCGCCTTGGTTATGGTGGGAACGTACTGCCTGTTTTCTGCTGGAAGTATTGCATTTTTGAAAATTCTGAAGAAAAACAAGAATTACTATTACCAGACACGCCATTTTACAAGCATTTCGGGCATGCTGTACCGCATGAAGCAAAATGCGGTCGGTCTTGCGAATATCTGTATTCTGTCAACGGGTGTGCTTCTGGTTATCTCCATCAGCACATGTCTGTGGACGGGGATTGAGGAGGTTACCTATACGCGGTTTCCACATCAGATTTCGATCGAAGCAAATACTGGCGTGAGCGGCATTATGAAGACGGTGGAACCGGTCAGTCAGAAGATGATAGAGGAAGTGAAAACGGGGATTGATCAGCATCTGGAAGAAAAGCAGCTCAGAAAAAAGTATGAAAGTGATCAGAGATACTATGTTATGCTTGCTGCTGTAGATAGAAACAAAGTAGAAAAAACACAGTCAGATGATGCTGCGGCGAGTACACTGATAAAGATTATGGAAGAGTCGGAGTACAAACAGGTAACCGGCGAACAGGTAGAGCTGGAACCAGGGCAGGCTCTGGTTTTTCAGGCAAAACAGAAAAATTATGGATATGACACGATTGAACTGGGAAATCAGACGTATGAAGTAAAAAAATGGAATACCGATAAGAAATCGTACATTCTGGATGAGAAGACGCAGGTGTATGAGACAATGACGGTGGTGACGCGGAATAAGGAAGCAAAGGAAGCGTATGCAGCTGTGCAGGGAAAGGAGCCAGAAGGATACAGTTGGGAATATGCTCTGGATCTTATCGGGGATGCTGGCGAACAGATCACAGTTGGAGATGAGATTGAGACGATACTGACGGAGTCATCTTTTAACGGATGGGTGGAAGTGCGCGAAAAAGAGCGCAATACGGTTTACAGTCTGTATGGTTCACTTCTGTTTTTAGGTGTTTTCGTCGGTGCGCTATTTTTGATGGGTGCCGTTATGATTATCTATTACAAGCAGGTTTCAGAAGGCTTCGATGACCGAAAACGGTTCCAGATTATGCAGAAGGTCGGCATGAGCCGCAAAGAAATCCGTCAGACGATTCAGTCACAGGTGGTAACGGTCTTTTTCCTGCCGCTCGCGGTGGCCGTGGTGCATACAATGGTAGCGTTTCCATTGACCAGGCGTATCATGGCAATGCTGAATTTCCCGGACAGCAATCTGTTCCTGGCTGCAACAGCGATTACGATTGCGGCGTTTGCCGTGGTTTACCTGATCGTCTATGTGCTGACGGCGCGGGCGTATTACAAAATTGTGGAATAAAAAGATGTACTTTTTTCAAAACATCAGCGCGGCTTTGAAAAAAACTTAACAAAAAACGATGAGAAAAAGACATCCGGCGCAGACGGAAAATCTGTGGAGGATGTCTTTTTTGCTGTTCTATTTATAAATGCCGTTGACGGTAACTTTGAAAAGAGCTTCTTTTCCGTTGAGTTCGTCTTTTCCATAGTCTTCCGGGAAAGTGACGGTTACATCTACGCTGTCGCCCGGGTGATGGCCGATGAGCTGTTCTTCAAAGTCATCGATGTAAGTATGAGAACCGATCACAAGATCAGCGCCGTTTCCTTTTGTGTTTCCACCTTCAAATTCCACGCCGTCAATGGAGCCGACATAGTCGATATTGACGGTATCACCGTCCTCGATGGTAAGGGAAGTGTCGGTCTGCAAAGAGGCAGAAGCCGAAGTGGAGGCTGATGAGGCGGATGCGGTCGATGAGGCTGTGGAGGTATCCTCCGAGGCACTTTTGGTAGAGAGTCGTTTGGAATCGAGTACGCTGGCAATAATAAGGCCGACGATCACAACGACAATCAGAGCCGGTCCGGCCCAGCTCCAGATCTTTTTGTAATGCGCTACTTTCGCTTCGTGCTCCCGCTCTTTGGCACGCCGTTCTTTGGCAGCTTTTCTGTTTTCTTTGTTCATAAAATGGATCTCCTTTGCGCTTTTTACGACTGCAATCGTATTTTATAATATCAAGTATATTATAAAAATATGGTAAAAGTGTGAAAAAAATAACACGATCCAACATTGTCAATGCTCAAAAATGACGATATAATGAGTGCAAGTGAGCCAAATGAAAATTTATTTTCAGTTGGCGAACGACGAATGTCGCTTACGCGATAGCGTAAGATTGAGTGCAAGTGAGCCAAATGAAAATTTATTTTCAGCTGGCGAACGACGAATGTCGCTTACGCGGCAGCGTAAGATTGAGTGCAAGTGAGAAAACGCGGCGAGTAAGGGAGTGAATAAAATGGATGACTGGAGTAGTTTCAGAACGACGACATCCGAACAGCAGCGCCTCCGGGCTGCACTTTCCGGCTTTTGTGAATCGCAGGATCTTCCGGAAGAACAGCGAGCCGCATATACCGCATACCTGCGGAAACGCATCCGTTCCGCTGTCGAAATGCTGATTCGTGAGGATGATTTTTCAAAGCTGGAAAATATTCTGCAGACCGGATGGCTGTCCGATGCAGACCGAAAACGTTTTCTCAACCTTGCCGCCGACCAGCAGAAATGGCAGGCCTTCCGCATTCTCCTGAACCGGAGCTCACAGGATCCGATGCAGGAGAATACGGAAAGCAGAAAAACAGAAGCTGCGTTTCAAAAAGAAAAGCCCACAAAAGAAAAAGAAGCGCTGGCGCTCCGGCTTTTCGAAGAAGCCCGCAAAAACCTCTGCTGGCTGTACCCGGAACTTGGTGAAGCGATTCTTTTCTTTCAGCATCAGCCATCCGACAGGACAAAAGCCATCACATCCGACGGTCATACGATATATTTTAACTCCGATTTTGTACTCCGCATGTGTGCCGAAAATTCATCGTTCCTCAAGGAAGGCTATCAGCACCTGCTGCTGGAATGCATCCGCCGGTTTGGGAAAGAAACACCGGAGCCGGAAAAAAGAGAACAGCCCCCGGTTTCATGGCTGATGCCGGAAAAAGAAAAACAGTCTCCGGTTTCATGGCTGGTGCCGGGAAAAGAGCCGGAACTTATCGAGTCTTTTCAATCAGTCTGGAAACGTGCTTCCCGCAAGTTGGCGGAAAACTACGGCACCGGCGGCCTGCGGCGAGGCCAGAACCGTGGTGGAAAAAAAGAAACCCTGTCCGAGATCGAAAAAAGAGCGTACAATTACCGCAGCTTTTTAAAACAATTCACCGTCACCCGTGAGGAGATGGAACTGGATCTCGACAGTTTTGACCCAGTCGCCTACCATTACGGCCTGGAGCACTACGGCAGTCTCCCTTTCATCGAGCCGTCGGAGACGCGAGAGGGAAACCGTCTCGAAGAGCTGGTTATCGCGATCGACACATCCGGTTCGTGCAAAAAAGAAATCGTAGCAAAATTTCTCGGTGAGACGCGCAGCATTCTTGAAGAAAAAGAAAACTTCTTTTCCCGATGGAACGTCTGCCTGATCCAGTGCGACAGCTTCGTACAGGATGTCACGATGATCCATTCACCGAAAGAATGGGAAGCTTACCGTGAAACAATTACCATCAAGGGCCGAGGCGGAACCGATTTTCGTCCTGTCTTTCAGAAAGTGGAAGAGTTGCGGAAACAGCATGTATTCCGAAACTTAAAAGCGTTGATCTATTTTACCGACGGAGACGGAATTTATCCCGAACAAAAGCCCGATTACGAGACGGCATTCGTCTTTGTCAGACAGACCGAAAAAATGAATCTTGTCCCAAAATGGGCAAAAAAACTGCTGACAGAAGAATGTACTCTTTGAACATAACTGACAAAAAAGCATATCGCAAAATCAAACACAGAAAGATTTCGAGAGTACATAAAGAGTGCACAAGATAAGAGAGAACATATGAACATACAAGAAGCAAAAGAGACAATTGAAAAAGCCCTGCGCGCATACTTTGCAAGAGACGAAGCCGGTAATCTGCTGGTTCCGCTCCGGCAGCAGCGTCCCATTCTCCTGATCGGCCCGCCGGGCATCGGAAAAACGGCAATTATGGAGCAGATCGCAGAAGAGTGCGGTGTGGGGCTTGTCGCCTACACGATGACACACCATACGCGTCAGAGTGCCATGGGCCTTCCGGAGATCTGCACACGTGGAATCGAAGGGAAAATGGTACATACAACGGAATACACGATGAGCGAGATCATCGCCTCGATCTATGACTGCATGGAGCAGACCGGAAAGAAGCGGGGTATCCTCTTTCTCGATGAAATTAACTGCGTCTCCGAGACCCTCGCTCCGGTAATGCTGCAGCTTTTGCAGGACAAAAAATTCGGCAATCAGCACATCCCGGATGACTGGCTGATCGTGGCCGCCGGAAATCCGCCGGAATATAATAAATCTGTGCGGGAATTTGATGTGGCAACGCTTGACCGTGTGCGGAAGATCGAGGTGCTTCCCGAGCTTTCCGTGTGGCTTTCCTATGCAGAGAAAAATCAGATCCACAGCGCCGTGACAACGTACCTTATGGCACACAGTGACCATTTTTATTCTGTTTCGCAGGAAGCGGATGAGAAGCGTTTTGTGACAGCACGCGGCTGGGAGGATTTGTCGGCAGTGCTGAAAAGTTATGAAATCCTGCATTTTCCGGTCGACGAAGCACTGATCGGACAATATTTGCAGGAAGAAAAGACGACGGAGGAATTCAGCTCGTACTACCGGATTTACGAAAAATATGGACAGGATTACGGTGTAGAGGAGATTCTGACCGGTGCATTTTCCGGAAAAATCATGGCAGAAAAACAGAAGATGGCGGCAAATGGTTCCGCAGAAGAGCGATCTGTACTGCTGTCTCTGTTTCATGCGGCACTTCAGAAAGAGGCATCCGCCTGCCAGAAGCAGGAGCACACGGCAAAGGAGCTCTCCGAGTGCTTTCGCCAGTTTACCGGGCTTTGCAGGCAGAAAAAAGATGAGACATACGCATCCTGGCTGCGGCAGAAAGAGCAGGGATTTGCAGTGTGCAAAAAGCAGGGACTGCTGAAAAAGGACGAGGAAGAAACGAATGCGCGGGTCTTGAAAAAGTTAAAAAAACTCGAGGAGACCGCTAAAAAATGTCGCAAAACCGATTCGGATCAGATGAAAGAGCTTTTTGAAACGGTATGTGAACTGGAACAGGAAAAAGCGGAGAAGAAAGTAAAAGATGTGAAGCTGCAGATCCGCCGTGCCGCTGAATTTTTACAGAACAGCTTTCCGGGCGGAGCAGAAGTGGTGCTGTTTGAAGCAAATCTGGCGCGAAGTCCAGCGTTACGGAGCTTTTTGATTGAGAAAAGCATGGATGCCAAATGATAAGCTGCCACTTTGTAAAGAAGAAAATGGTTCTGAAAAGCCCATTTCTGGAGAAAAATGATTTGAAAGGAAGAGGAAGAACAGGACAGAGGAAGGAAGAAAAAGATGAATTATAAAATGATCCTGCAGTACGATGGCACGCGCTATAACGGCTGGCAGAAGCAGGGAAATACGGACAACACGATTCAGGGCAAGCTCGAAACGCTGTTGTCCAGGATCGCAGGAGAGCCGGTGGAGATCCACGGCGCGGGCAGAACCGATGCCGGCGTCCATGCGGCGGGACAGGTTGCAAATGCAAAGTTCCATACCGATCTATCCGATGAAGAACTTCTGCAGACAATCAATCATTATCTGCCGGAAGACATCGAAGTCACCAGCCTCGCGCGGATGCCGGAGCGCTTCCACAGCCGTCTGAATGCGGTGGACAAAACATACGAATACCGTATCGTGATCGATGGCAGAAAGCATGTTTTCGAGCGGAAATACGTGTATTTTCCGGAAGCACCGCTCGATGTGGAAAAAATGAAAGAAGCATCGAAAGCGTTTATCGGAACGTATGATTTCAGGAGCTTCTGTGCCAACAAACGTATGAAAAAATCGACGGTACGGACGATTACCGGAATTGATTTCTGCGAGAAAGACGGGATTCTTACCATTTCCTATACCGGAACCGGTTTTCTGTACCACATGGTGCGGATCCTGACCGGAACGCTTGTGGAGGCCGGGATGGGAAAACGGGATATCGTATCAATGACGGAGCTTCTCAAAGCAAAAAATCGCGAAAGTGCGGGTTTTCTTGCACCGGCATGCGGACTCCTGTTAAAAGAAGTCCGATATGAATAACCGAAATAATCAGGGCAATGCACCAGCCTTTTTGGTATAAAAACCGAAAAAAGGCTGTGAATTGATAAATGCAGCATAGAAAAGAGAAAGGATGAGGTGAAAAGCATGTTTCAGAAGAAAAGAAATACTTTTCATGGCGGCGTTCACCCGTACGAGGGAAAAGAGCTCTCCAAGGACAAACCGATTGTCAAAGCGCAGCCGGGCAACTTATTGTATTACGCAGTGTCGCAGCATATCGGAGCGTCTGCTGTGCCGATCGTACAAAAAGGCGACCATGTAAAAGCGGGACAGAAAATCGCAGAAGCGGGAGGATTTGTTTCGGCTCCTGTTTACGCATCGGTTTCCGGCATGGTAAAAGGAATTGAGAAAAAAGTTTCCGCAGCCGGTTCCCCGGTAGACTGTATCGTTGTGGAGAACGACGGGCTGTATGAAAAAGAAACATTTGAGGAGTGCCCGCACTGGGAAAAACTCGACGCAGATACGATCCGGAACAAGATCAAAGAGGCCGGAATCGTGGGAATGGGAGGTGCAGGCTTCCCGACACACGTCAAAGTATCCCCGAAAGATCCGTCAGCGATTGACCACATTCTCGTCAATGGAGCAGAGTGTGAGCCGTATCTGACGAGCGACTATCGCAGAATGCTCGAAGAGCCGGAAAAGGTGATCGGAGGCTTAAAAATCATGCTGCATATGTTCCCGAAAGCAAAGGGAATCATCTGCATTGAGGACAACAAACCGGACTGTATCGCGAAATTTTGCGAGCTGGTGCTTCCGGGGGACAATATTGAGGTTCTGGAACTTAAAACGAAATACCCGCAGGGTGCCGAGCGTATGCTGATCTATGCAGCAACGGGGCGAAAGGTAAATTCTTCCATGCTGCCGGCGGACGCGGGCTGTATCGTGGATAACATTGATACCGTGACCGCTATTTACCAGGCAGTCCGCTTCGGCGAACCGCTGATGAGCCGTATCGTTACCGTGACGGGAGATGCCGTACAGAATCCATGCAACTTTGAAGTGCCGGTCGGCATGCTCTTGTCCGAACTTTTAGAGCAGGCAGGTGGTCTGAAAAACGAGGCATCCAAGATCATCTGCGGCGGTCCGATGATGGGAAAAGCCCTGTTTACAATGGAGGTTCCTGTTACCAAGACAACATCTGCACTGACCTGCCTTACGGAGGATGAAGTATCTGCGCTGGCACCATCTGCCTGCATCAACTGCGGACGCTGCGTTTCCGTCTGTCCGGGTCAGATTCTTCCGGCCCGCCTTTCCGTTTTTGCGGAGCACGGAGAGGAAGAGAAGTTCCTGAAATACGGCGGAATGGAGTGCTGCGAATGTGGCTGTTGTTCCTTTATCTGCCCGGCAAGACGTCCGCTGACGCAGGAAATCAGCTCGATGCGTAAAGTGCTTCTGGCAAAGAGAAAGAAGAAATAGGGGGATCTTACATATGAATGGATTATTACACGTATCATCTTCCCCACACGCGCGGTCCAAGGTGACGACAGACAAAATCATGTTTGCCGTCCTGCTTGCCCTTGCCCCGGCAGCCTGCGTGGGAATCTGGAATTTCGGCCTTAGGGCGCTGCTTCTGATTGTGATTTCGATGGCAGTCTGTCCCCTGACGGAATATCTGTATGAAAAAGGAATGAAGAAACCGGTGACGATTGCCGACGGCAGTGCACTGGTAACCGGCCTTCTGCTGGCCATGAACATGCCGGTGCAGGCGCCTCTTTGGATGCCGGTGATCGGCGGTGTGTTTGCAATTCTCGTCGTAAAACAGCTTTTCGGCGGTCTTGGCCAGAACATTATGAACCCGGCGCTTGCAGGAAGATGCTTCCTTTTGATTTCCTTCCCGGGTCATATAACCAACTTCGCTGCCCCGGCAGCCGCACATCTTGTGGATACCGTATCCGGTGCGACACCGCTTGCCGCAGCAAAAGCAGGAGAGCAGGTGAATCTGCTGTCCATGTTCCTTGGAAACACGACAGGAACCATCGGCGAGACTTCCGCGCTTGCCCTTCTGATCGGCGGAATTTTCCTTGTCTGCATCCATGTGATTGACCTCAACATTCCGCTCATTTACATCGGAACCGAGCTTTTATTCGCTCTGATTTTCGGCGGCCACGGCTTTGACATCAATTTTCTTGGTGCGCATCTCTTCGGCGGCGGTCTGATGCTCGGCGCATGGTTCATGGCAACCGATTACGTTACCCGCC
>OLOJ01000268.1_pt1 | contig 56463 bp, 60 predicted proteins | sample 1672251 | NCBI WGS metagenome assembly OLOJ01 (sample SAMEA3136664, study PRJEB25190) | human gut metagenome | biome: human gut; feature: human-associated habitat; material: faeces | place: Austria | collected 2013 | reverse complement strand
TATGCGGACTTAAAAGATGAATATGCAAATCTGAAAAAGGAACTGTTAATTATTGAAGAAAGCCTAAAACTAGATGATTTGTATAAACGGATTTACATGCTGGAAAATTCAGAACAAAAAGAAATATATCTCAATTCTATGAGATTATACATTAATACTATGAATGACAGGATAATGGGGGCACGTTCTGGTGCATTGTCAAGACACGATTATTATGGTGAGCTTACAAAGGCTGGGGATTCAATTATTAACGATCACAGTATTAATGGGACGAATTTTTCAGGTGAAATCTGGGCGATGACATTTTGGCAGGACGATGAATTGGATTTCAGCGATGCATATGAAAACGCATGGGTCAAAAAAATGGAATCAATGGACAACGAGGGAATTAAGACACGTAGACTGTGTGTTATGAAAAACAAGAAAGATATATTGCGTCGTGAAGTTGTGGATGAGTCTGTTAAAGATTTTTTAATTCGTTTGAAATATTACTGTCAAGAGAACGCTATATGTAAAAATACTACAGTTTTTGCAATTGATTCTATAGACACTTTGACAGTTGAACAGCAGGAGTGGATTGGAAAAGGTTTTTTTGCTACTAAACTTTCCAATGGAGAATTACGTCTGATCAGAGGTGTTAGTCTAGATAACAGAAATGCAACTACATTAGGTGGGGAAATTGATTTTGATGAAAGACGAGTAAAAGAGATTAGACATCTATGGGAGCGTTTAATTGAAGAAAGCGGAAGCCAAAGTATAAATGAATACCTTTTGAGAGTATCTTCTATGGCTGTAAAAGATGAAATGAAAAAAATGAATTTTGAAGGATGTAGTGCAAGCAGTGCAGAAGGAAAATAGTAAATTACAGTTTAATAGTAACAATGATTCTGATGAAATATCTATAAAGAAAATGGGAATTTCAGATTTTGATAATATTAAAGATTTTGTTGTTGAACAGCATAATAATCTTGAACGAGAGGATTTCTTCATAATTGAGGATATTGACACTGAATTACCAGTAATTCTTAGCAATGGTATTGTGGTTGCGATAATGCAGAATGATAAAATATTGGGGTTGCAGGCTATTGATTTGAGCTTGAAAAATAGCTTGGCTTTACAAGAAATTCTACAATCAGTTTATACAATCAATGGAGAATTATATGAGCTTGGGTGGACGATGGTACGGAAGGAATGCAGAGGAAAAAACTATGCCAAAAAGTTGATAGAATATGTGTGTAGTTATTTAGGAGATATATCTGAATATACATTAGTTGCCACAGTACACCCAGCGAATACCATTGCGCTAAAAGTCTACATGGCTTATGGTATGAAACCGATTTTTCAAACTCAATATTATGGTTATGATAGAACCTTTCTGATTAAAAAAGTAACACAAATAAAGTAAGTGGCTTTATAGAAAAATATGGGTAATAACAAGTGAATATATAGGGAGTGATGCATATGGAAAAGAAATTATTGAATTGTTGCCTCAGAAAGATATGGAGATTATGTAAAGGAAATAGCAGAGTCAATGGGTTGCTTTGAAGAAATCTCCTTTGTAGATAATGACAGAGAAGAAGCTATTGGAAAACTGGAGGATGTGGAAAGTTTTTATCCGGAATATAACTGTGCAATAGCTGCATGTGATGATGGAGTAGAAAGACTTGAGTGGAACAAGAAATTGGAGGCACTTTACAATATTCCAGTTTTATTGCATATGGATTCTACTATTTCTCCATCAGCTAATTTAATGCATGGCTGTATTGTTGAACCAAGAGCTGTTGTCGGCTGTGGAAGTACTATTGGACAGGCAACGGTCATTGGTGCCAATAGTGTAGTAGCGCCATATTGCCTTGTTGGAGATAGTTGTACATTAAAATCAGGAACAATTGTGAAATCAACAAGCATGGTTGCAATGAACACAAGCACAGAACAAGGTAGTGTTCTGTTTACATCATTAATAAAGGAATGATAAGGTTCAATAATTATAGGAAGGATGAAACCGCCCTGGATTTTCGTGGGGGGGACACAATGAATAGTACAAGTGAAACAAAGATGGATATGAAACAGGCAAAACAAAATAACACGCCAAACATACGCTGGACGCTTGTCGGGTATGATTTGATTGTATATGCATTAGTAGCAGTTATACTCCTGGTGTTATATGGGGGAATGGATAAATTATCAACTGTTGGGATCTTCCAACAAGTAGGTTTTTCTGTTCTGTGTATTTTCACAGCACGTCTAATAGGTAAAATTTACGGGCAAGTATGGAGATATGGTGGGATTCAGTGTTATATCCGCTTGCTGTTTACTGACTCTATCGCTTTTGTGGCGTATCTGTGTCTGGAACTCCTACTTCCAGTTCGAAAAATTACATTTGCAAGATTACTTTCATTGGTTAGCTTGAATTTATAAGGAGCATTGGCGCTTCGCATGATATATCGCTATGCATACAAATGTGGAAACCAGGAGACAACAAGAGGAAAAATTCTTTCTATATTATTGTATGTATTTTCAGGTATTGAAGCTGGAAATGCAAAAGAAGTGCAGAAGATCAACGTTGCAATTATTGGTGCTGGACGAGTTGGTGTGAGTTTGGCAGAAGAATTTTTGAACAATTCAGAAGCGACGTATGTACCAAGATGTTTTATTGATATTAATAAGGAAAAAGTTGGACGAGATATACATGGCATTCCGGTTTAGTCTGAAACGGAAGCAACTTTTAAGAAGTTAGACGAATTTGAAGTACAGGAAATCATTTTTGCAATTCCATCAATGGATGCAGCTAAAAAGAAAGGTCTTTATGAGTATTACAAGAATGCAGGATACAAATTAAAAGTATACGATTATCCGACCATGTATGCGGCAGGAGGAAAGCGTCATCTGCGAGAGTTTGATATAGAAGAACTTTTGTTTAGAAAACCGTTGGTTGTTTCGGATGAGCGCACCAATGCATATTACAAAGATAAAGTCGTACTGATTACAGGTGGTGGCGGTTCTATTGGGTCAGAACTGTGCAGACAGTTGGCCAAGATGAATCCGAAGAAGATCATTATCTTAGATATTTATGAAAATGGTGCATATGATGTTCAGCAGGAATTGAAGATAGCATATGGAAATAAACTGGATTTGCAGATTGAAATTTGTTCCATCACTCATAGAAAAGCTCTTGAAAGAGTATTTGAAAAATATCATCCACAGGTCATTATCAATGCAGCTGCTCACAAGCATGTTCCATTGATGGAGCATAACTGTGTAGAAGCCATTTACAACAATGTATTTGGTACACAGAATCTGGTGGAGCTTTGTGAGGAGTATGGTGCGGAACGCTTTATGATGGTATCCACGGATAAAGCGGTTAATCCGACAAACGTTATGGGTGCAACTAAGAGAATGTGCGAGATGATCGTTCAGAGCGCAAGTACTCATGGAAAAGTAAAATACAGTGCGACTCGTTTTGGAAATGTACTTGGCAGTGCCGGATCAGTTATTCCATTATTCAAACGCCAGATTGCTAATGGCGGACCGGTTACAGTTACAGATAAACGAATCATCAGATATTTTATGACAATTCCGGAAGCATCACAGCTTGTTCTTCAGAGTGGTGCGATTGCCAATAATGGAGAACTGTTTGTTCTTGACATGGGACAGCCAGTAAAGATTATGGATCTGGCAGAGAATATGATTCGTCTGTCTGGTGTACAGGGAATTGAAATTATTGAAACGGGATTAAGACCGGGCGAGAAGCTGTATGAGGAGCTTTGGGTTAAGACAGAGGAACTGGATAAAACGGATAATAGTATGATTTTTATTGAAAGAGATACAGCTTTAAATAAAGAAGAGATTTATAAAAAAATCAAAGTTCTTAGAGATGCCAGTGATACAGGTGATGATTTGATTGCAAAAGAATCTCTCCGAAGTGTTGTACCAACATTTAAGACACCAGAAGAGGTAAACAAAGAGATTGCATAAAGAATAACCACAACATGGAGCGATATAAAAGAGGTAATTACATATGTTTAAAGAGAACAATAATTTTGAAAAATTTGAATCAAAAGTTTGGTTGAGCAGTCCGACTATGCATGGTCCGGAAATTGAATATGTGAAAGAAGCGTATGAAACAAACTGGATGTCCACAGTTGGTAAGAATATCAATGAAGTAGAAAGAATGGCATGTGAATATATCGGCTGCAAATACGCAGTTGCATTATCAGCAGGAACAGCGTCCTTGCATCTGGCAATGAAACTGGCGGGTATTGAAGCATATGGTATGCCAAAAGTTGGGCATGGTGCATTAGAGGGAAAGAAAGTATTCTGCTCTGATATGACATTTGATGCAACCGTAAATCCGGTAGTTTATGAAGGTGGAGAGCCAGTATTTATTGATACAGAGTATGATACCTGGAATATGGATCCGGTTGCATTAGAAAAAGCATTTGAAATTTATCCGGATACAAAGGTTGTGGTTGTTGCGCACCTTTATGGAACTCCGGGTAAAGTAGATGAGTTAAATGCAATCATTAAAAAGCATGGTGCCATTTTAGTAGAAGATGCAGCAGAATCTATGGGTGCTACATATAAAGGGGTACAGACTGGTACATTTGGAAAGTATAATACTATTTCTTTCAATGGAAATAAGATTATTACTGGAAGTGCTGGTGGTTGCTTCCTGACAGACGATGAGGAGGCTGCAAATAAAGTTCGTAAATGGTCTACACAGGCAAGAGAAAATGCTGCATGGTATCAGCATGAAGAACTTGGATACAACTATCGTATGAGTAATGTAGTTGCTGGTGTAGTGCGTGGTCAGTTCCCTTATTTGAACGAACATATTGCACAGAAGAAAGCAATTTATGAGAGATATAAAGAGGGATTAAAAGGACTGCCAGTATCTATGAATCCGATGGATCTGGAAAATTCTGAACCAAACTATTGGCTGTCTTGTCTGATTATTAATAAGGAAGCCATGTGCAAACAGGTTCGTGGCGAGCAGGATGTGTGCTATGTAAAAGAAACAGGAAAGTCTTGCCCGACAGAGATTCTGGAAGCGATTGCATCTATTAATGCTGAGGGGCGTCCAATTTGGAAACCAATGCATATGCAGCCGATTTATCGTTTGAATCCATTTGTTGTCAGAGATGGAAACGGACGTGCCAGATCAAATGCGTATATTGCAGGCGGAGTAGCTGATGTAGGTATGGATATTTTTACAAGAGGATTATGTCTGCCAAGTGACAATAAAATGACAGCAGAGCAGCAGGATAGAATTATTGAAGTAATAAAGGCTTGCTTTGAATAAGGAAGTGTTTTAGGAGAGATTTATGAAGAAAGAAAAAAATCATAAATTGTACCGTAAAATGGGATTTTACGAAAGATACATAAAAAGAGCGATTGATATTTTTTGCTCTGGATTGGCAATTATTGTATTCTGTTGGCTGTATGCAATCATCGCTCTGCTGGTTCGAATCAAACTGGGAAGTCCAGTGTTGTTTACTCAATATAGACCTGGACTGATTGATCCGAAAACGGGAAAAGAACGAATTTTTAAAATGTATAAATTTCGGACTATGACAGATAAGAAAGATGCAGAGGGAAACTTGCTGCCCGATGAAGTGCGTCTGACAAAATTTGGTGCATGGCTTAGATCTACCTCTTTGGATGAACTGCCAGAAGCATTTTGCATTTTAAATGGCACGATGACACTGATAGGGCCACGTCCGCAGTTAGTTCGAGATATGGTGTTTATGTCAGAAGAACAAAGAATGCGTCATACTGCAAAACCTGGATTGTCTGGGCTTGCACAGATAAGTGGCAGAAATGCAATTTCATGGGATAGAAAATTGCAGTATGACTTGGAGTATATAGAACATGTTTCTTTTAGGCGTGATTTAAAAATTCTTTTTAAAACTGTTGAAAAAGCATTTATTAAGCAGGAGGGAATTACAGAAGAAGGTAGTGTAACTGCTGCAGATTATGGGGATTATCTTCTCCAAACAAAACAGATAAGTAAAGAAGAATACGATAAAAAACAGAACGAAGCAAAAGAACTACTAAAAGGATTGAAGTAATGAACGAGTTAGTTTCAATAATAATGCCCTCATATAATACTGCGAAATTTATTAGTAAGACAATAGAATCTGTATTAGAGCAAACATACAAAAATTGGGAACTGTTGATAGTTGATGATTGTTCAACTGATAATACAGATGAGATTGTATCGAAGTATGATGATGACCGAATTATTTATTTAAAAAACAAAAAAAATTCTGGTGCTGCTGTATCAAGAAATAAAGCATTAAAAAATGCAAAGGGTAAGTGGATTGCATTTTTGGACAGTGATGATTTATGGTATCCGACTAAGCTGGAAGAACAAATAAAGTATATGAAAAAAAATAAATACTCTTTTTCATATACTAGTTATGAAGAAATTGATGAAAATGATGTGACGAATGGAGTGAAAGTAACCGGACCTAAGAAGATTACGAAAATGGGAATGTATCGTTATTGTTGGCCGGGGTGTTTGACCGTAATGTATGATGCGGAGAAGATTGGCAAAATACAGATTGCAGATATTAAAAAGAATAACGATTATGCCATGTGGCTGAAAGTAATCAAAAAGGCAAACTGTTATCATTATGATAAAGTGCTGGCACAGTATAGAAAACGGTCAGGATCAATATCTAATCATGGCTATTTAAAATTAGTAAAGTGGCACTATAAGTTATTCAAGGAAGCAGATAATAAGAATAGTATGGCATCGTTATTTTTGACTTTACAAAATTTAATTTATGGATGCTGGAAAAAGGTGCGGTACGTTAAAAAGGTGAGTTAATTATGGGTATGAATGATATGCTGCGTAAAATGGCTGTTCTTTTGGAAAGAAGGCAAGACGCATTATTCTCATATGATGTCAGTAAACAAAAAAAATACATTGCTAAATTAGGAAATCCACGAGATGAGATTGAAAGATCGTATTTTCAGTATAAGTGTCAGATGCAGTTTAATGGAAAAGGAATCACTTTTTTGTTAAATCTGGTTTCATTTCCAGTGGCGATTCTCTACTGGTTCAAATATGGAAAAAAGGTTCAGGTGAATCGGCTAGAGCATAAAAACTTGGTATTTTTTAGAGATGGTAAACCGGAAAACATTTTGCCAAAGTCTTTGAAAAAAAGGTATAAAGCAATTGAAAGTAATCCGGTAGAAGGAACTTTATTAACTGCAAAAGATAAAAAGTTTATAAAAGGAATAATATGTAGATATCCATTTTCTTGGCAGTTTATTTTAAAATGTTTGATTAAAATTGGAAGATATAGTTTTGCCATTGAAGAATATTCACCTGAAGCAATAGCGGTTTGTGCGGAATACTCTTTTACGTCTTCAGTACTGACAGCTTACTGTAAACAAAGAAATATCAAGCATATAGATGTCATGCATGGAGAAAAAATGTACTATATGAGAGATTCGTTCTTTGAATTTGATGAATGCTATATTTGGGATGAATACTATGGAAAAATATTAGCTTCTATGAAGGCAGATAAAAATCAGTTTGTTGTTGAAGTTCCGGCTTCTTTGAAATTCGATGGAGAGCTGATCAGAACACAGAAATATGATTATACATATTATTTAGGTGCAGAATCGGAAGAGGTATTAAAGGAAATATCAAAAATATTGGAACAGTTATATAAGAGTGGAAATAAAATTTCAATACGTCCACATCCGAGATATTCTAATATGGATATTGTTAAAAAGATATTTACTTTTGCAGATGTAGAGGATACAACCCAAACTTCGATAGAGCAATCTTTATTACAATCTGGTGCTGCAATTTCGCTTTATTCAACGGTATTGAATCAGGCATTATGCAATTCAATTCCAATAATAATAGATAATATGAGTAATCCTGAAAATTTTAACAAATTGAAAGAATTGGGATATGTTTGTCTTTATAAGGAACATAGACTTTTATCAGAAGTATTGGAGAAAAGCGTATGATAGGAAAAATTATAAAAAAAATACGAACAGGTTTTTATACAAATCTATGTAAAAAAACAGCCAAGCAATATGGAAAGGGATTACATATAAACCATTGGAGTAAATTTACATCTAAGACTTATATCGGAGATAATTGTCATTTTAATGGGATGAAAGTTACAGGAAATGGAAATGTTACTATTGGAAATAATTTTCATTCAGGAGGAGGAATATTGATATTAACCTCTAATCATAACTATGAGGGAAAATCTATTCCTTATGACGAAACGACTATAGACGGTGATGTCGTGATAGAAGATAATGTTTGGCTTGGGCAAAATGTTACAATTTTACAAGGGGTTAAAATTGGTGAAGGGGCTATTATTCAAGCTGGAAGCGTTGTTGTATCGGATATTCCATCATGTTCAATTGCAGGAGGACATCCGGCGAAAGTATTTAAAATGAGAAACGAACAACATTATTATGAATTGAAATCAGAAAACAAATTTTTTTAGGTGACGATATAAATGAAAGTAATGATTATTGCTCCGTATATATATGATGACAATATAATTGAATTTACTAAAAATAAGACTGGATTTGGAATAATGGTTCAAAATATAGTAAGTTCAGTGGCTGAATTAGAAAATGTTGTTTTATTAACACGAGTTATTACAAAGGGAAAAAATGAAAAGAATTTTAAAATCCTTTCTCATACATGGGGACAGTTCTTTTCTAATGCAAAATTAAAGGATTGGTTAATAGGAATAAAAGCATTTTTTGCGAATGGTGTTACAGTAAAAGATAAAGCCAGACATGTTTTTTATGAAGTGGATGGCGGATATGTTAGAAAACAAATTCAAAAGGAAAAACCGGACATAGTTCATATACATGGTATAGGAACTATTACAGAAAGCTATATTAGAATTTGTGAGGAAATGAAAGTAAGGTATACAGTTACTTTACATGGTTTAATTGGTTTGAATGATTCAGTTTCTGCACCGGCATACGAAAAGCAGATAGAACGTGATTTTTTAATAAAAGCAGAAAAAAATAATATACCAATTAGTGTGATTAGTAGTGGTATGAAAGCCAGAATAGAAGAAAAGTATTTAGGAAAAAAAGCAAATAATATCACTGTTATCACGAATGGAACGAAAAAAAGCGACGAAAATGATACAAAGTTTATTCGAGAAGAAGGCACTTTAACGCAAGAAAAGTTTCAAGAATATTATAGCGATTGTTTGAAGCAGAATGATTTATATCCAAAGTTGAGTGATACATATGCTTATTTGCAGTATAGCAAAAAAAATGGTAAGAAAATTCTCTTTTTCGTGGGAAATATAACCAAAAACAAAAATCAAATGCAAGCAGTAGAAATATTAAAAAATACAAAAGTATTTGAAAATATCCTGTTGGTGCTTTGGGGAAGAGAAGTAGATAATGGAGAAGTCCGAAAAAAAATTGCGGAATATCAATTACATAAAAATGTTATTTTAGGCGGATTTAATGATCGAATGGATATTTTTTGGAAATTCTGTGATGTAAATTTATTTTTGAGTTTAAATGATGGATTTGGCTTGCCTATTGTTGAGGGATATATGCATGGAGTACCATGCGTTACCTTTGAGGATTTAGATGCAACACAGGATTTATATTATCCGGAGGCAATGTTAAAAGTAAAGGATAGAAGTAATGAATCAGTTACAGATACATTAAAGATAGCATTGGATAAAAATTGGAAATATGAAGAGATTATTGAAATCGGTAATATGTTTTCGATTGATATTATGTCTGAAAAATATGTGAATTGGTACAAAGAGGTCATGGCGTAGTCAAAGCCTTAGAAAGATTATTGATGTGAGGGAAAATAATGAATGAAGGAATAAATAATAGACGAAAAAAGAAGATAAGTTTGATGGAAATTTTTATCCCATTGTTTTGCCTGATCAATCAGTATGAAATTGCAGGTCTTCATTTAGGTTTAATTTGTGTAATTGCTGTTGTAGCTATTTATTTTATAAAGTATAGAGAATTTTATTTATATAAACCTTTATTTATCTTCTTCTTATTTATGATAGTGCATGATTTTTTCAGGATGTTTATAACTGGATTTAATACAGGACTCTGGGTAGAGAGAGTTTTATACTTATTAATATTATCGTGTATATATAAAAAAGTTGATGAGGAAAATTTATTTAGGGTCTGGGAAATTATAGGAATCATTGTTATGGCTGGAATTTTTTACCAATCTTTCCAGGTATATATATTGGGACAATCAGTGTCTACAATTAATATATTTCCATTTTTGCAGTCAAATAGCGAAAATTATTTATTGGGTTATGATAGACCACATTCTTTCTTTTTAGAACCGGCAGCATACTGTACATGGATATTACCGCTTTTATGTATGTGTATGAAAAGAAAAAAGCATATTTGGATGGTATTTATTTCGATAAGCATTTTATTATCGACATCTTCAACGGGAATATTAATGACCGGAGTAATATGGCTGTTTTATTCGTTTGTAAGTGCCAGAAGCGAAGGGAAATATTTTAATTCGTTAATGATAGTAGGTGTTTTGATAATAGGTATAGGAGCATTTTCAAACTTGAGTATTTTTTCAACGGCATTAAATAAGTTGATGAATATTTCGGTTACAAATACATCTAATTCAGTTAGGCTTGTGTTGGGATTTCAATTGTTTTGGGCTGCGCCTTTGATCTATAAAGTATTAGGAATACCATATATGAATGTAGAGAATTATATGCGTTCTGGAGAAGTGGCATTAAGTAAATATAAATTAAGTCTTAATCTTTCATATTTGGGCTTTGTTAATGCTATTGGAAATTGTATGTTAATTTACGGTGTATTTGGATTGCTTTTATATTTGAAACTTTTTTGGAATATATGGAAAGAATCAGATTTATATAGTAAATGTTATGTTTTAACATGTATCATTTCAATATTTGGTCAATCGGTATTTTGGAATAGTCTTTTCGTAACGCAATTTGCGGTGATGTTATGCTCAGTAGAAAGGACATCATTTATTAGAGTGACGTTGGGTCAAGGAGTAACGAGCAATTCATATGAATAAGAAATATAAATATTTATCGAAAAATTTTATTTTATTTGGGATAAGTAGTTTTGGTCCTAAGATAATAGCATTCCTTATGGTTCCTTTATATACTAATTGTTTATCTACAGCAGACTATGGAATCGGGGACATAGTAAGTACTTCTGCCAATTTGGTATTACCAATCATTATCCTTTGCATCGAAAGTGCAATATTAAGATTTTGCTTTGATAAAGAGTATGAATCCGATGAAGTAATATCAAGCGGGTTATTTGTTTGCCTGAAAGGAATGGTATTATGTGCTATTTGTACAATTATAATAGGAATACTTCCTTTCTTTAAAATTAATACATCATATTTAGTTGCATTTTATTTAATGGTATTGTCTACAGGGCTGTATAATGTACTGACTAATTATGCCAGAGGTATTGATAAAGTACAATATATGGTTGAAATGAGTTTGATTACCACAATAGCATCATGTGTATTAAATGTTGTTTTGTTGGTTGTGCTGAAGTGTGGGTTAAATGGATATTTAATAGCTAATTACCTGGGAACCTTTATGGCTGTAGCTTGGGGATCTGTACGACTGAAAATACATAAACACATTAAGTTTAATAAAGTAAATAAAACTACAGTTAAGGAATTGCAAAAATTTGGGTTTCCGTTAATTTTTAATAAAATTGGTTGGTGGATTAATAGTTCATCGGATAGATATATTGTTACATGGATTTTAGGTGCAACTGCGAATGGAATTTATACGGTATCATATAAAATACCGACTATGCTGACTGCATGTAGTGATATATTTACGCAGGCATGGCAGTTATCAGCCATAAAAGATTTTGATCCAGAAGATAGTGATCATTTTGTTGCTGATATGTATGAGGCATATAATGGTTTTTTAGTTTTGTGTTGTTCAATGTTAATTATATTAACTATTCCATTTGCACATATTTTATATGCAAAGAGCTTTTTTGTAGCATGGAAATATGTTCCTCCATTGATGATTTCTTTCGTCTTTGGTGGTTTGGCTGGCTTTTTAGGGAGCATTTTTACAGCAGTAAAAGATACTAAAATATTCTCATATTCAACTATGATAGGTGCAGTCGTAAATACCATATTAAATTTTGTATTAGTGTCTTATATTGGTGTAATGGGTGCTGCAGTTGCAACACTTGTGTCTAACATTGTTATTTGGCTAGTTAGATTACAAAGAAGTAAAAGGTATATACATATACGAGTGAATTTTCTAAAACATACAATAATGTATATCTTGTTAGTTGTACAATTCATAGTCTGTTTAGGTGGATTTACTATAGTGCCTGTAATAATACAATTAATCATTCTTGTTGCTTTGATTGCTGCTAATAGAAAATTGATAATTAATATAATGAGAAAAGGAAAAATAATGTTAGCAAAATATTTACATCGTTAGGAGAAATAAATTATGAAAACAATAGGAATAATTACATATCATCATTATTATAATTACGGTACAATGCTGCAGGCTCTTGCCTTGCAGGAAAAGGTAGAACAACTAGGCTATCAGGCAGAGTTAATAGATTTTAAACAAGATAATTCTCTATCAAGATATGAAATGCTTAAATTAAGAATAAAAAGAATGCCAGTGTATATTAAAGAAAGAAAAAAATATCGAGCGTTGGCTGATTCGAGAGAAAAAATAAAGGAAAAGAATGAATTATTTGAACAGTTTTATAAAACATATTTGCATGTAGGAAAAAAGAAATATACAACCACACAGCAGTTAATGGAAAATCCACCAGTATATGATGGATATGTAGTAGGTAGTGACCAGACTTGGAATCCTTTTGTTGCGAACTCGCCGGAAGCATTTTTTTTGCCATTTGTTGAAAACAAATCGAAAAAAGGCAGTTATGGTCCGAGCTTAGCGGTAAAATCATTATCTGACGAGAAAGAAAAGGAATATAGAAAAAAATTATCTAATTTTTCCTTTTTATCATGCAGAGAGCAGGATGGAGCGCAATTGTTAAGCCGTATTACACAAAAAGAAGTTAAATGTGTATTAGATCCAACATTGTTATTATCTGCTAAAGAGTGGGGAAAATATTGCGAGTTTGAGATACCTAAAGAGCCATATATTTTGGTTTATTTTTTGGGAGAAAAATCAGAACATAGAAGGGCTGTAGAAAAGATACAAAAATTAACAAATTGGAAAATAATAAGTCTTCCGGCAGCATATTTAGAAATGGAAAATAATGATTATAAAAAAGTATGGGGAGGTCCTAAAGAATTTTTATCATTGATAAGAGGGGCTGCTTTAATTTGTACAGATTCATTTCATGGAACTATGTTTTCGATAAATTTCCAAAGAAATTTTTTCTCTTTTTGTAAAAGCAGTGATTCAGAGGAATCATCTGAAAATTCCAGATTATATAGTGCTTTAAATATCTTTGGATTATCAAATAGAATAATTCATAATATGGATAATTTGACTGCAGAAGATATTTCTATAGATTACAAAAATGTGATTCCGATTTTGGAGGAACAGAGAAGGGATTCGATTGAGTATTTAGAAAACATGTTATTCGAGATGACGAAAGGATAAAAAATGAAAGTTGCTATTCGGGATGATGATACATCATATTTTACAAAACCTAAAGATTTACAAAGAGCATATGATTTTTTAAATGAGGATGATTGTGTATCTCTTTCAGTTGTGCCGTATACGGTTCCAGTTCATAGAGATGATGTGTTTCCATATGGAAAAGAAATTGGAATGGGATATTATGATATAGCTGAAAATACAGAATTATTAGAATATTTAAAGGAAAAATATAAACAGGGAAAAGTTGATATATTGTTACATGGCTATTCACATGAATATCAGCTAAGTGAAAACAAATGGCTTGCTGAAATGAAATGGAAAAGTAGTAGTCAATTAAAAGAGGAAATACCGAAAGGAAAAAAACATTTAGAGAAATTGTTAGGTATGAATATATCAGTATTTGTTGCACCTAATAATAGTATTGATAAAAAAGCTATTTCAGTATTAGAAGATCTTCAAATGAATTACTCTGGCATTATTGGGGTGAGAGATAGAAAAGTAAATTTAAGATATATATATAATTTTATAATTCGTTGGGGATTTAGGATAGTAAAAAAAGTACAGTATCCAGGTATTATGAACTATGGAAAGCATAAAGAACTGAATGCATATACAATAGATAATTATGAACGGCTGATTTATGAGTACCATATTTGCAAAGCAAGAAAAGTGCCATTTGTTATATATACTCATTATTGGCAATTAAATACAGATGAAAAAGCGAAAAAGTTAATTAAACAAATATATAATTATGTAATTAAAGATGGTGCAGAAATAGTTCCTTTAAGTGAGTGTTTTAAATAATATGATAAATTTTGATTTTAAAGAAAAATGTTACTCTTGTTCAGCATGTGCAGAAGCTTGTCCAACCAAAGCAATATCATTTGATGAAAACATACATCCAGAAATTGATTTGCAAAAGTGTATTAATTGCAATAGATGTGAAAGAGTATGTATTGAATTGAATAAACCTGAAGATATAGAAGAACTGAATTGTATTGAGGGATATATAGTTAAAAACAAAAACAATGAAATCAGAAAAGTAAGTTCGTCAGGCGGTGTTTTTTTTCAAATAGCACAAAAAGTATTAGAGATGGACGGATATGTTTGTGGTTGTATATATGATGACGAGTTTATGCCCAAACATATTGTTTCTAATGAGATAGAAATTTGCAAAAAAATGATGGGATCAAAATATGTGAAAAGTGATTTAAATGATTGCATAGTGAAAATCAAGCAGATTGTAGAAAAGGGAAAAATAGTACTTTTTTCAGGAGTCCCATGTCAAGTTGCAGCAGTAAAAAAGTGTGTTAAAAGTGATAAATTAATTACGCTGGCAGTTGTATGTCATGGATCTATAGAACGTAAAATATGGAAAAAATATTTAGCTGAAGAAGAAAGAATGAGTGAAAGTTCAATTATTAAAGTGTCTATGAGAGATAAAACAAAAGGATGCTTAAATTATGGATTGAAGTTTCAATTTAAGAATGGAACTGAACATATAACGTTTAGAAAAAATGATGGTTACTTTTTGAAATGCTTTACAGATGGTTTGTTTGAAAGAAATAGATGTTTGAGTTGCGAATATAAGGGACAGAATATTATGAGTGATCTATTGATAGGAGATGCGTGGGGAATGGAAAAAGTATGTCCCGAATTTACAGATAGTCTTGGGTGTTCGGCAGTATTAGTGTTGACTGAAAAAGGAAAAAAAATTTTTAATGAAGTAGAAAAATACTTTTTAATTAGAAATGTAGATAGCCAAGAAATAATTCGTAATAATCCAAGAATTATATTACCAGCGCCACGAAATACTTTTCAGAAGAGTTTTGAAAAGAAGTTAGAAAAGTCAGATGCGAATATTCATTTCTGGACAGAAAAGTATGCAAAACCAACTATTTTGAATCGTATAAAATGGAAAGTATTGGGAGGAGAAAATTAAAATGTTTAGTATAAAAAAGATGTTGGTAGATTTATATGATAGTAGAACGGCTCAGTCATGTAGTGCTTCTATTGGAGATATAATGAATTTAAGAAGAAATGTAGAACATAATCAGTTTCTAGCTACTACGAGGTATTTGGATATAAAGGATTATGTAGAATATAATAAACAAACATTTGTATGGCAAAATACGGTTAGTAGGGCAGCATATGGTAATAAACATCGGGAGGAAGATGGGAACATGGCTTTCTCAAAATTAATTACATCATATCAAAGCAAAGGATATGATCCGAATTCTTTATTTATAGTAGATAAGGATATGAGGCTTCTCGATGGTAATCATAGAATGGGGATGAATTTATATACAGATCAACATAAAATAAATGTTCGAGTTTTGAAGAGAAAAAGCAAAAATCCAGGTAATTTGGATTGGTATTTACAAAAGAAAATATCGGCAGATTTTTTGAAAAAAGTCTATAATGCATATTTACAAATACAAGAATGGTTAATTGAAACGGGAGATACTTTTTGTTGTATTGTGTCTGAAAATGAAAAATTATCCGAATTGGATTTAATGGTTAATATAAAAAGTGTACACAGATATAGATTACAGAGTCCATTATTCGTGGGGGGGGGCATAAAGCTTAATCAAGCAGGAAAACTTATACAGTTTACGTTAGATGAACCAGAATACATGATTGAGGATAGTAAAGCTGTATCAAAAAGGATAAGAGATATAAAAAATATTTTGGAAATGAGATATGGTATGGAATTTGTTTCACAAATTTATTTTTCACAATCTTGTCTTGAGGGTAAGGAAATTTTTGATAAAATAAAGAACGATTTTATAGAATAAAAGTGAGTGGATTAAATGGAAAAGTTTATATTGATAGCCACATTTACATATGTAAAAAATGAATAAAAGAATAGTGTCATCATTTGTTAAAATAGGTATAAAAAATTGGAATAAACTGAGAGAGTATCTTAGAAAATAGATTTGAGGTGATTTTAGATGAAAAAACTGATTTTAATAGGAGCTGGTGGACATGCAAAGTCAGTTGCAGATTCAATTAATAAATCAGAATATGAATTATGTGGATTCATAGATAGCAACAAAAAAGGTATGCATATGGGATTACCAATCTTGGGTACGGGACTTGAAGATATTCCAAATTGTGAAAAATATAGTTATTTTGTTTCTATTGGAGATGTTGGATACCGTAAGTTATGGTTTGACAGAATTAGAGAACGAAGATTGAACATAATCAATATTATTGATTCTTCAGCAATTATATCGGCCAGTGCAAAAATGGGAATAGGGAATTTTGTAGGTAAAATGGCAGTAATAAATGCTGATGCAGAGATAGGAAATAATAATGTTATAAATACAAAGGCTTTGATTGAACACGAATGTAAAGTGGGTGATCACAATCATTTATCAACAAATTCTGTCATAAATGGAAATGTAATTGTAGGAAATAGTGTTTTTTTGGGCAGTTCATCTGTGTGTAACGGTCAATTGAAAATCGGTTCCAATGCAATTATTGGTTCAGGTAGTGTGATTATTAAAGATATACCGGAGAAAGTAACTGTAGTAGGTGTACCTGCTAGAGTTATAAAGAGGAGAGATTAGAAATGAGTGATATTCAAATTGTTGCAGAGATTGGCTGCAATCATAATGGAAGTGTTGAATTGGCAAAAAAAATGATGAAAAAAGCGAAAGAAGCTGGAGCAGATGCAGTTAAATTCCAAAGTTTTGTGCCAGAAAATCTTGTTTCAAGATATGCCCCTAAAGCCGAATATCAGAAAAAAAATGATGGAAATGGTTCACAGCTAGATATGTTAAAAAAATTGGCATTAACGGAAACTGAATACTTGGAATTGGTACAGTATGCTTCTACTTTAGATATTCAGATTTTTTCTACGCCATTTGATTTTGAATCTTTTTCATTTTTGCAAAAAATCGGTCAGAATATATGGAAAGTACCATCAGGAGAGATTACAAATCTTCCTTATTTACAGAGGGTAGCAGCAATTGAATGTCAAAATAAACAAGTAATTCTATCAACAGGAATGTCTACGATTGATGAAGTTAAATATGCAATAAATGTTTTGCAACAAAGTAAAGACACAAGTTTTACGGTATTACATTGTAATACACAATATCCAACAGAGCCGGAAGATATGAATTTGCTTGCCATGAATAAGCTTCAAGAATTAGCACCAGATTGGAAAATCGGACTTTCAGATCATTCAGAAGGAATTGTTGCTTCTCTTGTGGCTGTTGGATTGGGAGCTAAATTTATCGAAAAACATTTTACTTTAGATAAAGCTATGCCAGGACCTGATCATAAAGCGTCTATTACACCAGAAGAACTAAAAGAATTGTGTGTAGGTGTGCATAAAGCTGAAATTATGCTTGGAAATGAAACGAAAGAAGTGACTGAATCTGAACGAAGCAATATATTCGTTGCAAGAAAATCTATTGTAGCAAAAAGAAAAATCATGAGAGGCGAAATGTTTTCCGAAGAGAATATCACTTGTAAAAGACCAGGAAATGGAATTTCTCCGATTCATTGGTATGAGGTGTTGGGGAAAGAAGCTGAAAAAGATTTTGAAATAGATGAATTGATTTCTTGTAAAGGAGTGAATAGAGAAGATGAATAATTTAGCAATAATACCTGCAAGAAGCGGTTCGAAAGGCTTGAAAGATAAAAATATAAAATTATTAAATGGAAAACCGTTAATTGCATATAGCATAGAAGCAGCGAAGAAATCAGAGATTTATTCACACATATTGGTTTCTACGGATTCTGAAAGATATGGCGAGATTGCAATACAATATGGAGCAGAAGTACCTTTTTATCGATCAGAAGAAAATGCATCAGATGTAGCGTCATCATGGGATGTTGTAAAAGAAGTATTGAAAAAATATCAGGAGATGGGAATTGTATTTGATACATTTACGCTTTTACAGCCAACATCTCCATTGCGAAAGTACGAAGATATAAAAAAAGCTTATGAATTATTTAAAGAGAAAGATGCAATAGCGGTTGTATCAGTTTGTGAAATGGAGCATTCGCCATTGTGGAGTAATACTTTACCAGAAAATAATTCGTTATCCGGATTTTTGCGGGCAGACAGTAATAAACAAAGACAGAAATTAGAAACGTTTTATAGGATAAATGGGGCAATTTATATGGCAGATGTGAAGGCTTTTTTGGAAAATACAAATCTGTATAGAGAAGATTGTTACGCATATAAAATGCCGGCAGAGCGCAGTATAGATATAGATACAGAACTTGATTTTAAAATTGCCGAAATTATTATAAATCAGTAAAAGAAGGTTAGTATGGGAAAGTATAGAGTAGCGTATGCGACTGGTTCAAGAGCAGATTATGGAATAGTAAAAAATTTTTTAAGATTATTAGATAATGACAAAGATATTGAGTTTTCAGTATTGGTTACAGGCTCACATTTAGAAGATAAGTTTGGTCACTCTGTAGATATAATACGACAGGATGGATTTAAAATCGATTTGGAGATTCCGCTAAATATAGAGAATGACAGTAATGCGAATGTGATGCATTGCATGGCAACAGCTTTAGATTGTTTTGGAAATTATTTTGAAAATAATAAATTTGATTTATTAATTATACTTGGAGATAGATATGAAATGATGGCGGTTGCGATTGCAGCAGCTATGCAAAGAATCCCAATTTTGCATTTACATGGTGGGGAAGTTACATATGGCAATTATGATGAATTTATACGTCATTCTATTACCAAAATGAGTCAGTATCATTTTACCAGTACAGAAGAATATAGAAAACGTGTAATACAGTTGGGAGAAGATCCTAAAAGAGTATTTTATCTTGGGGCATTAGGGGCAGAAAATTGTTGCAAGATAGATGAAGAGAAAGTAATTGAAAAAGTAAAAGAACTTATTCCACAAAAATATTGGGTTGTAGCTTTTCATCCCGAAACACTAACTGATGTGAAAATGGAAGATCAGGTGAAAGAAGTATTGACTGCATTGCAGGAAAATATGAATGGAATGAGTGTTATTTTTATGGGGACGAATGCAGATACAAAATCTGATATTATACGTTCTTCATGGCTTAATTATGTAGATGAGCATGAAAATGCGTATTACTATGAAAATTTGAATGTGGATTCTTTTTTGTATTTAGTAAAAAATTCTATAGCACTAATAGGAAATTCGTCATCTGGAATTATTGAAACACCGTCATTAGGAAGGTATACAATTAATATTGGAGATAGACAAAGAGGACGAGTACATGGTAACAGTGTTATTGATGTCACTTGCGACAGTAGTATGATCGGTCAGGCAATGAAAGAGATTACCGGGAAAAATGAAAAAATAATTAATCCGTATTATGTAGAAAATACTGCAGAAAATTATTATAAAAAGACAAAAGAAATTTTAGAAAATGGAACGTCCATTTTAAAGGAATTTTATAATATAGTCTAAAATTCAGTAGAAACAGAAGTGTAAAGCAGGAGGTATGCGAATATGAAAATTGCAGTTGCAGGAACTGGATATGTGGGATTATCCATAGCTACTTTGTTATCGCAACACCATGAAGTGATGGCAGTAGATATTATTCCAGAAAAAGTAGAATTAATAAACCAAAAAAAATCTCCAATTCAGGATGAATATATTGAAAAATATCTGTCAGAGAAGAAATTGCATCTAACGGCAACATTAGATGCAAAATCAGCGTATAAAGATGCGGACTTTGTAGTTATTGCTGCTCCCACAAACTATGACAGTAAGAAAAATTTCTTTGATACATCAGCAGTAGAAGCTGTGATCAAGTTGGTTATTGAATATAATCCAGATGCGATTATGGTTATAAAATCGACAATTCCAGTAGGATATACAGCAAGTATTAGAGAAAAATTTCATTGTGACAATATTATTTTTAGCCCTGAGTTTTTGCGTGAATCTAAGGCATTGTACGATAATCTATATCCGTCAAGAATTATTGTGGGAACGGATATTCAAAATGCTAGACTTGTAAAGGCTGCGAATACATTTGCCGGATTATTACAGGAAGGTGCTATTAAAGAGAATATTGATACTTTGATTATGGGATTTACAGAAGCGGAAGCAGTGAAGTTATTTGCTAATACATATCTGGCTCTCAGAGTATCATATTTTAATGAGCTTGACACATATGCCGAAATGAAAGGGTTGAACACACAGCAGATCATTAACGGTGTGTGTCTTGATCCAAGAATTGGATCACATTATAATAATCCGTCATTTGGATATGGTGGATATTGCTTACCAAAGGATACTAAACAGCTTTTGGCTAATTATGAAGATGTTCCACAGAATATGATGTCTGCTATTGTTGAATCAAATAGAACCAGGAAAGATTTCATAGCAGATCGTGTTTTACAGAAAGCAGGGTATTATGCTTATGATGATGAAAATACTTATGATGCTTCTATGGAAAAAGAGGTTGTGATTGGTGTATATCGTCTTACTATGAAATCAAATTCAGATAATTTCCGCCAGTCTTCTATACAGGGAGTTATGAAGAGAATCAAGGCTAAAGGAGCATCTGTTATTATTTATGAGCCAACATTGGAAGATGGAAGCACTTTCTTTGGAAGTAAGGTTGTGAATGATTTGGATAAATTTAAGGAGCAGAGTCAGGCAATCATTGCAAATAGATATGATAGTTGTTTGGATGATGTACAGGATAAAGTATATACAAGAGATATTTTTAAAAGGGATTAAAAATATAAAATGAATACTCTGGCACTGGAAGGTGCCAGAGTATCAGTATGATGTGATTGGATTGACACGAAAAAGGAGAAAGTATGGATTAAAGCAGGGGTGATTATATTTTATGTTTTGGAGTATTGTTTTTTGAGAAAACGTATGCGGAGGGATATAATCAAATTATTTAAAGCATACATGCTATTGATGATTTTTTTGCTTTCGCTCTTGCCGGAACCATTTATGCTGAAGCATTTGGAGGTAACACTTCGGGCAGATATCCTGGTGTTATGGATGGCAGGGATAGAGGCAGTAGATGCATGGGATGAATATAAAAGAGAGAAGAATAGAAATAAAAGCAATCATGGCAGTGGTATAAAGAAAAATGGGAAGAGCAAAAAAGAAACCAGAGTATGATCAGAACAGAATAATGGAGCAGTTCCAGAATTGTATCGTAGAGGCATATACTTCGGAAATGGCTGATGGAACAGGTGTTTCGTTAAGGCAAGTGTCAGAAGAGTTTGGCATTACATTGATGAAAACACGAAAAATATTGATTACTGCAGGTGTATATCATACTGAGAACAGTGAGCAGATTAACTCAATGCGAGAGCAGGGAATGAATATTCCGGAAATAATGAAAGCAACTGGTTTGAGTAGGTCATCTGTACATTCCTATCTGCCATATACCAAAATGATCTATAATGTAGATGAACTTAGTCTTTACGCAGAGCGTTGTAGAATGTACAGAAAAAGAAAGCAAGCTATTGAGCAATTACAGATATGCAAGTGGGCTTCCTTGGAATATGTGGAGAAATATTTGTGGAGTACGATTGAAATTTTTTCAGGATATTCCTTTACAACGGTAAAAGGATTACGATTTCGGTATGGCGTAAATGGAAATGAAATACAGATTAATCGAAAGAAAAAATCTATAACGAGAAGTAGTGTGAAAGTTGCTCTAAAAGTGATGTTAGAGAAGAAAGGAAATATAAGCGGACCGAAAAAATTAGGAGTAATTGGTGCCAGTTATTTGTATCCAATGTTCTTGAGATTTGGATTGATTGATGCAGAGAGGAAACGGAATGGATATTTACCAGATATGGACAACATATAATAAGCAATGGTCAAAATATGAAATATTAGCTTTTGTAGGAGTATTGATACTGGCATGTACAGCGATGGCAGTGTGTGTACATAGAAAGAAGTTGAATATAATTCAGGCAGCAGTATTAGTGTTGGTGGTGTTCCTAGTAATTGTATTTGAATCAACTGTATTTACTAGGACAGGAACTGATCATCAGTATGAATTAGTTCTATTCTGGTCATGGAAAAATATTATTCGCTACCATGATTGGATGATATTAAAAGAGAATTTGCTGAACTGCATATTGTTATTACCGGTAGGAGGTTTGCTTCCAGTAATCATAAAGCACCAGTAATCATAAAGCATAAGATAAAGTGGTATCAGGCTCTGCTAAAGTAACTGTGATCAGCATCTTTAAGCATGGCACACCGCCTTGACAAGTTTACCGAGGAACTCTTTGGAAACCGCTGTATCTATTTCGATAGGAACACCATTTATTAACATTTTTACATTAGAGTTATTTGAGCGAATCGAGCGATTCGCACGAATGGAAGGAAATGCAGGTGCGGTTGTTCCTGACGAAGAGTCAGAGCATGAGAGAACAGGAAGTGAGAGTGGAACAATATCTGGCAGGGACTGGTCAACAACTTCTTCCTTGAGAAGATGTTTCCAGTAGTTATAGGTGTGAAATGAAAGACTATTCTGTTCACACCATTGCCGGACAGTAAGACCGTTGGCTTTCTGGTCTGCAAATCTGATGGCTTATTCCTGAAGATGGACCTGATGAAGCTTTTGTTTTGCATTCATGAGATAATCCTCCTGGATAAAGTAACACGAATCGCGAAAATCGAGCGAATTGCACGAAGTCGAGTTGAAAATATTGTTAGAGCGAGTATCTCAGAAATGTGGTAAGATGAACAGGTACTGATTATTGAGGATTTACCCAAACTTGAGTTTATGCCCAAACAGCATGAATTGGATGAAGACGGAGAGTTGGCGGCACGGATGATTCGAAAATGCTATTACAAAAATTATAAAATATATTTCTTCATAGATGAAAAAAATAGCACGGTATATGTTTTGAGAGTCTTACATATGTTGGTAAATGCAAAGCCATTATTATTGAATATGAGATTTTGATTTTGTATTACTGGAATAAAAATAAAGATGAGAGTGTGGATGAATAAGATAATTGAGAAAGAGGTTGGAAAATATGAACGATAATACAAGACTGATGGAATTGATTGAACAAATTCCTGATATTCGGACAAGATTTAAATATAAAGCGGGTGATGGGATATCTGCAAATGTTATACATAAAGACCCTGAATTTATATCATGGAAAAATAAAGTACTTGTAGAACTTGAAAAGCGACCAATGACTAAATCTATAGAGGATATACAGCAAATATTTTCCAAGATGAACGGATGGAAAGATGAATCTGATTTTGAGGAAATCACCTCACGAATAGCTGCAATGATAGACGGCGAAGAAGTGGTAGACACAGTTGAAAAAGTTAAATTAAAAAAAGGAGTTGAAATAATTACAGCTTTTAATAGATATAGTTTGAACAAACAAGTAGGAAGTGGTGGAAACGGAAAAGTTTGGAGTGCAACAGATAAAGATGGAGAAAATGTTGCCATTAAATTTATAGAAAGAGATAATTCTGAAAAAGTATTGAAACGTTTTAAGAACGAAACTTTTTTCTGTATAACACATAACCATCCTAATATTTTGCCTATTCTTGATTATGGGACGGCTGGGATGAATTATATTTTTTATGTAATGCCTTTGTATGCAAAAACTTTGAGAGATTATATTAAAGAAGGCATAAAATATGATGATGTAAGTGTCATATTTACTGGCATTCTTAAAGGATTAAATTATGCGCATAAACTAGGAACAATACATCGAGATATTAAGCCGGAAAATATTCTTTTTGATAAAGATAGCCTTGAACCAGTTATTGCTGATTTTGGAATTGCGCATTTTTCTGAGGAAAATTTAGCAACAATTATTGAAACAAGACGTACAGACAGAATGGCAAATTTTCAATATGCAGCTCCAGAGCAGAGAAAAAAGGGAGGCGTTACGCTTCCACAGACCGATATATATGCAGCTGCTCTTATTCTAAATGAAATGTTTACCGGAGAAATAGCTCAAGCATCTGATTATAAGAAAATTGGAGAAATAGCACGAGAATATAGTTACCTGGATGAACTGTTTGTAAGAATGTTTAGACAGGAACCGGATGAAAGATTATATCCTGAAGAAGTAATTTTTACAGAGATGCAGGTCTTGGCGGATAAGCAAAAGAATGAGGCTGAAGTAAAGAGATTGAGAAGTTTGGCTATCAATATTCAGAAGCCGGAAGATTATAATCCTCATGTGGTTGCAATTAAGTATGAAAGAGGTAAGTTATTATTTGAACTTGATCAGCCGGTTAATGAGGAATGGTTTCAAATTATAGCTTATGCTTCGTATTCACACACAGCAGTAATGGGATATGAAACTAGCAGATTACAAAAGATTGGACAAAATATGCTTGCTATGCCAATGCGTTTAAATGAAACTAAAAGTACAATTGAAGCTGTAGTAGAGTATGTAAAGGAATGGGTGATTATGGCAAATAATCTATATAAGAATAGGGTACTTCAGCGGATGGAACAGGAACAAAGGGATAAGGAACAGCAAAGACTTGAGGAGATAAGAAAACTGGAACAGGAAAATGAGATTAAAGATTTCTTGTCATCGCTTCAATAGATTTAATTTGTGGAGAAAAAGATCCATTAAAATTTTATAAAGATTGTTATTTTAATTTTCGCATGACAACTTTAAAGAACAATGCTATAACTTCTTCAAAAAAACGAGGTGAAGGGATATGATGTATCCGTATATGATACTGGCAGATGAGACGGAAATTGTTCATTCGCAAATAATCGAGAAAGATGGAATGAAAAAAGTTATAGTGAATTTTGAACGTTCGACAGAAAGTGGCTTTGATTCAGCGAGATGTGAATTGCCTGATTATAAATGGACAGAAAAAACAGGATATTCCGATGAAGAAATAAACATGTTTGAGAAACTTTTGTACAATAATGCACATTTGTTGTATAGATATGCGGAGAATGGAGGAATTCAGATTGCCTAAATTTTACGGTAAGTGGATATACGGTATACTTTTAGTCTAATGAAAATGGAGAACCAATTCATGTCTACATAGCAAAAGGAAAACCTACTCCAAATGCAACAAAGATATAGGTGTGAAATGAAAGACTATTCTGTTCACACCATTGCCGGACAGTAAGACCGTTGGCTTTCTGGTCTGCAAATCTGATGGCTTATTCCTGAAGATGGACCTGATGAAGCTTTTGTTTTGCATTCATGAGATAATCCTCCTGGATAAAGTAACACGAATCGCGAAAATCGAGCGAATTGCACGAAGTCGAGTTGAAAATATTGTTAGAGCGAGTATCTCAGAAATGTGGTAAGATGAACAGGTACTGATTATTGAGGATTTACATCTGAAACGTCACAGTATACGGTGAACTGGGAAGGGTATATGGGTGCAGCGTATACTGTGAAAAAATGAAAACTGTAAGGAGAAAACAAATTATGGAATTTCGAACAGATATTTTTGAAGGAATAGAGCCACCATCTAGTAGTAAATTTAATCTGGTAGGTGTTAAACTTCCAACAAGTCAAGATGTATATTTTATGAGCAAATGGCATGAACTTTTTGAACGATATGAAATCGCGAGAATATTTTTAGAAAAAACTGAAGAAGATAATTGGGATTACTGGTTTCATAGAGTGGGTGATGATATTGCTCAAAAAGGGATGGAGTTGATGTTTAAATCCAAAATGCTTGAAACAGCATTAATAAATTACAATATTTTGGTTGATTTGACTTGGACGATGACATATGTTTCAGCAGAATATGTTTTATATAAGTTTGATGAGGATGGAAATGTTACAAATGCGGATGAAATCGTTGGAATGCATACAATTGAAGAGTCGTTGGATATGTTGAGAAAGACAGAAAATGGTGTGAGTACGCCGCATGCAAAAGGAAATCCTTTTCAGTATCTTAAAGTAATGCGACCGGAATTTTCAGATGCAATTGATTTGATTATTGTGTTCTGGAAAGAATTTTCAGAGTCGAAAATTAGAAATACATATAATTATATTAAACACAAAGGAACTCCTTGTTACAAGGAAATTGAATCACTTAGAAATACTCGCTTTTTTAGGCTTATTATTGGCAAGAAATCATACCCTGCAGATATAAGAGATGTGAGAAAAGTTTTTTCAATGGATGAATTAATAGAAGAATTGAGAAAATTTGATGACGAAAAATTATATCCATATGTTAGTGAGTTGATTAAGAAACTAAAAATTGCGGTTGACCCATCGCCGATGATAATATAATCTCATCTTTGACAGTTGATTAGTTAAAAAAGTGCCACAATCCCTGTAAATACAAGGGGTGTGGCACTTTTATCTGCATACACGAAATGTAGTAATGTTTTATCTCCGCTTACTTTTTTTCTGAATTCCTGTAAACGCACCATAGTGCATATATAGACGATACTATAATAATTTGAGATAATCAACTCAACAATTAAGACTTGTCTAAAAAGTTCAGTCTAAAAAGTTTAGTCTAAACTATTTTGACTTGTGGGAGGCGATTACAATAAAAACCCAAACATCTATAACTGCACGTAACTATCGGTTACAGGAATGGGCACAAATGATCCAGGAATGTAACCAGCGGCCATATGGGATGTCCGTCAGTGAATGGTGTCAGGAAAATTCAATTACAAAAGCAAACTATTATTATAGAATGTCACAAGTCCGCAAAGCTTGTGTGGATTCTCTTCCGGCAGAAGCAATGGAACCGCCGATTGTTCCGGTTCCTGCGGAACTTATGAACTCTGAAGATTCTGCTTTCGAAGAACCTGTTCAAAGGGAAAAAGAATCCTATATTGAAATTTCAGCACATGGAATGACACTGAAAATCACAGAGAATACAGCAAGTCCACTGATTGCAAAAGTCCTGGGAGTACTTGCCCATGTTGAATGATGCGATTTGTTTTAAACAGATTTATATCGTTTGCGGTTATACGGACATGCGTTATGGTATTGATTCACTGGCTGCTATTATCAAATCGAAACTGGTGCGCGATCCTTGTGTTCCGGATACTCTTTATCTTTTCTGCGGTCGAAAAACGGACCGGATCAAAGGACTCATATGGGAAAGAGATGGTTTTCTTCTTTTATATAAGCGCCTTGAAAAAGGCAATTTTATGTGGCCAAGAACTGAATCAGAAGTGCGTGAGCTTACCAGCCAGCAATTCCGCTGGCTCATGGAAGGACTGACAATTTCTCCAAAGAAAGTCGTCCGGGAAGTACACCCACCAGAATATCTTGGATGATGATTGTGCAAAAAGTAGAAATTAAGAGACAGGAATCTGCAACTACAGTCATTCTTTTGCAAGGCATCTGTAAGCTTGAGGAACCACATTTTCTTCTGATTGTAGAGCTTTTATGCATCCATATGGTTTCAAAAAAAGCCTTGTTTTTTCAGGAAAGGTAAGAAGCTTGTGATTCCTTATAACGCCAGTCAATATGACGAAAACGAAAATGCATGACATTCGCAATTTTCTTCCATATCCGTTATAATAGACCTTAGAAGAGAGGTACGTTATGGCGATGGAATATACAGAAGAACAACTGAATAATTTTGATAAGACTACACTTGTTCAACTGTTTTTAGTTCAGCAGTCACAGCTGAAAGACATTGATCAGAAGTTGCAACTGTTGCTGGAACAAGTCGCTGTATTGAACAACAAGCGGTTCGGTAAGTCATCAGAGAAGCTGGATATAGATAATCAGATCTGTTTCATGGAAGTGGATGGAAATATCGTTTATTTCAACGAAGCAGAGGCTGTTGCCGCCCTAGATGAATTTGACGAAGATAAGGTCAAGACCAAAGGAAAGAAAACAAAAGGAAAGAAAACAAAAGGAAAAAGGGCTTCTGACATCCAAAATCTTCCAGTTATTTCTGTTGAGCATAAGATGACAGAGGAAGAATTGCGTACTGAATTTGGCGAAGACGGCTGGTATCAGCTGGAAGATGAAATATACCGCCGTTATCGCTTTACGCCGATGAAAGTCGAAATCGAAGAACATCATGTTGGTGTATATAAATCCAAAAAGGATAATCATTTCAAAAAAGCGGAACACCCGGCATATCTGTTACGGAACAGTCTGGTTTCAGCATCTTTGCTTGCAGGCATCTGGAATGCAAAGTATGTGAATGCAGCACCATTGTATCGTCAAGAACAGGATTTTCAGCGAATGGGAGTAAACATCGACCGGGCAGATATGGCACATTGGACGATTCTTTGTGCAGAACGATATCTATCCATCTTTTATGATTACCTGCATGAGAAAATGTATGATTATCATGTGCTGCAGGCAGATGAAACTCCGGTATTGGTCACAAAAGAGAACAGAACCGCCGGGAAAAAGCATTACATGTGGGTCTACCGAACCGGAAAGCTGTATCGGGACAAGCAGATCGTCCTATATGAGTATCAGCCTTTCCGTAATGCCAGTCATCCCCGAAATTTTCTGAAAGATTTTCAGGGAGTCTGCCTGACAGATGGATATCAGGTCTATCATACGATAGAAAAAGAACGGGAGGCCCTGAAAATTGCAGGCTGCTGGACACACGCAAGGCGCCGTTATGATGAAGCAGTCAAAGCACTATCAAAGTCGAATCAGAAAATATCGCTTGCGTATCTGGCATTAAAACAGATCCAGGCGATTTACCGTGAGGATAATAAACTGAAAGACTTGAGTGCAGAGGAACGTCAGAAACATCGCCAGTTGACAGTTAAGCCATTGGTGGATGCCTATTTTGCGTGGGTAAAACAACATTTGACATCTGTACCGGCGAAAAGTAAGACGGCAAATGGTTTTACTTACTCTATAAATCAGGAAAAATACTTACGAGTATTCCTAGAGGATGGAGAAGTGCCGCTTGACAATAATACTGCGGAACAAGCAATTCGTCCATTCTGTATTGGTAAGAAAAACTGGGTTATGATTGATACTATTGCAGGAGCAGAAGCAAGTGCAATCATTTACAGCATTGCCGAGACTGCAAAAGCCAACAATCTGAAACCATACGATTATTTTGAATATCTACTCACAGAGATACCGAAACACATGGACGATCAAGATGTAAGTTTCTGTGAGGATTTGCTGTCATGGTCGGATAAGCTGCCGGCTAAATGCATAAAAAGTTAGAAAATGAGCCGCTCTTTCGAGTGGCAGTATTATAAATCAGTACCGACTATGGAGCGTTTACAAAGAATCAGTTGTCCTGGTTGGAAACAAGGGGATTGATTAAATTTTGGACCAGTATAGGAAAAGATATTTGACTGGTTAGTCTGGTGGAGAAAAGTAAGATAGAATGAAAAGCAGTAGAAAAAGGGATACTTATATCGTGTTATAGGACATGGTGTAGGTATCCTTTTTGCATATTATCTATAATCATTACATAAAAAAGTGCAAATGCACAAAAAATAGTAATGGCCATTGAAGTAAAAAAAATTAAGTGGTAAAATAGCATTACCAAAACTCGTGCAATGCACAAAAACAAGGAGTGATACTATGAAGATTAAGAGAGATTCATACCTTGAACAGTTAAAGATAAGAAAAGATAACGGAATGATTAAGATTATCACGGGAATCAGGAGATGCGGCAAATCATTCCTGTTATTTGTGTTGTTTAAGAAATATTTATTGGAAAGTGGTGTAGATAATGAACACATCATTGAAATTGCTTTAGATGGCATTGAAAATGAGGAGCTGAGAGATCCAAAGAAGTGTTATCAGCATATTAAAGAGCGGGTGGAAGATGATCGGAAGTATTATCTGCTCTTGGACGAAGTTCAGTTTATGCCACGATTTGAGGAAGTGCTGAACAGTTTGCTTCGTATCAGTAACATTGATGTGTATGTAACCGGCAGTAATTCTAAATTTCTATCTAGCGACATTGTAACTGAATTTAGAGGCAGAGGAGATGAAATCAGAATTTATCCGTTGTCCTTTGCAGAGTTCTATGCGGCTTTTGATGGAGATTATGATGATGCCTGGGAAGAATATATGATATACGGTGGTTTACCACAGGTAGCACAATTCTCTGTGGAACGCCAAAAGGCTGAGTATCTTAAAAATATTTTTACCAATGTTTATATCAAGGATGTGGTAGAACGAAACAGAATTCAAAATGTTGATGAGATTGGAACTTTGGTGGATATTCTTGCTTCTGCCATAGGTGCCCCTACCAATCCAACCAAAATATCAAATACTTTCAAAAGTGAAAGAGGCATTAATTATAGCAATAAAACTATATCCAACCATATAGATTATCTTGCAGAAGCGTTTTTGATTTCTAAAGCGAATAGGTATGATATTAAGGGTAGAAAATATGTAGGAGCAAATCTGAAATACTATTTTTCGGATGTTGGACTTAGAAATGCCAGACTGAACTTCAGACAGCAGGAGCCGACTCATATTATGGAGAACATAGTTTATAATGAGCTGCTTGTGCGTGGTTACAATGTGGATGTCGGTATTGTGGATGTATTTGCAAAGGATAGTGAGGGAAAGAGGGTTCATAAGCAGTTAGAGGTTGATTTTGTAGTGAACCAGGGCAGTCAGAGATATTACATTCAGGTGGCTTACGATATGACTTCTGATGAAAAGCAGACGCAGGAACTTAATTCACTCCGAAATATTCCGGATTCATTTAAGAAGATTGTTATAGTAAATGGAACAAAAAAGCCTTGGAGAAATGAGGAAGGCTTTGTGATCATGGGTATGAAATATTTTCTGCTCAATGAGGATAGTTTGGAGTTTTAGTATGTAAGGAGATAATATATTCCGATATAGAAACATGGATATAAAGTTAGGAGGCAGAGAAATGGCAAGCGAACGTTCATTGGATGAAATCAATTAATTGATTTCATCCAGAATGCTGATGAACGAATATAAGTTGGATTTAGTTGTAAAATTTCTGGAAGTTTTGATCTGCCCTTGACTAATTTACCTAAACTCCGTATACTTTTAAAAGTGAAACATGAGTTAGTAACTTATGAGTAGAGGTGATTGAATGGCTTTTTATTGTAGAGAAGATGAACTTTACAAGATGAATCGAAGATTTGATGGTGATAAATTTGAGTGTGTTGTAATCTATGGTCGAAGACGAGTAGGGAAGACTGCTTTGATTAATGAGTTTTGTAAGAATAAAAGAACTATTTATTTTTCAGCATTAAATGCAACTTCGCAGGAAAATCTGGAAGCATTATCTAAGTCAATTTATCAGAGTAATCATATAGAAGATGATAATTTTCCATTATATAGTTCTTTTGAAGCAGCATTAGAAGAAATTGGAAGAATTGGAGAGAAGGAAAGATTAATATTTGTAATTGATGAATATCCATATTTGGCAAAATCAGATTCTTCGATTTCATCAAGGCTGCAGCATTTAATTGATCATAAATGGCAGGAAAGTAAAGTGTATCTTATATTATGTGGATCGTCGATGAGTTTTATGCAAAATCAGGTACTGGGATATGAAAGCCCATTGTATGGCAGAAGAACAGCCCAGTTCAAAATTGAACCGTTAACATATAAGGAAACAGCTGTTTTTCATCCGAAATTGTCTCGGGAGGAAAATGCATGGATTTATGGTATAACGGGCGGTATTCCTCATTACATTAATAAACTTGAGATTCACGGTTCTTTGGATGAGGCGATTATCGACAGTATATTTGATTGTTCTGGGTATCTGTTTGAAGAACCAGAAAATTTGTTAAAGCAGGAACTTAGAGAACCAGGAATATATAATTCTATTATTACAGCTATTGCGGAAGGTGCATCAAAGCTCAATGAAATCACAACAAAGACAGGTCTGGAAAGTGGTAAATGTTCGAAGTACATTAAGGTTTTGATTGAGCTTGGCATATTAAGGAAGGAGACACCGATTACAGAAAAGCCGGGGAAGAAAACAATTTATGGAATAGAGGATATTTTTTTTAGATTCTGGTATCGGTTTGTCCCTCAGAATTATTCAACAATTTTATCTGGAAGATTTCCGAGGAGTTATGAGCGAGTAGTCAGATTAAGAATGCATGATTATATGGGACTTATATTTGAGAAAATGTGTAAGGAATATCTGATGCGTTATGCAGAAGACTTGCCATTTGATTTGGCTGATGTCGGTCAGTGGTGGGGAACTGATTCGCGTGAGAAGAAGCAGATACAGATAGATATTGTAGGTGTTCCGGTACAGGAATCAAATCAGAAAATATCAAAGTATTTGATTGGATCATGTAAATTTAAAACTGAGAAGATTGGTTTGAATGAATTAGAATTATTAGAACGGTATGCTACGGTCTTTGCAAAGGGAGAAAAATACTATTATGTGATTTTTTCACTGGGAGGATTTACCGAGGAATTACTTTCAGTAGCACATGAACGAAACGTAATGTTGTTAACCTTGGAGGATATTTATAAATAATTAGAATTAAATTAGTTATTGAGTATAATCCGGATGAGACTATGGTGATCAAATCTACAATCCCGGTAGGCTATACGGCAAGTATTCGAGAAAAATTTCATTGCGATAATATCATTTTCAGCCCAGAGTTCTTAAGAGGGTCTAAGGCGCTCTATGATAATCTGTATCCATCACGTATCATTGTTGGAACAGATGTGGAGAATGCAAGACTTGTCAAAGCAGCGAATACATTTGCCGGATTATTACAGGAAGGTGCAATGGGTAATATAAAAATATGATTATATTCAATGAAGGAGAACGGTTATGAATATTTATACAAAAGTGGCAGAAATTACGAATGAGTCGGTGAAGGATTACAAGAATCACGCATTACCCAATCATGTGGTGGGGCGCTAGGAGATGAGACAAAAGCAGATTGAGAATGCGCTTCAGGGATTTGCGGCAGGGTGTGCAGAGGAGGATATAGAAGCTTTCTGTGATACGAGTGTATTTGCAAATGGTAAAAGGGGATTCCTGTTTTCAAAAAAAGGGCTATATGGCAGTATATTTGATCATTTGAGAAGGAAAAATCCAATCCCACAGCCGATATGCTATGATGAGTTGAGCTATGTATCTGTCGCAGAGGATTCGGCAGATTATATGTGCTTATACTATAAAGATGGGCGCAGAGAGAGCGTGTGGGGGTCCATTTATACAGGATTTCTGGTGACTGCACTGAATCTTATATTAGGAACGGATGGTAATTTGCCTACTTCAAATACGGACGAGATGCTGAAAAATGATAAAAACGATGAATCAGAATATTCGTATGAGACTGCCCGGAGATGCTTGCAAGAAGGATTAGATAACTTGGAAATGAAAAATGAATTTGCAAAGGTTCATTATTTTTATCAGGCAGCTAAAGAGGGGAACCCGGTGGCTATGGAAGCGCTGGCACTATGCTATGCACAGGGAAAAGAGGTGCCACAGAGTTATGAGAAAGCGCTTTACTGGATCGGAAAGGGGATGAAGTATGCCCCGGAACATCTGGCGGAGACTGCGGAGCAGATTAAAAACGATGCGAAAGAGGAAGCATTTATCCGTAATAATCCGTACATTCCTGAGTTGGGAAAAGTCATTTATATACGTGACAGTGCCTTTTTAGTATTATCTCGCAAATTAGAGAAAAGCGTGCCGGGACGAAGATGGGTGGAAATGTTTGTGCGTGAACTTGAAACTGGCGAGTCTGGTATATTGACGGTCGGATGGAATCCGCAGGATGAAAAGCTGACCTTTGTTTCTTCATATTTTTCAGGTTACCGGTCAGAGAAAGAAGACTTTGAATTCCCGGAGCAAAAAGTGATTGCGGAAAGATATGCGGGTCGCCCGATAATAATTCTGGAGGATTTGGAGAGTTATCTTGATCTGCAATGCACTGCGTATAATATAGCGTATACAGGATTTGATTGCGAGTTAAGGCTGTGTTATTTCCAAAGCATTGATACATTTCAGGATTGGAAGACGTACGAGCTGTATAAGATTCCGATATTTGAGTCGAATGTAACAGAACTGGAAGAATTACGCTTTGAAGCTCCGGTTGAGGTTTGTTTATGGCAGGGAAAAGCATATTTTGCAGCAACGATGGAGCGTCGTATCATAGAAGAATTATTTGATGATGAGATAATATTTACGAAATGGGATCCGGAATTGGTAGATGTATATATCGAAGATGAAGGCAGAGAGTGGGAATTAGTAGAATTTTCATTCTTTTCAAAATATGCGAATCCATTATATCCGAAAGAGACATGCTCGCCATTAGGAATGATTGTAGGAAAGTTTCATGAGTAAATCAGTGGAAGGGGTACCAGTATCGAGGACATTTGTTTGAAAGTAGATATAAGTCATGTCTTGTGAAGGAAGATTCTTATTTCTTACAGACAAGCAGGTATATTCATCTGAACCCGGTGAAAGCCAGAATAGTGGTAAAACCAGAGGATTACCGATGGAGCAGCTATCAGACAATGATTGCATTAAAAGATGACAGAATAACAGAAAGGAATCGGACGCTTGCATATTTTAAAGACAATAGCATATTGCGGTATCGAGATTTTGTAGAGGATATTGGACATAAATATGTGGTACAAGAGCACGAGATCAAAAAGAGTATGGAGGAGTTACCATTTGATTAATAAATCGGTATATCTTTAAATCGAGCCGTAAAAATACTGGAAGTTAACATATATGAAAAAGTGTTTGGAATCATCTTGACAAACATGTTGAATACGACATATTATAATTACAAAGAAGAAGGAGCATACTAATGTACGAGATCATTTTATATGATACAGAAGATGGAAGATGCCCTGTGCAGGAACTATTAGATTCCCTGGAGCCTAAGTTGCTGGCAAAAACATTGCGGACAATTGATTTACTGGAAATGAACGGACCATTGCTTCGTGAGCCATATTCAAAACCATTGGAGAATGGGATATTTGAGCTTCGTGCCAAGCAGGGATCAGATATTAAAAGAGTACTGTATTTCTTTATTGTAGGCAAGAAGGCGGTACTGACCAATGGATTTATAAAAAAATCGCAGAAGACACCAAAGGCAGAAAAAGAACTGGCAAAGAAGTATAAAGCAGATTATGAACGGAGGTATGGCAATGAGTAGCTATAAAGATTATAAAAAAAGAGCATTGCAGAATCCGGAGGTAAAGGCAGAATATGATGCACTGCAACCGGAATATGATATTATCCAGGCGATGATTGATGCAAGAGTGCAGCAGAATATGACACAAAAAGATTTGTCAGCTAAAACCGGAATTACGCAGGCAGATATAAGCCGGATCGAGAACGGAACAAGAAATCCCAGTCTGAGTATGGTAAAAAAACTTGCACATGGATTAGGGATGCAATTAAAACTGGAATTTGTTCCGATGCCAACAAAAAATAAAATGTGAAGAGTATGAGAAAATAGAAACAGCAGGATTCTTCAGAAGTGATACGTCAATTGGTGGTAAAAGGTAAATTCCACCGCATTTTAAATTTTGATATTTTAACGAGAGGTTTTTAGGCAAAATCTCTCGTTTTCTGTTATAATTGTTCCAATTTGACGAAATTTTCTAGATTTCATGGCATGCTAAATGGGCTACTGGAATTCGGGGTGCTAGACTAAATTCCACCAGCCATATTTGAAAAATGTGAAACGTTTACATCCAGTCTGCATTACTATGAGAAGATAGAGCCTATTTTTGCAGAAATAGTTCCACTTGAACACGATTTGTTCGAATGTTTAAAAATAGATGAAGAATTTGAGCGAGAAGCTAAATGCGAGTCCTTTAAGGTGTATTTTGGAAAATATACAGAGTTGACAAAAATGCTTAAAAATGAAATGCTTCTTCATCAAGCCTATATTCCAAAAACAGTATTCGAAGAATCTACTACATTTGTAGTACAAATGCAAGATGATTTCGATTACTGGTTTGATATGGAAAAATGTTTATTTGCAGGAGAATATGGTAAAATTGATTATGAAAAAGGCGAGAAAACAGTTGAAATGTTACTGGTAAAGCTTGCAAAGATGGAAGTATCTATAAAAAATAGTTTGAAGGAGCTTTGTGATTTTTCTTAAAAAGAAAGTTGAAGAGGTCAGCCCCCAATGTGGTCAACCTAGTGTCAACTTAAGATAACTGCCTGGTCAAAGTAATGGCTGATGGTGTGAAATCGAGAAAAAGGAAAGTAGATTTGAAAAGAAGCCGCACTTTAATAAAGCTTCACGGAAAAGCCATATGAAAAGTTATTGATTATTAGAATGCTACTTTTTTGTTGTTAAAATGTGTCCTTCCTATTGCTTTGTTCTTTTTTCGTCGGAATGTTCTTCCGGGCATAATCTGAGATCTGCATCGGAGAGATGTCAAGATTCAATTGCTATACAAGAGAGATAAAAGAATATAGGGACAGGAGATGAGACAGAAGATGAAAATTTTCTGTCTTATTTTGTCGAATGGCGTCAGTTTTTGACAGGTGAGGTGTATTATATATAAGGGAATAAATGGTATAGAATGTGGAAAAAGTAGATTGCATTCACTTGGTTGGGTGGATAGAATAGTTAAAAAAATCTATTAGAATTGAATTTAACTGTGCTATTTTGAAAAGTAGTGGAATATTAAGGAGCATTTACAGATGAAAAAGAAATTGTGGAAAGATGAAGAAAAAAGGGATTCTGTTTATCGTGATTTAGCGCCGATAAATAGTATTAAGCCAGAAGAAGAGAGTATAAGAGCATTGCGTTGGGCGATTAAGAATCCTAATGTTCATAATATTGCATTATCGGGGCCATATGGATCTGGAAAAAGTAGCGTAATTCAATCCTATTTGGCGTATTATGACATATCGAATATATATAAAATATTTGAGTGTATAATCCCTTCAAAATTATCAGGGATTTTGAAAATTTTTCCTAAATCATCAAAAAAGAATTTAAGAATATCGTTGGCCACATTCGATGAGAGTGATGAGAATAATATAGAGAAGGATGAATTGCAGAGAGGAATATTGAAGCAGTTATTTTATAAGGTAGATGCATCAAGAATTCCATTGAGCCGTTATCGTAAACTTCATCACATAAAATGGTATAGATATGTCATAGCTGTCATTTTGATTATATTGCTTATTGTATCTGGAATATATTTGAAGTCTCCAGAGGATACATGTAATTTTTTTATCCACTATTTGGAAGGATTGAGCAAAACAGAAATAATTATGAGAGGTGGAATTGCACTCTTTTTAGTGGGAGGAATTAGTTATTTGCTCTGGGTATGTACGTCAAGATTTCGAATAAAGTCTATTACTGTGGGTGATGTTACAGCAGAAGGAAAAGGTACGGAGGAAGAATCGATTCTTGATCAAAATATTGATGAGATTTTATATTTTTTTGAAAAAACAAAATATAAAGTTGTGTTTATTGAGGACTTAGATCGTTTTAATGATACTGAGATATTTGTGAAGTTACGTGAGCTTAATGAAATTCTGAATGGTTATGAAGTCCTAAATAAACGAGGTAAAATTACATTTGTTTATGCAGTACGAGACGATTTATTCAAAAAAGAAGCAGAAAGAACTAAGTTTTTTGATTTTATAATTCCTGTTATTCCGGTGATTAATTCAACAAATTCAGATGAGGTAATGAAAACGATATTGAAAATTGGAGAACAGTATGTTAAAGATAATGAAAGACCAGATCACGAAATTAGTAAAGATTTTATAAAATTAGTATATCCATTTGTTGGAAATATGAGAATTCTTATTAGCATTATTAATGAGTTTTGGATTTATAAACGTATGTTAAAAAAAGATTCAACTGATAAATTAGATGATGAAAAAATAATGGCGCTTATGATTTATAAGAATTTATATCCACAGGATTTTTCTGACCTGGAAGATGAAAGGGGCATGGTAAAAGAAGCATTTGAACAAAAAGATAAATTGATGAAAATGCAAGGCGAAAAACTGAATGAAAAGAAAAATGATATCTTAACCATTATAAAGTGCGCACCAAACTCTGTACGTGAAATAAAAATACTTATTTTAGCAGAATTCCGGAAGAATATACGAGAGGACGCACATTCATTTACCTATGTCACAAAATCAAATGCAAGATACGAAAATGGAGAAATACTAAAAGATGATTTTTCAATGGATGTATTCCGTGGGCAGGAGATAAAAGTGGAATATTTATATGGGTCTGGTTATACACGCTATTCAAGCAATACAGATTGGTTTACAGAACATTCGAGCAGTGAAATAGAAGAGTTGTTTGAAAGGTATGATAAATATAAAAAACTTGAAATGAATTCTATAGAAGAAGCGAAGAAAGAATTGCAAGAGACAGATAGAAAAATTCAGGAATTACGGGCTAATACACTTCAGCAATTACTTTTGAATAAAGAATTCGAAGAAGAACTGCCGGAGGAAGTAAAAAATAATAGCTTGCAACGGTGTACAAAGGGAACATAATAAAAAACTTAATAATGGACTGCCAATCTTACACAAAGTACCGCCCAAACGAGACTACGGGCGGTATTTTTGTATCATGGCGGAGAAAGGAGGAACTTCCCACGGGGGCTTGACTGAAAAGTTGAGCCCCTTTTTTCATGCCAAAAAACAGGAGGTAAATGCTTATGGCAGATGATAAAACCACAAAAACGCCGGAACAGCCGGTAACGGATAGCGGGCCGGGCAAGGAAACGCCTCCCGCTCCCCCAAAAGAGCCGGAGAAGGTTTCCGTTTCCTCGGAGCCGGAAAAAAAGACGGAACCAGAGGTAAAGAACCCACAGGTTTCTGTCTATAACTTCGCTGAAATTATGAAGGAAAAGAAAGCCGAGGAACGGGCGGCAGCTCCCGGCGTGGAAAAGCCTGACCCGGCAAAAGCGGAGAAACCGGAAAAGCAGCCGGAGGCTCCGAAAAAAGCAGAGGAAAAACCCAAAGAGCCGGAACAGCCGAAGCGCCGGGGCCGTCCCCCGAAAGCAGATAAGGACAAGGCCGCAACCCCGAAGCCCAAAGCTCCCGCACAGAAACCGGAAAATGCGGTCAAAAAGGAACCGGAGAAAAAAACGGCGCCAACGGTACAGGCCGCTCCCGCTCCGAAGGAACCCGAAAAACCGAAGGATGCACCACGCCGGGGCAAGGAACAGATCGTCTATATCAAGCTGAACGAGCTTCACGCCTTCAAGAACCATCCCTTTGAAGTCCGGGATGATGAAGAAATGCGGGCTATGGTGTCCAGCGTCAAGGACAAGGGCGTGACCCAGCCCGCTATCGTCCGTCCCCGTGAGGATGGCGGCTATGAGATCGTGTCCGGCCACCGCCGCCAGAAAGCCAGTGAGCTTGCCGGATATGCGGATATGCCCTGTATCGTCCGAAACCTGACAGACGATGAAGCCATCACGCAGATGGTCGAGGACAATCTCAACCAGCGTGAAGAAATCCTACCCAGTGAGCGGGCCAAAGCCTTGAAAATGCAGCTTGAGGCTATCAAGCACCAGGGCTCCCGCACTTCGGGCCAGATTGACCCGAAGGACGCAGGAAAACGCTCCAACGAGATCGTGGCCGAGCGCAATAAGATGGCGGTCAAGCAGGTGCAGCGGTATATCCGGCTCAATGAGCTGGTTCCCGACCTGATGAAGCTGATGGATGAAAAAAAGCTGGGTTTTACTACGGCGGTGGAGCTTTCCTATATCGGCAAGAAGAACCAGAACTATATCGCCGTCGCCATTGACAGCCAGCAGTCCTCGCCTTCACAGGCGCAGGCAAAGCGTATGCGTGAGCTGGACGAAAAGAAGCTGCTCAACGGGGATGTGATCGACGGCATTATGATGGAGGACAAAAAGGAGGTAGACAAAGTGATTTTGACAGGTGCGGAACTGAGCAAGTATTTCGGCAAGGAAACTACGCCGAGGGAAATGAAGGACCAGATCATCAAGCTGCTGGACGACTGGAAGGGTCAGCAGAAGGAACACGAAAAGCCGGAGAAGAAAAACGAACAGGAAAAGTAAGCCAAAACTTCGGGTCAGCATGGCCCGAGGATTGCGGGGCTCTGCCCCGCGCCCCGAAGCTCTGGAGATATAAATTATTCCCCGTCGCCAGTTATTCCGTAGCATAGCCGGGAAAATCAGTCAAGGGCAGCGCCGCCGCAGGCGGTGCCAGAGGCACCCTTGACGGATTTCTCCCGGTTATGCTTTTTCCCGGTCAAGCGACGGGGATATAAATTCTCCAGAGCCGTTCCCCTTCCCGGGGGAAGGGGCGGAGGGGTTGGGCGAACTCTTGCTTTTCCCTAAACCAAAACAGAAATGGAGGCTCAACCAATGAAACGACCTTTAGCATACCTGACCGCCGCATGGAGCGGCGAGCCGGATGTTGATATGGAGCTGGCGGCCCACTACTGCCGTCTTGCTTATGAGGCGGGCTTTTCCCCGATCTGCCCGCTCTTGTATCTGCCGCTGTTTTTGAATGACAGCGTTCCCGAGGAACATAAGGCCGGGATCGATATGCGCCGGGATATGCTGCGGCGCTCCCACACCCTGATCGTCTGCGGCAGCGCTGTGGACGAGGATGTAAAAAACGATATTGCGGTTGCCGGGCGGCTGGGCATTGCGGCGACCACACTGGAAGGGGTGCTTGCCGTGAAGGGACACGGCACCCCGGGCCATGCCGGACATTAAGCTGGGGAGCCTTTTCGACGGGATTGGCGTGTTCCCTCTGGCTGCTTCCCGGTGCGGTATCCGTCCGGTATGGGCCAGCGAGATTGAAAAAGCGCCCATCTCCATAACCAAAAGGCACTTTCCCGACATGGTGCATTTGGGGGATATTACGAAGGTGGACGGCGGGAAAATCCCACCTGTCCATATAATTACCTTCGGTTCCCCCTGTCAGAACCTTTCTCTGATCGGCAACCGCTCCGGCCTTGCCGGGGCAAAATCAAGCCTGTTCTATCAGGCGTTTCGTATCATACAGGAAATGAGGGATGCTACTGATAACCTATATCCAGCTATCGCTGTTTGGGAAAACGTCATGGGAGCGTTTTCTACAAATGACCGGATGGACTTTAGAGCCGTCCTATCCGCCTTCTCGGACACCGAAGTTCCAATGCCTCCTTCGGGAAGATGGGGAAACGCCGGAATGGTGCGAGGGGGAACGCCTGATGTGTGCTGGCGGCTCATGGACGCCCAGTATTGGGCAGGCTCCCGAAGGCTGGCACGAAGGCAGCGGATTTTCGTCGTGGCGGATTTTGGAGGCAGACGTGCCGCAGACATACTATTTAAGCCCCGTCCAATGCTCCCACTTCCTCCGCCTTGCGGAGAGGGCGGGCGGGCCGCCGCCGAAGGAGATCGAACAGCTTCTTTTGAAACAGGGCGGCAGATACCAGTCATCCACCCCTTTCAGTGCTTCCGTATGCGGGGAGCGGCAAAAAGGCAGGAAGAAACGGCCTTCCGAAACAGCTTCGGATTACCAACTGACCCTTTTCCCACTCTTTTAGCCAGTGATGTAACGCCCTTTGCCTTCTGGTATGAGGGCGACCCGGAGGGCGGCTGTATCCGTTTTCTGACGGAAACGGAAAGCGAACGGCTGATGGGGCTGCCAGAGGGCTGGACAAAGTACGGGGCGGACGGCGTGGAGATCCGGCCTCTGCAACGCTACAAGGCGCTGGGAAATGCGATTGCCCTCCCTTGCGCCGATTACATTATGGCCGGGATCTATGAGGTGCTGGCTGACCGGGCCGGAAAGGAGGAATAAGCCCATGTTTGAAGCCTATATAACCAATACAGCCCTATACCCCTTAATGGGGATTGAGGTAGGGACAACGGTACATTTCCCCATGACGACACAGGAGTTGCAGGCCGCCCTTGCCAAAATCGGGATAGACGGGAAACGGTACAGCGAAGTGTTCTTTACCAGCTTTGACAGTGATGTGCTGGGGCTCTACGATCATCTCTACGAATGTGAGAACATCGACGAGCTGAACGAGCTGGGCCACGCCCTGCTGGAAGTACGGGATAAGGGCGGACTGGAAACCTTTGAAGCCGCTCTTGTCTTGGGAAACCACACAAGGAGCGTGAAGGATTTGATAAACCTGACGCAGAACCTTGACCTTTACCGCTTTTACCCGGATATTTCCGATGATGAAGGGCTGGGCCGTCTTTACGCCGACGAGCTTGGGACTATCGACATACCGGAGCACATTCAGAACTACTTCGATTATGAGGCATACGGGCGGGATGTGCGTATCAACGAGGGCGGCGTATTCGCTCCCGGTGGGTATGTGTCGGCAGTCCCGGAGGGCTTCAAGGAGTATTACCACGGGCCGCAGGACATTCCGCCGGAACACCGGATATTTGCCTATCCTGAAAAGGCCGAGCCTGTCCACTCCATTCTCGCTGCACTCAAACGGTTTCAAGAAGCCCCACCCGCTCCGAAAAAGGACAAGGCGGGGCCTTCCCATGAAGAACGGTAAGACTTCGGGCCAGCATGGCCCGAAGCATAAAGGAGGTGCATACCATCAACTATTACCCTATCAATGAAGGAGCCGCCCGCCGGGCAAAAGAAATGAACAGCTTTTCCGACTACAAGGAAGGGAGCGCAACGGCGGAATACCGGGCAATGGTGGACAAGGCCGCCGCCATAGCGGAAAAGCAGAAATCCCGGGTGGACCCCATGTACCATGAGAAGATCGACCATCTGTTAGACACCTACGCCCGCAAGCTGGCCGAAAACATGAACCAGGGCTTTGCCATTGACGCAAGGGTTCCCTCTGTGATGATCGCCGGACCTGCCAATTTCCCGGTGGGAAAGAAGGAAAAACAGAACCGGGCCCGGGACAGCAACATGGAGGAATGGCGGTATATTCAAGGGCTGCTGGATAAGATACGCAGTACCGGCATGGGCGGGATCAGCGCCGATGACCCGGCAGCGATTGAAAAGCTCCAGAAGAAGCTGGACGGGCTGGAACGCTCCCAGCTCATTATGAAGGAGGTCAACGCCTATTACCGCAAGCATGGCAAGCTGGATGGCTGTGCGCTGCTGTCGCCGGACCAGATTGAAAAGCTGAAAGCAAGCATGGCGTCAAGCTGGCGGAGCGACCCGAGGCCCTTTGAAAGCTACCAGCTTACCAACAACAATGCGGAGATCCGCCGGGTAAAGGCCCGTATCGAACAGCTTTCCAAACAGGCACAGCGGGAGTTTTCCGGCTGGGAGTTCGACGGGGGCCGTGTGGAGATGAACCGGGAGGACAACCGCTTGCAGGTATTCTTTGATGGAAAGCCTGACGCGGACACCCGGGCCGAGCTGAAAAGCAGCGGCTTTCGCTGGGCTCCCAGCGTAGGCGCATGGCAGAGGCAGCTCACGGACAACGCCATCCGGGCGGCTGACCGGCTGGAATGTATCAAGCCGCTGTCCGGCGAAAAGCCCTCCCAGCTTCAAAAGAAGCCCTCTATCTTGCAGACCATGCGGGAACAGGGCGAAAAAGTCCAGACGGAGCCGGAAAAGAAAGCTCCGTCCGGCAGGGATGCCGAGCGGTAAGCCTCGGGCCACATTGGCCCGAGGTTTTCTGTTCCCCGAGATTGTACGGGGGCCTCCCGGATAGCGGGAACCCCGACGGAAAGGAGGTTTTATGCAGGAAGAAGTAAACCAAAAAACGGTTGCCCTTTCGATCAGGACAACGAAGCTCACGGGAAAAGTGCTGGCTGCCGCTCTTGGGAAGGTAGCGCGGGCGCTGCAAAAGCACCACCGGAAGGCGCTGACCCCGCAGGGACGCCAGAGCGTGAAAAAGCTGATGAACCACTATGGCGGCAAAAGCGCCATGCCCTATGTGGGAGCCCCAAAGGATTTTGACCGGATCGCGAAGGAGTTCCATGTGGACTACGCTTTCCATAAAGTGAGCCCCGGTCATTACCTGCTGTTTTTCAAAGCCAATCAGGCGGACGCTATCACGGCGGCCTTCCAGAAGTACAGCGCAAAGGTGCTGAACAAAGAGCAGGACAAGGCTTCCATCCTCGGCCAGCTTCGGAAATTCACGGAGCAGATCAGGACACAGGCAAAGGAAAAGCAGCGAACCAGAGAGGCGGTGAAGGACGGACGTTGAGTGACAAGATCAGAAAATATGTGCTCCCAAACCTGCCGTACCTCTTTGTGTTCTGGTTCTTCTCCAAAATCGGGACGGCCTACCGGATCGCCCCCGGCACAGACTTCGGGACAAAGCTCATGGGGATGCTCGATACCTTCCCCAAAGCCTTTGAAACCTACTGGCCGGGGCTTGGCGGTATTGACCTGCTGGTGGGCCTTGCCGGTGCGGCTGGGGTGTATCTGCTGATACAGTCAAAGATCAGGCAGGCGAAAAAATTCCGGCGGGATGCGGAGTACGGCACCGCCCGCTTTGGAACAAAGGAGGATATAAAGCCGTTTGTTGACCCTAAATTTCAGAACAATGTCATTCTGACCGGGACGGAGTTCCTTACCATGAACACCCGTCCGAAGATACCCGCCAATGCCCGGAACCTAAACGCCTGTGTCATCGGCTCGTCCGGCTCGGGAAAGACAAGGTTCTGGCTGACCCCGCAGCTCCTTCAAGCCCATTCCTCGTATGTGGTGGTAGACCCGAAGGGCGGCACCCTCGACCAGTGCGGGCGGTTTCTGCAACGGGAGAAATACAGGGTGCGGGTGTTCAACAGTATCGACTTTTCAAAATCCATGCACTACAATCCGCTGGCCTATATCAAGACGGAAAGCGATGTTTTGAAATTCGTTACTGCTCTGATCGCCAACACCAAAGGCGACGGCAAGGAGGGCGACGAGTTCTGGACCAAAGCCGAAACCCTCTTGTACTGCGCCCTTGTGGCCTACATCGTCTTTGAGGGGCCGGAGGAAGAACGCAACATGAATACGCTGGTGGAAATGATAAACAGCATGGAAGTCCGGGAGGATGACGAAACCTTCAAAAATGCGGTGGACTATATGTTTGACGGGCTGGAACGCCGCAGCCCCCAGCACTTCGCCGTGAGGCAGTATAAGAAATACAAGCTCGCCAGCGGCAAGACAGCCAAAAGCATCTTGATTTCCTGCGGTGCAAGACTGGCTCCCTTTGATATTCCCCAGCTTCGGGAGATCATGTCTTATGACGAACTGGAGCTGGATAAGCTGGGGGATGAAAAATCAGCGCTGTTCTTTCTTATCAGCGACACGGACACCACCTACAACTTTTTGGTTGCCCTCGCTTTTTCGCAGATGTTCAACCTTCTGTGTGAACGGGCTGACAACACCTATGGCGGGCGTCTGCCCTACCATGTGCGGGTGCTGTGGGACGAGGCTGCCAACACCGGGCAGGTGCCGGGGCTGGAAAAGATCGTGGCCGTCATCCGCTCCCGTGAGATCAGCCTGACGCTTTTTTATCAGGCAATGAGCCAGTGCAAGGCATTGTACAAAGACCATTCCGAAACCATCATGGGAAACATGGACAGTATCGTGTTCCTCGGAGGCCGGGAGGCTTCCACCCTAAAGGATATTTCGGAAAACTGGCTGGGCAAGGCCACCATCTCTATGCAGACCGAGGGCCGAAGCCGTGGACAGTCTGAAAGTTACAGCCAGAATATGCAGCGGCTTGGCCGGGAGCTGATGACCACCAGCGAGATCACCACCATGCCCGGGGATAAATGTATCTTGCAGCTTCGGGGGCTCCCGCCCTTCCTGTCCCCGAAGTATGACTTGAAAAAGCACCCGAATTACAAGTACACAGCCGAATTTGATAAAAAGAAAAACGCCTTCCGCTTGGAAAGCCTGTTCCGCCACCGGCCATTGAGACTAAAGCCGGAGGACGAATACACGGTGTACGAAGTGGACGGCTCCGACACGGACGAAGAAGCTGACCTGTTGAATTTCGATGATCTGGACAGCGACGAGTTTGTGTAACTTCGGGCCATGATGACCCGAAGCGCCGCCGATGTGGGCGGCTTTTTTTGTACCCAAAACCATCAAACAAACAAAATGGAGGAACGTATATGGAATTTTTCAATCAGGCAATCGACATTCTTAAAATTCTGGTCATGGCTCTTGGCGCTGGTCTGGCGGTATGGGGCGTCATCAACCTTCTGGAAGGTTACGGGTCGGACAACCCTGCGGCAAAATCACAGGGCATTAAGCAGCTCATGGCTGGCGGCGGTGTCGTTCTGATCGGCCTTCAGCTTATCCCTCTGCTGTCCGGCCTGTTCAGCTAAGTGTCACCCGTTGTCCCTTTTTCCAGAAAAGGAGCTGATGTATGGACTTTATCATCGACGCAATCGTTGAATGGCTGAAAGGTCTGCTCGTCGATGGTATCATGGGAAATCTGGACGGCCTTTTCGATAACGTCAATCAGAGCGTTGGCGAGATCGCCACACAGGTAGGCACGACCCCGGCGGACTGGAACGCCGGGGTCTTTTCCATGATACGACAGATCTCCGAAACTGCCATTCTGCCAATCGCCGGGGTCATCCTCACTTTTGTTATGACCTATGAACTGATACAGATGCTCATAGAACGCAACAACCTCCATGAAGTTGACACATGGATGTTTTTTAAGTGGGTGTTCAAAACCTTTGTGGCTGTGATGATCCTGACGAATACCTTCAATATCGTGCTGGCGGTCTTTGATGTGAGCCAGCATGTGATACAGCAGTCAGCGGGCATTATCCAGAACGGGACAGAGATCACGCCGGATGTGCTGGACAGTCTGCGGACAGAGCTTGAGGCGATGGAGTTAGGTCCTCTGTTCGGACTCTGGCTACAATCCTTCCTGATCCAGCTTACCATGATTGCCTTAAACATCGTGATCTTCGTCATCGTATATGGCCGTATGATTGAAATTTATTTACTCACAAGTTTAGCGCCTATCCCGTTTGCCACAGTCCCCAACAGGGAAACCGGACACATGGGGCAGAACTATTTCCGCTCCCTCTTTGCGGTGGGCTTTCAAGGTCTATTGATCTTAGTCTGTGTCGCCATCTATGCGGTGCTGATCCAGAGTATCGCCACCGACGGCGACCCCATCGGGGCGATCTGGGGCTGCGTGGGATATACGGTGCTGCTGTGTTTTACCTTATTCAAAACAGGCAGTCTTGCAAAATCCATCTTCGGCTGCCATTAAGAGACTTCGGGCCATGCTGACCCGAAGCGGAAAGGAGGATCATGCCGAAAGAAAAATTTTCGATAATCTATGCAGATCCACCGTGGCGGTATGAGCAGAAAAACAGGCAGGGATCAGCAGAGCTTCATTATCCCACTATGAGTATTGAAGAAATCTGTTCCCTTCCAGTGGCCGACTTGGCTGCAAAAGACAGCGTTTTGTTTCTGTGGGCAACATTCCCACAACTGCCGGAAGCCTTAAAGGTCATTAAAGCATGGGGCTTTTCTTATCGTTCTGTGGCTTTTGTATGGATAAAGAGGAACCGGCGCTCCTACTCATGGTTTTACGGTCTGGGGTATTGGACCAGAGGCAATGCAGAAATTTGTCTTTTAGCAGTAAAAGGACATCCGAAGCGTAAGTCTGCCGGTGTTCATCAGCTTATTGTTTCCCCGATAGAGCGCCACAGCAAAAAGCCGGACGAGGCCAGGCGGAAAATTGTAGAACTGATGGGCGATATACCACGAGTGGAATTGTTCGCCAGAGAAAAAAAGCCCGGATGGGACGTGTGGGGAAACGAAGTTGAAAGCACTGTAAACTTGTAACAGTTTCGGGCTATGCTGACCCGAAGCGGAAAGGAGAAATCCATGCAGGAAAAAACTGCGGGCGGAACACCAGCCGCCCCTATAAAGCTGGATGTAAGCGTGCGGGTCATCGAACCTGTGAAAAACCTCATGGGCTTTGCCAGCGTGAAATTCAATGACTGCTTTGTGGTGGAAAATCTGAAAATCGTACAGGGCAGCAAGGGGCTCTTTCTTGGGATGCCCAGCCAGCCAGACGGCAAAGGCGGCTACCGGGATATGGCCTACCCTGTCACAAAGGAGTTCCGGGAACAGCTCAACACCGCTGTTCTGCAAGCCTATGAGGCAAAGCTGGAACAGATGGCGGAGCGCGGCTCTGTGGGGCGTGCGTCCATCAGCGACCAGCTCAAAGCCGGAAAAGCGGCTGCCGAACAGGCAAAGGCAGAACGGCCTCCGAAGGAAAAGCCCAGCCGCAGCGCAGAGCGTTGACCTCGGGCCATGCTGGCCCGAAGCAGAAAGGAGGCGGGAACCATGCCACGCAAACGGACGGGCTATGACGCGGCCTGCTATTACGACGGAAAACTGCTGGGCCGCTGTACCAAAGCGGACAGCGACGCCTATACCCTGTTGATGAACGCCTGCGGCGGGGAGGCCGCCCGTGTCCTTCGGGAATATGCCTATTTTTCCCCGGAACTGAAAGCCATCTTGGAAAAGGCGGCGCTCATGCAGGCGGACCGGAGCCGGACGGGCGGAATGTTCCATGCGCCGAAAAGCTCCCCGTGGGGCGAGGTGCAGAGCTGTGAAACCCTCTGTCCGGGGGTGTTTCTGGTATCTACCGCCAGCCACGGCGGAACGATGGTGGCAAATGAGGTAGCCGCCGTCCTCTCCCCAGCGGCGAAAAAGTGCGGCTTCAAGGATAAGGGCTATATCTGCTATGAGGAGGACGCACAGGAAAGTGTGGTGCTCCGGGAGTTGCTGGACAAAAAACTGTGGAACATCCCTGACCGCATTAAGGACAAAGGACAGTTTGAAGAAAAACTCAATCAGTCCATCCGGCAGTATAACCCCGAATACTGGCGGGCAAGGCAGAGCGGACGAGAAGCCGTCGAAGCTGCCCACAGCACAGCCCCGGCCAAAGAGGCCGCAAGATAACCTCGGGCCATGTTGGCCCGAAGCAATTAAGGAGGTGTACTTAAATGGCCTATGTGCCAGTACCAAAAGACCTTTCCAAAATCAAGACAAAGCTGGCCTTCAATCTGACGAAGCGCCAGCTTGTTTGTTTTTCCGGCGCGGCGGCGGTGGGCCTCCCGGCTTACCTGTTTTCCCGTGGCAGTATCGGGAACAGTGCCGCCATGTTCCTGATGATCGGCCTCATGCTCCCGTTCTTCTTTCTGGCTATGTATGAGCGAGACGGCCTTCCGTTGGAAAAAGTGCTGAAAAACATCATCCGCACCCGGTTCCTCTATCCCCGTGTGCGGCCTTACAAAACCGAAAACTTCTATGCGCTGCTTAGCGCCAGAAAGGAGGCGCAGCCGATTGCGAAACAGCAGAAGGGCCGGAAAGCCCGCAGGCAGAAAGCCTGAAAAGCAGGGCCTTACCGGCCTGTTCACGAAAGGAAAGAACATTCCCACCACCGCCCAGCAGACCCTCCCTTACCGGGAAATGTACCGGGACGGGGTGTGCCGGGTAGCGGACCGCTATTACACCAAAACCATTGAATACGAGGACATCAACTACCAGCTCGCACAGTCCGAAGATCAGGCAGCCATCTTTGACGGGTGGAGCGCCTGCCTCAACTACTTTGACAGCAGCCTTCCGTTCCAGCTTTCCTTCCTCAACCACCGGAGCCGCCCGGGCAGCCGGTACAGCGTGAACATCCCCATGCAGGATGACGATTACAACAGCGTCCGGTGTGAGTATGTGGAAATGCTGGAAAACCAGATCGCCAAAAGCAACAACGGCATTGTCCGCACAAAGCTCCTGACCTTCGGCGTGAATGTGGACGACCTTTCCACCGCCAGGGCAAGGCTGGAACGTGTAGAGGCGGACATTTGCGGGAACTTCAAAAAGCTGGGCGTCAAGTGCCGCTCCCTTTCGGGGCTGGAACGGCTGGAGCTTCTTCACGGGCAGCTCCACCCCGGCAGCGGCTCCCCCTTCCGGTTTTCATGGGATATGATCCCCAAAACCGGGCTTTCCACCAAAGACTTTATCGCCCCGGACAGCTTCGACTTCCGTTTCAGCCGTCTGTTCCGGGTGGGGACGACTTGGGGCGCCGCCTCCTACTTGCAGATTTTGGCCTCGGAGCTCTCGGACAAGCTGCTGGCGGAGCTTTTGGAAATGGATGCGGAAATGACCATCACTCTCCATATCCAAACCGTCGATCAGGCCGCCGCCGTAAAATCCATCAAGGCCAAAGTCTCCGACATTGACAAGATGAAGGTGGAGGAACAAAAGAAGGCAGCCCGGTCAGGGTACGACATGGACATACTTCCGCCCGACCTTGTAACGTACAGCAACGACGCAAAGACCCTTCTGGAAGATTTACAGAGCCGGAATGAAAGAATGTTCCTGCTGACCTTCCTTGTGGTAAACATGGCCCCGACCCGCCGGGAGCTGGACAATGACCTGTTCACGGTGTCCGGTATCGTCCAGAAATACAACTGCACCTTGAAGCGGCTGGACTTCCAGCAGGAGGACGGTTTTCTTTCCAGCCTTCCGCTGGGCCATAACGGCATTGAGATCAAGCGCGGCATGACGACCAGCTCCACGGCCATTTTCGTTCCCTTTATGACGCAGGAGCTCCGCATGGATGGCGAAGCCGTCTATTACGGGCTCAACGCACTTTCCCATAACGTCATCATGGCAAACCGGAAAAAGCTCAAAAACCCCAACGGCCTGTTCCTCGGCGTGCCGGGCTCCGGCAAATCCTTTGCCGCAAAGCGGGAGCTTGTGAACGTGTTCCTTGCCACCCGTGACCGGATCATTGTGGTGGACCCGATGGGCGAATACTCGCCCCTTATCAAGCGGCTGGGCGGACAGGTCATCGAGATCGCCCCGGACAGCCCCCACCACATCAATCCGATGGACATTGACCTGAGCTTTGACGAGGAAAACCCGATGGCGCTGAAAGCCGACTTTATCCTGTCGCTGATGGAGCTGATCGTTGGCGGCAAGGATGGCTTGCAGCCGGTGGAGCGGACCGTCATTGACCGCTGTGTACGCCAGATGTACCGGGAACATTTGCAGGACCCGGAAACAAGCAAAATGCCGACCCTCCAAACCCTGTATGACCTGCTCTGTTCCCAGCCGGAGGGCGAGGCGGTACGGCTGGCAACTGCCCTTGAAATCTATGTGTCGGGTTCCCTTAACGTGTTCAACCATGAAACCAATGTGGACTTAAACCGCCGTCTGGTATGCCTTGACTTAAAAAAGCTGGGGGCCGGGCTTCGGACGATTGCCATGCTCATTATGCAGGACTTGGTAAACTCGCAGGTGTCCATGAATTTCCTGCGCGGTATCGCTACATGGTGCTACTTCGACGAATTTCATGTGCTGCTCCGTGACCGTCTGACGGCAAGCTATTGTGTGGCGATCTGGAAAATGCTGCGAAAAAAAGGGTGCGTTCCCAGTGCTTTAACGCAGAACGTGAAGGATTTTCTGGCAAGCCCGGAGATCGAGAACATCTTTGAAAACTCGGACTTCCTTGTGCTGCTCTCGCAGGCACAGGGGGACCGGCAGATTTTAGCCAAACAGCTTGGGATCAGCCCCCACCAGCTTTCCTATGTGACCCATACCAATTCCGGCGAAGGGCTGCTGTTCTTCGGGAATACCACCATCCCGTTTGTTGACCGCTTCCCGCAGAATACCGAGCTGTACGCCATTATGACCACCCGCCCGGAGGACAAAAAACAGGAAATGAACCGGGCATAACGCACTTCGGGCCATGATGGCCCGAGGTTTGGAAAGGAGGGATACATCATCGGAAAGAAACCGGACAAACGGAATTTTCAAAGGCCGGGGCCGACGGAGGATACCGGGAGCAATCGCCCCGGACCGGCTGAACGGGAAGGGCCTTCCCCCGCACCATCCCGACGCCTGCGGTTTAAGGACGAGGATACCGGGCAGGACAGTCCTTCGGGCCATGATGACCCGAAGTCCAAAAGCGGCAAGTTTCAAGAGGACAGACGGAAAAGCCGTCCCTCTGACCGCATGAGGCAGGAAGATGAAGCGGGCGGGCCGCAGGATACCGGCAAGGCACAGGAGCCGGAGGGCTCCGCCGAGAAGGCCGGGAGCAAAAAGGACAAGTACCAGAAAGCACAGGCAAAAGCGGAACACGCCGGGGAAAAGCTGGGAAAGGCCCGGGAGAAACTGGACAAGACCGAGGCAAAACGGGCAGCGAAGAAGCCGCCGGGGCTTGCGAAGAAAGCTGTCCGGGGAGCCCGCACCGAAGCATGGTTTTATCTCCACAACAAAATCCACGAAGTTGAGCATGAAAATGTGGGTGTGGAAGGAGCCCATAAGTCGGAACTTGTGGCCGAGGCCGGAGCCCGGAAACTGACCCGGTATGCCAAACGGAGATACCGGGAACACCCGGCCCGGAAGGTGGCAAAGTGGGAACGGAAGGACATAAAAGCCCGGGCCAATGTGGATTTTCAGAAGATGGCCTCCGAGCACCCGGAGCTTGCCAGCAATCCGCTTTCCCGTGTGCAGCAGAAATGGAAACTGAAACGCCGGTATTCCAAAGAAGCAAAGGCGGCTGCAAAACAGGGCGCAAAGGCCGCAAAGAAAACCGCTGCCGCTTCGGGAACTGCGACCCGTCGGGCGGCGCAGTTTGTGACCCGTCATCCCGTGGCGGTGCTGGTCCTGCTCCTGCTGTTGCTGCTCTGTTTTCTTGTGTCGGCGGTAAGTTCCATCTTCCCCACGCTTGGCAGCGGCCTTGCCAATGCGTTATCCGGCACCTCCTACGCCTCGGAGGATACGGACCTGCTGGGGGTGGACGAGGACTACACGGCGCTGGAAAACGAGCTGGCGCAGACGGTAGCGAACATCGAAAGCACCCATCCCGGCTATGACGAGTACCGCTATTCCGTGGACGAGATCGGCCATAACCCCTATGAGCTGGCGTCCTATCTCTCGGCAAAGTACCATGTGTATTTCCGTGAACAGGTGCAGGACGAGCTGCGGGAGATTTTCGAGGCACAGTATGAACTGACCTTGACGGAGGAAGTCGAGATACGCTACCGCACCGAAACCAGCACCGACCCGGAGACCGGGGAAACCACCACCGAGGAAGTCCCCTATGAGTATTACATTCTCAATGTGACCCTCACAAACAAAACGCTGCCCGCCGTGATCCTGCCGAGGCTTAACGAACAGCAGCGGGAAATCTACACCGTTATGCAGCAGCTCAAAGGCAACAAACCCTATCTGTGGGAAGGGATTTACAACGGCGGCGAAGATACCGGCCCCAGCTATGAGATACCCGGCGAGGCGCTGGATGACCCGGCTTTTGCGGCGCTCATGGAAGAAGCCACAAAGTACATCGGCTGGCCCTATGTGTGGGGCGGCTCCAGCCCGTCCACCTCCTTTGACTGTTCGGGCTTTGTCTGCTGGGTGTACACGGCCAGCGGCGTCCACAACCTGCCCCGTACCACGGCGCAGGGCATTTACAACCAGTGTGCTATCATTTCTCCCTCCGAGGCAAAGCCCGGCGACATTATCTTTTTCACGGGAACCTATGACAGCCCCGGCCCTGTGTCCCATGTGGGGATTTATGTGGGCGACGGGATGATGCTCCATTGTGGTTCGCCCATCCAATACGCAAACATCAATTCAAGCTACTGGCAGACACATTTCTATGCCTTCGGGCGTTTGTGAGCCAGAGGAAAGGAGTCCTTGCATGAACAAGATCGACAAGCTCGATAAGGAACTGGAAAAAGCCCGGGAGAAGGCTGCCGAGTGGCAGGCCAAAATCCGGGAGCTGGAAAAGCAGAAACAGGAGGAAGAAAACAGCCAGATCGTGCAGGCGGTGCGCTCCCTCAAACTGACGCCCGCCCAGCTTATGGCTTTTCTGAATGACCCCAAAAACAGCCTTACCGCTTCGGGCCATACTGACCCGAAGCCGGAGGCACCCGAAAAGGAGGACACAGCCCATGAAGAAAATTAAATACCGCAGGCTGGCGGCGATGGCTGCCAGCCTTTTGTGTTGCCTGATCTTTACAGTCCCGGCTTATGCACAGAGCAGCGAGCCGCAGCCGGAGACAGCTCCCTCCCCGGCAGAAACCGAAGCAGAGCCGGAAACCCAGAACCCCTTTACCCCGGACGGGACGGGAACCGTGGTGGACAACGCCACCGACGAGGATGGAAAGGAGTTCTACACCATCACCACAGCAGACGAGAGCGTGTTTTATCTGGTGATCGACAAACAGAAAACCAGCGAGAACGTCTATTTCCTCAATACCGTTACCACAGACGACCTTCTGCCTCTTGCCGAACAGGGTAAGGAACCGCCCAAAGAAGTGACCCCGGAGCCAGAGCCAAAGCCCACCGAACCGGTGGAGGAAGTACCGGAACCCGAGCCGGAGAAAAAGGACAGCCCCCTTCTCTCTCTGCTCCTGATCGGTGCGGTGGTGCTGGCCGGCGGTGGAATTGGTTACTATTTCAAGATTTACAAGCCGAAGCATGAGGCCCCGGATTTGGAAGATGATTACTGCGAATATGAGGACGGGGAGCTGGAGGAGATCGCAGAGGAACCCGAGGACGAAGATACCCCGCCGTGGGAGGAAGATACGGAGGAATGAGAATGAATTTTACAAGCAGCCCTTTTGAACGAATGATGAAGGAAGTACCGCACCCCGGCTGGGACAATGACGACCCTTGTAAGGGATGCCGTTATTACAAGGAGTGCAAAGGAAAGAAAAAACAGTGCCGGAAGAAGTTCCGGGCGCTGATCGTGGAGCCCCGCCCTTCGGGCCATCGTGGCCCGAAGTCTTAAATGGACGCCCGGGAGCTGACCCGTGACGAGAAGAAGAAAATCCGCACTCTGGTCACGGGGATGTGCGCCAACTATGACCGGGAAAGCGGCCTGTGCCTTCCTCTTGACTGTGCCTGCTATATGCTGCACAAGTGCTGGACAGGGGCGTACTGCCGTTACTTCCGTGAGGCTGTCCTGCCCCTTAACCTGGAGCTTCAAGCGTCGCTGACAACGGAAGGCATCTCCCCGGAGCTGCGGGCCTGTGCGGTCTGCGGAAAGGCGTTTTTGCCCGAGGGGCGTCAAGCCTACTGTTCCGACGCCTGCAAGGCCGAAGGAAACCGCCGGAAAAGCCGGGAACGCATGAGGAAAATGCGGGAGAAAAGGCCGGGCGGCTGTTACGATTTGCCGCCTCCAAAGGCTTGACATTCCGGGCTTTTTTGAGGGTGTTTCCGGGGTGGGAATATCTTATTACATTCCTCCCCGGTCTGCCCTCTTATTTCGTAACATCCAGCACTTCGGGTCATGTTGGCCCGAGGCACAGAAAGGAGGGATCTCTTGGAGACAGTACAAGGATATGTGATTTTGAAAGCTGCCACCTTTGAAACCGGACACGGCTTTGCGCTGGGGCATAATCCGGGAGCGCCGAGCCCCTTTGTGACCTGGCAGTTTACCGAGGGGGAAAACGGCCATCGGGATTACTACTGGGGCCGCTATGGAACCAGTCAGGCGTGGGCGCAGCGGGACTTTGACCGCCGGGTGGACGACTATCAGCAGCTTTACCATGCGGCGGTCAAGCATACCGAGCTGGGACCGGAGGGCGTTTACCGCTATTATTCCACCCAGCGGCCCGTGGACATAGGAACTTACCCGAAGCCGCCGGATAACCAGCCTCTTTCCATCGTCAACTACGATGACGACAGGCGGCGTCCTGTGGCAGACGGCAGGCTGATGGCATGGGGCGAACTGACCTACGCAAAGCCGCTGACCGAAAAGCAGATGGAGGATTATGAACTGAAACCAGCACCGGGCAATCCTGACCGGGTGCGCCCATCCATTACCGCCCGGCTCAAAGAAGGAACCAGAGGGCAGGAACCCCCGAAGGAGCCCGGCCAGAAGCGGAGCCATAAAAACCATGAGGAACGATAAAGGAGGATCGCCATGCACGAAAAAGACAACTATCTGAAAACCGCCGAGCTCTCCACAGAGCAGAACTGCAACATGATCGACGGCGTACCCAACAACACGCCCATCCCACCCA